>Ga0315287_10000282_pt1 | contig 44330 bp, 53 predicted proteins | sample YL17G11_0_MG_FD_205037 | JGI IMG/M metagenome (GOLD analysis project Ga0315287, IMG submission 205037) | Sediment microbial communities from Yellowstone Lake, YNP, Wyoming, USA - YL17G11_0 | ecosystem: Environmental > Aquatic > Freshwater > Lake > Sediment | place: USA: Wyoming | collected...
CAGCGCGACGATGGTCTCGCGGCGGTAGGCCAGGTCGCCGATGATGCGCCGCTCAACGTCACTGGCGTTGGTTGGACGGCTGAGGCCCGGCAGCTGGAACACGGTCAGGCGCTGGCGGCGCTGCACTTCCACCGGGATGTCGATGAACGGGCGGTGCAGGCGGCGCGCCAACTCGCGGCCGACTGTCGTCAAGCCGGACTTATGAAAGCCGATGAGCACGATGTTGCGCTGCGGTTGCCGCCTGGACACGGCCAGATTGTAGCTGCCGACAGCGCGCTTAGGCCCCGTGGCTGCTGTACAGGTCGCAGAACTCGATGAGGCCCATGAACTGCTGCTTCTTGCTGCGGTGCTTGAGCTTTTTCAGCGCCTTCATCTCGATCTGGCGGATGCGCTCGCGGGTGACGTTGAACTCGCGGCCGACTTCCTCCAGCGTGCGCGAATGCCCGTCGTCCAGGCCATAGCGCAGGCGGATCACCTTCTCCTCGCGCTCCGAGAGCGTCTGCAGGATGCGGTTGATCTTGGTGCGCGTCAGCTCGTACATCGTCTCCACTTCGGGGCTGACGATGTTCTTGTTCTCCTGGAAGTCCTGGAACTGGCTGTCCTTGTCGTTGCCGATCGGCTTTTCGAGGCTGATCGGCTTTTGCGCGACCTTGAGGATCTCGCGCACCTTGTCCTCGGTGATCGCCATCTCCTCGGCGATCTCGCGGTTGGAGGCCTCGCGGCCGTAGCGCTGTTGGATGTCCTTGCTGGCGCGGCCGAGCTTGGTGATCGTCTCCACCATGTGCACCGGCTTGCGGATCAGCTCGGCCTGGTCGGCCAGCGCGCGGCTGATCGCCTGGCGGATCCACCACGTGGCGTACGTGCTGAGCTTGAAGCCGCGGTCGAGGTCGAACTTCTCCACGGCGCGGATCAGGCCGATGTTGCCTTCCTGGATCAGATCAAGGAAGCTCATCCCGCGGTTGAGATACTTCTTGGCGATGCTCACCACGAGGCGCAGGTTAGCCTCGATCAGCTTCTGCTTGCTCGTCAGGTCGCCCTCGCGGTAGCGCTTGGCGAAGTAGATCTCTTCCTCGGGCGTCAACAGCGGGATCTGGCCGATGGTCTTGAGATACATCTTGACCGAGTCGTCGAGGCGCAGGTTGTCGGCGTCCTCGATCTCTTCCTTGGTGAAGAACTCGGCGCCCTCGCGGCTGCGCTCGTCGACCTCCTCGGCCACCTTGGCGGCATCGACGATCTGCACGCCCATCTCGTTGAGCTCGTCGTACAGCAGCTCAACCTTCTCGGGCGTGAGGTCCTCGTCCTGGCTGATGATGTCGTTGAGCTCGTCCGTGGTGATGCGGCCGTTCTTCAACACAAGCTCGGTGATCTGGTCGTAGTATTCACCGGGCATTACACGTTGCGGTGCGGGCGACTTACGTGCCAATCCCATCTCCTTGACGCTTTGTAGCTAGTGATATATGTGCAATTCCCTCAAAATAACCTATCCGGCGCGCAAAACTCCATAACCCTTCTGCTAATTCCAGGGTACCAACCCACCTCGGTAGCCTCGCAATGGGAATGAGAAGCTCGATCTCAACCCAACAAGACTCCCACTACTACGGCTGTCTCTTGCTCCTTCCCCAGGAGCGTCATTGCGAACGCGAAGTTATACCAGCGAAATACGCGAAAGGCAAGCTGAATACTCAATTTCTTTTTTTTGCGCTCTCCAGGCCGCGATCATTCCCGCTGCCTGACCGGTGGCAATTGCCGTTGGCAATGCGCGCGCCGAGGCAAAACCATAGCGGTCAGCGCTGATGCAGCGCCCCGCGGCAAGCAGGCGCGGCACGTTCACAGACTGCAGGCAGCCCAGCGGAAGGTCGTACCAGCCGCGCTTTGCAATGTCCTGCGTCTGAAGCCCGCTGTCGCTGCTGCGATGAATATCGATGCGGTAACAGCCGCGCGCGACGGCGTCGGGTAGGGGCGCGTCGCTGGCAACGTCCGCAGCGCTGAGCGTGGCGCGCCCGACGATGCGATATGACTCGCGCTCGCCGATGCTGTCCGCCAGCCGGCCCAGCCGCGCCGAAGCGCAGCCCGGTACACGCTGAGGCAGCCAGCTTGCCAGCTCATGCACCTGGCGCAGCCCCTCGATCTGCGGCTGCGGGTGATCCGCCGCGATGCGCGTCGTGTTGATCAGTACTTCGCCCTCGCGTGGCGTGGAAAAGAACAGCAGCCTGTCGCGCGGGATGCTGAACTCGCCGGCCTGCTGCGCCTCGCGCACGAGGCTGAAGAAGCCGGAGATTGCCGCGTAGTCCGGACGCAGCTTGGCGAACGCCGGATGCAGCACGAACTCCTCGAGATGCGCGAGCTGCCAAGCGCGCACCGCTGTGCAGTCCACTCCGGTCATCGTGAACAGCCAGGAGTATGGCTGCGCATCCTGCGGCTGGGCGACCTTTGCGCCCAGCAGGCGTGCTGCCGCGGCGCTGCCCGTGGCGTCGACGATCTGCCCGGCCTGATCCGCAAGCTCGCGGGTCAGCGGCGTGGCCAGGCGCAGCTCCACACCCGCCTCGCGCAGCTTGCCCGGCAGGTAGAGCTTGAGCGCCTCGCTGTCGACGGGCGTCAGGCTGCCGGCAAAGCCGATGGGGTCAACGATGTGACCGGGGCTGGCGCCCAGCGCGACGAGATCGTCGACGAACTCCTGGGCGATGCCGCCGATCACCTGCTGCGGCAGGCCGCCGTCGGGCCGCGTCAACGCGGCGTGGAAGCTCTGCCAGGGCTGCACCATGGCGCGCGTGGCGTTGCCGCCGAGGTAGCCGTGCTGCTCGACGAGCAGCACCGACGCGCTCTCTCGCGCTGCAGCGATTGCCGCAGCGCAGCCTGCCATCCCGCCACCCGCGATGAGCACGTCGTAGTTAGCCGACACGCCTATATTGTAGGGGCGCGACCGCCGGGGCGCGGACGTCTCGTCGGAGTTGCCGGAGCGCGGCGTCTTCCCTGGGAGCGCCGACATCCATGTCGGCAGGCATCTTAAGACAGTCGCGCCGCAGGGGCGCTCTATATTCAGTATTCTTTTCTGCTACCAGCGGTATCATTTCGGCATGGGTGGTGATTCAGATGAAGGCATCGGGGCTGGCAGTGCTCCGCAGGGGTGGCATTCCCGCGGCTACATCCCGCACTACGACGTGCCCGGGCTGATCCAACTGCTGACGATCCGGCTGCACGACTCAATGCCCGCGGCCAGGCTGGCACAGCTCAACCGTACGTCCGGCAAGCTGACGCCGGTGCAGATCCGCAGCGCGCTGGAGAACCACCTCGATGCGGGCTACGGCGCCTGCTATCTGCGCGATCCACGCGTCGCCAGCCTGGCGCAAGAGACGCTGCTGCACTTCGACGGTGAGCGCTACAACCTGCTGGCGTGGGTGGTGATGCCTAACCATGTGCATACGCTGCTGCAGTTGCGCGCAGAGCTTCCCGTTGGTAAAGTCATGCAGTCCTGGAAAGGCTACATTGCCAGGTTCAGCAACCAGCTGCTCGGGCGCAGCGGCGATTTCTGGCAGCGCGACTACTTCGACCGTTTCATCAGCAACGAGGATCATTACCGCAATGCCGTGCTGTACATCGAAGGTAATCCCGTGAAGGCGCGGCTCGTGAGCTCGCCTGAGCAGTGGCCTTATAGCAGCGCGCGGATGAAGAGCGTAGCTGAGAAAAGTGCTCCGCTGCAGTAAAGCCTCGTTGGAGCACGCCTGCGGCGCGCGTGATGAAGATCACTGCCGACACAGATGTCGGCGCTCTCAGGAAAGATGGCGCTTCGTGAGGTTATCCCACAACGTTGCGGTACAGCCGCGCGCCGAGCAGCACTAGCCCGGTGGTCACTGCCAGCAGCATGCCGATGTCCAGCGCGATGCTGAACTGGTGCACGCCGCCAACGACCATCAGCCCGCGCAGCGCGTCCACCTGGTACGTCAGCGGATTGACCCGCGCCACGACTTTCAGCCACGGGGGCATCAGGTCGATCGGGTAGATTGCGTTGCTGGCAAAGAACAGCGGCATCGTCATCAGCTGGCCGATGCCCATGAAGCGCTCACGCGTCTTCACCAGGCAGGCGATACACAGCGAAAAGGTGGAGAAACAAGCCGCGCCCAGCACGACGACGAACACGATGCCCAGCAGGTGCAGCGGATTCCAGGACAGGTGGACCCGCGTGATCAGGCACAGGATGTAGATCAGCACGACCTGCGAGATTGAGCGCACGCCGGCGGACAGCGCCTTGCCCAGCACCAGCGCGCCGCGCGGCGTCGGGCTGACGAGCATTTTGTGGATCAGCCCCAGATCGCGCTCCCAGATGATCGTGATGCCGTAGAAGATTGAGATGAACAGCACGCTTTGCGCGAGGATTCCCGGTGCGATGAAGTCACTGTATTTCCCTTCCGGCAGCCCGCGCAGGCGGCTGAAGACCTGGCCGAAGACCAGCAGCCATAGCGTGGGCTGCACCGCGCGCATGAACAGCTCGGTGGGGTCGTGGCGCAGCTTGCGCGCCTCCAGCTCGGCGATAACGAGCGTCTTGTTGATGAACGAGACGACCGCAAAGTAGGCGCTAGCCCAGACGGCGAGCGGTGCGCCGTGCCCGTCGGGTGTCACGGTAGCTACCTCCTCCAACGGCGGAAAGGCTGTCGCCGGCAAAGTGGATGAACACGTCGTCCAGCGTCGCGCCCGGGGTGTTGAGCGACGCCTTGAGCGCCGCCGGCGTGTCCAGCGCGGCCACGCGTCCGCGGTGCATGATCGCCACGCGGCGGCACAGGCTGTCGGCCTCTTCCATCAAGTGCGTGGTGAGAAAGATCGTCATGCCCAGCCGCTCGCGCAGCTCGGCGATGTGCTGCCATACCGCGCGCCGCGCCGAGGGGTCCAGCCCCACGGTGGGCTCGTCGAGGAACAGCACGCGCGGGTGGTGCAGCATCGACTGCGCGATCTCCAGGCGGCGGATCATCCCGCCGGAGTAGGTGCGCACCAGGCTTGGCGCCACGTCGCTCAGGCCCATGAACTTCAGTGCGTCGTCGATGCGCGCGCGCTGCTCGCGGCGCGGGATGTCGTAAAGCTTGGCGAAGATCAGCAGGTTCTCGTAGCCCGAGAGCTGGCCGTCCGCCGACAGCATCTGCGGCACGTAGCCCACCATGCGGCGCACCGCGCCGGAGCCGCGGCGGATGGAATAGCCCGCCACGCTCGCCTCGCCGCTGGTCGGCACGAGCAGCGTGGTGAGCATCTTGATCACCGTGGTCTTGCCAGCGCCGTTGGGGCCGAGCAGGCCAAAAACCTCGCCCTCGTCGACGCCGATCGTGAAGTCGTCGACCGCCAGCACGTCGGCAAAGCGGCGGGTGAGCGCGGTTGTCTCGATGATTGGCATGGCAGGCGCAGCGGATTGTACTACCCGCGGGGCTTCTTCCCTGGGAGCGCAGGTCGGCCCCGGTAGCACGGACATCTTGTCCGTGGCTTCCAAAACAATGACGGACAGGATGTCCGTCCCACTGCAAAACGGCGGCGGGGCGGCGCAGCAGCTAGAGCGGCGCCTCGGCCTCGATCTCGAAGGCGCGGTACCACGGGAAGCTGAAACGCACGCTGTGCGCCTGCGCAGCGGGGATGCCAGCCGCCGCGAGCACCATGGCGCCGGCGCCGCTGCACCATTCGCGCCACTGCCCCTGCACCAGCGCGCCGTATTGCGCCAGCTGGTACATGTTCGCAGCGCTGAAATCCATGGCGTCCTGCCGCTGCTCGCGCAGCAGCTTCAGCAGCCGCGGGCGCGCGAGGCTCTGGTAGACAACGTCGTCGGCCAGCCGCTCCAGCAGAAAACGCTGCTGCGCAGCCTCCTGCACGCCTGCCTGCGCCAGGCGCAGCCACGCCGCGGTCACGCCCAGCGCGTTGAAATTCGTGTTGAACCCGACCAGCCCGGCCAGCGCGCCGGGCACCAGCTCGGCAAGGTGCGCGGCCAGGTGCGGGTTGGCGCCGTTACAGGCGGCGAGGTCGGTGACGTAGAGGGCGCCGTCGCCAGGCAGCTTGCGCGGCAGCAGGTACGGGTTGGCGAACACCTTGGCGGGCTCGCTCTCGAACAGGTCAGGCTGCGGCTGCACGCCGTGCACCACCAGCCAGCGCGCGGCGCTCTTTGAATAGTGGTAGTCGAGGCCGAGCAGCTGCGCCAGAAACGTCAGCCCGTCGCCCAGGCTGTGCGATTCGTAGAGCCCGGTATAGCGATCCGGGCCGGGCACGGCGGGGTGCACGATCAGCTGCAGCGGCAGCGCGGGCAGCCCCCGCGCATCTGCCACCGCGCGCGCCAGCAGCAGGCAGGCGCACTCATCGGCGCCGTCGAACACCGTGAAGCGTGTCGGCGCGCCAGTAGGGGCCGGTCTTGTGCCGGCCCTTTCATCCGCCAGCCGCCGGGCCAACTCACTCAGCTCCGCCGCCTCTGCCAGGTGCGGGCCGCTGGGCGCGTTATCTTCGACGGCGGCGTGTACATAGCGCAAGCCGAGGTGGCAGCTAGCCTCCAGCGCCGCGCGGGCCAGCGACTGGTTACGCTCGCGCCAGCTCCAGAGCTGGCGGAGCGTGCGCTCGCCCAGCTCGTCTTCCAGCGCGCGCAGGCGGGCCTCGGCGGCGGTGGCGGCTGGCTTAAGGGCGCTGAGGATGAAGTACTCGCGCACCGCCTTGTGCGTGGCATACGTGTGGGCGCTGTCGATGCTGATGCCCAGCCGCGGGATGGTCAGGTAGGCATAGCCGCGCACGCGCGACCAGTCCACGCGCTTAAGCTCGGCGTACAGCTCCGCCACCGTCACGGGCGCGGTGTCCAGGCCGCGGCTCTGCACCAGCCCGCCGTAGACCAGCGCGTCCCAGGAGAACACCGCCGCGTCGCAGCTCGCCCCGCCGTCGGCGCCGCTCACCGTGTCCACCAGCCAGCGCGCTAGGCGCAGCCCGTCAGCGCCGCTGTGCAGCGTGCCCAGCTCGCCGCGCGGCGGCAGCGCCAGCTCCACGCCGGCGATCTCGGCCAGGCGTTGCGGGAACTGCCAGTTCGGCGGGCGGCTGTCGAGCGGAACCAACGCGATACGCACGCGAGCATTCTAAGGGTAGTGCTGCCGTCTCGGCGGCAGCGTTCAGGTGAGACTGCTGCACTGATTCCTTCGGCGAAGAGATTCAGCTGCTACTTCTTTAGTGCCAAGCGCACCGCAGTGGAGAGGTTGAAGAAGCTGAAGAGCGCTAGTGACGCGATCGCGCCAAGGAAATGCCACGCTGGACTGGCGTACACGGCAGGTTGACCTACTGCAGATAAGTTCACCCACTTCAGCGTGAGCGCGAATATGACGATGCTGAATGCGCTGAATGTCAGGTAGCCCCAGTGTTCGATGCGATTTGATCTCAGTCGGTCTTCATTGGTTTTGCGGAAATAGATCAGCGTTGCGGCGCTCACGAGCGAGCTCGCTAAGAGAACGTAAGCCAGGACTTTCACCAGGATCATGCGCAATCCTCCCCGCAGAATTATACCGGCGGCGGCTGCAGGGGTGAGACAAGGCCGGGCTTGGTGAACTCGGGCGGCAGCCCGGCCATGACATAGCCCGCGTTGGCGTCCACCGGCTGCTCGGGGAGGCCGACGGCGATGCGCGTCGTGCTCGTTGCCCAGGCGCGATTGCCGAAGCGGTCGAGCACGATCACGCCGGCGATACCCTGCACGGCGTCCACGAGATGATCCACGGCGCGGATCGCGGCGTCATAGGCGTCGCAGCCGGCGGCCAGCAGGTCGTAGGCGTACTTCGCCAGGCAGACGCGCATCACCGCCTCGCCGTGGCCGGTGCACGTCGCGCTGCCCGCTGGCCCGCAGTAGCCGCCCGCGCCGATCACTGGCGTGTCGCCCGCGCGCCCAGGCAGCTTGAGCATGATGCCGCCGGTGCTGCTGGCCGTGGCGATGCGGCCCGCAGCGTCGATGGCGATGGCGCCGACTGTGTCAGAGGTGTCGTCACCCGGTAGCGGCGGCCTCTGGCCGCCGTCTTGTTTCGGCGGCGGGACGCCGCCGCTACCCGGCGCGTGCTGCTTCGGGTTGTCCATGTCCTCCGGGCCAAGCTGCTCGGTGAACTGCACGCCGCTCTCGGTCATCTGCTGCCAGCGCGCAAGCCGCTTCGGCACGATCAGCTCCTCGTTCGCGCACAGCGGGATGCCATGCACGCGCGCCAGCTCCTCGGCGCCCGCGCCGACCACCAGCTGGTGTGGCGTCTGCTCCAGCACGACGCGCGCCAGCAGCACCGGGTTGCGCACGTTGCTCACGCAGGCCACGGCTCCACTCTGCAGGTCGTCGCGCATCACGAACGCGTCGCACTCGATGCGGCCGTCGCGGTTCAGGCCCGAGCCGCGGCCAGCGTTGAACGCCGGATGATTCTCCATGTAGATCGTCGCGGCGATGGCGGCGTCGAGCGCCGAGGCGCCCTCGTCGAGCACCGCCTGACCGGCGCGCGCGGCTTCGCCTGCGCCTTCCATATACTCGCGCCAGACGTCGGGCGCGATGGCTCCCGCGCCGCCGTGAACAATGATCGTCGGGATTGGCATGCGGGGGATTGTAGCGCGGCCCGCCCGTACAATACGCATATGGATGTTGTATCGCTGATCCGCCGCAAGCGCGCGGGGCTGGAGCTCAGCGCCGGCGCGATCGCCGAGCTGGTGCGCGGCGCCGTCGCCGGCGAGGTGCCGGACTACCAGCTCGCGGCGTGGCTGATGGCGGTGTGCTACGAGCACCTGAGCTATGCCGAGACGCTGGCGCTGACGCGGGCCTTCGTGGACAGCGGTACGACACTGAGCTGGCCGCCCGCTGGCCCGCCGGTGGTGGACAAGCACAGCACGGGCGGGGTGGGGGACAAGGTCAGCCTGCTGCTGATGCCCTGGCTGGCGGCGGCTGGACTGCGCGCGCCCAAGATGAGCGGCCGCGGCCTGGGGCACACCGGCGGCACGATCGACAAGCTGGAGAGCATTCCCGGCTTTCGTACTGTGCTGGCGCCGGAGGAGTTCCAGGGCGTGCTGGCAAGCGTTGGTTGCGTGATCGCCGGGCAGAGCGCGGAGCTGGCTCCGGCGGACAAGAAGTTCTACGCCCTGCGTGACTCCACTGATACTGTGGAGGAAATGGGGCTGATCGCCGCCAGCGTGCTCTCCAAGAAGCTTGCCGCCGGCGCGCAGTACATCGTGCTTGATGTGAAGTGCGGCCACGGCGCGTTCTTCAATGAGCTGGGGCATGCCCGCGAGTTTGCCAACCTCGCGCTGCGCCTCGGCGCGGAGTTCAGCCGCCAGGTAGCCTGCGTGATCAGCGAGATGAGCCAGCCGCTGGGCCGCAGCGTGGGCAACGCGCTCGAAGTGCAGGAGGCGCTGGACTTTGCCGAGGGCCGCGGCGTGTGCGCCGACCTGCACGAGCTGTGCTGCGCCCTCGGCGCCGCGCTGCTTGTGATGTCCGGCCAGGTTTACGGCCCGCAGCAGGGCGAGGCGCGCATGGAGGAAACCAGGCTGTGCGGCTCGCTGGCCGCCAGGATGAAGCAGTGGATCGCCGCGCAGGGGGGCGACCTGCCGGCGTTCCAGCGCCGGCTGGAGCAGGACACGGATCATGAAAGCGCTAGTGTCGCCTGCCAGAACGGCGGCTGGGTTGCCGGGCTCGATGCCCTGAAGATCGGCGAGTTGGCGCGCAGCCTGGGCGCGGGGCGCCTCAAGGCTGACGACGCAATCGACCCGCTGGTCGGCGTGGAATGCCTGAAGAAGGTCGGCGACCGCGTTGAGGCAGGCGATAACCTGGCGCAGATATACGTGCGGCGTGGCGCGGACGCCTCGACGATTGCGACTCAGTATCAGACGGCGGTGCGCGTCTCAGCGGAGCCGGTGCAGCCGCCGCCGGTCGTGCTGGACATCGTCGGCGTCTAGGCTGGCGTACGAGTAGCAGAACGGCGGGCGAGTTCCTCAAGCAGTTCGCGTACGCCCTCGCCGGTCTTGGCGCTGATGAACAACGCGTCGGGAAAGTGCGCAGCCAGCTCGGCACGCGTGTCCGCGTCGACGCGGTCGCACTTGTTGAATACCAGCAGCTCGGGCGTCTTCCCCAGGCCGATGCGGGCGATCACTTTGCGCACGGCCTCGATCTGGTATGCCACGCGGGCGTGGCTGGCGTCGGCGAGGTGGATCAGCAGGCTGGCGCCCTCCATTTCCTCCAGCGTGGCGCGGAAGCTGCTCACCAGCTCGTCGGGCAGCTCGTCGAGGAAGCCCACCGTATCGGTAAGCAGGATGCGGGACGCATCCTGGAGCGCCCGCGTCCCTGCGGGTGATTCAGGTGGCGCAGGCGAATCGGCGGCCAGGGACGGCCGCCCTCCGCCGGGCAGATACAGCGCGCGGGCCGTGGGATCCAGCGTAGCGAAGTACTGGTCCGCCACCAGCACGCCGCTGCCGGTCAGGCAGTTGAGCAACGTGCTCTTGCCGACGTTGGTGTAGCCGACGATGCTGGCGATGAAGATCCCGCTCTTGCTGCGCTGGCGGCGGCGCAGCGCGCGCTGGCCGCGCAGCTTCGTGAGCTGCTGCTCGATGTTGTGGATGCGCTCGCGATGGCGGCGTTTGATGCGCTCGGTGAGCTGCTCGCCGGGGCCGAGCGTGCCGATGCCGCCGGCCAGCGGGTCGAGCTGCTCGTAGCTGCGGACGATGCGCGGCAGCTCGTAGCGCAGGTGCGCCAGCTCGACCTGCAGCTTGCCCTCGGCGCTGCGCGCGTTCTGCTCGAAGATCGAGAAGATGATGTCCTGGCGGTTGAGCACGGGCAGGTTCAGCTCCGCCTCCCAGTTGCGCTGGTGTACCGGCGAGAGCGGCGCGCTGACCGCCACCAGGTCCACCTGCTCGCCTTGCAGCTGCTCGGCGACACTGGCGAACTGGCCCGAGCCGATGTAGTACTTCGAGTGAATCTGCTTGATGGTGAACTGCAGCGTCGTTCCAGCCTTTAGGCCGGCGGCCAGGGCCAGCTCGATGAAGTCGTAGGTCGCGCTCTGCGGGTCGTAGTCGCGGCTGTAGCGCCGCGCCAGGTCGGCCAGCAGCTGGCTGGGCGTGAAGTCCGCGGGCGCAAAGCTCTCGGCGTCGGCGTCGTGCTGCGTCGGCGGGCCGCCCTTGCTGATGCGCCGCTCCTCGCGCGCCTTGAGCGGGCCGGCGAGGTGCACGGAGATGAGCAGGGCCGTATGGCCGGCGATGCGTGGCCGTCCGGTCGAGCTAATTGCCGGCCTCCTTCCCCGTCAGGTGGCTGAGGATGCCGCCGCTCACCAGGTCGACGATCACCAGGTCGCTGCCGCCTTCACCGTTGGGCAGGCTGAGCACGCAGCGCGAATCGCCGTAGGCCGGCGACAGCGCGGGATCGGCGGCGGGCACGTCGAAGAATGTCACCTGGCGCGGGAACTGGCCCGAGGCGTCGGCCAGCCAGAGGTTGTCCTCGCCGCCCGAGTCGCTGATGTAGACGATGAAGCTGGCATCGGGCGCCCAGGCCGGCGAGTGATCATTGGTCAGCGTGTCTGCGGTGAGGTCATAGTTGATCGTGCTGCCGTCGATGGCGCTGATCGTCTTGCGCCAGACGTCGAGCGAGCCGCCGGCGCCGCTGGTGAACAGCAGCTGCGTGTCGAGCAGCGGGTGCAGCGCTGGCTCCGTCTGGTCGGAGCCGAAGTCGGGATCAAGCTCCTGCGGGTTGCTACCGTCGGAGTTCATCTTGAACAGCCCGGTGGGGTTGCTGCGCGAGCTGACGAAGACGATGGCCTTGCTGAAAGTGTTGGAGAACACAGGCTGCGTGTCCTGGAACTGCGACGGCGTGACGGCCACGGCTTGCTCCGCGGGCTCGAAGGCGCCGACGAAGATGTCCCAGTCGCCCTGCGGCCCCGGCGCCTGGTAGGCGATCAGCTTGCCGTCGTTGGACAGCGTGGGATGCAGCTCGTCGCCCGGCTCGCTGGTCAGCCGCGTCAGCTCCGTGCCGTCGGGGCGGATGCTGAACAGGTCGTAGCTGTGCAGGCGGTTGCTGGAAAAGACGATGATGTCCAGCGCGCTGGACCAGTAGGGCTGGCGGTCGACGTGCGGCGCGGGCGTCGCGCCGGTGGTGAAGGCCAGTGTGAGCACCGCGCTCTCGCGGTTGCCCGCGCGGTCGGTCACGCCGTGAACCGTGATGGTGAAGCTGGTGTTGACCGCCCAGTCGGCATCGGCGCTGACGTAGAGCACGCGGCCGGCGGCGCGCGGCGTGATGGCCGTCGGTGGCGTGGTCGTCACGACCAGCTGCGCGTCGAGCGCGCCCAGCGGCTCGTTGAACTCGAAGGACACGCCGAGGTTCGGCGGGTAATCCACCGTGCCCTCCGCCGGATCGGTGGCGATCAGCTGCGGCGGGAACGTATCCACGGATGCAGTACGGAAGCGCCAGCGCAGCGGCTGGTTCAGCGGCTGCTGCGTCGCGCTGCGGATCTCGCCTTTCAGCTCCACGAGCACGACCTGATTCAGCGGCAGCTGCAGGCGGGGGGTGAGCGTGACGACCGCGCCGCTGACTGTGGCTGTCAGCACGCCGAGATTGGGCGTGATGGCGAAGTCCTGCGCCTGCACGCTCGCCGGGTCAAGCGGCTCGCTGAAGGTCAGCGTCAGCGGCGCGTCCAATGACGCGCCCGTGCTGTTCAGCAGCGGCGCGACGCTGACCGCGCGCAGCCCGGCGCTGGTATTGGGCAGCTTGAGCTCAAAGTGCGTCGCGGCCGCCGAGAGCACAATCTGCTGGCAGTCAAAGTCGCCGGCGCCGTTCTGTACGCTGATCACGTAGGCGCCCGGCAGCAGAGCGGAGTAGCTGAAATTGCCGCTGGCATCGGTGGAGGTAGGGTTCAGTCCCAGCAGCGCGGCCACGCCGGCCAGCGGCGCATTCGCTGCGTTGGATACGCGGCCGGTGAGTGTCAGCCGCGTCTCGGGCTGCGGGCTGCCGCCGCCTCCACCGCACGCGCCAAGCAGCGCCAGCGCCAGCGCTAATGCACCTGCAACACCAAAACGAATGGACGGTCGCGTGACCACACTATATATTTACCCCTTGACTGCCTGCACGCCAAGCGTGAGCCGCCAACCGGCAGTTTTATTTCCAGCGAATGGGAGTGGTAGCCGTCACGTTCATAGGTCAGCAGCACCAGCGGCGCGCTCTCCGAATACGTCGCGATCAGCATGTTGCCGCTGTCGTCAGCGGCGAAGTCCTGCACCTGCGGCACCGCCACCTCGGCGGCCTGCTCGCCCAGCCTGAGCCGGTGGAACTGCCCGCTGGCGCCGCGCCGGTAGAGCACCGCGCCCTGCAGGTAATCCAGCACGAACAGCGAGCCGTCGGGCAGCAGCTGCGCGCGGGTGTAAGTCGCTGAGGGGTAGGGCAGCAGCTTGGTCAGGTCAAGGTCGCCCTGATGCTGGCCCTCGGCGTCGAAGCTGGCCAGCACGCCGCGCTCGGGCAGCAGCGCATGGATCAGCCCGTCCGGCCCGTAGGTCAGATCGCCGATGCGCGACAGCGCGAGCGCGCCCTCCTCGGCGGGATAGGCCAGGTCGATGCCGCGCGAGATGTTGCCGTCGGGATTGACATAAAACACCTTGTGGTCGGCCTCGTCGAACAGCAGCACTTTGTCGCCCGCCAGCGTGCAGGCGGTGGGCCGAAAGCGGCTCTGGGCGCCGCTCTCGCGCGTAATGTGCTGGTACAGCTTGCCGTCCAGCGTGTAGTCCGCGATCTGTCCCAGCTCGGGATAGAGCAGGAACAGGTGCTCGTCGTCGGCCAGCGCGGCGTCGGCGATCATCCCGATTTGCGGCGAGAAGCGCGCCAGCACCCTGACGGCCTGCTGCTCCGCGGCCGTCGCTGGCGCGATCTCGGCGGCGAAGCACAGGAGGCATAACACTAATGCTGCGCTCAAGCGCATTGCCAGCCCGCGCGGATGGGTCGGCTGCCGCCTACCACAGTGCATAAAAGCGCTCCTCGGCTTCGCGGCGCCTGACCAGCATATACTCGCGCCTGATATACAGCTGTTCGATAAGGCGCTGGCGGCCCTCCCAGAGCTGCGCGAGACGCTGCAGCTCGGCCTGGCTGTCGACGCGCGCCGGGCTGCAGCAGGAGTAGCCGATCTCCTCGCAGAAGGCGCTGATCTTCGGATCGTAGGCGATGCCAAAAGCCGGCACGCCGTAGGCCGCCGCGCACACCAGGCCGTGCAGGCGGTGGCTGATGACCATGGTGGCTTTGGCGATCAGCGTGAAGATGGCGCTGGAGCGATAGTGCACAGCGGCAGCGGCGCCGAAAACCTCGACCGGCTCGCCCAGCGTGTCGCGGATGTTATGGCAGAACGGCTCGTCCTGGGTCGCATGCAGCGGCAGCAGCAGTGGTCGCGCTCCGGTCGCCTTGCAGGCGGCGGAGATCAGCCGTGCCAGCTGCGCCGCCTCGCGCAGGGCGTTCGGGCTGCCCAAAGCGCTGCTGGCTTTGGGGATGACCAGCACGTAGCCGCCGCCGTACGCCTCGCTGTTCTCAATCTCGGCGGAGTACTCGAACACCGGCGCCAGCAGTGGATCGGCTGACAGGTGCAGCTCGCGGTGGGAGTGCAGCGGGAGCTGGCGCTGCGCCCAGTCGAAGCTGTCGCGATCGCGGAAGCTCAGCATGCGCGTCCCGCGCAGCTCGAAGGGCGTGACAATCCGCGCCGTGATTGACCTGAGCGGGCCGATACCCTGGTTGAGCAGGAACACCGCCTTGCGTCCGAGGGCGAAGCGGCGGGACATCTCCAGGTAGTAGAGCAGGCTGCGCAGGCTGGTCACGTCCTGCAGCAGGCTGCCGCCGGGGGCGAGCAGGGCGTGGTAGTCGGCAATCGGCGTGCTCAGGGCTTCCCGCTTGGGGATGTAGCGGCCCACCAGCTTGGCGAGCGTCTGGCCTTCGACGAAGCCCTCCAGCGGATCGCGTCCGCTGCTCACCACGTCGGCGATCACGCCGCGCTGCTGCAGGAAGCGTTGGTGCGCAGCGAGCCAGGCGGTGAGCAGCGCGTCGTCCCCGAAGTTGCCAGCGCCGAAATAGCCCAGCAGCAGCACGCGCTCCATGAGCGGATTGTAGCAGGGGTAGCTGGCTGCTGGTACGACTGGCGGGGAAGAGACTCCTGTGCTCAGGGCTGATCTGCTGATGGCGGATCGTCCGGCGGCGGCGCCGGCGGGCTGGCGGCGGCATTCCCGGCGGCGGCCAGGTCCACCAGATCCTGCATCGTGTCGGCCAGCGCGCCGATCTCGCCCTCGTCCTCGATCGCCACCGAGGACACCTGTCGCGTGCGCACGGCGTGGCGCACCTGCTGCGTCAGCACCTGCAACGGATGCGCGATGCGCCGCGCCTCGAGCCAGCTCATCACGAAGGCCAGCGCCAGGCCGACCAGCAGCGCGGCCAGGGCGAGCACCAGCCGCTGCTGCAGCCGCGTCTCGGTGAAGCGGCGGTAGCGGTGGATGGCGGTCACCGCGTCGTTGTGCACGACGCCCGCCAGCGCCCACTGCGGCACGGAGAGCGGCGCCAGCGTGACGAAGCGGCCCTCCTGTGGCGGCGGCAGGACTTCGATGCTCGAGCGCGTCATGTCCAGCGCGCGCAGCTTGTCCTGCAGCTCGCCGCCGTCCTTGGCCAGGATGTTGGCGGCCTCGAGCAGCTTGGCGCCGGGGTGCTTTTCATCGGGTGCCTGGGCCTGCGCCAGTGGCGTCACGCCGATGGCCTGCTCGGCCCCGGGCTGCGCGGCGAGCACGGTGACGTTCTTGGGGTCAACGCCGCGCTGCAGCCAGCACGCGCTGCCCGTGCCGAGGCTGAAGCCCAGCAGTTCCTCGGTGGCTTTGTCGAGCGGGACTTCGCAGCCCACGACCGCCGACTTGCGAGCGCCGAGCTGGACGCCGGCCAGACAAGCCACCACCCACTTGTCGAGCAGCAGGCTGAAATAGGGCGAGGTCCACACCAGGCCGCTGGCGTCCGCCTTGTCCTTGGTCCAGGCGAACATCGACAGCTTGGTCAGGTCCTTGTCCGCCGGCCAGGTGCTCAGGTCGCGCCACGGGTAGGTGCGCAGCAGGTTGTCCTCGGTGAGCACAAAGCTCTGCGCGCCCAGCGGATCGTTGGCCACCGGCTTTTGCAGCAGCGGGTCGAGCGTGGCGGTCGTGTACAGCCGCTTCATCTCGTATTTGGTGAACTCGCGGCCATCCGGACGGCGCGCGTAGAACACCGCCGGCCCGCCGTCATCGATCACCTTGTGTAACGCGCCCTTGGCGTCACGGGCGTAGAACAGCGGGTTGTCCGCCGTGCCCGCCGGCTTGTCGCCGGGCAGCGCGCCCTGCGGCGGGGTGACTGGCGGCGTGGCCGGGGCTGGCTGATTCGCCGCCTCGCCCGCGCTCTCGGCGAACGCCTCGGGCACGCGCAGCGCCTCCTCGGCGTGGGCCTGCATCAAAAGCACGCTGAGGCCGATGCGCTGCAGGCGGCTGTCGATGCTGCGCGCCTGCGCCTCGACGCTCAGGCGCACCTGGTCGGTCACCGACTGGTTGACCTGGCTGAGGATGCCCTGCTCGAAGACCACGCCGCTGTTGGAGGTGGCGATCAGCACCGCGGCCAGCAGCCCGACCGGTACGACGGCGCAGATCAGCGCCATACTGGTCAGGCGGCGGCGGATGGTTGGACGGAAGTGCGATGGACGCTGAGCCACGTTGCGAGTATAGCATTGCAGCCGCGCCAGGAATGGACGCCTAGTCCTTCCCTTTCAGTTCGTCTATCGTATCCTGCACGGTGGCATGATCGCCAGCGGGGTCGCCTGGCGTGAGTTCGAGATACTTCTCTAAAGCGGCGATCGCGTCAGCAGTGCTTTCGAGGTTAGCCAGGTCCATGCCCAGGTAGTAGTAGGCGTCCGCGTCCTTTGGATTCAGCCGGATGGCTTCCTGGTAGGCGGTAACCGCCTCATCGTAGCGCCCCAGTTCATCCAAGTCAACGCCCAGGTTGTAATACGTATCCTCATCCTCGGCGTTCAGGCGGATGGCTTCCTGGTAGGCGGCGACTGCATCGGCGTAGCGCTTAAGGTCGTCGTAGGCCACACCGAGGCTGAAGTAGGTAGCCGCGTCCTTTGGATTCAGGCGAATTGACTGCTGGTAGGCGGCAATCGCATCTTCGTAGCGTCCCAGATCTTCGCAGGCGCTGCCCAGCCAGAAGTATGCATCTACGTTGTTGGGATCGAGACGGATAGCTTCCTGGCAAGCGTCAAACGCATCCTGGTAGCGTCCAGCGTCGTCGTAAACAACGCCCAGATAGACGTATGCATCGGGATCGGCGGGGCCAATGCGGATGGCTTTGTGGCAGGCAGCTATCGCCTCGTCGTAACGCCCCAGGCTGTCATAGACAGAGCCCAGGAAGTAGTAGGCCTCCGGGTCCATGGGGTCAAGGTGCACGGCTTCCTCGCACGCTGCAGCCGCTTTTTCATAACGCCCCAGCTCGTTGTAGGCATAGCCCAGGTTGTAGTACGCCGGTGCGTACGCAGGATTGAGGAGGATGGCTTCCTGGCAGGCAGCTATCGCCTCCTCGTAGCGCTGCAGGCCGTTTAAAGCAGTGCCCAGGTTGTAGTATGACGTTGCGTTATCAGGATCGAGGCGGATGACCTGCTGGTAGGCATCAACCGCTTCCTCGTAGCGTCGAAGGCGATCGTAGGCAGTGGCAAGGTTGTAGTATGTGTCTGCGTTATCTGGATCACTGCGGATGACTTCCTGATAGACGGCAACCGCATCCTCAAAGCGCCCCAGCAGTTCGTACGCTGTCCCCAGGTCGTATCGCGCGGCGGCGTCTTGCGGATTCTGCTGGACTTCCTTCTCCATCTCGGGAATGGCTGCCTGCAGAGCCTGCACTCCCTGATTCATCAAATCCCGCACAGCCGGCGACATCAGCATCATCGTGCTCTGGAACAACATCCTGCTCTGTGCGAGCAGTGCCTGCTCCGCCGCCTGCTCCACATCGCTGGGCTGGGCAGAGGTCTGACGCTGGCCTGCGGCTTGACCGTCGCCCGCGGCTGACGCAGCTAGCGCTGGGCAAAAGAGAAGTACTGCCGCAACTCCTAGAATAACGATCTTTTGTAGTACGCCCGTACGCGCCATCACCGCCTCCCGTACTGATGCTATCTGGAATGACTATAACATGCATGCTATCCGCAATCGGAGCTGTGGAGCAGTTATTTGTACCTGGTGTCTACCATTTACGGGTGTCCTTTAGGGCTCTTGCCAACCCTGTTTAAGCACTTGCATCGTTCAGAATTCCATGCTAACCTACTTGTTTCGCCAGCGCGTTCGCTGGTGGTCAGTGGCTGGGTGTGGTAACTCCACCGGGTTGGAAAGTCCCACTCCCCGCCGCCGGAAAGTTGCATAAAGGCCTCACCTCGGTGGGCCTTTGTCGTCTCATAAGCGGAGCATAAGGCATGGCGCAGAGGATTCGGATCAGGCTGAAGAGCTTTGACTACAAGGTGCTAGACCAGAGCGTCGAGCGCATTGTGTCCACGGCTGAGCGCAGCGGGGCCAAGGTGGTGGGACCGATCCCGCTGCCGACCGAGAAGCGCATCTTCTGCGTGCTGCGCAGCCCGCACGTGGACAAGAAGTCCCGCGAGCACTTCGAGATGCGCACGCACAAGCGCATCATTGACATCATGAATCCGACGAGCCAGACGGTGGAGCACTTGAGCTCGCTCGACCTGCCGAGCGGCGTCGACGTGGAGATCAAGGTCTAGCAGGAGCGACTGCGGCGCGCGGGGCATCCGGCGCCAGTGTGGGCAAAGACATGCTTAAGATATTACCCGCTAAGAAGATCGGCATGACATCGGCCTTTGATGGCGCGGGCACTACCGTGCCGGTAACGCTGCTCAGGCCGCTGCAGACCGTGGTGACCGAGATCAAGCGCCCGGAGCGCCACGGCTACGCGGCAATCCAGGTGGCCTATGGCGAGACGCTGCCCAAGCGCATCAACAAGCCGCACGCGGGCATCCTGCGCAAGGCGGGTGTCGACGACGCGCTGGCGTACTTCTTCGAGTTTCGCGTTGATGAAGCCGAGCTGGCTGATTACAGCATCGGCCAGGTGCTCGACCCGACGAAGCTGATCAGCGGCTGGGACCAGATCAAAGTGACAGGTACGAGCAAGGGCAAGGGCTTCGCCGGCGCGATGAAGCGGCACCATTTCAAGGGCCAGATGCGCACCCACGGCGAGCCTGATAACCGTCGCTCGATGTCCAACGGCGCCACCGATGCGGCGCGCGTGTTCCGCGGCAGCCGCCGCGCGGGCCGCATGGGCAACGAGACGGTGAGCGTGCGCGGCACGGTGTTTGAGTACGATCACGGTCTGAACCTGCTGGCGGTGGCCGGCGGCGTGCCGGGGCCCAACGGAGCAACGGTGTTTATCACCTTGTTGTCCACGCGTGCGCTTGAGGAATTCGACGTGGAGCAGGAGAGCTAGAGATGGCCAAGCTGGTGAAACTCACCGCGCTTGCAGAGCTGGGCATCGACCAGCCCAACATGCTGCACATCCAGGAAAGCTACCTGCGCCAGGTAGCCCACAGCAAGCCGTTCACCGCGAAGAAGCAGACCAAGGGCGAGGTCACCATGACCACCGCCAAGTGGTTCCGGCAGAAGGGCACGGGCCGCGCGCGCCAGGGCGCCAAGAGCAACCCGCACATGTACGGCGGCGGCCGCGCCTTTCCCCCGCGCCCGCGCGTCAAGCATGTCGGGCTGAACAAGCACGTGCGGCAGAGCGCCGTGCGCAGCGGCGTGCTGTGGCACATCCAGCAGGGCACGGCCAACGTGATCAAGGGCGCGGACTTCGACGCTTTCGAGAAGACGCGCCAGGTCGCGGCGGTGCTCAATGAGCTGACGCGCTTTGGCACGATCTGCCTGGTGATGCACCGCGACGCGCCGGCCTGGCGCAGCACGCGCAACATCTGGAACGTGCGCCAGCTGGTGCCGCAGAGCATCAACCTGCGCGACCTGATGGAAGCGCACTACCTGGTGTTCACCGAGAGCGCGCTGGAGGATTACCGTGAGCTGCTCCAGCTGCGTCTGGAACCGCTGGCAGCGGAAGACGCGCAGCAGCCCGCGACGGAGGTGGAAGCGTAATGACTGGCATGCACTTCTCAGACGTGCTGATCTCGCCGGTGGTCTCCGAGAAGACCAACGACATGATGATCGAAGAGAACAAGTATGTGTTCGTAGTCTCGCCGCGGGCGACGAAGATCGATATCCGCCGCGCAGTGAGCCAGCGCTACAACGTGGTCGTCGACCGCGTCAACCTGGTGAACCTGCCGCGCAAGCCCAAGCGCGCGGCGAAAAGCAGGTACGTGACGGGCAAGCGCCGTAAGGCGATCGTGACGCTGGTCGAGGGCCAGGGTATCCCTGAGCTGAGCCAGGCGGTCTAGGCCGAGAGCTAGGAGCATATGATGGCGATCAAAACCTACAGACCGTACACTCCTTCCCGACGCGGGACAGCCGTGATCGACTACCGCAAGCTGCTCTCCGGCGACAAGCCGGAGAAAAGCCTGCTGGAAGTCAAGCAGAAGCGCGGCGGCCGCAACCACCAGGGGCGCCTGACGGTCCGCAGCCGCGGCGGTGGCAGCCGCCAGCACTACAGGCTGGTGGACTTCGGACGCAAGCGCGAGGGCGCGGCGGCGACAGTCAAGTCGCTGCAGTACGACCCCAACCGCAGCGCGTTCATCGCGCTGGTGCAGTACCCCGACGGCCAGCTGAGCTACATCATCGCCCCCGAGGGTCTGAAGGTCGGCGCGACGGTGACCAGCGGCGCAGGCGTGGAGATCCGCCTCGGCAACACGCTGGTGCTGGACCGCATCCCCGACGGCACGCTGATCCACAACATCGAGCTGCTGCCGGGCCAGAAGGCCAAGCTGGTGCGCGCCGCCGGCACCGCGGCGCAGCTGATGGCCAAGGAAGGCAAGGATGCCATCATCCGCCTGCCCAGCGGCGAAATGCGCCGCGTGCCGCGGATGTGCCGCGCCACGATCGGCCAGGTGAGCAACGTCGACCACGACAACGTCAAGCTCGGCAAGGCGGGCAGCACCCGCCACATCGGCCGTCGCTCGCATACCCGCGGCACGGTGATGAACCCGGTGGACCACCCGCATGGCGGCGGCGAGGGCAAGACGAACAGCGGACGGCCGCCGACAAGCGCCACCGGCGTGAAGTCCAAGGGCTTCCGCACCCGCCCGAAGAGCAAGTCCAAGAAACATTTGGTGAAGGATCGCCGCGTCAAGTAAGCGCAGCAAGCAAGGAGACGCTGAGGAACATCGATGAGTAGATCGACTAAAAAAGGCCCCTATGTCCATTACGGGCTGCTAGCCAAGGTGGAGCGGCTGAATGAGACCGGCGAGCGCCGCGTGGTCCGCGTCTATAAGCGCGCGTCGGTGATCGTCCCCGAGTTCATCGGGCACAACTTCGAGATCTACAACGGCAAGAAGTGGATCCCGCTGTACGTGCGCGAGGACCTGGTCGGCCACCGCTTCGGCGAGTTCTCCCCGACGCGCTACTTCCGCAGCCACAGCCGTGACGAGAGGAAGGCCAAGAAATGAGCACGACCAAGGCCAGGCTGACAAATCTGGGAGTGGGCGCGCTGAAGGTGCGGCGCTTTGCCAGCACGATTAAAGGCCAGCCGGTGGAGCGGGCGGTGGCGATCCTCGATCTGCAATCCAGCCCTACCTGCCAGGCGCTGATCAAGCTGCTGAAGAGCGCCATCGCCAACGCGCAGCACAACAATCAGCTCGCGCCGCAGTACCTGGTGGTGAGCAACGTGATGGTGGACCAGGGGCCGACGCTGAAGCGCATCCGCCCGCGCGCCCGTGGCCGCGCCTACCGCATCCTCAAGCGCAGCTGCCATGTGACGATCGAGCTGGACCTCAAGCAGGGCATCACGCTCGAGCAGATCGAGCAGGAGCGCGAGTCGGGTTCCAAGCCCAAGCGCGCCCGCGCCAAGAAGGCCGCCTCGGCCGCGGCCCCGCCCGTCGAGGCCGCCGTGGAAGAGACGCCGCAGGAGCAGCCCGCCAAGCCCAAGCGCGCCCGCGCCAAAGCGAAGCCCAAGGCTGACGATTCAGGCAAGGTCGAGGAGAAGGAGTAGCCCGTGGGTCAGAAGGTTCATCCAAAGGGTTTCCGGCTCGTGATGCACGAGACCTGGGATAGCACGTGGTATGCCGACAAGAAGGATTTCGGCATCTACCTGATCGAGGACATCAAGATCCGCCAGTTCCTCGAGAAGGAGCTCAATACGGCGCAGTGCAGCCATATAGAGATCAACCGCTACCTGGGCAAGATTATCGTCAACTGCTTCGTGGTGCGCCTGGGCATCGCCGTCGGCAAGGGCGGCGCGCGGCGCGAGGAGCTGCGCAAGAAGATCGCCAGCCTGTGCGAGAGCGCCAAGGACGTGCACCTCGACTTCTACGAGGAGACCAAGCCGGACCTCGCCCCCGAGGTCGTCTTAAGCAACATCATCCAGCAGATCGAGAAGCGCGTGAACTTCCGCCGCGTGCTGCGCCAGACGATGAAGCGCACTCTGCAGCAGGGCGCCAAGGGCTGCAAGCTGATGGTCGCCGGCCGACTCAACGGCGCCGAGATGAGCCGCACCGAGTGGTACCGCCGCGGGCGCATCCCGCTGCATACCCTGCGCGCGCGCATCGGCTATGCCTGCGGCGTGGCGCGGACGATCTACGGAGCGATCGGTGTCAAGGTCTGGATCTACACCGGCGACGAAGTCCCGCTGCGCAAGCAGGTGCAAGGAGCTAAGTAATGCTGACACCCAGCCGAGTACGGTATCGCAAGACGCAACGCGGGAGCATGAAGGGCAAGTCCTACCACAACTGCTTCGTGCGCTACGGCCAGTTGGGCATCATGAGCTGCGAGCCGAAGTGGATCACCGCCAATCAGATCGAATCCGCGCGTATCGCGATCAACCGCGTGCTGAAGAAGGTCGGCAAGGTGTGGATCCGCATCTTCCCCGACAAGCCTTACACCAAGAAGCCCGCCGAGACCCGCCAGGGCTCCGGCAAGGGTAACCCCGAAGGCTATGTGGCCGTGGTGCATCCCGGGCAGATCTTGTTCGAGGTGGAAGTGCCGGGCAATATTGCGACGGCGCGTGAAGCGCTGATCCGCGCCGGGCATAAGCTGCCAGTCAGGTGGCGCATCGTGGAAAAAATGGAGCTGGACTGAGATGAGCGTCAAGAAGTGGGTCAAGCAGGAGAAGCTGCGCGAGCTGACTGTTCAGCAGCTGATTGACCGCGTGGCCGAACTCAAGGGCGACGTGTACCAGCACCGCGTGCAGCGCAGCATCGGCCAGCTCGAGAACTTCCGCCTGATGCCGCGCGACCGGCACCGCCTGGCCGCGGTGCTGACGATCATGCGCGAGAAAGAGATGGGTATCCCCGCCGGCAAGGTGGCCAGGGAGGCAAAGAAGTAAATGCCGCGCAAGCAGAAACAAGGCGTCGTGGTCAGCGACAAGATGCAGAAGAGCATCGTCGTCGAGGTCACGCGCATCAAGCAGCATCCCCTGTATAAGAAGTACATCCGCGTGCGCAAGAAGTTCATGGCGCACGACGAGACGGAGCAGGCGCACATCGGTGACTTCGTGCGCATCGAGGAATCACGCCCCCTAAGCCGCAGCAAGCGCTGGGTGTTGCGTGAGGTCCTGCGCCAGGCTCCCGGCCGCGGCCTGGGAGGTGACCAATGATCTGCCAGGAGACCCGCCTGGTGGTGGCCGACAACACCGGCGCCAAGGAGCTGCTGACCATCCGCGTGATGGGCCGCAGCCGCAAGACGACGGCCGAGATCGGTGACATCATCATCGGCACCGTCAAGCAGGCCACGCCGCGCGGCACGGCCAAGAAGGGCCAGGTGGTGCGCGCGGTGGTGGTGCGGCAGAAGTTCCCGCTGCAGCGCCGCGACGGTTCGATGATCCGCTTCGACGACAACGCGGCGGTGCTGATCGACAAGGAATCGCTCAACCCGCTGGGTACGCGCGTATTCGGGCCCGTGGCCCGCGAGCTGCGCGAGAAAGGCTTCATGAAGATCGTTTCACTTGCGCCGGAGGTGCTGTAATGCGCTTGGGCAAGAGCACAAAGGAAGTCCAGCAGATCCACAAGCCCCAGATCAAGAAGGGTGACGAAATCATCGTGATCTGCGGCAAGGATCGCGGCCGCCGCGGCAAGGTGATCAGCGTCGATGCCAAGAAGCAGAAGTGCGTCGTCGAGAAGATCAACGAGTACAAGAAGCACCAGAAGCCCAAGCAGGTCGCTGGCAAGCAGCGCATGCAGGGCGGCATTATCACAGTGGCGATGCCGATCCACCTCAGCAATGTGATGGTAATCGACAAGACGACGCACAAGCCGACGCGGGTCGGACGCAAGCTGGTGGGTACCAAGCACCTGCGCTATTCCAAGCTCAGCGGCCAGCTGATCGACGCGGAGTAAGACATGAGTTTCGCTAAAAGCAGACTGCAAGAGCGTTATGTTGCCGAGGTGCGTCCCGCACTGTTGCAAGAGCGCGGGTTCACCAACGTGAACCAGGTGCCGCGGATCGTGAAGGTCGTGATCAACGTCGGCGTCGGCGAAGGCCGCGACAAGCCGCAGGCGCTGGAAGCCGTCACGGCGACGATCGGCACCATCGCCGGCCAGCGCGCGCTGATCACCAAGGCGCGTAAGAGCATCAGTAACTTCAAGCTGCGCGAGGGGATGAAGATCGGCGCGATGGTCACGTTGCGCGGGCACGTGATGTGGCACTTCCTGGACAAGCTGATGAACGTCGTGCTGCCGCGCGTGCGTGACTTCCAGGGCGTGAGCGTGAAGAACTTCGACGGCTACGGCAACTACAACCTCGGGCTGAAGGACCAGCTGGTGTTCCCCGAGATCGTGTTCGACGAGATCCAGTTTCTGAAAGGCATGCAGATCACCATCGTCACCACGGCCACCAACAACGTGGACGGTGCGCATCTGCTGGCCCAGTTGGGTATGCCGTTCAACGACTTTGAAACCGTGGCCAAGGTGGCCTAGGGCTAGGAGGAGAGGTGGCCAAGAAGAGCAAAATCGTCAAGTGGCGCAGTAAGCCCAAGTTCAGCACGCGGGTGCATAACCGCTGCGCGCTGACGGGCCGCCCACGCGGCTACCTGCGGTATTTCCGCATGTGCCGTAACCAATTTCGCGACTTAGCGCTGCGGGGGCTGATCCCGGGCGTCACCAAGAGTTCCTGGTAGGAGTGCTGAGGGTATGAGCCAGAGCGATCCAGTCGCCGACTTCATCACCGTGATCCGCAACGGGGTACGGGCGCGCAAGGCGTTCGTGGAATCCGCGCACAGCAACATGAAGGAAGCCATCGCCAAGATCCTGACCGACGAAGGCTTCATCGATGGTTTCGAAGTGCTGGAAGTCACGAACGAAAAGGGCAGCAAGTTCAGGCGCTTGCGCCTGCAGCTGCGCTATGCCGACGATCTCAAGCGCATCGGCCCGCTGAACCAGCTGGAGCGCATCTCCAGCCCGGGCCGGCGCGTCTATGTCGGCCGGCGCGAGATGCCCAAGGTGCGCGGCGGATACGGCTTGAGCATCCTCTCCACCAGCAAGGGCGTAATCTCCGACAAGCAGGCGCGCAAGCTCAATGTGGGCGGCGAGCTGCTTGTGCAGGTGTGGTAGGAGGCCAGCATGTCGCGAGTAGGCAATAAAATCATCAGCATTCCGGATGGCGTCAAGCTGACCACCGACGGCCCCCGCTTCACGGTCAAGGGCCCGCTGGGCGAGCTGAGCTGCGTGATCCCGGCCAGTGTGCAGTACAAGGTCGAGGACGGCGTACTTAGCTTCTCGCGCCTGGGCGACCGCCCGCAGCAGCGCAGCGACCATGGCCTGGCGCGCGCGCTGGTCAATAACATGATCGTCGGCGTGACGGCCGGTTTCAAGCGTGCCCTGGAGCTCGAAGGCACGGGCTACAAGTGGGAAGTAAAAGGTAACGAAATCGTGATGGCGCTCGGCTTTTCGCACCAGGCCATCGTGCCGATCCCCAAGGGTATCAAGGTGGAGATCAAGGGCGGCCAGTGCGAGGTCTCGGGCATCGACAAGCAGCAGGTCGGCTTCGTAGCGGCGCAGATCCGCAAGCGCAAGCCGGTCGAGCCGTACAAGGGCAAGGGCATCCGCTACCAGGGCGAGTTCGTACGCCGCAAGGCGGGCAAGGCTGGAGCATAACTCATGAGTAATCTGAAGACGAGACGGGCGATGTCGCTTCTGCGCCACGAGCGGTTGCGCAAGGACGTGTATGGCACGGCCTCGCGTCCGCGGCTGGCCGTGTTCCGCAGCGCGCGCCACATCTACGCGCAGGTGATCGACGATGACGCGGGCCACACGCTGGCCAGCGCGAGCACCCTGCAGGCGGCGGTGGTGGAGCAGATCAAGGGTCTCAAGCGTGTCGCAGCGGCCAAGGTCGTCGGCCAGGCGATCGCCAAGGCGGCGCTGGCGGCTGGGGTGACCAGCGTCGTCTATGACCGCGGCGGTTTCAAGTATCACGGGCGGATTCAGGCGCTGGCCGAAGGCGCACGCGAAGCCGGACTGGAGTTCTAGGATGAGCCGAATCAGATCAGATCGTGGCGACCGGGATGGGCGTGGCCGCGGAGACCGCGACCGCGACCGCCGTGGTGGCGACCAGACGCTGGAGAGTGAGTTCACTGAAGAAGTGATCCACATCAACCGCGTGGCCAAGGTGGTGAAGGGCGGGCGCAAGTTCCACTTCGCGGCGCTGGTGGCCGTGGGCGACCGCAAGGGCCGCGTCGGCCTGGGCTACGGCAAGGCCAGCGAAGTGGTGGATGCGATCCGCAAGGGTGTGGACGATGCCAAGCGCAACATGATTAAGGTGTACCGCGAAGGCACGTCGATCCCCTATATGATAAAGAGCCATTACTGCGCGAGCACCATCCTGCTGCGTCCGGCGGCCAAGGGCCACGGCATCATCGCCGGCGGCTCGGCGCGCCCGATCCTGGCGCTGTCAGGTATCGAGGACGTCTCTGCCAAGTTCGTCGGCAGCAACAACGCGATCAACTGCGCGCGCGCGACGTTCCAGGCGCTCAAGCAGATCCAGCGGCCGGACGTGATCGGCCGCCTGCGCAGCGGCGAGAAGGTTGACCGTCTGGGCCGCTTCGTCAGCGACCAGCGCAAGGCCATCGCCGAGGAGGCGCTGGAGCAGCTCGCTGCTCTCCAGCCGACGCCGAGCGGCAACATCGAGGGTGGGGAGGAGGCGTAAATCATGCCGGCGATCGAAAACATCAAGCATCCCAGCAATACTAAGCGCCGCAAGCGCCTCGGGCGCGGGCTTGGCAGCGGCAAGGGCCAGAAATCCGGCCGCGGCCAGACCGGCCAGGGCTCGCGCTCCGGTGGCACCAAGGGCCCGCAGTTCGAGGGCGGCCGTACCCCGGTGACGCGGCACTTCGCCAAAATCGGCGGCTTCAAGCACCACTCCAAGGTGGAGTTTCATGCCATCAACCTGCGCGACTTCAGCGAGGCCGAGGCAGGCACCGTGATTGACCTGCTGTACCTGGAAGACCGCGGGCTGCTGCCCAAGAAGCTGCGCGGGCTGCGCGTCAAGCTGCTCGCCGACGGCGAGATCACCAAGCAGCTGACTTTCAAGCTGCATGCCTTCAGCGCCCGCGCCCGCGAGCTCGTGGAGCAAGCCGGCGGGGTATGTGAGGTCATCCAATGAGTACAGCCGCGAATCCGCAAACGCTACTTCAGTCGTGGAACGTCCCCGAGCTGCAGAAGCGTCTGAAGTTCGTGCTCTACGCGCTGGCGATCTTCGTGCTGGGCACGCACATTCCGGCGCCCGGCATGGATCCGGCGCTCGTGGCGCGCTTCTTCCAGCAAGGAGCCGGCTCCGGCGGCATCTTCAACTTCATCGACCTGTTCTCCGGCGGCGCGCTGAAAAAGTTCTCGATCCTGGCGCTGGGCGTGATGCCCTACATCAACGCCTCGATCATGATGCAGCTGCTGGTGGCCGTCGAGCCGCGGATCAAGGAGATCCAGCAGGAGGGCGAGGAAGGCCGTAAGAAGATCAGCAAGTGGACGCGCTACCTGGCCGTGGCGCTGGCGTTCCTGCAGGGCGGCGGCCTGATGATCTCGCTGTACGCCGGGCAGGGAGCGCCCTGGTGGAGCGTTGCTGGCAACTGGTCAGCGCTGTTCGGCCTCGTCGGCGGCACCTGCTTCCTGATGTGGCTGGGCGATGAGATCAGCCAGAAGGGCGTGGGCAACGGCGTCTCGCTGATCATCGCCATCGGCATCGTGGCCCGCATCCCGGCGACGATCTGGCAGGAAATGGCGCTGGCCAAAATGCAGCCGTACCGCGTGGTCGGCCTGATCATCCTGCTGGTATTCGCCATCGTCGTCATCGCAGCGATCGTGTATATCCAGCTGGCTGCCCGAAAAATACCGGTACAGTACGCCCGCCGGCAGATCGGCCGGCGCATCTACGGCGGCCAGAGCACGTACCTACCCATCAAGATCCTCCAGGCTGGCGTGATCCCGATCATCTTCGCCATCTCGGTGTTGATGGTACCTTCGACGATCCTCAGCTTCCTGCCGGACCGGCTGCCGGAGCTGCACCGCTTCTGGAGCACCTTCCAAGCCTCGGGCTGGTACATCCTGACGGAGTTCCTGCTGGTGTTCATCTTCACCTTCGTCTATACCGCAGTGACCTTCAACACGCAGGACATCGCTGACAACCTGAAGAAGAACAACGGCTTCATCCCCGGCATCCGGCCGGGCAAGCCGACGTTTGAGTTCCTCGACCGCGTGCTGCACCGTGTGACGTTCTACGGCGGCGTCTTCCTCGGGCTGGTAGCGATCCTGCCGGTGATCATCAACCAGGTCGTGGCCTTCCTGGCCAAGGCGCAGATCACCAGCTTCTGGCTGGGCGGCACCAGCCTGCTGATCGTCGTGGGCGTGGCACTGGATACCGTGCAGCAGATGCAGGCGCACATGATCATGACCCACTACAGCGGCTTCAATAAGTAGCGGCGCTGAAGATTGGCTGGGCAGGCCACCGGCCTGCCGAATGAGGCAGGAATACCGCCAGTGCTGGGCGCCGCGCGGGCAGTTCAAGCTTCGAGGTTCGCCATGATCGTCGTTTTTCTGGGCCCTCCCGGCAGCGGTAAGGGTACGCAGGCGGAAGTCCTGCGCGAGCAGTACGGCTTCACGCACTTCGATACCGGCTCGCAGTTGCGCGCCGAAGTCGCCAGCGGCAGCGAGCTGGGCCAGCGCATCGCCGGCTTCATCAATGCCGGCCAGCTGGTGCCGCTGGAAGTGATCAAGCAGCTCGTGGTCAGCTTCCTGCGCGGTACGAATGCAAAGCGCATCCTGTTCGACGGCTTCCCGCGCAACCTGGAGCAGGCCGGCGTGCTCGACGAGGGGCTGACCGAACTGGGTGATGATCTCGACTTCGTGGTCTACCTGGACGCCGCGCCCGACGCGCTGCTGCAGCGCATCGTTAACCGCCGCTTCTGCCTGCAGTGCGGCGAGATCTACAACCTGGTCACCGAGCCGCCGCTGCTGGCGGGAAAGTGTGATAAATGCGGCAGCGAGCTGACACAGCGCAAGGATGACACCGCCGAGGTTTTCGGCACGCGGCTGAAGGTGTACCTGGGCGAAACCATGCCGCTGATCGAGAGGTACCGCAGCCGCGGGCTGCTGCACGCTGTCAACGCCCTCCAGAGCATCGAAGAGCTGACGGCGCAGATCACGAGACTGATTGGAGTGGCGGGTGGCGCTGAAGTTTAAGAACGCGCGCGACCTGGCGGGCATCTATCGCAGCGGGCAGATCGCTGGCGCGTTCCTGCGCGATGTCGCGCAGCTGATCAACCCCGGCGTTACCACTAAAGAGCTCGACGACTTTGGCGCGGAATATATCGCCAAGCACGGCGGCAAGGCGGCATTCCTGGGCTACAACGGCTTTCCCGCCAGCCTGTGCATCAGCATCAACGAAGAGATCGTGCACGGCATTCCCGGCCCGCGCCGGCTGGAGCCCGGCGATATTGTCTCGATCGACGTCGGCGTGATCCTTGAGGGCTACGTCTCGGATACGGCGAGGACATACCTGGCGGGCGATGCGCCGCCAGCCGCGGACGTGCAGCGCCTGCTGAGCGGCACGGCCAGCTCGCTGGACTGCGCCATTGGTGCCATCCGCGACGGCATCCCGCTGCGGCTGGTCAGCCGCGCCATCGAGCAGGAGCTGCTGAAGCACCACCTGGGGATCGTGCACGAGCTGACCGGCCATGGCACCGGCTTTGCGCTGCACGAAGAGCCGACGGTCTATAACTTCGATCCGCGCGCGCGCAAGCCAATGATCAGCAACGGCATGGTGCTGGCGATCGAGCCGATGGCGACGCTGGGCAGCCCGGAGATTTTGCTGGCAGCCGACAACTGGTGCTACAAGTCGGCGGACGGCAGCTTGGCCGCGCACTACGAGCACACGATCGCCTGCTGGGACGGTCGCGCCTTAGTCCTCACCGACCCGGCCGCCGACGATTCGCGGCAGGCCTTTGGCGGTGGCGCCTGATGGAGCAGGGCCGCGCGGAGGTGCTGGACGGCAAGGTGCAGGAGCTGCTGGCTGACGGCCGCGTCAGGGTGGAATTGTCCGACGGGCGTTGCATAATCGCCGAGGTGAGTGCTAGAATAAAAGTTCGTCTCGTGCGAATACAACAGGGCGACGCGGTTCGCTGCGAACTGTCGCCCGTGGATCCGTCGAAGGCGCGGATCATAGCAAGCCTCTAGGTGGTACAAATAAATGAAGGTCGCGGCGTCAGTCAAGAAGCGGTCGAAGGACTGCCAGATCGTGCGGCGCAAAGGGCGCTTGTACGTGATTAATAAGAAGAATCCCAGAATGAAGCAGCGGCAGGGTTAAGAGCATGGCGCGTATCGAAGGCGTTGAACTTCCTCCAAACAAGCGGGTCGAGATCGGCCTGACTTACGTGTACGGCATCGGCCGCACGACCAGCCAGCGCATCCTGTCGCGGGCAGGGATCGACTTCAACAAGCGCGTCAAGGACCTCACGCTCGACGACGAAGGGGCGATCCGCGACGCGATCACCTCGCTCGCGCTGCAGCTGGAAGGCGAGCTGCGCAAAGAGGTGACGCTGAACATCAAGCGGCTGGTGGAGATCAACTGCTACCGCGGGATCCGCCACCGCCGCAGCCTGCCGGTCCGCGGGCAGCGCACGCATACCAACGCGCGCACCCGCAAGGGCCCGCGCAAGCAGGCCATCGCCGGTAAGAAGCGTCCGGGCAAGAAGTAACGCCAGCGCCGTCCGCGCAAGCGGCGGCGGGCGCAGCTGTTACTAAGGGAATCATACTCAGTATTCAAGCGAAAGCTATAAGTAGAGGGAAGCCAAGTGGCAAGAACCCAGAAGAAAGGCGGCGGCCGCAAGCGCGAGAAGAGGAGCATTCCGGTGGGCGTGGTGCACATTCAGGCCACGTTCAACAACACCATCGTGTGCGTCACCGATCCGGAGGGCAACGCGCTGTCGTGGTGCAGCTCCGGCACGCGCGGCTTCAAGGGCGCCAAGAAGGGCACGGCATACGCCGCCCAGGTGGCCTGTGAGACCGCGCTGCGCAAGGCGATGGATACCGGCATGCGCGAAGTGTCCGTGTTTTCCAAGGGCCCCGGCGCGGGCAAGGAAGCGGCGATTCGCACCGTGGCCAACCTGGGCCTGCGCATCAGACTGATCAAGGATGTAACTCCGGTGGCCCATAACGGCTGCCGGCCGCGCGGACGGCGCCGCGTTTAGGCGGGGAGGATAGGCATGGCCATCACAGCTAACGGCATTGTCGACAGCTTGGACGCTTTTGGACTGCTCAATATGACCAAGGAGCAGGAAGAGGGCAGCAACCTGGCACAATTCACCATCGAGCCGCTGCCGCGCGGGTTCGGCGCGACGCTGGGTAACGCCATGCGCCGCACCATCCTGTCGAGCATCATCGGCTGCTGCATCACCTACGTCAAGATCGAGGGCATGCCGCACGAGTACATGGCGCTCGAAGGGGTGATGGAGGACAGCATCGAGCTGCTGCTCAACCTGCGCCGCGTGAAGGTGAACCTGCTGGGCCGCGAGGTCCAGCAGACGCTGCGCCTGGCGGTCAGCGGCGAGCGCGTGGTGACGGCGGCGGACTTCCAGGGCAACCCGGAAGTGGAGATCATCAACCCCGAGCAGGTGCTGTGCACGATGACGGCCAAGGACTCCAAGCTGGAGATCGAGGCCATCGCCACCCGCGGCCGCGGCTATAAGATGGCGGCGGAGCTGAAGCGCAAGGACACGCCGATCGGCGTGATCACGCTGGACTGCAACTACAGCCCGGTCGAGCGCGTGGCCTACGAAGTGGAGAATACGCGCGTCGGCTCGGCGACGGACTTCGAGAAACTGTCCCTGACGATCGAGACCGACGGCAGCAAAACCCCCGACGCCGTGCTGGGCGAGGGCGCGGCTGAACTCAAGCGCTACCTGACGTGGATTACCGAGAAGCAGAGCTCGATGATGAGCTACATGCCGCAGGAAGAACCGATCGACGCCGAGCTGAAGGCCAAGCTGTCGATCAATGTGGACGACCTGGGGCTGTCCGGGCGCGCGGCGAACTGCCTGCGCAACGCCAACGTGCGCACGGTGGGCGAGCTGGTGGAATTCTCTCCCGAGCAGCTGATGGCGCTGAAGAACTTCGGCGACAAAAGCCTGGTGGAGATCGTCGACAAGCTGGCCGAGATGGGCATGTACCTTAAGGAGACGGAGTAGTCAGCGATGCGGCACAAGATGAATCAAAGCAAGCTGAGCCGGCCGACTGACGAGCGTCTGGCGCTGGTCCACAACCAGGTGGCTAGCCTGTTCGAGCACGGCTATCTCAACACCACGCTGCCGCGCGCGCGGGCGGTGCGCAGCCTGGCCGAGAGGCTGATCACGCGCGCCAAGCGCGGCGACCTGGCCAGCATCCGCGAGTGCGCGAAGGTCCTGCCGACCAAGACGCAGCTCAGGGCGCTGCTGCGCAACGTCGTGCCGGCGCAGGCCGATATCACCAGCGGCTATACCCAGATTGCCAAGCTCGGGCTGCGCCGCGGCGACGGCGCGCTGGTGGTCCGGCTGTCACTGAGGAAATATCAAGCGGAAGCGTCGCCCAAGCCGGTTAAGGCTGGCAAGGCCAAGCCGGCAGCGGCGGAGAGCAAGCCGGAGGCGGCTGCCAAGCCTGCCGCCAAGAAAGCTCCGGCGAAGTAGCGAGTAGTGATGCGCATCCGGATGACGGTGCGCTATGACGGTACGGCGTTTGCCGGCAGCCAGCGGCAGCCGGGCAAACGGACCGTCGCCGGTACATTGACAGACGAGCTTGAATCCCTGCTGGGAAGCCCGCTGCGCCTGGTGTTCGCCAGCCGCACGGACCGCGGCGTGCATGCCGACGGCAACGTCTGCGCTTTCGATGCGCAGCTGCCGTTTCCTGTTCAGCGCCTGCCGGCGATCCTCAACCGGCGCCTGCCGGAGGACCTGCGGGTGCGCGAGGCTGGCGCGGCCGGCCCGCGTTTCCACCCGCGGTTCGATGCTGTGGGGCGCGAGTACGTGTACCGCGTCTGCCGCAGTGCCGACGTGCCGGTGGACAGTATGCGCTACACAGCGCCGTACAGTGGGCCCTGGGATGCCGCAGCCGTGGCGCGTGGACTGGAGCTGTTCGCCGGCGAGCATCGCTTCGCGGCGTTCAGCCGCAGCGTGCCGGACAAGCACAACGCGGCTTGCACGCTGGAGCGGATCGTAGCCGAGGAGCGCGGGCTGGAAGTCAGCTGGCGCTTCGCGGCGGACCGCTTTCTCTGGAATATGGTCTGCCGCATCGCCGGCGCGCTGCTGGGTCTGGCCGAAGGCAAGGTGAGTCTGCGGCAGATCGAGGATGCACTATCAGGAAAAAGGGATTTCAAGCTCAAGCCCGCACCCGCGAAGGGGCTGACGCTTGTGGCAGTACGCTACGAGCGGCAGTAGGGCGCAATCGAGGAGATTAAGACGGCTGGCGGTCGCAGGATCGCAAGCTGGATGAAAGATGGCAGGCGTCGGAAGCGGCGCTGGAGATTGTGAAAGGACTTGTGCGATGGGTGACACACCTTACTTTACGAAGCTGAGTACGGAGCGGCCGTGGTACGAGGTCGACGCCACGGGCCAGGTGCTCGGGCGGTTCGCCACGGCGGTGGCCAAGCTGCTGATCGGCAAGAACCGCGCGGAGTTCCAGCCCGGCCAGGACTGCGGCGGGTTCGTGGTGGTGATCAACACCGACAAGATCACAGTCACCGGCGCCAAGCTGAAGCAGAAGTTGTACTACCGCCACAGCGGCTACCCCGGCGGCCTGAAGTCGCGCACGCTGCAGGAGTGCATGCATCGCGACTCAACCGAAGTGATACGCGACGCGGTGAAGGGCATGCTGCCGAAGAACAAGCTGGGCAGCCGCCTGATTACGAAGCTTAAGATATATCGGGGCAGCGAACATCCGCACAAAGCGCAGCTGCCCGAGACGATGGACGTTGAACAGTTGGCCAGGTTGTAGGGTCAAGGAGAGAGAGTTGCATGGCTGAGAACGAGTTTCAGAAGATGACGGTGGGCAGGCGCAAGACGGCAGTCGCGCGCGTCTTTCTGCGCCCGGGCAACGGCGCGTTTCACGTCAATGGGAAGCCGATGCCCGAGCACTTCAAGACCATCAACTCGCAGCTCAAGGTCCAGGAGCCGCTGAAGGCCGTTGATTTGGCGGACAAGTATGATGTGTTTGTCAGCGTCGAGGGCGGCGGGATCACCGGCCAGAGCGACGCGATCGCGCTGGGCATCGCGCGCTACCTGGTGGATTTGAGCCCCAACCACCGCGACACGCTGAAGAAGAAAGGCTTGCTGAGCCGCGACCCGCGGGCCAAGGAACGTAAGAAATACGGCCAGAAGCGCGCGCGCAAGAAGTTCCAGTTCAGCAAGCGTTAAAATAGAGCCGATGGCATTACATCACAGGGCCCTGGTCGGAATGGCGCTGGCAGCGCTGCTGTGGCTCGCGCTGTGCACCGCGGCGCTGGCCAAGGACATCGCCATCGAGATCCGCGACAACCAGGTCAACCTGCTGCGCAGCCCGGACTTCGAGGGCGAGGTGATCCGCGTCGCCGTGCAGGGCGAGAAGTTCACCGCCGTCACTACGGTGGACGACTTCTACCTGGTGCGCGACGAGGAGAGCGGGTCGTTCCTCTACGTGCCGATGATGTCGGCCTACGAACTGAACGTGGAGATCCCCGAGAACGTGCACATCAGCGGGCAGATGCCGATGCCCGACCAGCAGGACCTCAGCTACTGGCAGGTCGCGCCGGACCAGGAGGACACGGACGTGGGCGAGTCGTTTAAGATGCGCAGCCGGTCCAAGGGCTACCTGACCTCCCACAACGGCAAGAAGTACCCCTCGGCCTACGACTACAACACCGGCTACCGCGGCAAGGTCAGCGGTTCCAAGCTCGTCAAGGACGCCAAGAAGTACCTGGGCGCGCCCTATGTCTCGGGCGGCACAACGACGAAAGGCATCGACTGCAGCGGCCTGACGCTGGTCTGCCTGGCCAAGCAGGGCATCGACGTGGTGCACCGCTCCAGCCTGCAGGCGCTGGAAGGCCGGTACATCCACTACACCGACCTGAAGCCCGGCGACCTGATCTTCTTCCGCGACGGCATCGACTCGCGCTACCTTAGCCACGTCGGGATCTACGTGGGCAGCGGCAAGTTTATCCATTCCAGCCTGAGCAAGGGCGGGGTGGTGATCACCAGCTTGAATGACAAGTACTTCAAGTCGCACTACGCCTTCGCGCGCCGGTTGTAGGGGGGCGTGTTGGAGGCGCTGCCAGGCTTCATCCTCGGACACATTTCGCAGTTCATCGACATTCTGGCCGTAGCCGCGCTGTTCTATTACCTTTTCGTCTACGTCCGCGGCACCAAGACGATGGCTGTGGTGCAGGGGCTGATCATCCTGGCGGTGCTGTATTTCATCTGCCAGTACTTCAAGCTCATTACGCTGGTCTTCCTGCTGGAAAAGATCCTCTTTGTCGGGCCGATCGCGCTGTTCATCATTTTTGCCCCCGAGCTGCGCAAGGTCATCGAGCGCGCCGGCCGCAACTCGCCGCTGATCGGCTGGCTGCTGCCGCGCGGGCCGGAGGTCGGCCAGGCGACGATGATCGACATCGTCGCTGACACTGTGGACGCGCTGGCTACGGTGCGCGTGGGCGCACTGATTGTCATCGAGGCCAACACGCCCACGGATGAGCACCTCGTGCCTGGCGTGGAGCTGGACGCCAAGCTCAGCCAGCGTTTTCTGGAGAGCATCTTCGATGAGCGCAACCCGTTGCACGATGGCGCGGTCGTGCTGCGCGGCGGGCTGCTGCATTCGGCCTCGAACTTCCTGCCGATCTCGGAAAGCAAGCTGATTGAGGAAGTCCTCGGTACGCGGCACCGCGCGGCGGTCGGGCTGACCGAACGCTGCGATGCGGTAGTCGTCGTGGTCAGTGAAGAGCGGGGCGAGCTGTCGATCGCCTACAACAGCCGGCTGGCGCGCAACCTCAGCCGCGCGGCCTTCCGCGAGCAGCTGACCGCGCTGGTCGAACCGAACGAAATGTACACCACCGTGGTGCCGCGGCCGGCGTTTATGTAACAGGGGAGCCGCTTGAAGATCCTGACGAACAACCTGTGGCTGAAGCTGTTCTCCCTGGGAGTGGCGGTGGCGCTCGCCGCCTACGTCTACCTGTACATCGACTACCAGATCACCGAACCGATCCGCCTGCCGCTGGTGGTGAAGGGCCTGAACGCGGAATTGCTGATCACCAGTCCGCTGCCGCAGCGGGTGCAGGTCAAGCTGCGGGGGCCCTACCGCTCGGTGCAGCAGATCAGCCGCGCGCGCCTGTCGGCGTCGCTCGACTGCAGCACCTTCAAGGAGCCGGGCCACGTGGCGGCGCGTGTGCAGCTGCCGAACTTCGGCGACGTCGTGGTGGCGGACCAGGACTACGATTTCATCGAGATCGACCTCGAGCCGAAGGCCGACAAGGAGCTGCCGATCATCGTCGAGCGGCGTGGGGAAATCGCCGCCGACCTGCAGATCTCGGACGAGAAGCTGTCCACGCACATGGTGGAGATCGTCGGCCCGCGCCGGCTGGTGGACAGGGTGAAGCGCGCCGTCGTGCAGCCCGATGTCAGCGGCCTTGAGCAGGAGAAGCGCGTGCGCGTGCCGGTGCGCGTGCTCGACGAAAGCGACCAGGCCGTGCAGGAGACGTCGCTGACGCTGCAGCCGGAAGTGGTGGAGTATTCGATCAAGGTGCTGCCCCAGGGCGCGGTCCGCGTGCTCAAGGTGATCCCCGATCTCGTCGGCCAGCCGGATCACGAGTTCCTGCTCGGCGAGCCGCTGCCGCGGCCGCTGTATGTCACGGTGGACTCCAGGCTGGTGACGGGCGACCAGCGCTACATCCGCACCGAGGCCATCAACCTGGAAGGTGCCAGGGCCAGCTTCACCAAGCAGGTGCAGCTGCAGTACCCGTTCGTCGTTCCCGCGGGCAGCGACCTGCCGCAGACCTGTGACGTGTATATCGAGATCGTGCCGCTGGAGCAGCGGGAGGAAGCTGCGGCGCGCGTTGTCATCAGGCTCGTGGGCAACGATCCCGCGTATGAGTATGTGCTGACGCCCTCGGAGATCATCGTTCGCGCCGAGGAGATGCTGGAAGCGGGCGATGAGACGCGCGGCGCGCTCCGCGCGACGGTCGACGTGGCGGGCCTGGCGCCCGGCGAGTACAGGTTAGTACCGCAGGTAGCCTTGCCGCTGCAACTCGACAGCGTTACAATCATCCCCGCCTCCATCAAGGTTACGATCATTCACGTAGGGAACTGATCCTCGCATGAACCGTTACTTCGGTACCGACGGCATCCGAGGCCGCGCGGGCGCGATGCTGACTCCTGAGCTGGCTTTGCGTGCGGCGTTCGGCTTCGCCCAGATGGCCGCAGACGGCCAGCGCTTCCGCGCGCGCCAGCGGCCGCTGATCGTCGTCGGCTGCGACAGCCGGCTGTCCTCGCCGATGCTAGAGGCCGCGGTGTGCAGCGGCATCGCCCTGGCGGGCTGCGACGCGCTGCGCCTCGCCATCGTGCCCACGCCGGTCGTGCCGCTGATGGTGCTGGCGCAGAAGGCGGCGGGCGGTGTGATGATCACCGCTTCGCACAACCCGATCGAGGACAACGGCATCAAGCTGTTCGGCGGCGACGGCCTGAAAATCAGCCCGGCGCGCGGCGTGCAGATCGAGCGGGTGATCGACCAGCCCGAGCAGTGCCGCGTCCCGCAGGAGATGCGCTTCGGCGAGCTGAAACCGCTTAATCCCAAGCCCGGCTACCTGGCCTTCGTAAAGCGCGCGCTAGGCATCAGGCCGGGCGGAGCCGCGCTGCGTATCGTGCTGGACTGCGCCTACGGCGCGACCTGCGAGCTGGCGCCGGCGGCGTTCGCCAGCGCGGGATTCAAGGTGCTACCGATCCACGCCGAGTTCGACGGCGCGCGGGTCAACGTGCAGTGCGGCGCGACGAGCCTGGCGGCGCTGTCCGCCCAGGTGCTCAAGTCGCGCGCGGACTTCGGCCTGGCCTTCGACGGCGACGGCGACCGCGTGCTGGCGATAGACCACGCCGGCCGGCCGGTTAACGGCGACCAGATCATCGCGCTGTTCGCCACGCGCTTGCCGCGTTACCGCCGCGAGGGCGCGATCGTGATGACGCAGATGACCAACATGGGGGTGGAGGAAGCGCTTGAGCAGCGCGGCATCAAGCTGCTGCGCACCGACGTGGGTGACACGCTGGTGCTGGAGGAGCTGATCCGCCGCGATCTGCATCTCGGCGGCGAGCAGTCGGGGCACGTCATCATGCGCGACAAGCTGCCTACCGGCGACGGCATCCTGGCTGGGCTGCAGCTGGCGCTGCTCGTGCGCCGCGCGGGCAAGCCGCTGGCTGACTTGGCGGCGGAGTTTCCGCAGTACCCGCAGCAGCTGACGAACCTCAAGGTGCGCGACCGCAAAGCCTGGCAGCGCGACCAGCAGTTCAGGCGCGAGTTCGCCAGTGTGCGCGCGCACTTCCGTAAGGTACGCTTTTACCTGCGCCCGTCAGGCACCGAGGATCTGGTGCGCGTGCTAACTGAGGCCCGCGACCACGAGCTCTGCCGGCTGGGCAATGAGGCGGCATGTGCGGTCTTCGCCGCCTGGGACGCGAGGCTGAAGTGACCACCGTAAAGCGCATCGCCTGCATCAGCCTGTACGCTCCGACGGGGCAGGCCCGCAACCGCTGCGAGCTGCCCAGCGGCCCCGTGGAGTGGACGGTGTTCCCGATGGCGCCCAACCTCGAGGCGATCCGCGACCGCATCCCCGAGCTGCTGCAGGAGTACGACGCGGTGGCGCTCGACGGTATCACCTCCAGCTTCCGCATCGGCGGGCAGCGCTACCTGCACGACTACGTCTGCAGCGTGCTGGAGCTGTCGGCGGTGGGCGACCGCTTCAGCGACGGCTCGCTGCTGCAGGCCACGCTGGAGCGCTGGCTGGTGCGCCAGGCCGCCGAGCAGCTCAAGCCGCTGATCAGCGACAAGCACATCCTGTTCTTCAGCGGGCTCAACCGCTACGGCTCGGCCGAGGTGCTGAACACCTACAGCAAGCACCTGCTGTTCGGCGATCTGCTCTACGGCTTCCGCCTGGGCATCCCGATCACCACTTTCAAGACGTTCGTCAACTCGGCGCCGCAGCTGGTGCTGGCCGTCGCGCACACGCCGGCGAGCTGGTACTGGCCGTCGGCGCGCCGCAGCCGCCGGCTGATGCCGCGCTTCTATATCTACTTCCGCTGGGCCAGCGTGATCGTCGGCAGCTACTCCTACTTCGAGCGCTATGCGCCGGACAGCCTGGCGGGCAAGGTCGTGTTCACCAACCTGCACAGCGAGCGCGACCTCGAGCTGTTCAGCAAGCGCGGCGTGCGCTGCGTGGTGTCGCTGACGCCGATGATCAGCGGCCAGTTCGTGCCCCTGCCGGTGCTGGAAGCGGCGCTGCGCCTGGATGCGGCGGCACAGCCGCACAACGTCGGCGAAGACCAGCTGATCAATCAGCTGCACGAGCTGGAGCTCACGCCTCAGATCTACGATCTGGCGCCGCCGGAAGAGCGCGAGCTGGCGCTGGCTGAGTTGCCAAGCCAGCCACAGGCAGACGTGCAGCCTGCGCGGCTGCCGGATCTGCATTTATCTGAGGACGAAGCGGTGGGCCGCTTCTGCTTCGTCATCCACCCGCTGCACTTCAAGCACATCGCGCGCCTGCCGGCGGTGCGCGCGCTGGCGAGCTTCCTGCCGCACCGGCTGCTGGAGGATGCGGCGGCGCAGCTGCCGCCGATGCTGGTCGGCGCCGTGCGCGGCCTGGTCAGTCCCACCGGCGCCCGCGCCGAGGGCCTGCTGTATGCCGTGCCGATGACCAGCCACGCGATCATGCGTTTCCCGCCAGAGTTCCTCTACCGCAAGCTGGTGCTGGCCGCCGAGGATGGCGCCAAGCACGGCTGCCGGATCATGGGCCTGGGCGCCTACACCAGCGTCGTCGGCGACGCCGGGCTGACCGTCAGCCGCCGCTCGCCGATCGGCGTGACCAGCGGCAACAGCTACACCGTGGCGGCGACGCTGCGCACGCTGACGCAGGCCGCGCAGCGCTGCGGCATCCCGCTGGCCCAGGCCGCCGGGCTGGTGATCGGCGCGACGGGCAGCATCGGCTCGATCTGCGCGCGGCTGCTGGCGCCGCAGGTGGGCGCGCTGTACATCGTCGGCCCGCGGCCCGAGCGGCTGCTGGCGCTGGCCCGCCAGCTGGAAGCGGAATGCCCGCGGCTCAAGGGGAAGCTGAAGCTCTCGCGCCAGGCGTCGGACTTCCTGCACCTCGCCGACCTGATCATCACCACTACCTCGGCCGTCGATCCGGTGGTCGACGTCGCGACGCTGAAACCTGGCTGCGTGGTCTGCGATGTGGCGCGGCCACCCGACATCAAGCCCGAGGAAGCGGCCAAGCGCGATGACATCCTGGTCATCGAGAGCGGCGAGATCAAGCTGCCGGCCGGCGCCGAGCTGACCTACGACATCGGCCTGCCGCCGGGTACGATCTACGCCTGCCTGGCGGAGACGGCGCTGCTGGCGCTGGACCGGCGCTTCGAGCACTACACGCTGGGCCGCGACATCGATCCGGCGCGCGTGCTGGAGATCGCCGCGATCGGAGACAAGCACGGTTTCGAGCTGGCGCCGGCGCGCAGCTTCGGCAAGCCGGTGCAGGAGTCGCGGCTGAACTACCTGGCGCGGATCAACGCCCAGCGCTTCGGGGCGGGAGCCTCCCCCAGATACTAAGCCTATGGCGAAGCAGTGCTGGCCGCAAGATGCTATACTTAGACGGGCCGCAATGAGACGGCTTCTCCCCTATCAACACACGCCCGAAAGGGAGGCCATAGTATGTCGGAACTGCTGATCTGGCTCGACGGCAAGTTCGTGCCCAAGTCCCAAGCGATGGTCAGTGTCTTTGACCACGGAGTGCTCTACGGCGACGGCTGCTTCGAGGGCATCAAGTCCTGGGACGGCAAAGTGTTCAAGCTGCCGGAACACATCGAGCGCTTCTACGACAGCGCGCACTTCCTGGAAATCCAGTTCCCGCAGAGCAAGCAGGAGATGTGCGACATCGTTGCCAACACGGTGGCGATCAACGGCCTGCACCAAGGCGTGGCCTACATCCGCCTGGTGGCCACGCGCGGCGTCGGCGACCTGGGGATCAATCCGCGCAAGTGCAAGAACCACCCCACGGTGTACTGCATCGCCAGCTCGATCCAGCTCTACCCGGAAGAGATGTACGAGAACGGCCTGCGCTGCATCACCTGCAACACGCGCCGCAACAGCGTGCAGAGCCTGCCGGCGCGCGTCAAGTCGCTGAACTACCTGAACAACGTGCTGGGCGTGATCGAGGTCAACCGCGCCGGCGCCGACGAGGGCATCATGCTGACGCAGGAAGGCTACGTCGGCGAGTGCACCGCGGACAACATCTTCTTTGCCCACGATGGCGTCATCTGCACGCCCGCCGCGTTCCACGGCATCCTGCGCGGCATCACGCGCGACAGCATCATCGACCTGGCGCGCCGCGAAGGGATGACCGTCGAGGAAGGCACGTACCTGACATACGACCTGTACACGGCCAATGAGTGCTGGCTGACCGGCACCGGCGCCGACCTGATCCCGGTGATCGAGATCGACAGCCGCGTGATCGGCACGGGCAAGCCGGGGCCGGTGTTCAAGCACCTGCGCGGCAAGTGGGCGGAGTATCGCAGCCAGCCCCAGTTCAACACGGTGGTCCCCAGCCAGGAAGCCGCGCAGAAGGCCGCTGTAGCCGCTGGCGCGTGCTGAAAGAAGCAGGCAGCAGCCAGCCGTCAGCGGTCAGCACGGCAAGTGGGGTAGCGGCGGCGTCTCGCCGCCGGTAGTGCCGCCGTCTCGGCGAAAACAATGCACATGGGTAGCGGCGGCCGCCGTGCCGCCCTTCTGGTGGGGTGGGCATCCTGCCCGCCATCTCCGGTAGGGGCGAAGCCACGCTTCGCCCGTCCCCGGAACGCGGACTGGTAGTCCGCATCTTCCGCAGGGGCTGGCCTTGTGCCGGCCCGCTCTTCGTAGGGGCGAAGCCACGCTTCGCCCGTCTTTGGCGCTACGGGTAGCCGATCGCATAGAGCTTTGACTTCGTGGTGCCGAAGTAGATCGTGCCATCCGCCGCGATCGCAGGCGAGGACGTCATGCCGTCAATTACTTCCAGGTTCCAGATCCATGCCCCCTGCGGTGTCACCGTTGCGAGGCAGCTTGCCCCCCACCCCTCCCCGTTGGGCACGAGTACAGTTCCATCGCCTGCAACGGCGGGGCTCGTGTCCCGGTACTCCCCGGTATCGTAGCCCCATTCAAAAAAACCTGCCGCAGAAAACCGGTAAAAGCGGTCATCGGCCGAGGCGTAGATAGCGCCGTCAGGGCCAATGGCGGGGCTGCATGACTGCCGCAACATGTCATCCGGTGGTTTGGTAGCGAACAGGCAGTTGCCTAGCTTGCTGATTGAGACCAGGGAGTAGCTCGCGACGACAACGATGCTGCCGTCCTGCCGGATGACCGGAGTTGAGTCCTCGAAATCGTATATGCCAGGTGGGTCAGGATCGTCTCGCTGAAAGATCCATTCGGTCTTCCCATCAGGTCCAATCGCGGCAAGCGCCGCGCCAATACCCAGATACACCGTTCCGTCATACGCCACAGCCGGTGTGGCCCGGCCTACGCGCGGGCCGATGCCGAGTGCCACCTGCAGGTAGCAGCGCCAGTGCTCGCTGCCGTCGGGATTGAGCGAGAACACCCACATTCTTTGATTGCCGCCGTTGGGGAAGTTGCCAGCCACGTAGATGCGCCCATCCCAGCCGACGCACAGCGGCGAGATCGCCGCTGCATCCAGGTCGTGCTTCCACTTCTCGCTGCCGTCGGGATTGAGCGCGTATACGGTGGGGTAGCTCATGGTGGTCATGTAGATCGTGCCGTCGGGCCCGATGGCCGGACTGTGATAGTCCACCGCGCCGATGAGCCAGTAGCGCCACTTCTCGCTGCCGTCGGGGTTGATGGCATACAGGTAGTCGCTGCTGCCGACATAGATTGTGCCGTCGTAGCTGATGGCCGGGCTGGAGTTCACATCCCCGGCGGTCGGAAACGTCCACTTGACTACGGGCTGGCTGGGGACGGTGTAGGGCGAGCACTTGGCGTGCAGCGCGTCGCGGCCGAACTGGTGCCAGTCGCCGCGCAGCGCCTTGCGCTGGCCCACGTCCGCGGCGCTGGGGCCGCTTTGCGTAAAGCCGAAGTCCGCCGTCACCTGGTAAGTATGCGGCGCCCAGTCCGCCGCGCTGTCCTGATAGCCCGGCTCCGTGAGCCCGCTGGCGAGCGGCTGCGCCTGCGCGTCGCGGTATACCGCGTAGCTCAGCGCGGACGGCACCGCTGACCAGCTCAGCTCGATGTAATCGATAAACTCCGCATCCGAGGCTTGCAGGCCCTCCGGCGCCTCGACGTACGTGTAGCGCAATGGCGCGCTGGGCGGGCCCAGCAGCCGCGTGGCGCCGTCTCTGACGTAAGGCCGCACGCGGAAGTACGTTCCGTTCACCGCGGGATCGATGCTCACCGTGAACCGCAGCGGTCCCCCGCCCGGCGGCGGCGTGCCGGAGCTTTGCAGCAGCGTGCGCGGGAGCTGCCAGCTGCCTGCGACGTCGCCGGTGGCGCTGCTCTCCACGGCGTAGCCCTCGACGCGCGCGAGGA
>Ga0315287_10000285_pt1 | contig 44213 bp, 41 predicted proteins | sample YL17G11_0_MG_FD_205037 | JGI IMG/M metagenome (GOLD analysis project Ga0315287, IMG submission 205037) | Sediment microbial communities from Yellowstone Lake, YNP, Wyoming, USA - YL17G11_0 | ecosystem: Environmental > Aquatic > Freshwater > Lake > Sediment | place: USA: Wyoming | collected...
GCCAGGTCGACCAGCTTGCGGTGCTCAGGACCGTGCCACTTCTCCTTCTGCCAACGGAAGGTCCGGCCAGCCTTGTCTGCTTCGGCCCGTGCCGCGAAGAAGCGCTTCCGGCGGTCCACATCGTGTGCATAATGGCTCACTTCATGGGCCACGGTCAGGACGCTGAGCATGGACGGATGGAAGACAATCTCTCGGTCACCACGAGAGGAGTACCAAGACTTGGTCTTCTTAACCCTTGAGAATCGCTTGGAATTTTTGTCCATGAGGGTGACGGAGATAGGCATCAGGTCGAAGAACTGAAAGAGCTTCGAAGACATCTCCTTCACGTTCTCGAAGGTAGTCACCATCCCGTTGGCGGTGGCGTGGCGAAGGTTCTCCATCCGGTAGTACTTGAGGTAGGCCATGGTAGACTGTTTCTACAGGAAGGGATCGACACCTGTCAAGTGGGCACTTAATCTTTTCCTCGGATAGGCCGGGGTTGATGTAAGTCCCCCAGGCCGTCTACAACCCAAGGAGTGCAAGTGGCTAATATCGCGGTGGAGTTTAGCGTGTCAGTGACCGGTGAAACGACCGGTGAGATGTTCAAGGGTGTCTTCAAGGCGATTCCCCGCCTGAGCCATAGCGCGAATCTGCGCCGTGACCAGCTGCGTCGGGACATCCTGGGCCCCAAGCCTGAGGATGCAGGTCCAGATGCCCAGAACGTGGCTGCAGTCTTTTCGAAGATTTGGGTCCATGTGACCGAGGCTCCGTCCTGGTGGAAAGACAGCCGGAACGGACTCGAACTCCTGGATGAGACCCCCGTGGCTGCCGTGTACGACAATGTCGCACGTATTGAGCGCGAGGCCGTTGAGGCCGTTCGTAAGGCGGCCGAGACGGCCCAGGAAGAGCTGAAGAAGGCCCCATGAAGAATCTTGACGACATCAAAATCGTAGCAGGTAAGGTCGGGGCTAGGACCAAAATCTACGTCAATGGCGAGCAGATTGGTAATTGCACCAGGGTCGAGTTTGTCGCCCAGGCCGGTGGCATGAACAGGGTGGTCTTTGAGGTCATTCCCGAGAACGTGCTCATCGAGCTTCCCAAGGGCCATTCGGTGCTGCGCATGAAGGAAAAGAAGCTGAAGACTCCATGAACCATTATGACGCCCTGAAGTTGCTGGCCCTCAGGGCTGTCATGAAGCCGGATGGTGAGGCCAGCTATCGTAGCATCTGCCGCTGGTACAGCACCACCCTCCACACACCTCTACATCTAGTCGACGAGCTGCCCGAGGATGATGTCCTTCTGGCCTACTTCGAGTCGACCTACGAAGACATGGAGGAAGACAAGCGGGAGGAGGTTCTCCAGGGGCTTCTGGAGACGGATGGGGACAGGAAGAAGAGGGCCCTCGACAAGGACGCAGAGAACGCCGACGCCTTCGAATTTGCCCGTCAGATGGCCTATGAAGAGAAGCAAAAGCAGGCCAAGGCCAAAATCTCCGATGTCAAGGTCGAGAAGAAGACCTCCATGCTCAGTCATACAGACCGCAAGGAAGCCAGCTTGGGGCAAGCGACTGTAACCCCAGCCTTTGAGAAGCTAGAGCCCGAAGTCAGTATCAAGTTCGTGGATGCGGCTGAATTTGAGAAGGAACTTGAAGGATTTGGCACCATGAGCCCCAAAGATGGCAAGTGACAATCTTCTCTGTATTCCCAGGGATAAAGAATGAGTGACACCAAGGCCGTCAGGTTTCAGTTTGTGGTGGATGAGAACAGCGCCAGGTCCGTTCACCGGGTCCTGGACGACCTCATCAAGAAGGCCAATGAGCTTGGCAAAGCCATGGGCGGTGCAGGTGGCGGTATTCTGGGTGGCATCCGAACCGGTGGCGGTACCCCCAGTGCTCAGAGCACCCTAGCTGGACGTGGGGGCGTGGCCAGTAAGCAGGGCGGTGGTAGCATCACCCAGGTCCTGACGTCAAACGTGGACATCTTCAAGAAGATGGCCAACGATGGCAGTGCGGCAATGAAGGTGATGGGAGATGCCGTTCAGCGGGGGGTCAACCAGCAGCGGGGGGAGATTAACAAGCTCAAGGAGTCCCTGGACGCACTCGTTAGAACCTACGAAAAGGTCGGCGGCAGTGCCAGCGGGGCAATTGGGGAGAAGATTCAGAACAAGGTCCTCCAGATTCAGTCCCGGATCGGAGCCGGACAAAAGCAACTTGGGGCTCTTCGGGACATTCAGGGCTCAGGAAGAGAGCTGATGCCGGAAATCCCCTGGCCGGGAAGTGGAGCCGCCAAGGAAGGTCTCTGGTCGAAGCTGACGCGCAGCCGCGCTATGCCTGGTATGGGCATGGTCGACAGCGCCATGGAGGGCAGCTCCATTGGGCAGCTGCTCGGTGGCATGGGCATCACCAAGGGTATGGTCGGCGGTGCCGGGCTTGCCATGGTGGGTGCCTGGGGCGCCAAGAACATCTATAAGCAGCTCAATGAGGCACCCGACCAGCTTCTCAGCTCTGACTCTAGACAGGCCACCATGTTGGCGCAGCGGTCTCTGGAGCTTCGCAACGGGGAGCTTCGGAACAAGACAGCTGAACAGCAAATCTTCCTGGATACCGACAAACGCAAGGATTACGAGAGTCTGGGTAGCGGTTGGCGTCGTTTCGGTCACAGTGCCGGTGCTTTCTTCAGTGGAGAATTTGCAGATGCATTTACGGGCAGAGCTGCTGACCAGGGAGTCAAGGCTAGACGTAACAAGCAGATTGAAATGGAAAGGGCCACTGACCCTTTGATGGATGCCGTTAAGGGCGATGCTCAAAACTTTCGCGCAACACTCGGCAGCATGCGTGCTATGGGTGTCTATGCCAAAAAGGGCCTGACTGGATTCGAGGCCCTGGCTTCGCATCGTAACGCCTACTCAGCTTTTGATGATAGCGAAATCGCCGCTGCATTTCAGGGCATCAGTGGGGCTGGCACTCGCGGAGCTGCTTATGGGCTACAGGGCTCTGCAATGCATGCTACTGCCGCAGGCATTCATGGCGCAGCCGGCAGCATTGGAACGATGTCTAAGTTTGGCGGTGGCGGAGCATTCGCAAATGCCATGCTGCAGATGGCTGGTGGTGGAAAAGTTGATGCAACCACGACCGGCATCATGACCCAATACATCGCTCAACAGCAAGACCGTCTTGGCATGAACACGGGAGCGGGTGCTGGGCAATTCCAGGGTCAGGGCCTCATGGACATGATTGCCAGGGGCACTCAGGGCCAAGGAGGCCGTCTCATTGCCGAGCAAAACATGAGGGGTGTCGACTACCTTCAGCGCGCGATGACAGGGCAGACCAGCCCCTACCAGCAGGCTCGTAATTTCATGATTGCAGGTGAGGCTGCCCCGGGTCTGAATGTGTATGGTCAAGGCTTCTTGTCCAGCAAGATGAGTATGACCGAGCTGGCCGATGCCGCTGAAGGCCGGGGCGGGGGCGTCTCATCCATCTTCAAGGCTTTGGGTGGTAACAAGGCTCAAGCCAAGGAATACTTCAAGGGTGTAACCTCCAGTCTCTTGGAAGGTGTTACCTCCGAAGGCATGGGTGGAAGTGACTCCGGGATTCTCATGAAGGCCATGGCTCAATCTGGCATGGATCCCAGAGAGTTCTTCAAGAAGGGCGGCTACAAGAAACTCAAGGGTGAAAGTGGGAAAATCATGACCCAAGAGCAGGCCATCGCTGCCTATGGCGGAGCCCTGACAGCCAGTGATGCCGACATGGACCCGGCCGCTGCCTTGGGTATGGCCAGAGCCATTGCAGGTGTCAGTGAGGGTCCAGGTAAGGGCAAGGGTAAGGCCGGTGCGGGTGGGATTCCAGAGACCGAGCTGGCCTCTCAGCAAATGAAGGTGTTGGCTGAGCAGGCTCGTGGAGCTGCAGGCGCTCTCACTGAGCTGACCAATGCCGCCAAGTCAAACGCTGCCATGGCCAAGTTCGAGATGGACCATCGGGATGCGGGAAGTAAGATTACAGAGGCAGAGCGAGTCGCTGTAGGAAACGCATTTGCCAGAAATCCAGAATTGACGGCCGAACAAGCGGAGCAGTATCTTGCGGAATTGAGGATTAAAACCGAAATAGCAAACAAGAACAAACCCTCTGTTACTCCCTCTTCGATCAAGAAAGAGGCTGGAGCATACTAATGGGCTCCTACAATCTTATCAATGAGCATCAGGCCCAGGCCGTCGATTCCAGCAAACAGCTGGAGGCGGACAGTCTTGACTACGTGAGCACGTCGCCAAATTGGATCCTTATGATTGTCAGATTCAGGGAACCACTGACTTCAAGCCTGAGCCGTCTGGCGAAAATGAGCCACTACAATACCGGTGACGTATCTCTTGATAGCGATAGCTTCAAACTCACCGACACGAAGCCTCCGCTCATTATCACCAGTTCTTGTGTGCAGATGGATATCACTAGCTCCAAGGCGAACTACACGCAAAACCTCAATGCCGTCCTCAAGCCAGGGAAGGTGGAGTTTCTCTCTGCTATCATGCCTGGTGATTGGTGTCTCTGCTGGACGATGAACAGCAGGGAAAAGTACAGGGAGGTCCTGGACAAAATCAAAGCTGGTCAGGAGGCAGTAAATGGCTTTGAAGACGGGCTCAAGTTTGTAGGGCGCGTTCACGATATTCGCGAGGTTCTAGCTCAAGCTCCGGGCGGACTCAAGACCATTCAATACAACCTCTCCGGCGTTGGCTTTGGGGAGTTGGACTCCAGCATCTTCTTTGACCCAGCACTAGCACGCAAGAGCACAACTCTCGCCAGAACCCTCCAGGACATGAATATCCTCATGAAGGATATCCTGGAGACTGCCGCTAAAGAAGCTCAGGCTGGCAAGGGTGGCATCAGTGTCAACAACGTCATTCCGGCATTCCTGACAGCCTTCCTTGGCCGTGGCATTTCTGGCGTCGCGGTCGAGTCTGGAGGCCTAAATCTGGCTCAGGGCGCATCTGTGGCCAGCAAAGAAGCTCCTTTCTCGTATGTGATTCCAAATGGGGTTGCTAAGCTCCTGGGTGTCCAAGGAGCAAGCAAACCCAATGGTGTCTTCTGTTACGCAGACATCCTTGAGCTTGTTCAGGGTCTGCAGAAGTATCAATCCAATGAGTTTCCGCAAATGTTCTATCCCACCGGGACTCTTCTCACCGATGAATCGAGAGGCGGAGCCCATAGGACTCGGCACATCACCAGTGAGCCCTTGAAGGGGGTCTTCCTCCCCATTCCTACGAGTTTTGATGGCAAGTCGGTCTGGAACCTGCTCAACGAATATCTGAATCCTGCCATCAACGAGATGTATACAGCCATGAAGTGGACCCCCAGCGGAAGGGTGATGCCGACGCTGGTCGTGAGGCAGCTCCCTTTCAGCTCCCCCATCATGAGTCAGAAGCTAGGGAATGATGTGACCGCCTACCACGAACTTCCCCGGTGGGTAGGAGACAAAACTCTCATTCGGAGTTTGGACGTAGGCCGTAGCGATGGGGCTAGGACGAACTTTGTCCACATCTACGCACAGCCTAACAAGAAGACCCTGTCTTCAGCTCAGAGCTACCAAATTGTCCAGTGGCCGCCAATCAACGACCCCCAAGACATGAAGAGACATGGCTTGCGTCCTCACATGGGGTCCATTCAGGCTGCGGCCACGGATTCGGTGACCGGTGGGCCAGGTCTCTGGATGAAAATCAAGTCTGACTTTCTTCTTGGTCAGCACATGATGTTGACGGGAGCCGTGTCAATGGTCGGGGTCACCCTCCCCATTGTGCCCGGAGACAACTTCGAGTTCAATAACATTCTCTACCATATTGAGACCGTCAATCACCATGTGGAAATTAGAGCTGACGGTCACAAATCCTTCACGACACAGCTAAATCTCACTCATGGTCTTAGGGCTGATGTGCCCTCTGCTATCGAGAAGTTCTCCCCTGAAAGAAAGACGGTTAGCGGTAAGCCCCATCTTCGAAAAGATAGGATTAGAATTGGTGAATTCGTGGCTGCCTTCAAGGACGGCGCCGGACGCGACGCGGCTTTCAAGACTTTAGGTGGCAAAGAAGCCTTTGTTCAAGCTGAAGTCGAAGATATTAGTGGGGAGACCAGTATCGAAGTCGGACAGATGGGCGAGAATCTGGACATCTATCTATACTCGGGTATTGACGCTGAAGACAATCGAGAGCTGGAACCCGGCGTTTTGGTCGTGGATGAAGAGGACTAAATGGCGAATAGATATACAAACAGAGGTGTAACGCCGAGCTACCTAGAATCTCGATTCATGGGCGGCACCTCTCGTTCTCCAATGCAGGATGAGACCTTCCAACTCCTCATGGGAGAGGTGAAGGAAATCATACCCGCCAGCAGCCCTAAATCTCTGAGCCGTAAGTATCTTGAGTACAATGTCGAGGTCCAATATCGAGAGGCCGGCGGCCCCACCTCGTTGGTCACTTTTTCAAACTGTCTCCTCATCAACTCCCTGGCTGGGGTCGCTGACAAAAACCACTTCACTCTTCGTAGCGACAAGCGAGCGCCCGATGTAGACCAGACCAATACCACCGGAGCCAAGGTCCTGCTTCTTTGCATCCAGGGCAATGCAGGCCAAGCTTTCATTATCGGTGGGGTCCGAGAGGATGCCGGTGGGGATAAGGCCGATCATCACTACTTCTTCGAATTCAATGGAGCCCAGGCCACCATCAATAAAGATGGCGAGCTGCAGATTCGGTATCGAGGTGCCACCAAGGTTGATGGCAAGCTCGCCGATAGCGCGAATGCGGACGCTGAAGGTAGTACGGTCATCTTCAATAAAGACGGTGGAATCAAGCTCTACACCAAGGACGAGAAGCAGTTCATTTTCCTGAATCACAAAGACAAGAAACTCGAAATCCTAGCCGATGAAGAGTGGAATGTCAAGGTCAATAAGAAGCTCATCTTCGAGGCCGGCGACGACATTAGTGTTACCGGCAAGAAAGCCTGTAGCATCGAAATCAAAGACAACATTACCGTGCTTTCCTCTGGGGTTCTAGTGGGTGCTGCAACCGACTACTGGCTCCTAGCCAATGCCTACCGAGCGGGTGAGACGGCCATGATGCAAAAGCTCAGCGGGCTCCTGAAGACCATTCAGTCCCAGATGCAGACGGCTGGTGCCAGCTTGGCAGCTGCTGCAGGTGCTAATTCCAGCTCAGGCTCCTCAGCGGTGACTCCATTCAACATGGCAGCAGCAGCCCTAAATGCTTGCGGGCCGCTTTTCGCACAAATGGCCGATGCGGTCGATACATTCGAATCTGGAGCTGATTCATATTTGTCGAAAAAGAACAAAAACGATTAGCGGAGCAATCTTTCAGCCATGGCCATTGATAAAACCAACACAACCCAGCAAAATGTCGTGGCCACGGCTAATCGTGACAATACCGACATCGAAGATTCGGCTAAAGCGAACGAAGATCCGTTTTGGAGCTACGCCGAGCTGTCCACTGAAAAACGACGCTGGAACAAAGTCTATCCCTACAGGCTCTGTCTTTGGACTCGCAACGAAGACGGGAGGTGGGAGCAGGATTACTCTGTTCTCCAACCCTTCACGCTCCCCATCGCTCCAGAAAGTCTGACCATCAGCACTCCTTTTGCGATCAATACCAGCGTCACCCTTGGTGGCATTGTAGAAGAGCATAATGGGGCTCCTCTTCGCACCATCAGCATCAGTGGAACCACTGGCGTCCTGCCTTTGCGTGGTCGGGCTGAGGGAACCGCCGCTAATCGTTCCAGCACGGGCACTCTCAATGCTGTTTTTGCCGGAACCCTGAGGGGTGCATCTCAGGTCAAAACAGCTATCACTGGTACTGGAATTGGTGCGACTAAAAATACTCTCGCCGCAGAAGAGTCTGAGTCCAGCAGCGGGTATGCCCAGTTCAAGCTTCTTCAGCGATTCTTAGAGGCCTACGTCACCTACAAGAAAAAGATCGGGGCTCGAAACACGGTTCTGGCTTTGGAGATGTTCAAGGACCAGGAGACTTATTTTGTCTCACCGGTTAGCTTCGACCTTCGACGCTCTGCCGCTACCCCTCTGGAATATCAATACTCGCTGACTTTCAGAGCCTGGAAGAGGGTTCTTCCTTCAAATGGCAATGGACAGCAAATCAGCAGCTACGTCCCCATCTCCCGGGACCCCAACAAGCTTGCGAGTCTCCTCAACAAGCTGAACGCATCCCGCGTCGTCCTAGAAGGTGCCCGAAACACCCTTACCGGCCTCCGTGGTGACATTAACGCGGCCCTCTTTACACCTCTCAGGGAGTCGATTCTCTTCGCCAAAGAGCTTCTGGGAGTCGGTCTGACGGCCGTAGACCTGCCTCTGAGCGTGATTTCCGACCTGAAGGGGGTCATCACCGAGGCCTCTGGTGTAGCGGGCCAGCTGCAGGCATTTGGAGGCCTTGGGAACCGCTATTCTGAGGCTGCCACAGGCCTCGTCAACGCCGGCAAGGACCTTGCCCAGGCCTTCCAGAACCTCAGCATCAGTTCTGGCACAGCTCAGACCCTGTCTGGGACTGGTTTGGGGACTGGCCAGCAGGCTCTTGAGGACGGAAATCCCGCTCACAAGGCCTCGGCGAATCCAGACCTCAACTTTGACTTCTATCAGACCATCCGACCTGGCACCCTGAACCTGGCTCCCCAGACTCAAAAGGCCATCCAAGCTGAGAAAGACCGCGTCAAGGCCCTGAAGAGGGAGGATTTTGAGGTTCGTCGCGACACTGTCATGGCCACACTCGAAGACTTTGAAAGCTCTGTAGGCCTGGGCAACGCCACCTACACGAGGGTTTATGGCCTCAGCTCCAAAGCCAAGGTCCGGGAGCCTAACGAGCAAGACTACGACATCATCAATGCCATGAATGCAACTCTCCTGGAGATGAACAGGCTCTGCGTCAGCTCTGAAATCAACCAAGACGAGGTTTCGTCCATCGATTACATCGCAGGTCTGGCCGCAGGAGCCGGGATTGCCTTCCGCGTCCCTAAATCCAAGTTCCTGGTGCCATTCCTGTATGGTCATACTCTGGAACAAATCAGTTCCATCTATCTCGGCACCCCAGACAGGTGGCATGAGATTGCAGCTCTCAATGGACTGCAGACTCCTTACGTCGATGAGCTTGGCTTTCAGCTCCCATTGCTGACAAATGGCAACGGGAACAACATCACCGTCAGCGACGGCTCGAAATTGTTTGTGAATCAGCCCATTTGGATTGAAAGCACCGTTATGGGCAGGACTAAGCGTCGCATTACAGCTGTAGAGACTCTCAGTCCAGGTCTTGTCGCCGTGACCGTAGATGGCGCCGACGACCTCAGCTCCTACACCCTTGGGGCCAGTGCCTTTGCTCAGGCTTTCTTACCTAATACCGTGAATTCACAGCAGTCCATCTACATCCCCAGTGATGAAGCTGTCGAAGAGGACGACTTCCGTCTCAAGTCCGTCCCGGGGGTCGACCAATTTGACCCTCTTCTGCGTGTGGGCGGCATTGACCTGCTCCTGACCCAGAATGGTGACCTGGTCATTACCCCAGACGGTGACACCAGGCTGGCCGTAGGTCTGACAAACATCACTCAGAAGGTTCGCCTGGTCCTGGACACGGTTCGAGGCAGTCTCCTTCATCACCCGGGCTATGGATTCCCGTCTCTGGTTGGCGAGAGCACTGCCAATGTCGACGCCAAGGGTCTGCTGAAGATTTGCCAGGACCTCTTCAAGGACGACCCCACCTTCACTGGGGTTGAATCAGCTGCCATTCTGAAGGATGGACCAGTAATTAGAATCACCCTAAGTGTAGGTGTTCGTGGTACCCAGCAGGTGATTCCCATCTCGGTCGAATTCCAGCGTTAAGACGGCAATCTTCAGTAGGACCCTGCCGCAACTGCTGGCAATCTTTGAAGTAGGGTACAATCTCTACAGGGACTCAAACTCATGGCGACAATTCCAGTTCCAAGGTCGTGGTCGGAAATCACGGGCGACATGCTCGACGCCCTGCTTTCAAAGCTTGGACTTCCTAGCGTTCGCGTTGGTTCTGGGGTTCTGTCTATCATTGAAGCAGCAGCTCAATCCGACCTTCGTAGCAGCCAAGATATTTTCAATCTGCTCAACTCCTCCAGCCTGGACCGAGCTACCGGCCTAGCTCTGGATAGGATTGGGGCCGACGAAGACGCACCTCGCTTTGGCCAACTCCCCAGCTCTGGCCCAGTGACTATCAGCGACTCAAGCTTCGCCAAAATTTCGTCTCGCATCTTCCAGGGTCGTCCAGCCCCCATCATCGGCGCTGACAAGATTTACGTTGCAGACGCCCTCGCCTTTCCAGCCAGCGGCAGCGTCTACATTGGTCGTGGTACCACGAACTATGAAGGCCCCCTTGCCTACACATCCAAGGTCAACAACACAAACTACTGGACCCTGAACCTGGCGGTCAGTAGTTACACCACCAAGTACCACAACTTCAATGAAATCGTAGTCTTGGCTCAAGGCGGGGATCGACTCATCTCAGCCGGGACTCTTGTTCAAACCCCCCAAGCCAACACCAGTTCAGCTGTTCAGTTCTCTGTTCAATACGCAGCCAGCATCCCCGATGGTGAAACTAGCGTTGGCAATGTGAATGTCATTGCCAAGACCCCGGGAGTCGTTGGTAACATCATCGCCGGCAGTATCAACGCCTTCGTCAGCCCTCCGTTCACTGGCGCCACTGTTACTAATCCGCTGCCCTACAGCAATGGTCTCGGGACTGAGGATGACAACACTTACAGGGAGCGCATCAGAGCCAAGCGCCAATCTCGTAGTCGAGCCACCCCTCTGGCCATCAAGACTGGCATCACCGGCATTAGCTCCCTCTCCGAGAACAAGCGCGTTATCAGCTGCTCCATCCTCCGGCGCCAAGACTACCCTACGACTGTCTATCTGGACGATGGTAGCGGCTATGAAGAGGCTTCTATCGGCATTCCCCTGGAGACCTTGGTTGACCAAGCTCTGGGCGGGGAGCAGTATTTCCAGCTCATCCATGGTAGGCCCGTCAGTAAGGCCTGCGTCACGACCGGCTTCCAGGCGCCTTTTACGCTTGAAGCTAACATGAGGATTGCTATCAAAATTGGCGGCAAGCTCAGTGAACACGTCTTCGCAGCTGCGCAGTTCCGTAGCATTACCAACGCCAGTGCCTACGAGGTCGTAGCCAGCGTCAATTCCGACGTAGACCTCAGCTTCAGCGCCAGGACTTCAGACGCCGGTACTAGGGTCGTCTTCTTTTCGAAGAGCGACACCGAAGAAGACATCGAGGTTGTGCTCCCCAGCACCGGTGTGGATGCGAACACCGCCCTTGGTTTTAGCGGTGGTAAGGTGGACACCCTCCGCCTCTACAAAAATGACATCCTTCTGACCAAAGACGGCCAGCTTGCCATCTTGACTGGCAATCCCCAGAGCAACTGGACCCCTGTTGTAAGCGGGGTTACTTTGGAAATCGTCGTTGATGGCATCAACATCGCAACCACGCCACCAAACACCTACATCATCACGGATGCCGATTTTGTCAACGCTGGTACCGGCTACAGTGCTGTCAGCGTCTCCAATAGTATGGCAAGCTGGGCTCGGGTTCTGGAATACAAGATTCCTGGCATCACAGCCGCAGCCTCAGGTAGCGCCATCACCCTGACCTCGAATCGGGGTCGCACCAGCCGGGCCAGCGTAGCAATTCTCGGCGGCAGCCTTCAGGCGGCGGGCTTCTTCCCGATCGCCACGGCCACGGGTAAGGACCTTGATTACACCCTGGATAGGAACCTGGGTCAGATTCGCCTCGAAGACTCGATGCTCTTGCACAGCGGAGACCGCTTGTCTGCAGGAAGCTACGCAACCCGTGCCTTCTTGCAGTCAGCGGAAATCACCACCCTGAGCCTGGCCGGAGCAGCGAATACGACCGTCAGCGGTGAGGCGGGGGCAGAGCTTTGGTTTGTTGTCGATGGGGCAGCCGAAATCATTGGCACCACCATTGGTCCCACCACTACAGTGACGTTCAACCTCTTCTCTACCCACTCCTGGGGCCAGAGGGCTCGCATTGCCTCCGCTGGCAACGTCTTTGCAAATGCCCAGATCGGCGATTGGATTATCGTCAGCGATACCGCAGTCAGCTACAACAACCGTGGGGCCTGGCGAATCGCTTCTGTCAACTCCCTCGGAGCTAGCGTTGACATTGAACGTAATGCCGCCTGGGTTGGAACTCTAGAAACTGCTATCCTCGTGCAGGGTGGCATCTATCTTGTCAGGACCGCAGCGGACCTGCAGCGTGTCTACATCCCCAATGGGGTCAACTACACAGCAGCCTCACTGTCAGCCAGTATTGCTTCCCAGCTCAGAGGAGGTACTGCCGCCACCTACCGGACCCGTCAGTTCAGGGTTCGCACCAACACCTTTGGAGCCGAGGGCGATATCGCCCTGGCGGCTTCCAATGCCGAGGGCCTGAAGTTAACTCTGGCCGTAGCTTCTGCGACTGCCAACAAGACTTCCCACCTGGCCAGTATTGAGGCTGGTAATCCGGAGACTGGCACCCCTCAATTCGAAGTCAGCTCCATCCTGAGCGCGGGCACCAGTAGCGCCTTCACCCTCGGCGGTCTTGGTCTCGTGGACCCGGGCTCCATCCTTGTTGGTCTCCGACCCATCTACGACTCCGGCACCAGGTACAGCAATGGTGGACACGTAACCCCTATCGAGTCCATCACCGGTACGAGCCCCACAGTTCGACGCCCTGCAGTCAAGGTCTGGCTGCCCGCAGACCGTCTCTACGCGGCCACTCCTTACGCAATGACGTCGGCCGATGAGATGACGGTCGTGGTCGATGGGGATACCTCCAGCAGCCGCTTTGTCATTCCTATGTTCCGTCGGGTGACCCCTGGTTCTGCTGTCTACGGAACCAGTAACGATTTCAAGGATGCTGACAACGGGGCCCTGAGCCTCGCGAAGGCCTTCGGAACCACCATGGATTGGCGAGACTTCGCCGTCTTCATGCGGGCTCGCGGTAAGTCCCACGGTAGCCCCGACACGAACAAGACTCTGATGTGGCGTTACAAGCGCCAGGGCTCAGAAGGCAATCGGGCCCGCGTTCAGTACGTATACCCCACGGCTCCCAGCCAGAGTATTCTTGCTTCTTGGACGCCCCTGAACAGCACCTACACGGACATCGCCGTCAGGCTGCCATCTGGCGCTGCACGCACTGGCGTCACTCTCAGCAATAACACCAGACTGGGCAATGCTACAACCGCGACTGCAGCCGGCCTCTACACTCGCCAGATTATTTACAATCTCAGCATTGCCTCAGCAACCAGAGAGGTCCGGCTCGACTTCAATAGTAGCGACCTGACGTGGGCTGTCACCAATACCATCTATGGGGTTACCAGTGGCGCTACAGCAACTATTGCAGCTGGTTCGCAAGTCGGTGCAGCCAGCGGTCACCTAGTTCTAACTGGCGTCATCGGTGTCTTCCTGCCCGGAGAAAACCTCAAGGTTCCCAATGCGGGCGGGACCGTCAGGGCTGTAGCTACCGGCTCCCAGTACGGCTTCACTTGGGCAACCCTGGCTCTTCCTACTGGCATCACGGCTTGTGGTTTTGTCAACGGTGCAGTTCTCCACATCGAGTACAACGGCACTGGTACTGGAGCAGGGTTCTTGACCGGCAATAGGACTATCGTCGATACGGACTACGTCTCGCTGATTGGTTTCGTCGAAGGTACGACCGCCATCGGAGCTACGGCTAGTGTTGGCACGGTCAGCTACGACACCATTGAGGTCAAGACTACTGGTTCCACTGTCGTGGTCGGTGACATCCAGAACATCAGCTCTGCAACGTACCTCCCGGCCGCATTCACTGGGCCCATGAAGATTCAAAGCATCTCGGCAGGCCTTGTTGTCGGGGAAACTACTGCGGTGGCTCCTATCAGTGGGACTATCGCCTGGAATCAAATCAACTCCACGGCCAATCTCTCCTGGTACCCGTTGGGCACCTCGACCATCGTTGCTATTGCAGCTGCGGTCAATGCTCAGACTGACTGCCCGGTGTCGGTATTCCTCGCCGGTGACGGCCTTGGTGACACCAGTGGTAGCATCACTTACGCCACCTACGAAGCCGTGCCGAACGGCCTGGGTGCAAGCTCCGATGACACCCCCTGGTACTACCTAGCCGACGGACTGAACTGGGTCCGTAGCCACTCTACTCCCGTCAGCGACGCTGTGGATTTCAACTTCACCTTCAAGGCTCCTATCACGGCCGGGCTGTCCACAAACAGCGACTGGGCCAACGAAGAGGTCTGCCTTGTCCCCATCACTGCTGAAAACATCAGCGAATACCTGAGTACGTCTGGGCCCGGTGGCCTGTTCTCCAGCGGGGAGTCCGTGGTCAGCAATCAGGGTGGCAGACCTCAAATCACCACTCTGACAGCTGGCAGTGGCGGCAGCGTTCAGGTACAGGGCGGGACGGCCAACAGTATCAGCTGTGCAGTCCGTGGACAGGCTCAGCAGGCTCTGACCACCTCGGTCGTGACCGTGGCCACTAGCGACACCAACGGCCTCAGCGCAGGCCACTGGATGGTCCTGCAGAACGTTAATGCACTCCCTAAGGACCGCATCACCTCTATGACGGACCTGGACAGCATCGGCACCAACGGTGTCGTCATCTTCGACGGTGGCGGCACCAAGGCCTGGGAGTTTGCAACCACCAGTTTGGCAACGACTTACTATCTCACCTGGCAAATTGAGAGGCAGGGTAGGTTTGTGTGTTACCAATATGTAAGCGGTGGCGCCCCAAACCTCACCGGCGCCCAGGAGGGTGACTGGGTCTTCATAACTGCTGACAGTCTTGGGACTGTCAATCTCCGCAATACCGGGTGGTATCGTATCGTTCGAATCGATAACACCACAAAGACTTTCTGGGTCGAGAACGACAACGCCCTAGAGGAGACTGCCACGGCAAGAATGTCCTTCTTGACCTACGACAGTATTATCCCCGGGGACGAGCTGTCCATCAATACCGACCTCTGGGGCACAGGGAACCTCGGCACCTGGGTTGTAGAGAGTGTGGACCTGGTCTCGACCGGTGGGGCTGACAACAAGTGGAAGTTCACCCTCAGAACCCTCGACAGGACCCCTGAGGCCGTAATCACCCCAGGCCCAGGCGCTCTGGGTACCAATTCTAGTCTGATTCGAGTCGTCGAGAAGGCTCCCAGCCGTCTCATCAAGAAGATTTCTACCATCAGCCCCAATCCGCTCGACTCTACCCTTTCAGACATCAAATTCGACAGCTGGGCAGGGGGTACCAAAGTCAGTGAGGCGGCGGGGACCGTCCTGTCCAGTCTCGACAAACTCGCGTTCAGTACGGTCCTTGCCGCTGGCATCGACGGCTACCGCCATAGCACTGGTCTCATTGAGGAAGCCAACAAGGTGGGCTATGGAGTCGACTCCGACCCCTCGGCCTATCCGGGGTTGATTGCCGCCGGGGCTAACGTGAACATCGAGGGGCCGTTGATTCACCGCATCCAGGTGGCACTGGCGCTTCGGATTCGTTCAGGTGTCAATGCTCGTGACATCAAGACCGCTGTTCGTTCTGCAGTGGCGGCTTCGGTCAACCGGGCGGGGGTTGGAAAGCAGATTGCCCTCTCGGACCTGGTGTCCGTTGCCCAGGCCGTCAACGGTGTTGTAGCCGTGACTGTTATCAGCCCGAGCTACGGTCCTGGTTCAGACGTCATCTCTGTCCAACCGTATGAAAAGCCAATGATTTTGAACCTCGACGACGACATTCTGATTTCGTTCGTCGGAGAATAGCGAAGCAATCTTCTACACCTGAGGAACACATGCCATCACCTATTCCTGGACCCCCACCAATTGCCTCTGCCACCGTAGCTGGGCTCTTGTCTTCTTTGGGTAGTCCCCCTCAATACATTGCTGGTGTCAAGCACTTCACGGACTACACCATCTTCGATTACCCAGTCGTCTTTATGATGACAAATCGTTATTCCAGCGACAACACGCTGTTGGCATTTGCGGGCGGTGGCTTTGCTGGGTCCTTGAATGTCGTACCTGTAGCTGAGGTCAACTACATTGCCTCGAACAGTCCAGGTGATTCAGTCAATCTCGGAGCCGGTGGGGGCCAACGGGTACTCATCTTCAATACTGGTCCAAGTTCCATGGACATTTACCCAAATGCAGGCGGCGACATCGACGGTTTGGGCCTCGACGGATTTGGCGATCCAAACCCCTATACCTTGCCAGCCGGACAAAGTCGTGAATTCTGGGGCGAATATGCGTTTCAATGGAGAAGCCGCTAATGTCATCCCCTAAAATCGAAGTTTTCTTCTTATACAACGCAAGCACCGGCGTTCCATTGACCGGGGCGGTGCCGACCTTTGATACCTACAAGGACGACCTTGGCTTCAATTTGACCCAGCCGGCCATCACGGAGATTGGTGGCGGAGCCTATGGGTTCACTCCTGACATCACCACGAATCCAGACCGAGGCGTTGTCTACGTCGTCAACGGCACGATCTCTGCAATGCCACAGCGCCTGGCCCGGTTCATCCGACCCGAGGACTATGCCGCCGACCTACTCCCCGACATGTACGCCATGGACTTTGGCAAGTGGGAAATCAAGACTGCCGGGCTCGACATCAACAGGCTGCTGACCTACAAGCTGGACGGTTCCACCATCTTGAAGAAGTTCAACCTCTTTGATTCCGCTGGAGCACCGACCAGCATCAATCCGTTTAAGCGCGATCCCATCTAACCATGTCCTTCCCAATCACACGGGGCCTTGGCAATCAAGGTGATGGTAGCAACTCAAGCCTCATCAGTACACGAGGCTATGGGAACCCAGGACCTACCACAGGGCCTGCTGGCTTCTATGTTGCTTCTGCGACTCAGATTACCCCAGGTAGTGTTCGCGTCACATACAGCGCGATTCCAAAGGCCAGCTCGTCTCTTGCCGTTGATGACGCACTAAATCTTGGCAACTATACCCTGGCCGGACCTGCGGGTTACAGCATTGTCTCAATTCAGCCTGTCAGCGGTGACCCTTTCAGCGTGGATATCGTCCTCACCGTGGGGCTTGTCATTGGCACTTGGGTGGTTCAGGTCTACAACGTCAAAACGACGAGCAACGGACTTCTGATACCCCCTACGGCAACTCAGTTCCAGGTCATCAGCAATGCGACCTTGACCCCGCTTAGCGCTGGCGCCGAGAACGATAACCCAGAGAAAATTATTCGCAAGCACCTCAGCCCCGCTCTCAAGGGGGGCAACTGGGATGCAGTTATCAAGGCCCTGAGCGTTGGTGACGACATCAACTGGAACAACGCAAGAGCGGCCTTTGACCAGCTCTTCTTGTCCTCCGCATCTGGCACCTACTTAGAGCGCAAAGCTGGTGACCAGGGCCTAACCAAACCCCAGAATGTCGGCATTGACGATGAATCATTCAGGAAACTGGCCATCAAGACCAGCGCCAACAAGGTCGTTCATGAGGCCATCCGAGAAATTCTTGAGGTCTACTACGGCCAGGACAGTCTCCGGGCCTTTGTAGAGACCGGGCTTGATGAGAAATACAACCTCAGCGGCAATCCCACACTCAGCTGGATTCTGGACGAAAAAGAAGAGTTCACTCACACTTTCATCGGCTCTCAGCTCAGTGCCCCCACGGCCGGAAAGGCTTTGGAAGTTGCGATCGCTCTCACGAAGACCATGCGGGAGGCGGGGAGCAAGGGTTTTGCTTCTGTCTACAAGTCCCCGCTGTCGGGTGGATACAAAGTTCGCATTTACAGCGGCAGCTTGGGTCTTGGTTCTTTTGTCCGAATCACCGGTGGCACCGCCCAGAACATCTTCAAATTCCCTACCGAGCTTCCCACCTATAGCGGCATCACCACAGGTGCCGGTTGCAACTGGATTTACACCCAACCCAGCCAGGACGTGACGCGGGTCAGTCTCACGATTACCGGCTCCCCCTTCCTTGTTGACCTCAGCATTGTTCAGGAAGGGGACTACGTTGTCATTGGCGAGGATGCCCAAATCGGCACCACTGGCACCTTTGCTGTCAGAAGTGTGTCGGTTAATTGGACTAGCGGGACCCAAGTCGTTCAAAGTTTTGATATCGACCGCATTACTTTCAGCGGGACCGCAAACCAAGCCAGCAACGACGCTTACCGGTTTTATCGACCAACAAAAAATAGCATTGCAGCCAGCGCAGGTCGAACTGTGGTTGTGGCGCAGACCAGGCCTGGCCAGATTGACATCAACATTCCGGCCACGACCCAGATTGTTTCCCGTGGCCCTGGGCAGGCTTTCTACGGTCGTCTGAATTCCAGCCTTGGCATCGCCCGTCTGCTTCGAGATGGCACCGGGCTCCTAACCATCACCACCGACGCTTCGCATGGACTCAATGTGGGCGATTGGGTCAGATTGGATGACATTGTTCCGTCTCGGACTTTGGCATACATCGATTCGGGCAATGCAGCGGTTTATCCTGCAGCCTTCACTTATGCGGCCAGCTACGCCAGCATCTTTGCAAGAAGTCAAACTCCAGCTGTACCGGTAAACGAAGACGCAGCAGCTGTTACCCTCAGCAACGGCCAGATTCTTTTTTGCGGTGGTTTTACTCGTGGCGTCGGGAATGTCATCAACTCGGCCGGCTTCCTGACCTCCACCAGCACTCCAGCCACCACCACGGATTGCAATCGATACGAAGCCGGAGCGACGACCCTCATTACTGATGCCACGGAAGCCGATGGGGCCCTGAGAAGTGGCCATTCTTGGATTGCCACTTCAAGTCTGAATGGGGCTCGGGAACGTCATGCGGCCAGCCGCTATCTGACCGGTGCCATTGTCAGCGGCGGTATGACCGAAAGTCCAGATACTATCCTTGCCAGTGCCGAGGAGTACTCCCTGGGCGGGGCCTGGACTGTTCTAGCAAGCATGGGCTCACCTCGGGCAGGGCATTGCCAGGTGGAATTGAATTCCGGGGACATCATTGCTGTCGGCGGTGCAACGACTGAGGGCATTGCGCTCAAGACGACGGAGGTCTTCAGTGGTGGTGGTGCTTGGAGTGCCGGGGCCACCATGAATGTGCCCAGGACTGACTTCCAGGTTGTGAAACTCAGCAACGGCGACCTCATGGCCATCGGTGGTCGCACCATGGGCCAGGGCTGTCAGATGGACGCCAAAACCCTAGCTCTCTGGCGTCTTGATGAAAGTGCTGGACCTACGGCGGCAGACGATACGTCCAACTTTCCGCTTACCCACACCAACGTACCTGTCCCGAGCATTCAGGGCAAGGTCGACGGCTGTCTCGATTTCAATACCATTACCTCACACCTGACGGGAGCTGGTTCGGCTGGGGCTGCAGCTGCCCTGCTCGGCGAGTGGACTTTGGAGGCCTGGTTTAAGCTGAGTGCCAACACCAACCCTCCTCAGGTCTTCGCTTCCTATGGCGCAGCTGGTGGCGGCAGCGCCAACAATCTGCTCTTGAATGCTGGCATTGATTCGACGGGTCGCATCTACTGGCAATGGCAGTATGGCGGAAGTATCTACGTTTCTGGTACCCAGACGGACCCCATCACCAGCAATGCGGTTTACCGCCCCACCTTCTTCAATCACGTTGCTGTCAGGAAGAGCTTCAGCTCTCCGCAGAGAATTGTCAGTGGCAGCCGACTCACGAATGTGACGACGCTGAATTTTGCTTCGCCTCATGGATTCCTGTTTGGTGATACTGTCTTCGTTGAATTTGTTGGTTATGCGCCCCTATTCGCGGGTGGCAGCAAGACCCTGACCGCTGTGACTGCCACGAGCATCAGCTACGCCGAAGTCGCAACTGATGACGTTTACCGCGTTCTCGATGGCAATGTCGGCAAGAATTTTGACGTAACCCTCTTCGTGAACGGGACCCAGATTCAAACCTGGACCAACCAAATCAATGCCAGCGATGGCATTTCCGGTGCCTGGTACATCGCCAAGGACCCTAACATTGCCACCGGGTTTGAGGGCTTCCTGGACGACATCCGTGTCAGCACCATTGCTCGCTCTGAGGGTGAGATTCGAGAAACCTTCCTTCGTGGCTGGGGCAATCACAAGCCCCTCTCTGCGGGTGACATGGCCATCGGTGCCTGCACGGACACCTGCGAAATCTACAACGGGAGCAGCTGGACCCAAGTGGCTAGGATGAGCAAGGCCAGGGCGTTCCATCGCGCTGTTGTGCTCCCTGGTGACTACATTCTTGTACACGGCGGTTTGGGCTACGACGCGACTCAGACTCCGGCGAGCGCCGTTCCGGCAACGCTGGGTCTCTGGCCTAGCAACAGCCTTCGGGATGCAGAAATCTACGACCCCACCGTCAATCGATGGCTCCCCGTTGCTGCCTCTGGAATCAGGCGTCATGGCCACATCATGGCCTATTTGCCTACCACAAACAAAATTGTCGTTGCAGGTGGTGTCAGTCTCAATCAAGACATCCTCGATGTCGACAATGCAGGCTGTGCGGAAATTCTCGACCTCGCCTCCAAAACCTGGCAGACGGCTCCTGCCAAGTATCGGCTGGCCGCAGGTCCTGTAGCTGGAGCCGCAACCCCCTCTGAAAGAGAGGTTGTCGTCTATGGCGGCTTTAACTCAACTGGGGCCACCAACCCCTACGCTCTGACGTACATTGACGCAAGCAACAGCCTCTCCAATGGCGGTCTCAACGGCGAGCATCGTGTTCTTGCTGTCCCATCGTCTACCACCATTCAAATTCAGACTGGAGAGCTGGGTTACACCAGCAATTTCGGTAGCGCCTACATTGGCGACGACGCCGCTCAAATCTGGACTGGCGGCTACTGGAACAATGTCATTGGCTCCAGAACGGCCGGGGTCACCACCCTCATTGTGGGCTTCCCAGCGGGCTACAGTACTCATGGATTCGTTGTGGGCGACCTGGTGTATGCGAACCTGAAGACCCCACTCTTTGCCTCAGGCCTTAAAACCATCACTGAAGTGACCAGTACGAGCATTAGCTACATTGAAGTGCTCGCTGACCAGGCTACTTTGGGTTTCACTGGTAGCATCAGTAGGAACTACAGCCCAGACGCCATCCTGGTGGACCAGGGGGCAAGCACCCAAGCTCTCAACGACCCAGGCCCTTACATCTTCGCCCCGGATGACGGACTTGCCGTCACCTCCACGGAGTCGGCTGTCTTGGGCTTCCCTTTGTACGCCAACCAGAACTACGAAGAGGTGGAAATTGATGACACTCTTGGTGAGGGCTCCTTGTTCCCAGATGCACCGGGTTACATTGTCGTGGGCTTCGGCACCAACTCCCAAACTCCTCCCATCAAGTACCTGGGACGTTACAAAGATAGCCCGACCACCGTCAGGCTTACATTGGACTACAGTTACAAGTTCACCTCTGACCAAGTTCTTGGCACCAAGGTCACCCTCCTGAGCCAGAGAAGCCCATACGCCCCGCTGGAGGCCCCTGGCAGCGCCTACGTGACCGCCAGCAGTGCAGGTAGGGTTGCGGCCCAGGCAGCTGCCGAAGCGGCCTTGGCGGCCGGCGTAGAGCCCCACGTAACCATCGCCTTCCCTGGCGACCGAGGTCTCGGTGGCGAAGGTTTGCCCAGCCACGGTGCCCAAAAGCTCAGCGACAAGGTGTCCGTCTTTGGCGGAGACAACCTTACTGAAGAAATTCAAGATGATAGGGAGGCCTAAATGCCCAGAGCAAGAGTAATTTCAGGGGCTTCGGTCTTTGTCTACATCAACGGTAGGCCTTTTGGCCGTATCCGGGAATTCAGCTTCAGGTCGATGACTCCCCGCCGGGCCATCTATGGCATTGACAGCATGTCCCCATACGAGCTGGCCCCCAGCCAGACCAAAATTACTGGCAGCATGAGCATCTATCGAACTGTGGGTGACGGTGGCGCAGAGGGCGCAGGCATTACCGCCACCATCGAAGACCTTTCCAGGGAAAGGTACTTCAGCATCATGCTCATTGACCGTGGCACGGACATGGTCTTGTTTCAAGCTGATTCCTGCAGCCTCAATGGTCAGTCTTGGAGTGTGCCCAGTCGGGGTATCATTACAGGAAGCCTAGAGTTTGAGGCTTTGACTTGGAACAACGACGTCAAGCCTACTGGTATCAGCTTTGGTGGTTAGCAGCAATCTTTCACTCGGGTCCGGTCGCAGCCGCACAGACCTAAATCCCCGGAGATATTAGAATGAGCGTCCTTCGCCAGTTGAACATTTTGGGGTCCATGCGGCTCGATGTACCACATTTGCGCTCAGTTGAAAGCTCGATCGCCGCCGACTTCGATGTCGTTGCTGGTCGAGTTCAGGCTGGTGAGAGAGCCCTTGTCGTCCGTGGTTTCACGCTGACCAACTTTACAGCCGGCACGATGGCCACGAGCCTCCAGCTGGTCACCGCTGATGGCATCCTCTACAACATGAATGCCAGCGAGGCGGGGACCTTCCTTTGGGTACCGGCAGATCGTGACGTTGAAATTCTGAATTCGGCGACCAATGCCCGGGTTGATGGCAGTTTTGCGGCTGGCCAGGTCAATTACATCGGCCTCGACCTCCGACGCACCGCTGATGCCACGACTTCGGACCTTGTGCAGTTCTTGGACCCAAACACCCTCCTGGAAAACCCCAAGACCGTCCCGCTGGGTCGTACCCTTGACTACCGCATCGTCATCAGCACCACGCCTTTTAGTGCTTCTCCGAACCTGGTTCCCATCGCCAAGGTCGTGACTGACGCCAACAGCAACGTTTCTGCAGCCACTTACAGCGTTCAGGACGCTCGAAACATCATGTGGCGGCTGGGTTCGGGTGGAGACTTTCCGAATCGCTACAGCAGCTTCAACTGGGCTCAGAATCGCACCGAATCTGTTTCTGGCCCCACTGTCTTCACCGGTGGCGACAAGGCCATCGAGAGCCAGAAGGACTGGATGGATGCCATCATGACCAGGCTCTGGGAGCTTGGTGGTGGTGAGAATTGGTACAGTGGCACGGCTGACCGCAATGTTCGCATGGTTCGTAATCCCGGTCTGGTATTCGCCAGCAATGGCGACAACTTCGAGTGGGTGACGAGCAACCTCCATTGGCAGGGCTTGAAAATTGTCTTCGACAACGCCAACACGGGCGGTGTCTATTACAACAGCGTTGTCGACCAGCTCGGCGACCTCGCAGGCAAGACCGACCTCGCTGACGGCGAATGCATCTACGTGGACATCGGCAGGACTGGGAATGTCGGTGTCACAGCTCAGAAATCCACCCTGCAGGCTCTCTCTGTTCCCTCGACCCCGGGCTCAAGGTATGTTCTTGCTTGGCGAGTCAACGGCAACATCCACACCAGGGACGCCTCTTGGCCTGTCAACGTTCTCTTCATGCAGCCTGCGACCACAACTGTCGCCGGTGCCGTGCGTCTAAATGAGACCCCCAATCCGGTTCATGCGGGAGCTGGTGTTCCTACCGTCGCCACCCTGAATGCTAACAATAGCGTTCAAATCGGCGCAGGACCCTATTTTGTCAGTGGTAGTGCATCGGCAATTATCGGTTGGGGCGGTTTTGTTAATGGCACAGGCCTTGACGGGCATGGTGGCGGTACAACGGGCATCGGCGTTACTGGCTGGGGTGCCAGTGGTGGCGGGTGGGGCGGCTATTTCGAGGGTGGAGGAACGGGCACCGGCTGTGTTGGTGAAGGTTCAGCTACAGGTGGCATGGGTGTTGCTGGCTATGGAACTATTGGCCAGAACGGTGTCTATGGCAGCTCAGACACTGGAACGGGCGTATACGGCAGCTCTGGAACGAGCGGGCTTGCTTCTTTTGGTGTCTATGGTCAGGGCAACAGCGTCACCGCTACTGGCGTGTACGCGAATGGTTATACGGCAAGCATTGCCGGTAATTTTGCCGGTGGTCTCGCTCTCAATGCCCGTGGTGGTGACGGTTATAGCTCGGGTGGTGCTGGGACTGTCGTAGGTGGAGATGGCGGTTATCTCTTCGGCGGCAATGGCAACAGCAGCTCTGGTGTTAGCGGTGCTGGTGGATGGGGTGCTTGGATTCAGGGCGGTTCAGGTGGCGGCACTGGTACCCGTGGGGCAGGTGGCCGTGGAGCTTTAATTATCGGTGGCTCTGGCGGCGGTTCAGGTGCTACACGAGGTCAGGGTGCTGCAGCTATTATTGCAGTCGGTGGAGACGGTGGTACTGCCGGAGCTGGTGCTGGTATCAATGCCACGGGTGGCTCTGGTTCTGGCGGAGGAACTGCTGGTGGTATCGGCGGCATCTTCAGGGGTGGTGCTCACGACGACACCCCAGGTGTGGGCATTAGCGTCTTTGGCGGTACAATCAATCTGTTCGGCAATGGCAATGGCGCTACTGCTGCCATTTTCCAAGGCGGCGCCGCCGGTGGCTTCAGTGCCAATGGCGGCAATGGCATCACAGCTACTGGTGGCACCAAAGCTGGTGTCGGAACCTCTGGCTATGGAGCTTATCTCACCGGCGGAGCTTCCGGCGGTGGAGGCTTGTTTGCAACTCCCGGAGGCAATGGCAATGCCATTGATGCCACAGTTACTGCAGGAACGGGCCGTGGTGTTAACGTGTCGATGGGTGCCGCCACAACCGGCAATGGTATTGCCGTCAGTTTGATCGCTGGTAGTACGGGGCCTGGAATTTTAGTACTCCCAAATGGTTCAGGCGCCGGCATTAGCGTGAGTGTGACTGGTACTGGATATGGTGCATATATTCTCGGTGGCGGCAGCGCACCGGCGCTTCGTGTGGAGGCAGGCAACACTCAAATCGGTATTTCTGCTCTCGGCTCCAACACCCAGCCAGCCATCGTAGCAAACGGCAACTCGGCAACCCAGCCCGCACTTCGTGCCACTGGCTCATCAGCAAAGCCCGGTATTCATGCAAACAGTTCCGTCAACAGTGTTCCTGTCATTCAGAGTGATGGCTTTATTGACCTGGCAGGAGCCTCAACTCCAGCCACGACTGCAGGCGATAAAACTCTGACTCCGCAGGGTGTCTTGCGAGCCTCCTGTCGATTCACAGTCACTGCCGGCCCCTATGCGATAACTACGAATTCCTCTTTCAACCTTAACAGCGCACCCACCATCGATGTCGGCGGCCTGGTTGTTATAGTCACACTCGAACACGTTGTTGGTACTGAGTGTATTGTTCAATTCACTCCCTTCAACAACACCGGGGCAAATTACGGCGCGACCTTTGTGGTCTCGGCCGTAGACAATCTCGGGCCAGGATCCAGAACTAGGGTTGTTTTGCTGTCCATCAATACCACCACCGGCGCAGGCGCTCCCGCGATTGCTAACGTCGGCGGCTTCCTTTCCGTCTACTCAATGAACTAAGCCGGCGATAATCTTACACAAGTACCAGGAGAACTACCATGGCAGGAAAAATCACCGCAGCAGTCCGAGCAACCGTTACCGCAGCTACGGCTGGGGGCTATCTGACCGTCGCCTCAGCGGCCAATCTTTACGTCGGAGCCCGGTGCTGGCTGTCAATCACTGCCGGAACCACCATGGACCAGGTTGAAATTACTGAGATTTCTGGCACCAGCGTGGGTGTGAGGAAGATTCCGCTCCCCGGAGCTGGCCCGAGCTACGGTCGGTCTGATGTCAGTGCTTACAATGGCGGCGGCTATTTGGACCAGGAAAGCCAGTTCGTCTACAACCGCGAAGACAAGCCCGTCACCTAAAGGTTTCGGCGCTTAGCATTCTTGGCCCGCCAGGCGTCTTGGCGGGCTTTTTCATTTTCTGGGCTCTCGTAGCAAAGGGCCATGTAGCCATCAGAAATGGCGCAGGTGAAGGAACAGAACACGGGGGCATCGTCCGGGGTGTCGATGTAGACATCGACGCTCTGGGTGCCCCTGGGCTCATCTTGACGCTCCCAATGTACCCGCCTATTGCCGCACTCGGGGTAGCAACAGGGAAGCTTCTTAGTCGGGAATGGCCAGCCTGGAAGCTCGGTAGTGTGCGCGCTCATCGAATCTCCTTCATTCGGTAACGTTTGACCATCTCTCCAAGAACCCGAGCTGCATTCACAGCGTCATCGACCCCACTATGAGGCTTGCCCTCAAATTCCATCCCCATAGAGCGCAGAGACTTCCTCAACCCGCTGCTCCGTTGCCCACGAAAAACGCCCAACAAGCTTTTGATGTTGAAGTGTGTGGTACCGAGGGGGTATTCGACACCAAATCGCTTGCACTGAGAGCGAAGCATGGTGCAGTCCCAGTCTCCAAAACTGGCCCAACTAATCGGCTTGTTCATCTCTTCAATGTCGTGACCAAGAACCCTCAATCGCTCTATGGCTTGCTCGAAAGTCACACCTTCCTTGTCAAGGCGGGCCTGGGTGTGTCCCGTCAGTTCTGTGCAAAAGTCGCTGACAGTCGAATACCGGGGTAGGACGAGAATTGACGGCTGTGCAACTACGAGATACTTGTTCTGATCCAGGTGGAGGTACGCGCACCCGATCTCAATGATTTCCTGCTCTTGACCATTGTTGGTGTTGCGAGGAAACCAACAGGTTGCTTCCAGGTCGACGACGAGAATGGTGTTCATTGGCGATCTTTCTTGTTCAGGTATCGGATACGGCGGTACAGATAGACCATGGCGGCAACATAGCCACCGACGAGAAGACCAAAACAGACCCAGTTCATTTCAGTAAGCCCTGTCTGCGCAGTGATTGCATCTGGCCCATGATGGCACCTCTACGAACATTCGGCAGATGGTCCAGATAGAGCTTGCCATCCAAATGCTCCATCTCATGCTGTAGAACATGGGCCATGAAGCCGTGAAGCCGAACCTCATGGTGACAGACCATGCTCTCGTCGTAATAGTCAACAACCACCTCGGGGGCCCGGGGGATGTCCTCAAAGAAACCCGGCACAGAAAGACACCCCTCCCTCATCTTCACTCTTTCACCACAAAACTCCAGGATATGAGGATTCACAAAGACGCTGGGACCAAGAACCCCACTGTCTACGACCACAAGCCTCTGAGCTACTCCGACCTGGATGGCCGAAAGTCCGGCGCCCTTGTGTGCCCGCATGATAGCTTTCATTCCTGCTACAAGCTCAGTGGCTGGGGGCTGCTCCAAGCGCAGGGAGACCTTTCTCAGAATCCCTGCAGGCCAGTAGATGAGCTTAAGGGGTTCCACGGCTACCTGTCTCTCCAACTCCCCAGTATCCCATGTCGACCAGGCTGCCATTACCAGACGACAGTGGGGACATGTCTGCCACCTTGAGGCGTTCCAGGACCGGTGCCAGTGGCTGCTCAAGACAGACAGTAGCCACGATGATTTCTTTCAGCTGGGCGATGCTCAGGCCTTCGGTGCGGCTCGCAAGGTCGTGTGCTGCAGACTCTGATACTCCAATCTGGAGCAGGTACTGAAGGCGCACTGCCACATTAGGCTTTCCAATCTCTAGCAGGCGGTCAATGCGTGAGGGTCGATCCTTGATACGTGATGGGATACCGTCCAGGTTGTTGGTGGTCGCGACCAGGACGAAGTTGTCCAGACCTCGCTGTCCATCAAGGAATTCCAAGATGGATTCCTCGAAGTCCGACACGAAAGAGTCGATGTCTTCGCATACGACCATGATTGGGCGGACGGGTTCGTACTTTCGGATGTGCTCGACGTAGAGCTGGATTCCAGAGCCATTGTCCCAGAAGAGGACGATGCCACCGTAGGTCTCTACGAAGGTCTTCTCAAGAAGACGGAGCGTGCAGGACTTTCCACACCCAGGAGGTCCGTGGAGGAGGTATCCACGCTTGTGGGCGAAGCCCATCTTCTGGAAGATGTGCCGCCGATCGAAGAAAACCCCAATCTCCTTGGTGATTTCCTTAACGCTGTCGTCAATCTCCAGGGGTTGGTCGTTGGTGACCTCTACCGGCTCAAAACCTGGCAGGCGTGAGCCGTCGATGGACACTGAGGCCATTTTGTAAAGGCCCGCACCGAGAGTGTTTCGGTCCAAAGCCTCAGTGTAGTAATTAGTGGTGCCCTGGACGGCAATGACCGTCTTGGGCTTCTGTCCGATGTTCTCAGCCAATGTCGTCGTCATGTCGAAATCCTTTGAAAATTGGAAACCTCGGCTTACCGTCGTCGGTCAAGCCGAAATACTTGTACGTCAGCTGCTCTGGCAAAGTTCCAGCGTTGAAGTCCTTCCAGTATGCCTTACGCTGCTCATCGCTGAAGCCGCTGCCAATCTCAAACAGCTCCCCGCCCTTCGTCTTACATTGGAGAGCCCCAAGAGAGCCGGCATACTTACCATTCCCCACGACTGCACCGAGCACTGCGGCCTCGTCGTCAATGAATGACTTGACCTTGAGAAGGGACCGGCTGCGCTTCAAAAGGACCGGCTCTTGGCCACGACGGTACATAGCCCCCTCGAAGCCCTTGTAGACGTAATCAGTGCTGTGACGAACCATGCGCTCAGGGTCCGGATCGACAGTCTCAAACATGTCTACCACGCCGAGACGTGCGACTGAGCCGGGCACATCGCGCAGAGCCTTCTGAATGAACTCCCGAGCAAGGTCGTAGCGTTCACGATACAGCTTGGTGGGCTTCTCCCAGTCATCCTGGGTGGTTGCGTCAAAGAGCAGGTACTTCAGGTGCTGGGTATCTCCGCCCTTCTTGAAGAGAACGTGCTGGAGGGCTTGGAAGTCGATTCGGTCATTGATGACGACTACGACTTCGCCATCCAAAACCAGACTCTGGGTCGGGTTCCTGGTGTCGTTAATCTCCTGAAGCTTCTCACGGATAGGCTCGAAGTTCAGCCACTCCTTGCCAGTGCGGCTGTAGAGATGGACCCGACCTCGGTTGGCAGGTAGGAAAGCCACACAGCGGGCTCCATCGAGCTTGGGTTCAACACACCACTTCCCAGCCAACAGATTGGGCTTCACCTTGGAAAAGTCCTCGGCCAGTGGGACCGTGAATTGGAAGATGGTGCCCTCACCAAGGGTGTTGTTGACGTCCTTGGCGCCAAGGTCCAAACGCAGGTCCTGCTTGATAATGCGCTCGGCCCACTTTCGCTCAGTATCGTTGCAAAGGCCCAGGAAGGAGGCAATTCGGTCCTGGGCGGCATTACCGGTCAGCTGGCGACTGCTAAGCTCATCCAGAATCAAGAGAAGCTCCCGGTACCAGCTCTTGCTGTCGTTGAAGACAGAGACCTGGGCTTCAGCGGGCTTAGGGAGCTTTTTGACTCCGAATGTAATCTGGGGTGAGAGCGCCAAGGTCAACACCTTTCGGAGCTGGGGGCTGTCGGCCTTCTTCAATGCCTCCAAACGAGCATTGCCACGGGGTGCGGACTCAAGGCTTTCGAGCGACTTTACAAGGTCCATCGGTTCTCCAAACGCAAATGGGTGAATTCGATCATGTCCAGTAAACTCTAATCCTCTCACGACTTCGTGTCAAGGCCGTGTAGCACCAACGTCGCCCCTCTTCGGTTGCAAGGCGCACACTGTCCTCGATCACAATCAAAGCCTCGGGCCATTCACTGCCCTGGGCCTTATGACATGTGAGCGTGTACCCGAGGTTGGCGTGCATGTGGTTTTTCTTCGCCGGAAGTTCAGGATAGGCCCTCTTCATAGCAGCACGACTGGCCTTTGCAATCATGTCTGGGTCTAGGCCTTGGACCCGACCAAAGACCTCCTCGGGGCTAATTACGGCTTCACAGGGGGTATCCTTGAAAGTGACCTCCTGGAAGCCCATGTAGTGACTTTTTCCTCCCTTTCGGTCGGTGACGGCCACCTTAAGATGGCTACGGCCAAACTCTCTGATGGTAAAAACCTCCCCATTGAAGACGTCTAGCTCGTAGTTGTTCTTTACAACCATGAGAGGTTCATCCTCCCGGAGGAGCCCCTTAGGCAGCCCCCGCAGCTCTCTGATTTTCATGTTGAGGTCGTGCCTGGTTGCGTTCTTGTGGCAGATGATAACACCACCGGCAGTCCAGTTGTCGAGCAGGGCCTGGTCGAGAGCTGCATCGACGACGATTGGCAGTTCCATGATGGAGGCCATCAGGTTGGAGTTGGTCCTGATGTCATTGCTGATACGGATAATGGGCGAGTCCAGAGCCTGACGCAGGATTTCAGTCAGGTTGACCTTGAAATCGGCCTCAAAGTCCGGAGCGAAGACGCTGAAAGCCTTCTTGTTGGGGTCCTTCTCAACCGGTGGCAGCTGAAAGCCATCCCCAATGAAGACTAAATTCAGCCCAAGGGCCTGGGCAAAGAAGTGGAGATGCATAAAGACCTGGCTCGTGACCATTGAAGCCTCATCGATGATGAGGGTTTTGTTGGGCGGCAGCCTGAGTTCCTTGCTGGACTTCATCATAAAGTCGTACTCCCCGGTAAACTCGTCCTTGATCGGGGTGTACTGATACCGATGTATGGTCATCGCCTCACAGCCAGCAGCTTCTTTGACCCGCACAGCGGCTTTGCCAGTAGGAGTGAGGACGAAGAGGTCTGGGGATTCTTCTGCAAGGACCTTCAGGAGGGTGGTCTTCCCGGTACCTGCATACCCACTGATGACAGCAATGCCCCCACCGCCGGGGAACTTGTCCTTCATTCCTCTGATTACAGCCAGGGCCTCTGCCTGGCCGGCGGTAGGGGCAAAATCGCTCACTTGCTCTTCTTGACCCCGATGACGGTGGGCTTCTTAGCCTTAGCACGGAGCTTGATGGCTCTGGGGATTCCATCTTGCTTGGCCCATTGGTCGTAAAGTGAGTCCCTATCTAGGGCCACCGAGGGCGCGACCACTACATTGTCATCCCGAAATGCTGGATACCACCGATCCCCACAGCATTGACAGTCCCCGGCACCGCCAAAGTAGAGGCCCAAGACGGAGGTAGCCCGGTCGTTCGCTTTCTCGGCTGAAGACGCTTCCACGAAAACCTCAATTGCAGGCCCCTCAAAGTATCCACCGCTGTTGTTCTGATGAAAGTGATACCACTTGTTCTTTGTCATATTCTTCTCCTTTGCCCCTGTCATGGGACTCGAACCCATGTGTAACCAGGTCGAATGCTACCGACCAGGCCAGTTGCACCCGCCAGGGATAGTGCCCCCGAAATGGTCACGCTCGGGAACCACACGTTATCTTTTCAAGACGGTTGAGTCCACCACTAATCGATGGAACCCTTAAAGCCTTCGACCATTTGCTTGGACGGTATTACCCCTTGCTGGCGGTCTGGGAGTTACCCTGCCCCGTTACCTTGGCAGTAGATGTATTCTTGCCGTCGCGAATCTTGATGCGGAGCGCCAACTTCGCGCGCTCCTTCTTGGCCACGCACCCCGCCGCATCCAAACGGGCAAGCTGCTGCTCGGGGGTACGTCCAGCCGATTCCAGGGCCCGGACTGCGGCTGCCTGACGTCGAACCTCTGCTTTGTTGCCACCATTCGTTGCCATTGCTGACTCCTGGGTTTAGTTGGACTGCGTTGAAGGACCTACTCTACCACTGGCGAATCCGGGATGTCAATACCAATTCGGCTCCAGAAGTTTGGATTTGCATATTCACCCGGGTAGCCGCGCGGATTTGCATAAATCTGCATCTTGGAATTCCCCACCGTCCTAGTGTAGTCGACGGAGGCGTGGGTGTGACCATGTACCCAAAGCTGAGGGAGCTTCGCCTCCTCCAGCCATCCGGTCATATCGGCCAAGAAGAACGGATTAAGGGGTGAATCGTAGTACCTTGGGTCGATACTCCCGGGCAAGGGAAGGTGGTGAGTAAGCACAACATCATTCTTCCGCAGCCCCTGGGCGACACGAACAATAAAATCGTAGTGTCGGCCATAGACGGTTGGCTCAAATGGGCAGCTCTCGTCTCCAATCCACCTGAAGTCGGGCATCATTCGTTTGGCCAGAACGTCCGGGCTGTCGGGGAACCACATTGTGTCACCCACAAAGCGGACCCCATTGAAAGTGAACGGTCCATCGTGGAGCATGACCAGATTGTGGAGGTTTGGGTTTGTCCGCAGCCCGCGAATGAACTGGTCCACGTACTCGAAGCTAGATTCGTAGTACTCGTGGTTACCGGGTACGTACAAAACCTTCTTGTAGAAGCTGCAAAGCTGGGCCATCTGGGCCTTCCAGAAGCCTTCATGTCGAGCTACTTGGCAAATATCTCCCGCCAGGACCAGAAGGTCCGCTGGGTCCCGGAGTTTGAGCGCATCGACTCCATGGAAGAACTCTTCCCCGTCCGATGCGGACATCTGCTCAAAGTGCAAATCGGACATCACATGGATTCTCATTTGGGCACCAAGGCTGTAAGCGTTTGAAAAAGCTGGTAAATCAGGTAGATTTGGTACGTGACAAGCGTCACATAGCCAACCAAGGACAGACCAAGGGTTGCCCAGGCTGACGGGCTTTGCTTAATCTTCCAGAATGCGTATGAGCATGCAGCTGTTGCCAGGGCCTTGACTAGCCCAAACACCAGCGGACCTTTCGTCAGAAAGTAGGCCATGAGTGGATTCTGCTCCTCCGCCACCCTGATAGTGACCAGGGTTACCGTGGTGAAGAGGTCGAAGGCGTTGAGTGCCACAAAGACACTAATAGCCGCCGAATAGAGCTTGTCATTCTTCATAGGGGCCGTACCTTCCGATGAAGCCCTTCATCGTCTGCTGAGCAACCGGATTGGCACTGTGAACCTTGGGCTTGTTCTTCGGCCAGTAGCCATTCTCGTGGATCCACTTCAGGAAGTCATAGCCGGAGGGCTCCGGAACATGGCAGGTACAACCGCAGATGGGCTCGCCATTGTCGTTGAGGCAGCTCTCCTCGCCCGAACTAAAGGCGCACGGAATGCAGTAGCAGAGGCCCAGGTCGTGGTCCAAGCTGAAGTCGGTGATGCCATCTTCTTGGTGACGCTCCACAAAGCGCTGGGCCTCACGGACATTCCGACACACGGTCCAGCTGTTGTCTGGGGGATTACGAAGGTCGTCAAGGTAGAGCTTCAGTGACATGTGGCCTCTTGGATGAGAGTTTCCAGAGCACTCTGCATTGCCGAGGGGAGTCCTGTCAAGGTCTGAACGTCTAATTGTCCAAGTGGGCCACAAGCCTGCCATTCAGTAAACAGGCTCACGAGGGTAAAAACGTGAACCCTGAGGTTAGGGCTAGAGGCCGCGATGTCCTGGGTGGTGCTCATCGGAGTAGCCAATGGGGTGGCATAACTCTGGGGCTCTTCATCCGTGAACATAACCATGTGACGCCGCGCGTTAGGACGCCAATTGATACCCAGGGGGTTGGCAGGACTGGCGAGCTTGTGGATGGCGTCCAGGGTGGGCTCTTCGCCGCCTCCAGAGGAGCCCTGCTTCTGCATCTCAGTATTGAAGGTCACTGGGTCGGTGAGGTTGAGGGCGAGCCTGACCTCTCCGTCATAGTAGCTGTCCCTGTCTGGGGCGACAACCAGGGCCCATTGAACCTCAGGACGGGTGGCATAGGCCGTAGCAAAGCCAGCCACAGCCATTTTGACGGCCTGAATGCTGTCGGTCATGGAGCCGCTGTTGTCAATGACAAAGACCATATCTGTGGGGTCATTTGTATTCAGGTTCTCATCGCTGCGTCCATCGCAATTGTCATCCTTGCCATTGCAAATCTCCGGACGCGGGACAACCTCTCCATAGCAGACCTTCTTGCCATACTCGCAGCGGGTGACCCCAGGGCGACATTCTCCGAAAGCCGTGGTCCCAGGAGGGCCGTCGTAGCAAAATTCCATTGGAAGGTCTTCGGTTTCATCGACCTTGCCATCACAGTCATCGTCGAACCCATTACAGACCTCTGGGGAGGGCTGGGGAGCCGTACAACCAGCCCAGACACCGTTCTTGCAGGTCTCAGTGCCAGTACCACAGGGGTTGTCACAGGTCTGCTTCAGGAAGACTCCATCCACCTTGCCGTCGCAATTGTTGTCGATGCCGTCACAGACCTCGGGGTCTGGGCCAATCTGACCCTCGCAGGTAGCCTGGCTCTCATCGTCGTTAGGACAAGCCCAGGCTCCAGCTCGGCAAGGGCCAGTGCCAGCTCTGCCGGGAAGGGTGTAGCAAGGTTTCCCACACGCGGAGACCGTCTGAAGCTGGCCCCTATCCCTACAGCCTGCGAGGACCAGAAACAGAAAGATGTATGGGCGCATGTGATTCCTAACGGGGTTTGATTTCTACTCTGCCTTCCAAAAGGGCGTTGCAGAGTTCTTGCAGACAAGCGTCTTCGTAGCGGTAAATTTCCTCTTGTTCCGGGAGAGGACTCCCATCTTCATCATCGAGTTGATAGTCCCTGCACTCGTAGATGTCCTTCAGGGGCTCGCTGTCCATCATCCAACCACCGCCAATGCATTTGTGAACTGCATTGCGGATTTTCTCTTTCAGTTCTGGGGTCATCACAGTGCTCCGACTCTCTTTGAACTGGAGTGGAGGAAGAGCTTCGCGGCTGCAGAGCTGATGGCTTTCCTGGCTTCAGCAGACTCTACAATTTCGCCCTTGGCCTCCCGGGTGACATCCTCGACCATGGCATCGATGACCAGGCGGGTGTCCTTGGCGTCGGGCTCTCGGCCCAAAGTGCCCCTGAGCTTGTCAAGGACGTGTTCCAGGCGCATCGGCACAACCCACTCAGCGGCAATGTCCTCAGCCTTGGCAAGAAGCTCGGCCTTCCCCGGGTCAAGGGCGGTGTCCTTCTTGGAAGCTCGTTCGCTGAACTCCGGCCTCTTGTGCTTGGCAACGATGCGGGCCCCATTGTTGGTTGTAACCTCAATAGGTGGACGCAGAACCACCCCTTCTGCCATCCTGGGCTCAGTGATGCCGTTACGAACGGCCTGGCGGCTAGGAAGGTCTCGCTCAGCATCCAGAGACGCGGGGTCGGTGCTGACCAGGTTCCAGGCTACGAACTCCAGCCCCAGCTTGGTGACCAATCCGTTGGCAGATTCTACGCCCAACCAGCGGTCACCAATGAGCACGTCGAAAGCGATGAACTTCAGCTTCGGTCCATAGGTATCCCTCATGCCCTGCTGCTTGCCACCGTAAGCTTCCCCATAGACAATCACCTTCTCTGGACCAGCAAGAAGGAAGTCTCTCTTGAGGGCTTCCTGGTCAAAGAGAGCTAAAAAGTTCTCGTACTTCTCCCCACCACTAAAGAACCCCAACTCAACTTCTACCAAGCCCCACGGGGCGGTCTTCCTTCTGAAGCTGATGTGTGCGGAGGTGCCATGAATTTTCTCTAGGGCGTAGCATTCCCGGAACATGCAAATCAGCTTGTTGCGTCCAAGGTTTTCGATGTGTGCATACCCCATAGTCACACCTCCGTCTTGAAGTTAAACTTCTGATTGTATTCCCGGTCCAACTCCTCTTCGGTTTCCTTCAGTGCGGCCCTGATTTCCTTCTTCGAGAAACCGTTCTCCGACATGTCGCTGCGAATTGCCTCGAACATGTCTTCCTTGATTTTCTTGAAGGCAGCTTCACGGTCGGCCCGGAGTTTGACCGCTTCGGGAGATTCAATGATGCGATCCGCCTCGGCACCGACCAGCTCACCGAACGCCTTCAGCCCCTCAGCGTCAGGCGCATCCTCTGAAGACTGACAGTCGGGGCAGGCATGGTCTTCGTGGTCGCCCTCGACCCAGCCATTGTCTACGACATCGATTGGTTCCATTTCAGACAGCTTCCCGCACGCATCGCACCTGGTTCCGATGAACTCACTCATTTTTCCACCCTTCGATGACCACAGTTCATGCAGACGGTCAGCAACCCGATGGGGAGCTGAGCAGTCTTGATTTCTGAAGACCCGCACCCCTCACAGCCGCCAGGGATGAAGCCCGAGGCGGTGGTAGGCGTCTCAGTTTGTTCTTCGGACGCCATTTGCTGGATGACCATGTGCGATTCTACCATCTTGGCAATCTGCTTTCTAAGCTTCGAGAGCTGCTTTTTGAGAGACCTATTCTCCTGCTTCAGGTCCCTGTTTTCCTTCACGGATGAAGCTTTGTCCCGCTTAGGCTTATGCTGGGTAATCCGACCACTCTTGGTTACCTTGGACTTCATTTGACCTCATTCAAACGGTGAGCCTACTCAGACTGAACAGCCTCCATTTCGATGGACCAGTTTTCGCCGGTGTGTTTCATGGAGAGCTTTTGGAATGGCTTGAAACCACAGTTCATTAGTTCGATATTCTCGGTCAGCGCCCTGAGAAGGTCCACCTGGGCCTTCCGACCCTCGATGGTACCAACTTCACAGGGGTCAGAATCCAATCGCACGGTGACCCTGCACTGTTCGCCACCGATACTAACTCTAGAGGTTGTGCGTTTCATCAATCCTCGTAGTCATCAGACTCCTCATCGGAGTCCCCGTCGTCTTCGACGTCCAGCCCCTGCTCCTGAAGCTCCGTGAGGAGGGCTGCGAGGAACTCCTGTACGTCTGCCGACTTCGTCTTTGGCAGAAGCTCAGCGAAGACGTCTACGCCAACCTGCTTAAATTCTGATCGAGTCATTTGTTTGTTTACCTTTCGAGTAGATTTCGAACAGCGATTCGTTAAGAGGACCTTCGACTTCAAGGCCATTCTTGACGATTCGAATCCACCTGTCAAGAGCTTTTCTTCCGACCTCGACGGTGCAGGGGCTGCTGGCCTCAATCTCTACTTCGAGAAATCGACGGGTCTTGTCATCTTCGTCGGTGACATCATAGAGAGCGATGACAGCAATGTAGCGGGGGTCACCTACATTGTCAGCCGACAGCTGCCCAGTGACATGGTAGATGTAAGAGGTCTTGTGGATGTTGAAGACCTCCTTGCCGCCCAGGTAGGAAATCATCGTGTGGACATCGTTTGGGCTGACCTTGCTACTAAACGGGAGGTTGATTTCTACCCGGTCAGCAATGCTCTTGTCCGACTTGCGCTGCTTGTAGGTCAATTCCCCACCAGCCATGTCTCCTTCCCTGTATCTGAGCTTGGAGCCGTTCAGGTCGTAGTAGGTGTCTTTCCCGCTGACAGCCTTGTAGGAGTCGATGCGGACCACCTTTGTGTTGATAAACTCGCCACTCTGACCAGAAATGAAGTCGTGGTACTGCTTCAGGCTGACCTTGCTGGCATCGAATTTCGCCTCTACTTCACTGTGTAGGTTCACTGGTACGCCCCTTGTTCCGATTTCTTCGCAATTGAGTCTTCTCAGGGCAATTCAAAACCCACCTTAAGTCCGCCCATGCCGGCGCCCGCCGTAGTTCCCATGCCCCAGACACCAAGGAACAGGGGCCCCACGATGCGGCGTTCGACCTCACCGCCTACAGCCCAGGAGGCTACGCCAATGCTAGGGCTAAACTGAGGCTGGACCCCGCCAAGAACCCCCACATGCCATTGGGCCAGGACGGGAGTGACGATCTTCTCCTTGAAGACCTCCTTCTCGACCACGACCTCCTTGACCACCTCAACGACCTTGACCTCAGTGCTGTTTTCTCGTTCCTTTACGATGGAGTCGATGTTCTTGTCTTCGACCTCCTTGGTGGTGACAGTCCCGTCAGGCTTCCTCTCCTCGGTCTTCTCCCGGTGCCACCGCTCCACGACCTGGGTGTCCTTAACCTTGACAATTTCTACCCGAACAGTCTCGTGTTCGACCACGACCTGTTTTTCGACTTCGACAACCTTCAGAACCTCTCGGGTCTCGACCTGAGATGGCTTTACACCCCAGCCAATAGCAATACCGACCACCAGAACAGCGATGTACGGCAGGGCTTTCGGGGCCAGCTCCTTCAGCTTGTCGGTCACAATGCTCACAGGTCTCTCCAATCTTCGGCAAGGCCGTCAGCCAGGCCCAGTTCAACTGCAGCTTCAGCACGGAAATACTTCTCTTCTCGACAAAAGGCTCGGATTTTCTCTACCGCAATCTCACTTCGGGTCGCAATGGCCTCATGGTAGCGTGCGTTGTTCTGAGCAGCTTCGCGTCCCAGCTGTTCGACCTTGTCGCTATCCATTGACCCGCCACTTTCGATGCCGATGCTGCCATTGTGCATCATCACCTGAGAGTGTGGGGCCAGGAACCTTAGACCTCCGGCTTGAAGAATGAGAGCTGCGATGCTGTAGACTCCACCAAAACCGTAGATGCGGACGTCATTTTTTGTCAGGCGGAGCGCGTCAAAGATGGCAAATCCAGCCGACTCATCGCCTCCATGGCTGCTGAGGAAGACCTTGATGGGTCCCTTGCTCTCATCGAGGAGTCGGACGACTGGGATTAGCCCAAAGGATTTCTCATCATCAATGTTTCCGATGATATAGATAGTTCGCGTAGACCAATCAACGCCCTGCTCAAGAATGTTGATTAGCCGGTCGGTCTGGTCCTTGCCCTTAGTCACTTTAGACTCCGTTCCCCTCGAAGAGATCTAACTTTTCGGATGTTACGAGCTGCCCTTTGAATCCTTCCATGAGCCCGGCACTCTTTTGCCCGATAGACTCAGTACCACGGTAGTAGAAGGCTCCCATGTCGTTACTATGAATTCTACATCGATCGTAGTCCGTATTGCAAACCACAGCCCAGCCAGTTTCCCCACTCCTGGATTTACAGAGCAAATACGTGATTTTATGGAGTGCTGCGTCTTGGTCGCTGCGATTCAAGCTGATGACGATGGCAGCGGCAGTCATAGGACCCCAGGCTTCCATGACGTCCTCCATCTGCAGGAGGCGGGTCTCGTTCTTCATGCTGCCAACCTTCCGGTTGACCTTTGACCCCTCTCGGTTGGTCTGGATGGCCGTTAGGACATGGAGCATGTGTCGGAGGCCCATCTGCACAAACTGGTTGTAGACCTCCTCCTGAATCTGACGGGGCTGCATATTGCCGCGAGAATTGGCCATGCAGGTCAGCTTGGCTGCATAGTCATCGACAAGGAGGTCATAACCCCTACCGGTGAGCATCCGACGCTTCTCTTGAAGCTTCTCAACCTCGACAGCCACTTCCTCCACCATGAGCCCCGCTTTGTACATGGGTCGATAGGTCAGAAAACGCTGGAGAATTAACTCCCAGTTTCGCATCACCTTGGCTAGGGTCGGGTCCAGGTACGCGCGAAGCATCTCGGGGTTGGTCATGCCCGAGATACACCTCATGAACTTGTTCTTTAGCTCCTCAGGGGTGCCCTCATGAGCCATGAAGAGCACCGATTTTCCCTGCATGATGTTGGCACAGGAGATGGTAATGAGGGCGCTGGTTTTACCGACGTTGGTCGGCGCTAGGAGGATGGTCATGTGACCCGGAAGCATGCTGCCACCAGTCCCGTTGGGCTCGATGAGGCGGTCCATGACCGACACACCGAAGGTCAGAGCCTTGCTGCGGTCTTCCTGCTCCTTCGCCAGGTCGGCACCGTAGTTGAGGAAGCTAACCTCACCATCTTCCATGAAGTGGATGTCATGGTAATCCTTCACCATCTTGTTCAGAATGGCTACACTGTCTCCGAGCTTCTGGCTGTTGAAGGCCTGAGCCGCCTTAGGAAGAGAAGTCTGAATGAGCCTGGCTTTGAGCCAGACTTCCATCTCATCCAGCAGGGGTTTCATGTCGTACTGCAGCCGCAACGCCTTGATGGCGTTTACGGCGTTCTTGATTTGAACGATTTCTTTGGCATCGAGCTTCGTAATCGATTGAGAATCAAGCAGCTCGTTTTCAGTGGGCGGCTTCCCCCAGCGGGTGTTCCATTTCTTGAGAGCATCGTAAATGCGGCAAAGAAGGGCGTCGCCAAACCACTCTGGCTCCACCTTGGTGACAACGGTCTGAAAGAACTTTTCATCAAAGAGAATGTGACCTAAGACGGCCTTCTGCTTCTCGATACTGAATGGAAGGGAGTCTGTGTCAATTCTGTCACCCGACATTAGGAAACTCCAAAGTGATTCTTGAGATAGAAGACGATGTGAGCTGGATTCAGGATGGGGGCGTTGTCAAAATGAGCTTTTACGGCTTCAAGTGTCATTTCTCCAAGGTCCTTGAAGGCAGCTGGGGGGCGGAAGTCGTAGAGTACCATGTCGAGCTTCATCTTGCGAATACGCTCAATCTCCAGGTAGGCGTCCGGGTCGAGGCCCAGGTAGAGCTTTTCGACACCAGCATTACGGATCAGCTCAAGCTGCTGCTTGGCCACGGCCTTTCCCAGGGAAGCTACGTTGCCGCCACAAAGATGGGCCTTCAGAGCGTCAAAGGGGCCCTCACCCAGGATGCAATGACGACTCCCATTGAGCCGGTCGGCGAACATGAGCACCTGGTCGCGCTTTAGGTCGGTGCTGGTGACTGCCTTCAGCGGACGAACCATCTTCTTTCTGTGTTCATCCCAGTAGGGTTTATCGTTCTCCACTAAGCGGGACTGCCACCCGTAAAGAACGCCCTGGGACTGGACCGGAAAGACCACGCTGGTCTTTGCTGGGTGGTATCGGACTCCATATTCCATAGCCAGAGCCGCAGGAATTCCACGCCCCATCATGTACCGAAGCCCTTTGGCACTCAGCTCGTGGTCCAGCGGGAGGAAGTCCGATGGCCAGGCAACCGGCTTGAGGCCGGGCTCAACATCTATGAAGTCGTCGTCGTCCTCATCATCAAAGTCTTTGATGTCAAGGTCGAGGTAGATTTGGGTCGGCTGGCCTGCGCCATCTCCGTACAATCGACGCCGAACTTCCCCCACGGGGAGGCCGCAAAGTTCGCTGAGGGCGAACTCCGGACGTCCATGGAAGCCGTCGATTTCCTTACAGTACCAGCAAACAAACTCCCCGTCAGTCTTCCTGATGTAGAGCTTCTGGCTCTTCCGACATCGAGGACAAGACATGATGAAGGACTTGCTGTTCGGTTTGAAGCTAACCCCGTGTTCCTGCAGTAAGGCTCGAATTTCGGCTTCCACGGACTCCCTTTCTACTCCTTCGGCTCGAAACCAGACTCGCGAAGCTCCTCTGTAGTAACGGTCTCTCCACCATAGAGACCAGCCATGTCGCGGGCCTTCAACTCCTGGAGAATCTTCTGTTGGAGCTGGACGTCATCCTTGAGAGCGGTAAGCATGGCCTCCTTCCCTTTCCACTGCCTGCCACCGAAGTCGTATATGACGTTGTTCGGCTTAGTGATGATGCCACGATTCATGCCCAGGTGGAATACCTCCTCGTGGACATTGATGATTCCCTTGTTGTAGTCCAAAGTGAAGTTCGCCGAACGACCCTTGGGTCCGATAGTGGAGTCCATGACGCGAGCGCGAATCTTGTGGCCGGTCCTGTCTGCATTGCCCTGCATATCGACCATCTCGCTGTCCTTAAAATCGTTCCCCAGTTCGTCCTTTTTGCCTTCTGCGCCACCTGCGGGGCTAACATACATGAAGTACTCGCAGTGGTGCATTACTGCCCAGCTGACAGCCGGACGGACAGCGGTGTCGTGGGTCAGGTAGACGTTCGCTGCATTGGCGGCCTTCTTGTCCATCACCGAGCGCACATGGCTAGTGAGGATAAGACCGAATCGATGCTTGCGCTGGATAGGAAGAATGCGACGCAAGCCCTCCTGAATGGTCGCAGCATTGTCTCCGACCTGCTGTTGCATAATCGTCTCGGCATTGGCCCCTCGCCGGCCCTGCATCATGTTGAGCGAGTCGATGATGACCAACTTCAGTTTCATCCCGTCCTGGCAGTTGGCGGCCAGGTCCTTCTCAATGTGGTCGAAAATTTCAGGGTCGTTTCGATCGTATCCGATGTAGCGGTTGGGGTCGATGCCCCAGATTCGACGCTGGCTATCATCGAGCTGGGCATCTTCGCGGAACTCCGTGTTGTACTTGACCACGAAGGCATCTGGGTCGTTCCTGTGAAGCTGGCCAGCCATTGCGGAACAGATGATGCTCTTACCTCCACGAGGAGGCCCATAGAGAAGCATCGAATACGCAGCGGGGAGCCCCTGACCGTTTCCGAAGCAAAAATTTAACGCCGGGCTGGGGCTGCTGATGACATCAGAATGGACGTTGCGGGTTTCGAGTACCGCCCCCGGTCCCTTAAGGAGGCGCTCCATAAACTTGCGGTTGGTTTTCTCACTCATTTTGTTTCCCATTCAGCTGTCCCGAAGAAGTCGTCATCGGGCGGAAGAGGCTCTTGGGGAGCCTGATTGTTGGTTCCAGACAATGGTACGATGAGATTCGGATTCTGTCGAGAGAAGGAACCCATTGCATCACTGCCCATGATTTTCTTGACCGATTCGTAGCAGTTCTGAAAACATTTGCGGAAATCCTGGATCTGCGTAATGCGACACTGCAGATTCATCGCCACTGTTGTAGCCCGACTGTACTCTGGGTCTTGTTCGTAAACGGCTTGGCGAATATCCTCACTACCCAGAGGGCTTCGGGCATTCGCAAGGCCCTTAGATTCGAGGAAATCCTTCATCCGGTCCAACAAAATGATGGACTTGATTTGCCGAACCTTCTGCTCGGCCAGTTGATATTCGTATTCCAGGGCATTGATTAGCCGGCTGGCATTGAGGTAGGCGACGTTGAACATCGACAGAAGCTCGGGGGCCTTGTGCGAGTTAACGATGGCCACTTCTTCCTTCCTACCCATGGCCATGTAGATATCTGCCAAGTCGAGGACAAGTGGAGGCAAGGACGGATCTGCCCGAGGGACTCGGATGACTGAAAGTTCGTTCATGTGGGCAGAGCCTTGGCCGCCTTGCAGGTAGCTATGCGGCCAAGGCTCTCTCCGTGACTAGCGCTTGTTGGGGTCCGGGAACATGGCCAGGAACTCCTGGGGGTCGAGCTTCATCAGGTCGCCCACAGGGGCCTGAGCAGTCGCTGGAGCGGCCTTCTTGACCTCAGGAGCAGAAGTGGTCACGGAGACTACCTTGTGACCGGTAGCTGCTTCGAAGCCCTTAGCCACGGCCTGGGCGGCGTCCAGGGCTGCGAGCTGAGCCAGGAGGGCCGCACGGGGGTCCACCTGCGCCGGAGCCGCCTGAGAGGCAGCCACGGGGGTTGCCGGGGCAGTCTGGACCTGAGGCTGCGGGGTGGGTGCTGCTGCCTGGGTAGGCTGCTCCTGACGCCGGTTGGACTGCCCAAAGATAGTGGCGACCACGGTCGGGTCACCACCAGAACGAACCAGAGCCTGAATCTGGTCGTAGCTGAGCACCTTGTTATCGTTCAAACGTGCCAAGTCAGGGCACTTCTTAAGGGCCTCAGCGTCCAGCCGGGTCAACGTTCCAGGCTTACGCTGGAACTGGCCATTTCCGAGGTCTTCCAGGGCCAGCTTGGCGGTGTAGCGAGTATCGAGATTCTTACCCTGGCGGGTGAACTCGAACCAATATCCGCTCGCTGCGTTCAGGGGGTCCTCACCTCCGTTCTTCTTCATGAAGGCGTTGCGCTCATCGTCGAGAGCCGTCATGGCGCGGTGGCCAAGCTTCAGGGTCCCCCACTCGCCGGCCAGATTCTTGGCCAGCAGGTACCACTTCTTGTCCAGGTTGTAGGGCTTCAGAAGCTTCCGCGCTCCACGCACGTACTCCTCGGCCTCGGTCTCAGACTTACCCTCGGAGATATACTTGGCCTTGAGGGCCTCGACCTCTTCGTTCTTTGCCGCCATTCGCGAACATTCCGGGCAGTCCTGCTCCACCATGCCAGTGGCTCGATTCTTCTTCTCGATGCACTTGAAGGGGCGGTGACGAGGCTTATCGGGGTTCTGGTCGTTCGGCACGGTGTAACCGTAGTGCAGGCGGTCATAAACCTTCCACTTGCCGACGCTCTTCAGGCTCTTTACGGGTGGCGCAATCCGGAAGATGTTTGGCTCCGTCTCCGACAGAGCGTGAGTCTTCCAATTCATATCGCTGCCACCATTCTTCGCCTGGCCGAAGAAATCGTCGAGGTCGTCACCACCGTCGCTGCTGTTGCCGTTGTTGTTTGAGTCCATAGTTTTAGGTCCTGCTCTGATTGGGTTGGTTGTGGTACTACGCTTGGTTGTTCTTCTTCTGCGCTTTGAGTGTTTTCTTGATGTTGTTGAGCGTTTCGAGTACGAACTCCGTTGTCACTTCCTCCTTGTCGGTACGGACCACAGCGTTCCGTCCCTTGTGAAAGGTCTTCGTCAAAAACTCGGGCTCAAAGCCCTCATCGAGACCCGTAAGGACCACAGGCACTGTGTTACGTTCCTCTCCAATACTCAGGGCCTGGTTAAGGATTTGACGACTTACATAGAGTGCCACCAAGTCGAGGCCGACACTGGAGTTTACCATGCCTGTAATGTGCTTCAAGAGCCCCTGTGAATCGCCGACGTTGACGGGTTCCGACCACTTGGGACTGGGCATGCTGA
>Ga0315287_10000287_pt1 | contig 44169 bp, 40 predicted proteins | sample YL17G11_0_MG_FD_205037 | JGI IMG/M metagenome (GOLD analysis project Ga0315287, IMG submission 205037) | Sediment microbial communities from Yellowstone Lake, YNP, Wyoming, USA - YL17G11_0 | ecosystem: Environmental > Aquatic > Freshwater > Lake > Sediment | place: USA: Wyoming | collected...
GCGACAGCAGAATCGGATACGGGCTCTGTCTGGGCATGGCGTCCCTCCGGGTGGAGAGAAGATGCACCGCCAAGCTCCGAAAGTCTAGTCATATTACGTAATCGTATTTATGGCCGAAACGACTAGTCAGGAGCCGACCAGCCCGCCACGCGGATCCGGAGAGTCCCTCGAAAACACCGAGCGTGGCCTCAGTGAACCGGAAGCCGCGCTTGAACTTTCCCTCAGTGCGCCGCCCGTGAATCGAACACGGAACCTACTGATTAAGAGTCAGTTGCTCTGCCAATTGAGCTAGCGGCGCGCGGGCAGAAACTTCGCCACGGCCGCCCATCCCCGCAACCGCCCCGCCGCCGACGTACCGACGTACCGACGCACCGGCGTACCGGCGTACCGGCGTACCGCGGACCGCACGGCGTCGTCCCCCGTCCCTTCTCACCTCTGACCTCTCACCCCCTCACCGCATCCTCCCGGCCCGCCCGTCTTCCGCCCGCTCGCCCAACAGCGTATTCTCAGGCGCGATGCCACGCCGAGACCGCCGCTCCCTCGATGATGCCGCCACCTTGAACGCCCTCGTGGCCAACCTCCGCGAGGGCGTCTACATCACCGACCAGCAGGGCCACATCCTCGACTGCAACCCCGCCTTCCTCACGATGTTCGGCGTCCAATCGCGAGAGGAGCTGGAGCGCTACCGCACCTACGACCTGATGGTGGAGCCCAGGCTCCGCAACCACGAACTCGAACTCGTGGCCCGCGAAGGCGCCGTCCGCGAGTTCGAGTTCCAGGTCAAACGGCCCGACGGCCAGATCCGGACGGTGCTCGACGCCTGCACCGCCGTCCGCGACCCGAGGACCCAGGACATCACCTATCACGGCATCCTGGTCGATATCACCGAGCGGATCCGCGCGGAGGAGGCGCTGCGCGCCAGCGAGGAGCGGTACGCGCTCGTGGTGCAGGCGGCGAACGACGGCGTCTGGGACTGGAGCATCGCCGACGACCGGACGTACTTCTCGCCCCGCTGGAAGGCGATGCTCGGCCACGCCGAGCACGAGATCGGCGACCATTCGGACGAGTGGTTCTCCCGCGTGCACCCCGAAGACCTCGACCAGATGCGCTGGGGACTCCAGGCATACCTCACCGGCGAGTCGCCGCTCTACGAGCACGAGTACCGGATGCAGCACGAGGACGGCTCGTACCGCTGGGTGCTGTGCCGCGGGGTGGCCGTGCGCGGCCCCGAGGGGCACGCCACGCGGATGGCGGGCTCGCTCACCGACATCACCGACCGCAGGGTCGCCGACCACCAGCTGCTCCACGACGCCTTCCAGGACCTGCTCACCCAGCTGCCGAACCGCGGCCTGTTCACCGATCTGCTGGCGCGCGCCGTGGGCCGCCTCAAGCGCCACGACGAGTACCTGTTCGCCGTCATGTTCCTCGACCTCGACCGCTTCAAGCTGGTGAACGACAGCCTCGGCCACACCGTGGGCGACGAACTCCTGGTGGCCGCGGCGCGGCGCCTCGAGCGCTGCGTGCGCCCCGGCGACACGGTGGCGCGACTGGGCGGCGACGAGTTCGCCATCCTCCTCGACGGGCTCAAGAGCCCGAGCGATGCCACGCGCGTCGCCGAGCGCATCCAACTGGAGATCTCGCAGCCGTACACGATCGGCGGGCAGGAGGTGTTCACCACCGCCAGCATCGGCATCGCGCTCAGCAGCTCGGGCTACGAGAAGCCGGAGCACCTGCTGCGCGACGCCGACCTCGCGATGTACCGGGCGAAGTCGCTCGGCAAGGCGCGCTACGAGGTCTTCGACCGCGAGATGCACGCCCTGTCGATGGCCCAGCTGGAGCTGGAGAACGACCTCCGCCGCGCGCTGGACCGGGGGGAGTTCCGCGTCCACTATCAGCCCATCGTGTCCCTCGCCACGGGCCGCCCCGTCGGCTTCGAGGCGCTGGCGCGCTGGGAGCACCCGACGCGGGGCCTGATCGGGCCGGCGGCTTTCATCCCCACCGCCGAGGAAACGGGGCTCATCATCCCGCTGGGGCGGTGGGTGCTGGGGGAGGCGTGCAGGACGCTGCGGGCGTTCGGGCAACAGCACCCATCGGACCCGCCGCTCACCGTGAGCGTGAACCTCTCGCCGCGGCAGTTCCGGCAGCCCGATCTGGTCCAGCAGGTGCGCGGCGCGCTGGAGGCGTCGGGCCTGCCCGCGGCGTGTCTGCGCCTCGAGATCACGGAGAGCACGGTGATGGAGCACGCCGAGCCGGCGATGGCGATGCTCGCCCAGCTCCGCGCGCTCGGCGTCAAGCTCCACCTCGACGACTTCGGGACCGGCTACTCGTCGCTCAGCTACCTGCCGAGGTTCCAGATCGATGCCCTGAAGATCGACCGGAGCTTCGTCAGCGGGATGGGGCCGCACGGCGAGAACGCGGAGATCGTGGGCGTCATCGTGACGCTCGCCCGCAACCTCGGGATGGAGGTGATCGCCGAGGGGGTCGAGACGGCGGAGCAGTTGGCGATGCTCCGCGCCCTCCGCTGCGGGCAGGTGCAGGGGTTCTACTTCTCCAAGCCCGTCGCCCCCGAGGAAGTGCCCGCCGTCCTCGCCACCCTGGCCTCCTCCTGACGCCCTTCGACAAGGCGAACCCACCCGAGAGGGCTCGCTCCGACGAACTGGTGCCGCCCGCGTGGGCGAAGACGCTCCAGCGCCGCCTGCGGCGGCGCGGCAGCAACTTCTTCATCCTCCACGGCCCCGGCGTGCGGGACCTGCACCCGCTCGGCCCGCGGCGGTTCGGCACGATCCGCGACTTCCTCGCCGAGGTGATCTTCCGCGACCGGACGGTGGTGATGATCTACGACCGCGGGGCGGGGATCTCGTTCACCGACCCGTCCGTCGCGGACGACTTCAAGACGGTGCTCCGCGCCTACGACGCCGCGAACTCCACCAAGCTCGCGCAGAGCCAGCCCCGCGACCCCGACCGCGCGCTTCAGCTGATCGAGAGCTACCTCCGGAAGAACCTCGCCGAGAAGCGGAGCTTCTCCGCGGCGGTGATCGTGGACTACGGCGAGACGATCGCGCCGGCGGGGGAGCCGGGGCAGCTGCCGGTGGAGGACCGCGCCTCGATCGTGACGCTGCGCCGCTGGGCGTGCGACCCCCTCTTCCTCCAGCGCGACGTGACCTTCTGCGTCGTGGCGGAGAGCACGGCCACGCTGAACGCGTCGCTGGTGGGCGACGCGCGGACCTTCGAGCTGCCGGTGCCGGTGCCCGACGAGGCGGAGCGGCTGGCGTACCTCACCGGACGCGGCGGCACCCCCGACACCTTCTCGCGCACCGACGCGCAGCGGGTGGCCATCCTCACGGCGGGCCTCACGCGCCTGCACCTCGAGGGGCTGCTCGCCGACGCCGAGGCGAACGGCGCGCCGCTCGACCCGGACGACCTGACGCGGGAGAAGAAGCGGCTCATCGAAGAGGCGAGCGGCGGGCTGATGGAGTTCATGACCTCGGCGGTGGGGATGGACGCCGTCGCCGGCCACGAGGGCGCGAAAGCGCTGCTGCGCGAGACGGCGGAGGCGCTGCGGCAGGGGCGGCTCGACGTGGTGCCGATGGGGTTCCTGATCTGCGGGCCGGTCGGCACGGGCAAGAGCTTCATCGTGCGGTGCTTCGCGGCGGAGATCGGCATCCCCGTCGTCGAAGTGCGCAACTTCCGCTCGATGTGGCAGGGCCAGACGGAGGCGAACCTCGAGCGGATCCTCGGCATCCTCGACTCGCTGGGGCCGGTGGCCGTCGTGGTGGACGAGGCCGACGCCGCCCTCGGCAACCGCGAGCAGGCGGGCGCCGACTCGGGGGTCTCGGAGCGCGTCTTCGCGCAACTGGCGGCGTTCATGGGCGACACGCGGCGGCGCGGGCGGGTGATCTGGTTCCTGATGACGAGCCGGCCGGACCTCGTGCCGGTGGACCTCAAGCGCCAGGGGCGGGCGGAGGAGCACATCGCGCTCTTCCCGCCGGCGACGCTGGGCGAACGGGTGCAGGTGTTCGAGTCGCTGCGGCGGCGGCTCAAGATCCCGCTCGAGCCGGGCACCGACATCGCGGCGCTGCTCACCTCGGCGCCGGCCACGATGTCGGCGGCGGACATCGAGGGGACCCTCGTGCGCGCGAGCCGGCGGATGGCCTCGGCCGGCGCGAAGGCGCTGAACGGGGCGATGCTGCAGGAGCTGATCCGCGACTTCCAGCCGCCGGCGTATCCGCTCGAGATCGAATACCAGAGACTCATCGCGGCGTTCGAGTGCACGTCCCGGGCGCTGCTCCCCGCCGACCTGGCCGCGATGCCGCCGGGCCAGATCGCGGCGAGGCTTGGCGAGCTGAGGACCGCGAGGGGGAGTAGGTGATAGGTGATAGGTGATAGGTGATAGGTGATGGGTGATGAGTGATGGGTGATGGGTATCCGGATCCATCCCTATTACCTATCATCTATCACCTACCCCCTATCACCCATCACCTATCACCCATCACCTTTCCCTCATGCCCCTGACCCTCGGCCAGGCCTGGAACGAGCTCGACACCGCCCGTCACAAGTCCGAGTTCTACCGGATGTGGCACGTCGGGCACCACGCCGGACTCGAGCATCCGAAGGCGCTGGAGACGATGGACGACTTCCGGCGCTCGCCCACCGTCGCCAAGGCGCGGCAGTGGCTCCTCGCCGGCACCAAGCGCCGCCAGTCGCTGGCGGCCATCACGCGCGCCAAGCCCGCGCTCTTCACGCCCTTCGAGGCGGCGATCCTCGTGCTGGGCGAGGAGTCGGGCGACCTCGAGCACTGCCTCCGCCTGCTGGCCGAGTACTTCGCCACCGAGCACCGGCTCGTCCTCTGGCTCAAGAAGAAGATGAGCTACCCGATGTTCAACGCCGTGGCGGCGACGTTCATCGCACCCTTCCCGCTCCTCTTCTTCGGCCACACGGGCGCCTACCTCCTCATCGTGGGCGGCAGCCTGGGGACGCTGGCGCTGGCGGGGGGCGGGCTGCTGCTCGCGGCCGCACGCTGGTTCCAGCAGCGGCCGAAGTACGTGCGCGGGCGGCTGCTCCGCTCGCTCACCATCGGAGTCGAGGGCGGCCTGCCCCTCGGTCGTGCGGTGCAGCTGGCCGTGGACGCGACGGCGAACGAGGCGATCCGCGCGCACGTGGCGCGGTTCACGCGGGAGCAGGTGTCGGGCCAACCGCTGAGCAAGACATTCGCCGACTGCCCGTTCGTCGACCGGCCGATGGTGGCGGCGATGGAGGTGGCGGAGGCGAGCGGCGACTACTCGGGGACACTGAGGAGGCTGGCGGATCTGTACGAGGGAGTGGAGGGCGCGCACTGAAGAAGGCGAACGACCGCAGCAGGGGGCGCCGTCGGGAGAGTACGGCGTCGTCGGAGAGTAGCCCCAAGGGGAATCGAACCCCTGTTCCTACCTTGAAAGGGTAGTGTCCTGGCCGTTAGACGATGGGGCCGTCAGCAGACAGTAGCGGTAACGGGAATCGAACCCGTGTCTTAGCCTTGAGAGGGCTATGTCCTAGGCCCCTAGACGATACCGCCATACAGCAGCCGATAGCTGTTAGCCGTTAGCCGAAAGCAGTCAGCCGTCGACCCCTGACCCCTGAACCCCGACCCCTCGTTTCTTCCAGCAGGCCCGGAGGGAATCGAACCCCCAACCCCCGGTTTTGGAGACCGGTGCTCTACCAGTTGAGCTACGGACCTAGACCGTCTGTGGGATCCCGCGCGCCACCGCGGCCGCCGGTCCCCACCCGGCATCTCGAGGGTGGCTGAGGGGGATCGAACCCCCAACCTCCGGAGCCACAGTCCGGCGCTCTAACCGATTGAGCTACAGCCACCACGGCTCCCGGCCGGGCGTCCCGAGAACCGTGTAAGCTAGCTGCCCCCGGAAGGGCGTTCAACCCCGGGGCCCCGCTGGGGCGGCTGGACCAACGACGGCGTATACTCTCCCCATGCACGCCTTCGTGGCACGACAGGCGATCTTCGACCGCGCACTCGACGTGTACGGCTACGAACTGCTCTTCCGGGACGGGCCGGCGAACTTCTTCCCGATAGTGAACTTGGACGAGGCGTCGTCGCGGGTGATCGAGGAGAGCCTGCTGGTCTTCGGCCTCGACCGGCTCGTGCCCGGCAAACTGGTCTTCGTGAACGTGACCCGGCGCATCCTCCTGGAGGGGCTCTTCCGGGTGCTGCCGCCCGAGCGGGCGGTGATCGAGCTGCTCGAGACGGTCGAGCCCGACGCGGAGACGGTGGCGGCCTGCCGCGCCCTGAAGGCCGCCGGGTACACGCTCGCGCTGGACGATTTCACCTACACCGCGGCCCACGAACCGCTGCTCGATCTCGCGGACATCGTGAAGCTCGATTTCCGCTCGATGGGACTCGACGAGCGACACCGGCTCTCCGCGGAACTCCGCCGCCGCCGCATCCGCCTGCTGGCGGAGAAGCTGGAGACGCGGCAGGAGTTCGAGGAGGCGCTGCGCGACGGCTTCTCGCTGATGCAGGGCCACTTCTTCTGCCGCCCGAAGATCGTCACGGCGAAGAGCATCCCCGGATTCAAGCTGCACTATCTTTCCGTGCTCGGCGAGATCCACAAGCCCGACCTCGACATGGATGCCCTCGCCGAGATGATCGAGCGCGACGTATCGCTCACCGTCAAGCTGCTGCGCTATCTGAACTCGGCGGCCTTCGGCTGGCGGGCACCCGTTTCGACCGTTCGCCAGGCCCTCTTCGTCCTCGGGGAGCGGCCGTTCCGGCGTTGGGCGTCGGTGGTGCTGCTCTCAGGGCTCGGCAGCGACCAGCCGAACGAACTGGCGGTCACGAGCGTGGTCCGCGCGCGGTTCGCGTCGCTGCTCGGACACGATCTCGGTCTCGATGATCGGAACCGGGACCTGTTCCTCGCCGGCCTGCTGTCCCTGCTGGACGCATTCACCGGCTTGCCCCTCGCGGACGCGATCGGTTCCCTCGGCCTGTCCGCGGAGATGCGGGAAGTCCTGCTGGAGGAGGGCAACCCCGGCGCCGACGTGCTGGCGCTGGTCGCGGCATACGAGCGCGCGAACTGGACGCGCGTCGGTGAACTGGCGGCATCGCTCGACGCCGACGAGGCCAGCCTGCCACACCACTATCTCGACGCGGTGAACTGGGCGGACCGCATCTTCCATCGCGCCGAGGGAACGGCGCGCTATGAATCGTGACGTGGAGGCAGCTGCCGCTGCCCGATGCGCACCACCAGTCGTTCAGCGAGCGCCGCCAGTTCCGGGCCGCGGCCCCGCACCAGCCGGTCGAGGTAGACCTTGCTCCCGAACACCACGCCCGTGCCCACCAGGGCGATGGCCGGCGCGACGACCATCCACGCCATCGGGCCGCCGCCGGTGCGAAGGAACGCCATCCCCATCAGACCCGCCGCCAAGAGCCCGCCGATCATCGCCGCCGTCACGGCAGGGCCCGTGGCGCCGCCGAGCTGCTCCTCGATCCGGATCCGCGTGCGACCCGCGTCCGGCGCGATGGTGACGGTCACCTGGCGCCCCTCGGGCCGCGCCGGGATCCCGGCCCACGGCATCCCGCCGACCAGCGCGAGCGGTGGTGACCACGTGAATCCGCCCCCCAGCACCGTGGTCTGCCCCGTCGCCTGCAGCGCATCCTGGATCTCCATCACCAAAGCGGCGTGCTCCGCCGCGGTGACTTCCCGCTCCACGGCGCGCTCCACGACGTAGGTGCGCCGCTTCTTGTCGTAGACGCCTTCCGGGGGCGCGCGGAGCGGCGCGGGGAGGCGCGACCCGGCGAACGGCGCTGCGCCCGCGACCTCCCGTGCGGCGCCCGCCACCTGCCGCGCGGCGGCCCGCACGTGCTCGGGCGGGATGCCCACCTGCGCCGCCACCTGCTCCACCGCGCCGAGGGAGAGGGCGCCGCTCTCCGTCGGCTGCTCGACCTCGAGCTCGGCGGCGCGCCGCAGTACGGCGTGCACCGCGGGCTCGTCCAGCTTCGCGGTGCCGGAGGCCGCGGCTTCCAGCGCGTCGGCGAAGGCGAGCGGCGTGTGGAAGCGGTCGGGTGCGTGGACGGCGAGGGCGCGGACGAGCGTCTGCTCCACGCGCCCCGGCAACCGCTCCAGCCGCGCGCGGTGCGCGTCCGGCGCGTTGAGGAACCGGCCCACGCGGAGCGCCTCGTCGGTCGGCCAGATCGGCGGCGTCTCGCCGACCAGCATCTCGTAGACCACGCACCCCAGGCCGAAGACGTCGGTGCGGGCATCCACCAGCGAGCCGCCCATCGCCTGCTCCGGACTCATGTAGCCGGGCGTGCCCACGGGGAAGCCGCTGCGGGTGAGCTGGTCGCCGCCCGCGCTCGTGATCGCCCGCGCGATACCGAAGTCGGCGACCATCGGCTCGCCCTCGAAGAAGAGCACGTTCTCGGGCTTCACGTCGCGATGGATGATGCCCTGGCGATGCGCGTGCTCCAGCGCCGCGGCCACGTCCCGGACCAGGTGCAGCACGGAGTCGAGGCTCCAGCCCTCGCCGCGGCGCAGGCGCTCGCGGAGCGATCCGCCGGCGACGTACGGCATCACGTAGAACAGGAGGCCGTCGGCCTCGCCGGAGTCGAGGAGCGGCAGGATGTGCGGGTGGTTGAGCTGGGCGGTGATGCGGATCTCGCGCAGGAAGCGGTCAGCGCCGAGCGCCGCGCTGAGATCGGGGCGCAGGACTTTCACCGCGACCTGCCGGGCGTACCGCAAGTCGCGGGCGAGCCAGACGGTGGCCATCCCCCCGCTGCCGAGTTCCCGCTCGATGGCGTATCGCTCGGCGAGCGCGGCTTTCAGTCGGTCCTGCATGTCCGCCATGCGGTCGGCTCCCGTGTCAGGTCCCGAACGATACTACGGCTCCCACGCGCCGCGGTTACGGCGGCGGGACCCACGCGGGCATCGCCGCCTAGATCAGCTCTGCCGCCTCCGGGAACCGCCGCGCCACCTCGACGGCGACGGCAGGCTCGTCCTTCATCAGCGTGAGCCCCTCGTACTCGAAGCCGGGCCCCATCGAGCACCCGACGAGTGCGTACGGGCCGGTCGGGCGGGCGGCGAGCCACGAGCCCGCGGGCACGACTTGGACGTACGTCGGCACCTGCGCCGAGCCAGGGGCACTGGCGGCGCAGGACGCGGCCGGGCCCAGGCGGACGCGGGAGAAGATCAGCGCCTTCTCGTCGAGCAGGAACAGCTCGAGCGGCTTGCCCTCGTAGAAGTGCCAGATCTCGTCGGCGTCGAGGCGGTGCCAGCGGCTCACCTCGCCCTCGGTGAGGAGGAAATAGATCGTGGTGAGGGCGCTCCGCTCCACCGGTGTGCCGCCGGCTCCCTCGATGCGCACGCGGCGTCGGGACCGGAAGACCTCGGAGAAGTGCCCGCCCTCGCGGTGCGGCTTGAGACAGAGCGCGTGGATCAGTTCGTCGGCACGTGGGTGCATCGGAACGCCCTCAGAGTCGCGGGGACCCGCCACCGGTTGGCCACTTGCGCTATCTTCATCGACACATCCCGACACCCGGCGCCTGAAACCTTGTCTAACCTGCTCTCCATGGCGTTCACGCGCCAGGCCGGCATCGCCGAGGTGGCCAGGAGATGAGAGCTCGTTACGTCTTCAAGGCCTACCGCGCGCGCTACCTCCGTCAGCGAGGGGAGCTGCGGACCGTGGCCGCCACGCTCCGACCCGACGATCTGGCGGTGGACATCGGCGCGCACAAGGGCACCTACACTTACTGGATGCGGCGGGCGGTGGGCCCGGCTGGCCGGGTCGTGTCGTTCGAGCCGCAGCCGCGGCTCGCCGCCTATCTCCGGTCCGTCACCGCGCTGATGGGCTGGCGGAACGTGGACGTCCGCCAGTACGCCCTCACGGACGTCCCGGGGACCGCCGTGCTGCACGTCCCGGGAAAGTCGGGCGTGTCGCTCAGCGCCTCCCTGGACTCGGCCGCCTACGTCGCAGATGCCGGCTTCCACTACGAGTGCGCGGTGGACACGCTCGACCGCCAGATGCGGGGGACCCCTCGCGTGGCTCTGGTCAAGGTCGACGTGGAGGGTCACGAGCTGCAGGTTTTCCGTGGGGCCGAGGGCCTGCTGAAGCGCGATGCGCCGGCGCTGCTCTTCGAGTGCGAGGCGCGGCACCTCCGCCGGCACTCGATGCGGGACGTCTTCGGCTATCTGGAGGGCCTGGGCTACGAGGGAGCCTTCTTCGCGCCGGTGGCGCTGCGGCCGCTCGACCAGTTCGATCCCGCCGTGCACCAGCGGAGCGACGCCGAGTACTGCAACAACTTCCTCTTCACCCCGCGGCGCTGACGGCCGACGGCCCTCAGTGCCGGATCGATCCGTCCGTCGTGAGACTGCCCTTCCATCCAGCCGAGCGCGGCATCTTCTCGTCAGGCATCGGTCAACACTTCCAGCCGGATCGCGTTCTTGCCGGCGTGCTTGACCTCGTACATCAGCGCGTCCGCCCGCCGGATCAGCTCGTCCACGGTCCGCGCCGGTCGGGAGGCCCCGACTGCGCCGATGCAGAACGTGACGCGCACGCCCTCAGCCGCCATCGCCGCGCCGAGCGCGCGCTGCAGCTTCTCGAGCGCGGTCCGGGCCGCCTCCGGGCCCGTCTCGGGGAACAACACCGCGAACTCGTCGCCGCCGAGTCGCGCCACGACGTCGGTGATCCGCACGGCCGCGGTCAGCGCCTGCGCGACGGCCTTGAGCACACGGTCGCCGGCGCTATGGCCCAAGCGATCGTTCACCGCCTTGAACCCGTCGGCGTCGATGTAAGCGAGCGTGAGGGGGTGCGCGTAGCGTGCCGCCCGCGACACCTCCCGCTCCGCCATCTCGTAGAAGGCTCGGGCATTGCTGATGCCCGTCAGGCTGTCGATGCGCGCCAGCGCCTGCTCGCGGTCCAGCGCGGCGTGCAGGGCCGCCAGCGTCCGTCGCAGTTCCGTCAGCGTGAGGGACACGACGAGGAAGAACCCCAGGCGGACGAGCGCGTTCCACCCCGTCAGGAAGGTGCTGTCGTGGGTCTGGCCGGCGAGACGGTTCGCGATGGCCCACACGGCAGCGCTGCCGACGGCGACCGCGACGCCGGGCCACCGGCCCGCATACCACGCCACCATCGAGACCGGCAGCAGGTAGAAGACCGAGAAGCCCAGCTCCCACCCGGTGGCGTAGTCCAGCATGCCGAGCAGGAGGACGAGCACCACCCCGAGCGCGACGATGGAGGCGCGGGACCGGTTCTCCAGCAGCCGCAGCGTTGACAACGCGGACCCCCTGCGTGAACGTGTCCTCGAACGGATAACCTACAGTCTTCGAACCCTGGAGCGAAAGCCGATGCACACCCGTCCCCTCGGGCCAGGTGCCCCCGCCGTCTCCGCCGTCGGCCTGGGGGGCATGCCCCTCTCGATCCAGGGGCGGCCGGACGACGAGGCCGCCGCGATCCGCGTCATCCACGCCGCACTCGACTCCGGGATGACGCTCATCGACAGCGCCGATGTCTACTGCCTCGACGACACCGACGTCGGCCACAACGAGCGCCTCGTCGCCAAGGCGCTGCGGAGTTGGAGGGGGCAACGGGGCGGGATCGTCGTGGCGACGAAGGGCGGGATGATCCGGCCCGAGGGGCGCTGGGAGCGGGACGCGCGTCCCGAGCAGTTGCGCCAGGCGTGCGAGCGTTCGCTCCGCGCCCTCGGCACCGACTGCATCGCCCTCTACCAGCTCCACGCGCCGGACGCCAACGTCCCCCTCGCCGAGAGCGTCGGGGCCCTGGCCGACCTCCGCCACGAGGGGAAGATCCGCTGGGTCGGGCTATCCAACGTCACCGTCGAGGAGATCCGCACGGCGTCTGCCATCGTTCCGGTGACCACCGTACAGAACCGCCTCAACCCCTTCTTCCGCGAGGCGCTGGAGACCGGCGTGGTCGCCCACTGCGCCCGCGAGGGGATCGGGTTCCTGGCCTACAGCCCCGTCGGCGGCGGCCGCCTGAACAGGAAGCTCCCCGGGATGACGGCGCTCCAGCAGATCGCGGAAGCGCACGGCGTCTCGGCGCACGCGGTCGTGCTGGCGTGGGTGCTGGCGCAGGGCCCGACGGTCTTCATCATCCCCGGCGCCCGCACGGTGGAGCACGCGGTGGACGCCGCCGGTGCCGCGAACGTCGTGCTCGGCGCAGGCGACATCGCCGCCATTGACGCCGCGGAGTTCTCGCGGGCGTAGGGTAGCGGGAGCGCGAGTCGGCCGGGTTCCGCTAGGTCCCGCCCAGGGACGCGAAGACCCTCATCAGACCCACGAGGCCGGCGACCAGTGCCGCCTCCGATTCGAGGCGGACGCCCGCGAACACCTCGCCGCGGCGCGGCCAGGGCCGATCCCCGCGCGCTCCCGCAATGAGCGCGGCAAGGCCACCCGCCTCCAGCGCCATCTCCACCGTGGGCCGGAGGGCCCGGAGCCGCCACGCCCCCGCCGTGACGTCAAGGCTCACGCCGCGCCCGAGCCAGCGGCGAGCACGCACCACCATGCCGAGACTCCAGTCCTCCTCGTCGCTCTCCCGCTCGACGTCGCCTCGCGTCACCACGACGAACGCTCCGCCGAGGGCCCAGCGCGGCGAGACGTTGGACATCCCGCCCAACGCACCGCTGCCGAAGGTCACCCAGTCGGGGAGTTGGCGGCCGTAGAGCGTGCCGCCACGGCGCTCGATGTTGAGCTCCGCGATCCAGAAGCGTTCCCAGGAGGGCTTGGGCCGGGGGTGGAAGCACGACTGCGCCCCGGCGGCTGCCGCCCCGCCAACCGGAGTTCGCTTCTCCGCCCCCCTCGCCACCCCCAAGGTGAAACCGCGTCGGTGTAACTATCGTATCTGGTTGTGGTGGTTATCGCACGTCACTCCAGGCGGAGGTCGAGAGGAATGTCCACATCGTTGCGCATCGCTATCCCGGCCCTCGGCATAGCCGGGCTCGTCGCGATCGTAGACACAGCCATTCTGCCCGTGTTGCTGGCCAGCGCCTACCGCGGGGCGACGCCCGCGTACGTCTGCGCATTCGACTTCGGCATCGTCGCGATCGCTGGGCTCGCCGGGGCGTTCTTCGCTGCACGCGTGGGACTGCCGCGGTGGTGGCGTCCCGGCGACGGATCCACGGGCTCCCGGCGGGAAACGGCCGCGGTCCTGATTCTCGGCCTGCTCGTTGTGCTTGGCAACACGCTGGTGCTGCTGGCAAGCCGCGACCAGCTGGCACGGGTCGCGCCGTGGCTGCTGCAACTCACGCCGACCAGCGCGGTGCTGGTGGCTGCGCGCGCAGCCCTGACGGAGAACGTGGTGTTCCGCCTGCTGCTGTTCTCGCTCGCGGTCTGGGTGGCGCGGCGGGCCAGGCTCGGCACGCGGGCCGGGTCATTCGCCGGCGCCGCAGTGTCGGCACTCGCGTTCGCGCTGATCCATCCGGGGGGGGGCGTCGCGCTCCTCGCCGGCCTCGCCTTGGCGTACGTGTTCGCGCGCCGCGGGCTGCTCGCGGCGATGGGCGTGCAGTTCCTCGGGGACGCCGTGCCGTTCCTCATTCTGGCGGCGCGACCGTAGCGGGCGCCACACCAGCAGATCACTCGGTCCCATCTCAAAGGAGGGATGATGCTGCGTTCTCTCGCTTTGCTGAGTGCCGTGACCCTGGCCGCCGCGAGCGGCCGGGCTGACGCGCAGCAGAACCCTCGGAGCGTTCCACCGCCGGCGCCGCGCCAGGTCGGGCCCGACGACGCGCGCTCGATCCTCGCACGTTACGTCCAGGCTTGGCGCGGGAGCGGGGAGATGCGTCTCGCCGACACCGCCACGCTCTCCTTCCTCATCTCGGGGGATGGCGGCGGCTCGTTCCACGTCGTCCTGCCTCCCGACGGCTCCGCCGTGCTGCGCGATGGCACCGCCGGGGGCGCGACGATCTCGTTCGAGACCGACCTGTCCTTTCTCCGCCGGCTCGACCGCGGCGAGTTGAACGCCCTGACTGCGATGGGCCAGGCGCGCTCGAGCGATCCGGTGCCGCTACGGATGACCTTCCCGGAGGGCTTCCGCTGGACACCGGAGGCGTCCGCTGCGGTGTTGCCGCTCGTCTTTCACTTCTGGACCCGTGGCTCCCCCGAGACGGTGCGGTTCGGCGACGGGACGACGCGACTGGTGCACGGCGGGAATGTGGCTGTGATCTACTACGACCGAGGCCTTCGAACGGCGTGGTGCCAGCTGCTGCCGGGGATGCACATCAACGCCGACCCCGCAGACCAGGTGAATCCGTTCGCGACGTTGGTAATCGTCACGCGCGGCCAGGCACGGAGCAGGATCGGCGGAGTGGAGCGCATCCTGCGCGCGGGAGAGGCCGTCCTGGTGACGGCAGGGACGGCGCACGAAGTCTGGGCCGGTCCCGGCGACTACGCCGAGTGCATCCTCGTGATGTTCGGCCCCGGCGCATAGCCGGGCGAGCCGCCCGGCCCTCGCCGGAGAGGCCGGTCGTCGCAGGGCGGGAGGGGAGCGGCACGTACTCGCTGTGAGAACGGGACCAGGCGCCGGACGGCGCGGTGGGTCCCGGACAACCGTAACTGGAGGTGGACTCGTGAGACATGGCCTACTGCTGTGCGTGACCCTGTGGACCGCAGCCGGTGGTCCGATCTTGGCACAGGACCTGCCGCGGCCGGCGGCGCCGGCCGTGATCCAAGTGAACGACGCACGCGCAATCCTCCGGCGCTGGGTGGGAGCCTGGCATCCAAGTTCCAGCACGCGCCGGCCGGGCGCCGTGACCGTCTCCTTCGTGATCACCGGAGACAGCGGCGGTTCGTTCCACATCGTCCTTTCTCCTGACGGCTCCGGCGAGGTCCGCCGGGGAGCCGCCCCGGGAACGGTTCTCGCCTTCGAGACCGACCTTGCTCTTCTGCGGAGGCTGGATCGCGGAGAGCTGAGCACTCAGACCGCAATGAGCGAGGGTCCATCCGGGGAGGCGCCGCAGCTCCGCCTGGTCGTCCCCGAGGGATCCGGCTCGACGTCGGAGGCCCGCGCGGTGCTGATGCGCCGCGTGTCACGGGGTGTGGCGTTTATCACCGCCGCGGTTCAGGTCTCCAGGCGGGACGAGCCGCTGCCATTCCAGGCGGCGGACGGAGGATACGACGCCCGCGCCATCCTCGAGCGCCTCGCGGCCCGGTGGAGTGCGAACCTGAACGCCCGCCCGCCGGACACGACGACCATCTCCTTTCTCGTTACCGGAGAGGGCGGCGGGTCGTTCCAGGTCGTAGTACCCCGTGACGCGCCCGTCATCCTGCGGGAGGGCGGCGCGCGGCACGCGCATCCGGGTTACACGCTCGAGATGGCCCACCTCCGCCGGCTGGACAGCGCGCTCACCGCGCTTGGGGCGTGGCGGTCCGGCAATCCCGTGCCGTAGCGTACGCCCGACTTCGGGCGACCGCTGGCCTGAGCCCTGCGATCGTCGCGGGCCGCGCGGAACGCCACCGTCAGGCGCACGCACCGGCCGGCTCCCTGCCGGCCGGTGCGTGCGTACCACCTTCGAGGCGCGGTCACGCATAGCCCTCAGCGACTCAGCCAGTACGACAGCTTCACCGCAAACACGTTATCCGACGGCCCCTGGCACAGGCGTTGGAGGTCGTCCCCCACGGTGAAGACCGGGTTCGGGAGGTAGGCCGAGCAGTTCGTGGTCCACACCAGGAAGAGCGTCGAGCCGGGCCGCCACTCCCACCGCACGACGGCGTTCCCGCGCAGCGAGCGGTAGCTGAAGTCGGGATTCGGGACGAGTACGGCCCGCCGCGGGCCCGTCGGGCCGTCCGGGTCGGCGAGGTAGTACGCAACGCCGCCGTCGGACCTGGCCGTGCTCAGGATCGTGGAGCCGCTCGTCTCGCCGTAGAGGATGTGCTCCGTCGTGCGCGGCGTCCGGAGTTCCTTGAACCGCGCGTAGTCGCCGGTGCCGACGAACGGCTGCGCGTAGAGCTGCAGCGAGAGGCTCGGCGTCAGCGTGAGGTCCAGCCGCGTGGTCAGGTCCAGGGTGTGCTGGAGGATCTCGGCGAAGACATACTGCGTCCCGAAGGTCGCCGTCGCGGCCGGGTCCGGCTGGGCGCGCACGTACTGCTGTTGGGAGCGGCTCGCCGAGAACGTCGGGTGGACCGACACCTCGATGGAGGGTGACGGCCGCGCCTCAAGGATGGCGTAGAACACCGCGCTCCATCCCCCGAGGTCGTTCCGTGCGTAGTTACCGCCACCCAGGAGTACGAGCGCCTTGCGGAAGTCCGTGGAAAATCCTCCGCCGACCCCCCAGGTCGCCGGGGAGATTCCGGCCGGACCACCGCGGGTCAGGTTGTCGTTGACCGTACGCGGAGTCACAGCCAGGGTGCCGTTGAGGGACCAGTAGTTGAGCAACTGTCCGCTGGCGATCAGAGCCAGCCCACTGGCAGTACGGTCGCCGCCGAAGTTCCATCCGGCGGAAAGGCGTGCCTGCACTATCCCGCTGCGGAACGTATGCCCGGGGCGCGTCCACCGGCGCATCGCGTAGAGCCCAATCGTGGCGTCGTCGGCTTTCATCTGGAACCCGACATCGTTGATCTCGAACCCTGGGGAGAGGGCCTGCCCCGTGACACCGTAGACCCAGTCGCCCGCGTCCTTGCTGAACCCGAGCGTCCCCATCCAGCCGGCCAGGGACGTCCGCGCCGGATCGTACTGGACGTGGTGGGCGTCCGGGCGCTGGAAATAGCGGGCGCTGGAGAGTTGGGCCCTCTGGATGGCCAGGGTGTCGCCCCGGATGTGAGAGAAGCCGGCCGAACCCCACACCATATAGCGGTTGCGGTTGAACCGGCGAGTGAAGTCCACGCCGCCGGCGTACGCCGCCGTGCGGAGGAAGTCCAGACTCGCGGCACCGATGTCCCGGTTGACCGCCGTGCCGATGAAACCGACGGTGCTCGCGCCCCGGCGGGAATCCCGGCGGCCGCGGACGACAGTGTAGTTGGTGAGCGGTTCGACCTCGTCACGGAAGCGGACACCCATCGAGTCCACCGTGGCGTACTCGCGGGCGGTGACGGCTTCCAGCAGCCCAAGCGACCACCCGCCGGCGGTGCGACCGGAGAGCTTGCCGGCGCCGAGGATCGTGCTGCTCTCGGAGGCGTCCACGAAGCCGCCGCGGGCGCGGGCGAAACCCTGCGGTGCACGTCCGATGCGGCGCGAGTAGAAGTAATTCGCCCCACCGACGCGGAAGGACCCACCCTCCCCGAAGCGGAAGATCTCCGCGCCCTCGACGTAGAAGGGGCGCCGCTCCGGGAAGAAGCTCTCGAACGCGGTCAGGTTGACGAGCGCCGGGTCCGCCTCGACCTGCCCGAAGTCGGGGTTGACCGTGGCGTCGAGCGTGAGGTTCGACGTGAGTCCGTACTTGAGATCCAGCCCGCCGGTGAGGCGCTCGCGCGAGCCGTCGTTGAAGGGGTTGGCGTCGGCGCCCGGGTCGATGCGCTCCTCCGTCGCGGTGACGTACGGCAACGCCTCGAGCCGGCGCGGCTGCGGCAGGTCCCTGAGGCCGTGCAGGTGGCCGAACCAGGACGCGAAGCCGTTGTCGGTCTGCGACGACCAGCCGAAATCCGCGCTCTCCGCCTTGTGATGGATCCACCGGCGAAAGTGGACTCCCCACACCTGCACCGGCGCGTTCGCGAAGCGGAGCTGCGAGAGCGGGATCCGCATTTCCGCCGTCCAGCCCAACGAGTCACGCCGCGTCACGACCTCCCACACGGGGTCCCAGGAGAGGTCGCCGTATGCGACATCGTTGGCATACGCCACGTCTTGCCGCACGCCCGCGGCGTTCACGCCGAAGCCGAAGGCCGTGCGGTGGTCGTGGTACGAGTCGAAGTCCACGCGGAACTCGTCGGCGGGCGGGTCGCTGTCGCGCCGGCCGAGCTGGGAGCGCACCAGGGTCGGCTCCGAGTCGTACATCCGGGCAGCCACGTAAATCGCCCCGTCATCGTAGACGATGCGCACTTCAGTTCGCTCGCTGGCCGGCTCGCCGTCGTGCGGCTCGTTCTGGGTGAACTCGGTGACGGGGCGCGCCACGGCCCAGATCACGTCGTTGAGCTCACCGTCAAGCCGCGGCGCGGCACCGCGAATCCGGAGCGCCTCGGCGTACGGCGCTGGGCGGCCGTTGGTGTTACGCAGCACGCCGGTGTCGGCGGCAAGCGCGGCAGCGGACGGAACCGGGCCGGTGACACGCGGCCGAGGGGATTGCTGTTGCTGCAGCACGAGCGAGACGACGAGAAGAAGGGGGATCATCGTATCTCCTTGGTGTGCCGTCGTTTTGGACCGGACGACTGAACGTCCTCGGGTGATGCCGCCCGGTCGTGTCGGGTTCCTATGCGCGCAGCCGCGGAAGCAGCGGCCGGAACAGGAAATGCCTCGTCTGCACGCGGTAGACGGGGAGCACGTGCCGGACGAGGAGTTCGCGGTTGAGCAGCAGGATCACGAGCGAGACGGCCTGCACGGCGTAGCGACTGACACCCAGCCCGACCGCGATCCCCGTCGCGTCGCCACCGTAGAGGAACGGGCCAACCGTCAGGTTGATGGGGTCGCCTAACATGAACAGCACGGTCAGCCAGAAGCCCAGGTTCCGGGGCAACGCGGCCGGGATGGATGCCAGCCGGAGGCGGGCGAGGAAGAGGGCGTACCCCAGGAGGACCGTTATCGCGTTGCTGGCTCCGGAGATGATCGCCCACCGGAATCCGAGTCTCTCGGTAACGGCGGTGACAAAGGTCACCTCGAAGCCGAACGGCCTGACGTGGAAGGCCTGGAGTTCGCCGTAGAGGTGTGCGGTGAAGGCGTGCCCGGCTTCGTGCACCAGCGCGAAGGCCAGGATGGCCAGCACCCAGCCCAGGAGGTTTCTCATATCGATCTCAGCCCAGCGGCTTCAGCACGCCCGCGAAGTGCGCGGCGAGGTCGGGGCCCGCCAGGTCCACGACCTCGTAGTGGGCGACGCGCGGTTCCAGCGTGATGAGGAACTCGCGGTCGCGCGGGTAGTAGCGAGCACGCTCGATGTCGTCGCCGGCGAAGCGCCGGATCGCCTCGGACGATTCCCAGATGGAGGTGAAGAGGAAGTTGGCGTCCGCGCCGTCGTCGCGGCGCAGAACGAGCACGCCCAGATTCCCGGCCGTGGCGCGCGAATCGCGCACACCGGTGTCCGCCATATACCGGACGTACTCCTCGGCGCGCGAGGCCGGGGTGACGCCATGCCAGAGTCGAGCGATCATCGGTTCTCCAGGTTCAGTGTGTCTGACGGGCGGAGGAGAGCTCCGCAGTGGTGGGCCGCTCCGCGCGGCCCGCCTGCGCACTGAGGATCAGAGCGACGGCGGTCACAACGGCGGTCGCGGCGGCGAGGCCTCGCGTCGTGACGGGCTCGCCGGCCACGGCCCAGCCCAGCACCACGGCCGCGAGGGGGTTCACAAGGGCGTAGGTGGCCACCCAGACCGGAGGCGCGTTGGCGAGCAGCCAGGTGGTGGGCGGTGAAGCCGAGGAGCGAGCCGGCACCGGTGAGGTAGCCCGGCGCGAGCGCGGAGCGGAGCGACACCGACGGGATGGTGCGCCCCGCCACCGTAGCCAGGCGTACAGGATCCCTCCGGCCGCCACGTTGCGCCCGCCCGCCATCAGGAGCGGCGGGACCGACTCGACCGCGTACCGGATGGCCAGGTACGTGGAGCCCCAGATGATGTAGATTTCGGTGCAGGCCAGCACGAGCTGCAGGCGGTGCACCGTTGCACGGGACGGGCTGGCTGACTGGAGAACGGACATCCGTCGACCTAACCTGTCTCTGGCTGAATGAGGGTCGCAGCCTACCTTCGGCGGCCATAACCGGTCAAGTGGCTCATATAGGTTATACGTGGGGAGGGGGACGAAAGTGTCAAAGGGGGCACCGCGCCGGGCGGTCCGGCCGTCGGGGAGGGTCTTCGACCTCACGGGAGGGCGGGTCTGCCTGGACTTCCCGAACACGGTCGACAATCGGCCCGTCGAGTGGCGGAAGGACCTCCTCGAGACCTACGCCGACCTGGTCGCGTGGGCTCGGCAGGCGCACCTACTGACCGACACCGACGCGCGCCGACTCCTGAGGACTGCCGACCGGCGCCCCGGCGCCGCGGAGGCCACCCTTGAACGAGCGAAGGCGTTGCGGGAGGCGCTGTTCGGGGTCTTCGCCCCCTTGGCGGCGGGCAGGGTTCCCATGAAGCGCGACTGGGCGGGCCTCGAAGCACACCTTAGGGCTGCTCTGCGACACACCCGCCTGGAGCGCACACCGAAGGGCTTCGCTTGGGGCTGGAGCCGAGCGCCCGATGCCCTGGATCGGGTGTTGTGGCCGGTGGCGCGCGATGCCGCGGATTTCCTGACTTCGGGAAACCTATCGCGTCTCCGCGTGTGCGCGGCCGACGACTGCGACTGGCTGTTCCTCGACCAGAGCCGGAATCAGAGCCGCGTGTGGTGCAACATGCAGGTGTGCGGGAATCGCGCGAAGGCGCGCCGGCACTACGCCCGTGCGAAGAAGTCCCGGGTGGCGGGCTGACCGGACGAGCCGCAGATTCATTCGGTTGCACCAGCACGGCCAACCGCCGGCCGCGCGACCCCACATCCCGAGGTCCCACGATGTTCCCGCTCCGCCGCACCGCTCTCGTCCTCGCCGCCTGCGCCCTCGCCGCCGGCGGCTGCTCCAGCCCAGCCAGGCGGTTCCCCGGGCTGGCCACCGAATACGTCAACACCGCCCTGAGTTTCTCGCCGTCCGGCGCGACGCAGACGGGGCTGCACGAGTACACCGATCCGCGCACCGGCGCGAAGCTCGGCCTCGACACTCTGCTGGACGACTTCTCCCCCGCCGCGCTCGATAGCCAGCGCGCGTTCCTCCAGGGCTTCAAGGCCCGGCTCCAGCAGCTGAACCGCGACAAGCTCGACCCGCAGATGCAGGCCGACTACGACCTGCTCGTGAACAACGTGGACTTCGCGCTGTTCAGCCTGGACCAGGAGCGCTTCCCGACGCGGAAGCCGCAGCTCTACGCCGAGGTGCTGGGCAACGCGCTGTTCAGCAACATCAGCCTCGAGTACGCGGACACGGCGACGCGCGCGGCGCACCTCGCCGCCCGCCTCGAGAAGGTGCCGGCGTTCATCGCCACGGCCGTCGGCAACCTCACCGCCTCGAACGACGTCTGGCGCCGGGTCGCGATCGAGGAGCTGAGCGGCGTCGCCGACCTCATCCGCGGGATGGGTGCGGGCTTCGTGCGCGGCACGCCGGCCGAGGCGCGGTACGCGGCGGCCCAGCCCGCGGCGCTCGCGGCGCTGGACCGCTTCGCCGCGTTCGTGCGGGACACGCTCGCCGCCAAGGGGACCTTCGACTGGCGGATGGGCCCGGAGATGTTCGCCACCAAGTGGCGCTACTACCTCCAGGCGTCCCTCACGCCGGAGGAGATGCTGCGGGCGGCGGAGGACTCGATGCGCGCCGTGCGGGCCGAGATGCTGGTCCTGGCGCGCCCGCTCCACGACCAGTGGTTCGCGGGGCACCGGCACACCGGCGAGGGCACCGCGGTGCTCAACGCCGTCGTCGGCGAGGTGCTCGCCCGCATCGGCCGGGAGCACACCCACCGCGATTCCATCGTCCAGGCCGGTGCGCGGAACATCGCCGACCTCGAGCGGTTCGTCACCGAGCACCGGGTCATCTCGCAGGCCGACTTCTCCCAGCTCAAGGTGATCCCGACCCCGGTGTTCATGCGCGGCATCTACGGCGTGGGCGGCGCGGTCTTCGCGCCGGCGTTCCAGCCGAACCTGAACTCCTTCTACTGGGTGACGCCGGTGCCGAGGGAGTGGTCGAACGACCGTGCCGAGGCCAAGCTGCGGGAGTACAACACCTACAAGATGCTGACGCTCTCGATCCACGAGGGCATCCCCGGCCACGTGGTGCAGGGCGACTACGCGAACCGTGTGACGCCCGAGTGGCGGCGGCTGCTGCGCGCCGTGTTCGGCAGCGGCACCTACATCGAGGGCTGGGCGGTCTACACCGAGTGGATGATGACGGCGCTGGGGATGAACGGCGGCGACTCGGTGAAGGCGCGGCTCACCGCCCTCAAGGCCGACCTGCGGCTCTACTCCAACGTGATCATCGACATCCGGCTGCAGACGATGGGGATGCACGGCGACTCGGCGGTTGCGCTGATCACGCGCGACGCCTTCCAGGAGGAGCCGGAGGCCACGGCGAAGCTGCAGCGCGCCCAGCTCGACTACGTGCAGCTGAACCTCTACGCCGTGGGCTACCGGGCCTGGCGGGAGCTGCGGCGGGAAGCGGAGCAGCGGGAGGGCGCGAGCTTCAACCTCTGCCGCTTCCACGACACCGTGCTCTCGTACGGGCCGATTCCGGTCCCCACGGTGCAGCGGCTCTACTTCGACCACGTCGCGCCGACGGCCACGATGCCGGCGTCGCGGTGCGAATGAGCCGGAAGCCGGGAGCCGGAAGCTGGAAGCGGGGAGCTGGAAGCTGGAAGCGGGGAGCCGGAAGCTGGCCTGGCCGCTACTGGCTCCCGGCTCCAAGCTCCCGGCTCCCTGCTACTGGCTCCAAGCTCCTCGCTCCCCGCTACTGGCTCCCGGCTCCAAGCTCCCGGCTCCAAGCTCCCGGCTCCCCGCTACTGGCTGTTGTACGCCTTCCACGCCTCGAAGTAGGTCGCCACGCCGTCCAGGAACCCGCCGAACCTCGGCTGCCAGCCGAGGAGCCGCACCGCCTTGCGCGAGTCCACGTGCTGGTCGAGGGCGAGCGCCGCCGCGACCGGCCCGTACCCTTCCTCCGCCTCGGCGAGCGGCAGGAAGCGGATGTCGCCGGCGTAGCCCGCCGCCTTCGCCGCCGCCCGCGCCATCTCGCCGACCGTCGAGCGCGAGCGGTCGGTCAGGTTGAACGCCTCGCCGCCCAGGCCGCTCTCGGCCAGCTTGACGTACGCCTCGGCGAGGTCCCAGACGTGGACCATCGCCCAGCGGTTCGTGCCGTCGCCCACGACGTCGAAGGGCATCGCGCCAGTCGCGCCCGCGAACCACATCCCCGTCATCCCGCCCTGCTTGCCGTACACGCAGCCGGGGCGGAGCACCAGGCCCCTCACCTTCACGGCGCCGAGGACCAGCTGCTCGTGCGCGGGCCGCCAGGCCACCACCGGCACCGGGTCGAGCGGCGTCGTCTCGTCCACGAGCCTGCCGCCCGTGTTCCCGTACACCCACACGCCGCTCGTGTAGATGAAGGTCTTGGGCCGCGCGCCCTTGTCGGCGAGGGCGAGGAAAGTGTCGATGACCGTCCGGTCGGCCGCCGTCTTGCCGCCCGCGCCGTCGAAAGCGGTGTGGACGAGGAGGCCGCAGTCCTCCGCGGCCCTGGCGTAGGTCTCGGGCCTGGTCATGTCTCCGATCACTGGCGTGATCTCGTGCCGGAGCATATAGCCGGCGCGCTCGTGCTTCCGCAGCAGGCCGACGACCTCGTGGCCGGCCCGTCTCAGGCCGAGCGCGACGTTGAACCCTATGTAGCCGTTGAGGCCGGTGACGAAGGCGCGCATGGGGAGTCCTCTGGGGACGGCGGGGCCGCTACGCCGACGGGCGGCGCTGCTCTCTCACCCGCACCGTGGCTACGGCGCTCGCATTCACGGCCTTCGCGGTGATCTTCGCGATCCCGGGGGCTAGAGCGAATATGCCGCCGTTCGCGTCGACCGCGACTACGTTGGAGTCGGTGCTGCGCCAGGTCACCGGGATGTCCGGCATCGGCGCGCCCCGCGGAGAGGTCACCTCGACCCGCAACTGGTCGGCGCCCCCGGGCTCCAGGGTCAGCGACAGGGGGGAGAGCACCAGCTTCGCGACCCGCGCCGGCACGACATCCACCGCGGAGACTGCTCTGAAGTCACCCGAGGACACCGTGATGCGAACGGACCCCGGACAGACCGGGAGGACCTCGCCCGACTGCGTCACTCGCGCCACAGCGGGATCGCTGGATACCCACTCCAGGATGCGAGGTGTCCGGCTGAAGCCGCCCTGGTCCTTGATCACGGCGCCCAGCTCGAGTCGCTCTCCCACGCAGATGACCGCCCTGCCGGGCTGAACTCCGAGTTCGACCATTCCGACGCGCGTCACGACGATGGAGGCTTCCGCCGCGATCGCCCCCGAGGCCACGCGAATGCGCGCCGCACCCAACTGCAACGCTACCACCCCACCGTCGCCGTCCACCGCCACAACGTCCGGCTCGCTCGAGGTCCACGTGAACGGGCAGTCGGGCAGAACCCTCCCCGCCGCGTCCTCGGCGACCACGAACAGCCGTGCGCGCTCGCCGAGTGTGAGCGCCGCTTCGGCAACGAACAGGCGCAGAACCGCGACTTCGCCCGGGGCGGTGTCGCCGGCCGTGTCCGCCATCCACGCTCCTTTCGTCGGGGGCTGCCGCCCCTCTCGCGAAAGCCCCGGTGTCGGGCTGACGAGCGCCGGCGCCGGGGTCCGGCCGGCGCCGCGCGCGGCGCCGTTCCGGGAATTGGCCTCACTAACGTAGCTTTCACCGGCAATCGCGCTACCCCCCCTGGGAGGAATCGATGTACCAAACGCTCCGCCGTGCGGTCGTCGCCCTTGCCGTCCTTGCCGCCGCAGCCTGCGGCGGGCAGCGGGAGGAGGCCGCCACGCCGCCCCCGCCCGACTCGGTGCCGGTGGTGGTCCTCGAGACATCGATGGGCCGGATCGTCCTCGAGCTGGACCGCGCCCGCGCGCCGCGCACGGTGGACAACATCCTGCGCCACCTCGCGGTCAACTTCTACGACGGGCTCATCTTCCACCGCGTGGCGGCGGGATTCGTCGTCCAGACGGGGATGGCGACACCCGACGGGATGGTGCGCACCTCGTCCGCGCCGCCCGTGGTCAACGAGGCGGACAACGGGCTCAAGAACCTGCGCGGCACCTTGGGCCTCGCCCGGTTCAACGACCCGCAGAGCGGCGGCGTCCAGTTCTTCATCAACCTGAAGGACAATCCGGAGCTGGACTTCAGGGCGAGGGCCGCGGGCGCGTGGGGCTACGCGGTCTTCGGGCGGGTGACGGAGGGGATGGAGGTCGTGGACCGCATCGGCCGGGCGCGCACCGGGACGGCGGCCGGGACAGGGGAGACGCCGCTCGAGCCGATCGTCGTGAACCGGGCGTACGTCGTGCCCCGGGACTCGACCCGGCGCCCGACGCCGTAGCGCACGCGCGCCGCACGCCGCCGCTAGGCGGTGTCGCGATGGATCACGTGCACGCTGCGCTGGGCGGCGGGCAGCACCACGACGTCGAAGACGTTGACGTGCTCCGGCGCGTTCACCACGTAGGACACCACGTCGGCGACGTCGTCGGGCGAGAGCGGCCTGAAACCCTTGTAGAGCGCCTTGACCCGGTCCTCGTCGCCGTGGAAGCGCACGGACGCGAACTCGGAATGAACGTGCCCGGGGTCCACGCTCGAGACGCGCACCGGCGTGCCGGCGAGATCGACGTTCATCCCCTCCGTCAGCGCCTTCACGGCGAACTTGCTGGCGTTGTAGACGTTGCCCATCGGGTAGACCTGGTGGCCCGCGATGCTGCCGATGTTGACGATGTGGCCGCGGTTGGCGGCCACCATGTGCGGGATCATCGCCCGGGAGACGTACAGCAGGCCCTTGAGGTTGGTGTCGATCATCCGGTCCCAGTCGTCGTAGTCGCCCTCGTGGAGCTTGGAGAGCCCTGCGGCGAGACCGGCGTTGTTGAGGAGGATGTCCGGCACGAGGCCGTCCTTCACCAGCGCCGCCACGGCGCGGTTCACCGCCTCGCGGTCCCGCACGTCCACCTCGGCCACCCTCACCGCCACGCCGTGTTCCTTGCCGATCTCGAGGGCCGCCTGCTCGAGACGCTCGAGCCGCCTCGCCCACAGGACGAGGTTCGCGCCCTCGGCCGCGAGGCGGCGGGCGCAGGAGAGGCCGATCCCCGAGCTGGCCCCGGTGATGAGCGCGAGTTTGCCCTTGATGCGGTTCATGCGTCTCCCGGTGGACGAGGCCCGGCCCGAAAGATACCCGGCGCCGCCGGCCCGGAAACCCACCGCTCGTCAGCCGCGAGGGACCTCGCCAAGGTCCGCTGTTCAGCGCAGCGGCCTTCCCGCCCGCCGCGCGTGCGGCTCCGGCCGCTCGGTGGTAGCTTGTCCGCACGTCCGCTTCCCTGGTGGAACCGACGGGCCCGACACCACGGAGCGTCCGTGCGCACGACGATCCTCGCAGCCACCTTCGCCACCGCGTCCCTGAGTCTCAGCGGCACCGCGTTCGCCCAGCAGCGCCCCGTCACCGCGACGGACTACTACCGCCTGATCTCCGTCGGCGCGCCGGCGATGGCGCCCTCCGGCAGCCACGTGGCGTTCACGGTCACGACCGTGGTGGAGGAGCGCGACCGCCGCCACACCGAGATCTGGATGGCGGCGACCGACGGCTCGGCGGCGCCCTACCGCTTCACGGCGCCGACGACCGAGGCCACCGGCCCGGTCTGGTCGCCCGACGGGTCGCTGCTCGCCTTCACCAGCCGGCGCGAGGCCCCGGGTGCGCGCGAAGGCAACATCCCGGGGCGCGACAGCGTCCCAGCGGCCGACACCAGCACGATCTGGTTCCTGCGCGCCGGCGCGATGGGCGGCGAAGCGTTCCGCATCCCCGGGGTGAACGGCTCACCGGTGTTCTCGCGCGACGGGCAGTGGATCGCCTACCTCTGGGCCGGCCCGATCGCCGACAGCGTGCGCACCAACCGCCGCCGCGGCTGGGTCGCGCCGAACGCCATCACCCGCGGCCCCGACCCGCGCCGCTTCGACGGGCGCGTGATCACCAACCTGCGCTACAAGGCCGACGAGCGCGGCTTCCTGCCCGACCCGGCCACCGTGTCCCCTCGGCACATCTACGTCGTGCCCGCCGCCGGTGACGAGCCGCGGCAGCTCACGGGCGGTGCGCTCTCGCAGTCGGCCGTCTCGTGGTCGCCCGACGGGCGGCTCATCGCCTTCGTGCAGGACTCGACCGACCCCGACGACCTGCGCCCCGACGCCAACCCCGACCTCTTCCTGGTGGACGTGGCGAGCGGCGCGGTCCGCCGCCTCACGTCGGCCCGCAGCTACGAGCGTGCCCCCGCCTTCTCCCCCGACGGCCGCTCGGTCGCCTATCTCTGCTCGGCGGGCCGCGGCCAGCCGACGGACATCTGCGTGATCCCCACCGACGGCGGCGAGCCCACGAACCTCACCCGCACGTGGGATTACGACCCCGGCGCGCCGGAGTGGACCGCCGACGGCCGTGCTATCGAGTTCGAGGCTGAGGTCGAGGGGAGCACGCACCTCTTCCGCGTCGGCGCGCGCGGCGGCGCCGTCCAGCCCGTCACCCGGGGCCTCCGCCAGTTGCGCGGCTTCTCCCCGAGCGCCGACGGCCGCCAGATGGCCTATGTCGGCTCCGACATCGCGCACCCGACGGAACTGTTCATCGCAGCAGCTGACGGCACCGGAGAACGGCGACTCACCTCGTTCAACGACGCATTCCTCGCCTCGGCCGCACTCGCCCCCACCGACACCATCTGGTACCGGAGCGTGGGCGGGCTGCGGATAGAAGGCTGGCTGATGAGGCCTTTCGGGCACGAGGCGGGCCGGAAGTACCCGCTCGTCCTATCGATTCACGGCGGTCCGCACAGCAGCTACGGCAACATGTACTTCCACGAGTTCCAGATGCTCGCGGGCCAGGGCTACTGGGTGCTCTTCACCAACCCGCGCGGCTCGGCCGGCTACGGACACGCCTTCACGTACGCGACGCGCGGCCGCTGGGGGATGGAGGACTACCAGGACCTGATGCTCGCCGTGGACGAGGTCGTCCGGCGCACCGCTCAGGTGGACACCACGCGGATGGCGGTGCTCGGCGGCTCGTACGGCGGGTTCATGACGAACTGGATCATCGGCCACACGAACCGCTTCGCCGTCGCCGAGACCGACCGGTCCATCAGCAACTGGTATTCGTGGTACGGCTCGTCCGACGCGCAGGACCTGACGGAGTATGAGTTCTTCGGACCGCCGTGGGAGCGGGATTCGCTCTACACGGTCCTCTCGCCGTTCCGGTACGTGCGGAACATGCGCACGCCCCTCCTCATCGTGCACAGCGAAGAGGACTACCGCGTGCCGATCACCGACGCCGAGCAGTTGTTCGTGGCGCTGCGCAAGCGCCGCGTGCCGGTGGAGTTCGTGCGCTACCCGCGCAGCTCGCACGGCCTCTCGCGCACCGGCCCGCCGTGGCTGCTGGTGGACCGGCTGGAGCGCATCCGCACCTGGTTCGCGCACTGGATCGGAACGGGGACGACGCCCGGGGCGTCGTCGGCCCGCTGACTTCGACACGTGTTGGAGGGATGATGACCCGCACCCGTTTGCTCTTCCTCGTGCTCGTCGGTGCGCTGCTCCTGCCGGGCCAGCCGGCCACTGCCCAGCGCGCCGCCGGCGCCCAGGAGCGCGCGCGGCTCGATTCCCTCGCGCGCGCCTTCCTGGCCACCGCGCGGACGCCCGGACTCGCGGTCTTCGTGCTTCGCGGGAACGACACGCTGCTGCTCCGGGGCTACGGCTACGCGGACCTCGAGGACAGCACCCCGGCCACACCGCGCACCGTCTTCCGCGTCGGCTCGCTCACGAAGCAGTTCACGGCGGCGCTGGTGATGCAGTTGGTCCAAGAGGGGCGGATCGCCCTAGACGACACGATTCAGAAGTTCCTCCCGGACTACCCGGCACAGGGGCACCGCATCACCATCCGCCACCTGCTCACTCACACCTCCGGGATCAGGAGCTACACCTCCCTCGGCCAGGAGTGGCAGCGGGTCTGGCGGCTTGACCTGACTAGGGACACGCTGTTGGCGATGTTCGCCACCAAGCCGTTCGACTTCGCCCCCGGCGAGCGGTACCTCTATAACAACTCGGGCTACTACCTGCTCGGCGTGATCCTCGAGCGGGCCACCGGGAGGACGTACGAGCAGCTGCTCCAGGATCGCCTCGTCCAGCCGCTCGGCCTCGCCGACACGCGCTACTGCTCGATGCAGCCGATCGTGCCGCGGCGCGCGCAGGGGTACGCCAGGACGCCGGCGGGGTTCGTGAACTCCGATTGGATCAGTATGACCCAGCCCTTCGCGGCGGGCGCGCTGTGCTCCACCGTGCTCAATCTGGTGACCTGGACCCGCGCTCTGTGGGCAGGCCGGGTCGTCCTGCCAGCCTCGCTCCAGGAGATGACGACCCGGATGCGGCTGAACAGCGGGACGAGCACCGGATACGGGTTTGGCCTCGGCATCGACTCGCTGGCAGGGCACTACCGCGTCAGTCACGGCGGCGGCATCAACGGCTTCACGTCCTACCTCGCCCACTTCCCCGACGACGGCGTGATCGTCGCCGTCCTCGACAACACCGAGGACGCGAGCCCGGGGCGGCTGGCGGACCACCTCGCGCGCGTCGCGCTCGGCGTGCCGCTCCCCGTAGTGCGCGACCTCCCGCTCACCGCCGCCGAGCGGGCACGCTATGTCGGCAGCTATGCGCTCGGCTCGATGACACTCCGCGTCTTCGAGCAGGGGGACGTCCTGATGGCCCAGGCGACAGGCCAGGGCGCCGACCGCCTGCGCAGCCAGGGCCAACACAGCTTCGTCCCGACGTTCGACGACGCCGCGCGCGTCGAATTCGAGGTCGCCGGCGACCGCGCGACCGGCCTCATCCTCCATCAGGGCGGAAGGGTCCTGCGCGCCGCCCGGTCGAACTGACACCCGACACGCCACCGGAGACCGCATGCTTACGATCCGCATCTTCCTCGCCATTGCCCTCGCGTCCGTGCTGCCCGTCGGCGCGGCCGCCCAGCAGGCCGCCCGGCGCCCCATAGCCCACGAGGATGTCTGGCTCGCCAAGCGCATCGCCGGGCTGGACGTCAGCCCCGACGGCCGGTGGGTTCTCTTCTCCCTCACCGAACCCGCGTACGACGAGACCCGGACCGTCAGCGACCTGTGGCTCGTGCCGAGCGACGGCAGCGCCGAGCCGCGCCGGCTCACCGCGACGCGCCCCGGCGAGGGCGGGGCGGCGTGGAGCCCCGACGGCCGCCGCATCGCCTTCACGGCGCGGCGCGACCAGGACACGGTGTCCCAGGTCTACGTGCTCGACATCGCGGCCGGCGGCGAGGCGCAGCGCGTAACGACCATCGCGACCGGCGCGGGCGCGCCGCAGTGGCGTCCCGACGGCCAGGCCATCCTCTTCACCAGCGAGGTGTACCCGGGCGCCGCCACCGATTCGGCGAACCGCGCGATCGCGGCGGACCGCCGGGCGCGGAAGTACAACGTCCGTGCCTACGACGGCTTCCCCATCCGCAACTTCGACGTTTGGATCGGCGAGCGCCGCACGTCCCTCTTCGTCCAGCCGCTCGAGCCGGGGGCGCAGGCTCGCGACCTGTTGACGGGTACGGAGATAGCGCGGACTCCGGGCTTCGGCCTGGCGGGCGGGGCGACCTGGACGCCCGACGGGACGGAGGTCGCGTTCGCGGCGACACTGAATCGCGACCAGTCGGCCTACGCCGACGTGATCCGATCCCTCTTCCTCGTGCCGTCGGCGGGCGGCGAGCCGCGGCGGCTCACCCTCGACAGCGCCGACTACGGCGGCGCCGAGTTCAGTCCCGACGGCCGCGCTTTCTACGCGCAGATGACCCCGAACAACGGCCGCATCCACAACAACAGCCGGCTCGTCATGTGGGACTGGCCCGCGATGGGTGCGCCGCGGGTCGTGACGGGCGGTGCCGACCGCTCGGTGGGCGCGACCGCGTTCAGCGCCGATGGACGGACGGTGTACTTCTCGGCGGAGGACGCCAGCCATGTGAAGCTGTTCCGCGTGCCCAGCGGCGGCGGCGCGGCGGCGGAGGTGGGTCAGCTCACGACCGGGACGATCGCCGCCTTCGACGTCGGGGGCACCGCTGCGGCCCCCGTCATCGCGGGGATCTGGGAGAGCGCGGTGAACCCGCCGGAGGTCGTCCGCATCGACGCGGCCACGGGCGAGCGCACCCTCCTCTCTCGCTTCAACGTGGAGCGCGCGGCGCAGATCGACTGGCAGCCGGTGCGGGAGTTCGACTTCCGCTCGAGCCGAGGGAAGCAGATCCACAACATGCTCGTGGTGCCGCCCGGCTTCGATTCGACGCGAGCCTACCCGCTCTTCCTGGTCATCCACGGCGGGCCGGCCTCGATGTGGATCGATCAGTTCGTGCTGCGCTGGAACTACCACCTCCTCGGCGCGCCCGGGTACGTCGTGCTGCTCACCGACTACACCGGCTCGACCGGCTACGGCGAGCGGTTCGCGCAGGAGATCCAGGGCGACCCGCTGCTGGGCCCGGGCCAGGAGCTGAACGAGGCGGTGGACGAGGCCATCCGCCGCTTCCGGTTCATCGACGGCACCAGGCTCGTGGCCGGCGGCGCGAGCTACGGCGGGCACCTGTCCGCGTGGCTGGAGGCCACGACCACGCGGTACCGCGCGCTCATCGACCACGCCGGGCTGGTGAACCTCGAGAGCCAGTGGGGCACGAGCGACGGCATCTACGGCCGCGAGCGGACGATGGGCGGCCCGCACTGGTCGCGGGACCCGCGCGTCCTGGCGCTGTGGCGGGACCAGAATCCCATCAAGCGCGCCGACGCGATGCGGACGCCGATGCTGCTGAGCGTGGGCGAGCGCGACTTCCGCGTGCCGCTGAACAACACCATCGAGTTCTGGAGCGTGCTCCAGAGGCAGCGCGTGCCGAGCCGGCTGCTGGTCTGGCCGGAGGAGAACCACTGGATCATGAGGGGCGAGGACAGCCGCCAGTTCTACCAGGAGGTGCACGCGTGGATTGCGAGATGGGTGCGATAGGTGATAGGTGATAGGTGATAGGTGATAGGTGATAGGTGATGGGTGATAGGTGATGGGTGATAGGTGATGGGGAGCGGCTCCCGGCTCCCGGCTTCCGGCTCCCGGCTTCCGGCTTTCGCCAACACCGTTGTCCGACCACTCGGGGGTCCGCACGATGAACGCTCGTCCGTTCCACGTCCTGCTCGCGCTCGCGTTCTGCGCCCAGGCCGCACTTGCCCAGCGTCCCGCGGCGCCGCCCGCCGTGGCCACCACTCCGCAGGCGGACCGCCAGACCGCGCAACGCCTCGACGCCCTCAAGGCCGACCTTGCCCGCGAGGTCGAGGCGCGCGCACCGCTCACGGCGCGCATCATCGACCAGCTGTACAGCTACGGAGAGCTGGGCTTCCAGGAGATTGAGACCTCGCGCTACCTCGTCCGGCTGCTGCGCGACAGCGGCTTCACGGTCGAGGAGGGCGTGGCCGGCATCCCGACGGCGTTCGTGGCGACGTGGGGCTCGGGCCGGCCGGTCATCTCGCTCGGCTCCGACTTCGACGGCCTGCCGCAGACCTCGCAGTGGCCGGGCATCGCGTGCCACTCCGAGGTGGCGCCGGAGGCGCCGGGCCACGGCGAAGGACACAACTCCGGGCTCGCGGTCAACATCACCGCGGCCCTCGCGGCCCGCGCACTGATGCAGCGCGAGCGCCTTCCCGGCACGATCCGCCTGTGGCCGGGCGTGGCCGAGGAGATCGTCGGCGCCAAGGCGCACTTCGTCCGCGCGGGGCTCTTCCGCGACGTGGATCTGGTGCTCTTCACCCACGTCGGCAGCAACCTGGGCACCTCGTGGGGCGACCAGGATGCGACGGGTCTCGTGTCGGTGCTGTTCTCCTTCGAGGGCCAGAGCGCGCACGCGGCCGGAGCGCCGTGGCGCGGCCGCAGCGCTCTCGACGCCGTGGAGCTGATGGACGTGGCGTGGAACTTCCGTCGCGAGCACCTGCGGCTCGTGCAGCGCTCGCACTACGTCATCACCGAAGGCGGCGACCAGCCCAACGTCGTGCCGCCGCACGCCACCGTCTGGTATTACCTGCGGGAGATGGACTACCCGCACATCCAGGAGATGTTCGCCATCGCCGACACGATCGCGCACGCGGCGGCGCAGATGACCGGCACGCGGCTCGCCTCGGTGCGCATCATCGGCTCGGCGTGGCCGCAGCACTTCAACCGCGTCATCGCCCAGACCATGCAGGCGAACATCGAGCGCGTGGGATTGCCGCAGTGGACCGAGGCGGACCAGACGCTGGCGCGCGCGGTCCAGCGTGAGGTGGGCTCACCCGACAGCGGCCTCGCCGTCCGCGTGGACAGCCTGCGGCCGCCGCCGCGGGAGTCGGAGCGGCGGGGCGGCGGCTCGGACGACATCGGAGACGTGTCGTGGAACGTGCCGACGGTGACGCTCCGCTACCCGTCGAACGTCCCGAACCTGCCGGGGCACAACTGGTCCAACGGCATCGCGATGGCCACGCCCCTCGCGCACAAGGGCGCCACGGCCGGTGCGAAGGTGATGGGCATGACGATGCTGGACTTCCTGCTGCGGCCGGCGCTGGTGGACTCGTCGTGGAGCTACTTCCGGAACGTGCAGACGCGGACGGTCCAGTACCAGCCGCTGCTCCGGCCCGAGGACCGGCCGGCGATCGAGATGAACCGCGAGGTGATGGCGCGCTTCCGGCCCCGGATGCAGCGCTTCTACTACGACCCGGCGCGCTACGGCAGCTACCTCGAGCAGCTGGGCGTCACGTACCCGACGCTCCGCGTTGCCGGCCAGCCCTGTCCGGCACCGGCGGGCGCGGGGCGGTGAAACGGCCCGCGACCCGCGCGTCGCGGCCGCCCCCCGAGCCCCGCCCGGCCGCGCGCCACGGCGGGGCTTGACGGGTTGCGAGGAAGCACCAACTCGGCAACCAGCCACCTACCACGATGAACGGCTCTCCAATATGCGTCTTGGCCGGCCTACCCGATCACGTTCCTCGCCGCACGCCGTTGTCCTGGCGCTGCTGCTGCACGCTGCGTGCTCGAACGACGCGGGCACGCCTGGGGGCCCCGCGGCCGAGCCGTCGCTCGGCCTGATCGCCGGCACGTGTACGATCGAGAAGTTCGAGTACTGGTCGGTGGACTACCCGGTGCCACCCGCGGTCCGCCTGCTGTACGACGCCGCGGCGAACGGCTACGTCGCCGCGCTCCGCATCACGGCCACGTCGCGCACCGCCGGGGACTACGCCATCTCGGCCACGAGCCGCGACCCGCTGCGCCTCGGTGAGGTCACCGGCGGGTCACTGACGCTGGTCGAGCCGGACAGCGTGCGGTTCTCGGGGGCGACATCACTCCCCGGCACCACACAGTTCGCGATCGCCCAAGGCTCGCTGACCCTGACCAACCCGCATTCTCGCCTGGTCAACATGCCGCCGATACCCCGCCAGGCCACCACGCGCATCGTGTGCCGGTACTGATGGCCGCGGCACCGGGCACGTCTCCCGGCCCCCGACGAGGACATGCGGCGTCGAGATGCGTCGCGGCGGGGCTTGACTCATCGTGACGCAGCTATAGTTTGGTAAGCACACACTTACTAAGCGATCGCTTACTAAGCAGTTACTTAGTAAGTGACGACTTCGGCGGCGCCCGCTCCCCCGGGAGGACCGTATGCCCCTCGCACGCGGCCACGACTTGACCAACCCCTTTCGCAGCCACGGGACGGCCGGCGGCGCGCGGTTCACCGACCGGGCCGACGAGATCGCGCGCACGGTCGCGAGCCTGCGGGAGCCGGGGGCCAAGCTGGTCGTCTACGGGCCGCGGCGGATGGGGAAGAGTTCCCTGCTCACCATCGCCCTGGAGCGGCTCGCACGCCAGGGCGTGCGCGGGTTCCTGGCCGATCTCTCCAAGGCGTCGACGGTCACGGACATGGCCTTTCGGGTCCTCGAGGCCGCGGGCCGGAGTCTGGGCAAGGAGGGGAAGGCGTCCTGGCGCGACATCGCGGGTCGTCTGTCCGCGGTGGCGACGTGGGCGCCGGACCCGGTCACCGGGGTGCCTGTGCCGCGCTTCGAATTGGGATTGCGGCGTGCGGAGGTCCCGGACCAGCACACCACCCTGGAGAGAGTCCTCGACGCGCTCGAAGCGAGCGCGGCCGCCGCGAAGACGCCGGTCGGCATCGTGCTCGACGAGTTCCAGGAGATCTGCCGCTTCGGGGGCGAGAGGGCCGAGTGGCAGCTGCGGGGGGTCGTCCAGCACCACCAGTGGGTGAGCTACGTCTTCGCGGGCTCGGAGGAGCACCTGATCCGGCAGATGGTCGGCCCGTCACGGGCGTTCTACGGGATGCTCGACCTGGTGCACGTCGGGCCGATGGACCCCGGGCACCTGGCGCGCTGGCTGGACGAGCGGATGGCGGCCGCGGGCGTGCGCGCGGCGGGCGCGGGTGAGCGCCTGGTGGCGATCGCCGGCCCCCGGACCGGCGATGTCGTGCACGTCGCGCGGGCCTGCTTCGACATCGCGCGGGCGGGCGGCGTGGCCGCACCCGACGTGGCCGACCGCGCCTTCCTGGAGGTCGTGGCGGGGCAGGACGACGCGCTGCACGCGTGGTGGGGATCCCTGACGCCGCACCGGCAGAACGTGCTGCGCGCGGTGGCGGACGGCGGCGCGGCTCTCACGGGGGCCGAGGCGCGCGACCGCTTCGCGCTCTCGAGCAGCAGCGCCGTGGCCCAGACGCTGGCGGCGTTCGTCGAGCAGGGCCGGCTGGTGCGGACCGACTCACCCGCAGGCTACGATTTCGACAGTCCGTTCGCGCGGGGCTGGGTGATATTGAACGCGCTACCGGACCTCGGCATCCGGAAGGACCCGATCGTCGTCACGCCAGCCGCGACCCGGAAGGTGACCGAGAGCGCGGTCGTGCGGTACGCCAAGCGGCTGCGGAGGAAGCGCGGCCGCGGAAGCGGTCGCTGAGGACGAGGGAGGCGAGACGATGGTGAGGTTCGGTCGCTGGTCGCTGCTGTCTCTCGGGCTGATGCCCGCCATTCTCCGTGGGCAGGCCGCGCCCGTCCAGCCCGGCGCGCAACCCGCGGTCGTCCGGGCAGTGCTCTTCTACTCACCCACGTGTCCCCACTGCCACCGCGTCATGACGGTGGACCTCCCGCCGCTGAGCGCGCGCTACGGCAGCAGGCTGCGGCTGGCGAGCGTCAACACGGCGACACCCGGTGGGCAGGCGCTCTACCAGGCCACCGTCGAGCACTTCGCCATCCCGGAGGACCGGCTGGGCGTTCCCACACTCGTGGTCGGGAACCGGGTGCTCGTCGGGTCCGTCGAGATCCCAGCGGAGTTTCCGGGCATCGTGGAGCGGGGTCTCGCGGCCGGCGGCATCGATTGGCCCGAGGTCCCCCAGATACGTCAGGCGGTGGCAGCCAGCGAGCGAGCGGCCTTCCGTTCCGACACGGCGGCGGCCCTCGGTTCGATGAGGGCCCGATTCCTGGAGGACCCCGCGGGGAACTCCGTGTCGGTGGTGGTGCTCCTGTTCATGCTGGCCGCGGTGGGGCTCGCGATCGCGGCCGTGGCCGGGCGCCGCGTCCCCCTGCCGTCCCCGCCGAGCTGGGTGCTCCCGGCGCTGGGGATCGTCGGGCTCGGGGTGGCGTCGTACCTGTCATTCGTCGAGGTCACCGGCACCCCGGGGCGGTCTGCGGCCCGGTCGGCGACTGCAACACGGTCCAGCAGAGCGAGTACGCGAGGCTCTTCGGTGTGGTTCCGGTCGGGGTACTCGGTGCCCTCGGCTATGTGGCGATGAGCGTCCTGTGGTTCGCGGGGACCCGCGCACCCGGTCGCACGGCGCGCGCGGCGCGGATCTGTATCTGGTGCTTCGCGCTTGGAGGAGCGGTCTTCTCGGGCTATCTCACCTTCCTCGAGCCCTTCGTGATCGGGGCCAGCTGTGCCTGGTGCCTGGCCTCGGCGGTGATCGTGACGCTCATGCTGCTCGCGGTCACACCCGCGGTGCGGCTGGACCTCGAGGCTCTCAGGACACGAGGCGTCGAAGCGGCGCACTGAGGTGCGGGCACCGCCCGCGTTGGGCGTGGCGAACTCCACCTCGCCCACGCGGCCGGGTGGCTATCTGCTTCCCCTCACGACCATCAGCTCGAGGTCTTCCTTCAGGCTCTGCAGGTCTTCCTCGTGCTCGACCTCCTGCTCGAGGATGGTCAGCGCCAGGTTGTACGTCACCATGTCCTTGTCCTTGGTGACGTCCATGAGCTGCTTGTAGGTCGTGATGGCGCACTGCTCCCCGGCGATGTTCTGGTCGAGAAGAACGGCCACGTACGGATCGGCCGGAGCGTCGTAGGCGCACGGGCTTTCCGCGAACCACCGCCTGGGATCCGGGACCGGCGTGCCGCCGAGCTGGATGATGCGTCCCGACAGCAGCGTGGCGTGGTTGAGTTCCTCGGTGGCGTGCAGGGTCAGCTCCGCGGCCACCGCGTCCTTCATCGGACCCTTGATGAGCTTGGCCCCGAGCCAGTACTGGTAGTACGCGAGCCACTCACTGACGTAGGCCGCGTTGAGCAGCCGCAGCAGCTCATCCACGTCCATCCCGACGATCTGGCGTCCTTTGGTTCCCATCGCCGCCTCCCTGGCTGATCAACCCCGAACTACGCCAGCACTCCCGGTCGAACCAGGCCACGTCCTGCAGGTGCCCGACGAGTTCTCCCCCGAGCTTCCACTCTGCACCGATCGGCGCGGTCGTGGCGGATTCAGTTGTACGATTCCATCACGTCCCGGCCCTCGTCGAGGAGTCCACCGGCGATCTCCTCCATTCGCGTCATTTCCCAGAAGGGCAGCTCGAGGTGCGCTTCCAGGTACTTGAGCGGGATGGGGTGGGTGCCCACGACAACAGGAATCCCGAAGCGGGTCTCGATGAACGCCGTGAAATCCCGGATGTGCGGACAGGGGGGATAGCCCACCACCAAGCCGGTTGCCAGGTGAATGACCTGGGCACCGTTCTTCTTCATCTCCTCCGGCACACTCTCGACGTTCCCGCCCGGGCAGCCGCCGCAGTTGGCGAAGCCCACGACTTCCAGCGGTTCTTCCGCGGGGTAGCGCGCGAACGCGCCCCGCCGCTCGGCCACCGCGCGGAAGCACTTCCCACCACCGCACGCCCCGTACCGGTCACAGATGATGATGCCGATCTTGGTCATCAGGTCTCACCGTGTTGATCGCAGCGGTGGAAGCCGTGGTCGTGGCACGACTCGCCCGAGGCCACGACACGGCCCTCGACGAATTCCCTGACGAGTGCTTCGAGTTCGGCTCCCTCAGGGATGCCTACCACGGTCTGGATGCCGAAGCTCTCCAGCATCGTGACGGCCCGGGGGCCCATGCCCCCCGCCAGGACGACGTTGCAGCCCTGCTCCTTGAGCCAGGTTGGGAAGCTCCCCTGCTCGTGGGCCGGCGGAGTGGCGCTGGTCAAAGACATGATGCGGCGCGCCTGCTCGTCGACTTCGAAGATGGCGAAACGATCCGCACCACCGAACTGGGCCGAGAAGTGCCCGCCTTGCATGGGAATCGCGATCTTGAGCACGCTGGAACTCCTTGCTTCGAGACGCGGATGCCCTCGCCCGTCGGCCATCACCAGCCCGCCAGCATCAGCGCGCCGCCCGGCAGCGACGGTCCTTGATCCAACGGCCCCAGCCACCCCGGCGCAACGCCAAGGATGAAGCGCGCGAGGGCCACGCACAAGGCCGTACGCCGGAGGCTGCAATCCCGAAGGGAAGCGCGCCACAGCGAGTCGCGGCTGGCGGTATGACGCAAGCCTCACCTCGGCAGGCGACCGCGCTCCTCCTCCTGATGCGCGCGGTGCCGCCCGTCGACCGCAATGCTCCACGCGATCACCAGCCCCACGCAGAACCCGAGGCCGACGTTCCCAAGCCCCAGGCAGGCGCCCGCCGTCACCAGGGCGACGAACGCGTTCGACAGCCGCACCTGGTCGCGCACGACCAACGCCAGCTCCAGCCCGCTCACGGCCAGCATCACGCCGAGGATGCTCTTGGGGAACGCGCCCAGCAGCGCGATCAGCGAACTCCCGAGGAGCACCGCCAGCGCCATCTTGGCCATCCCGAGGAAGAGGATCGAGCCGTTGGTGCGCGCCCCGAACCGGTACTGCCCGGCGAGTCCGCCGGCGCCGTGGCACAGCGGCATCCCGCCGAACGGCGCGCTCACCAGGTTCATGATGCCGACGGAGATCGCGACCTTCCTCGGTCCGACGCGCCGGCCCGGGAAGAGGTCCCCCGACAGGGCGCACACGGCGATGACCGAGTTCAACGTCGTCAGAGAGATCTGCGGCAGCGCGGCCTTCGGGAACGCACTCACGACGTCGGCCCAGGCGATCGGAGTCCAAGCCGGCAGCGTGAACCCGACGCCGAGCTGGTGCACCACGCCCGGAGCCTTCCACATCGCGAGACCCAGCCCCGCCCCGAACAGCAGGAGCGCCACCGGCACCCGGTCGGAGAAGAAAAGGGTCATCGCCGCGGCAAGGGCGAGCAGGCCGACCACGTAGCTGTCCGGCCCGAGCCAGGTGTGCGTGGCCATCACCATCTGTGCCGCCTTGATCAGCAGCGACAGGCCGAGCGCCAGTTGGAGCCCGCGGACGACGCTCTTGGGGATGATGCGGTTGAGGTCGTCGATGAGGCCGGTGAGCCCGAGAACGAGGACGACGGCACTCACCGTCGCGCCGGCGGCCAGGATCTCGGGGACGGTGAGTCCCTGGGTGAGCGCCACGGCGGCGATGGCCTTCATCGGCTGCACGGCCATCGGGACGGCGAAGGCCAGCCCGGTTACGACGTTGAAGAGACCGGCGAAAAAAAGGCCCGACGCGAAGCTCAGGCCGTTCTGCACCGACATCCCGACCAACAGCGGGAGGAACGTGCCCAGATCGCCGAGCGAGCCGGACAGCTCGCCGCGGTCGAGGCGAGCGAAACGGAGATTGGCGCGAACGAATTCGGGGAGGAGCACTACGTCACGAGCCCCAGCCACACACTCAGGTACTTGCGCACCACCCCCACGAACGCGCCGGCGAAGGCGGCGCGCTCGCCGGGCGTGTCCCGCACGCCCGTGTAGTTGCTCTGGTGCACCCGCCCTACTACCGCAGCATCCCCAGCTGCCACATCACCCAGTGCAGCCGCAGCGTAGTGTCGTCGATCGTCTTCGTCACCGGCAACCCGCCCGAGTGGCCCGCCTCGGTGTCGTACTTGAGGAGGATGGGCCGCTCGCTCACCGGCGCCGTGGTCACGGCCTGCAAGAGCGCCGTCATCTTGCGGGCGTGGAGCGGCGCGACGCGCGTGTCGCCGTCGCCCGTCTCGAAGAGCACCGCGGGGTAGCGCGTCCCCGGCCGGGTGTTCTGGTACGGCGAGTAGGCGCGGAGATAGCGGAACTGCGCCGAGTCGCTCGCCGAGCCGTACTCCGACACCCAGAACCGGCCGAGGAGGAAGCGGTCGTAGCGCAGCATGTCGAGGAGCGGCACGCCGCACACGACGGCGCGGAACAGGTCGGGGCGCTGGGTGAGCGCGGCGCCCACCAGCAGGCCGCCGTTGCTCCCGCCCGCGATGGCGAGATGGTCGGGGCTCGTGTACCGGTTGGCCACGAGCCACTCGGCCGCGGCGATGAAGTCGTCGAAGACGTTCTGCTTGTTGCCGAACATCCCCGCCTGGTGCCACTGTTCGCCGAACTCGCTGCCGCCGCGCAGGTTGGGCACCGCGACGATCCCGCCCCGCTCCATCCACACCGCGAACATCGCGGAGAAGCCCGGCGTCTGGCTGATGTTGAAGCCGCCGTAGCCGGTGAGGTAGACGGGATTCGTGCCGTCGAGCGCGAGGCCTCTCCGATGCGCCACGAACATCGGCACCGGCGTGCCGTCGCGCGAGTTGAACCGGACCTGCCGCACCTCGTACGCCTCGCTGTCGAAGCGGACGTTCTGGCGCCAGAACACCGACCGCTGGTCGCGCGCCACCGAGTAGCGGTAGATGGTCGTGGGCGTGTTGTACGAGCTGAAGCTGAAGAACGCCTCGTCGCGGTCGAAGTCGCCGCCGAGCCCGCTCAGCGTCCCGAGCGTCGGCATCCGGAGTTCGCGGAACGGCCGGCCCTCGAGATCGAAGCCCCTGACCCTCGCCACGACGTTCTCGAGGTAGCGCACCCACAGCCTGCCGCCCACGAGCGAGATGCCCGCGATCGGCTGATCGCCCTGCGGGACGATCTCGCGCCAGCGCTCGCGCTGCGGCGCATCGGGCGTGGTGATCATCACGCGGCCCCTCGGCGCGTCCCAGTCAGTCTCGATGACGATGCGGCCGCCGGCGAACTCCGCGTTGTAGTTGCGGTCGGTGCCGGTGACCATCGGGACCGGAGCGGCGCGGGTCGTCGCGTCCATCAGGTACAGGTCGTTGCCGCCCGACGTGCCGCGGCTCACGGTGATGAGGAGCCAGCGCCCGTCGCGCGAGAGCTCGGCGCCCATCCCCATGTCGCTGCCGAGTCCCTCGCCGAAGAGGAGTTGCTCCGCAGCCCCCGTACCGAGAGCGCGGTAGTAGAGCCGCGGCCCCTCGCGGTTCTGGCGGGTGAAGAAGAAGCCGCGCTTGTCGGGCGTGATGGAGACGCTGCCGTTGCGGGCCTTGGGGAGGAAGTCCGTCAGCGCGCGGCGCCGGTTCACGTCGTAGAAGCGGACGACCACCTCGTCCTCACCGCCGCGGCGCACGCCGTAGGCGAACAGGCTCCCGTCCTCGGAGATCCCCCACAGCGCCGCGCTGACGGGCACCTCGGACGCCGTGGCGTTGGGGTCGATGAGCGGCACTTCCGGTCCGGTCGGCCCCTCGCGCATGAATATGACGGAGTAGTCCTGGTCGGCGGCGCGCTTGGTGAAGAAGTAGCGGTTGCCGCGCACGACGGGCGTGCCCTGGATGTCCACCATCAGCAGCTCCCTCAGGCGGGCCACGATCGCCTCGCGGCCCGGCAGAGCGGCCATCCGCTGCTCGCGGAACCGGTTCTGCGCGGCGATCCAGGCGCGGGTGTCGGGGGCCGCCTGGTCCTCGAGCCAACGATACGGGTCGGTGATGGCGACGCCGTGCAGGGTGTCGGTCACCGGCGCGACGCGCGACTCGGGGTAGCGCTCCTGGGCCGCCGCGGATGTGGCGATCGCGGAGGCGAGAACGGCCGCCAAGAGGAAACGGAACGCGCGGACGGAGGTGCGGGACATCGGCGAGTCTCCTGAGGAAGACGTGTAAAGATGGCAGCGGCGTGGCCGGGACTCCAGCGGGGCGCGGACGAGGGCCCTGCGCGGCATCACGGGCACCGCTGGGCGGTGCGGAGCCGGGTAGCGGCAGCGCCGTCACCGGCTACACGTCGTACGCCGCCAGCTCGATTCCCGAGAGTTTGAACCGGAGAGTCGGTTCAGCCTCACCGAGACCGGCCCGCCGGCCGGCCGCATCGCTCACGTAGATGCGGCCGAATACGCCGCAGTCCTGCGCCAGTTTCGACGCGGTGTTGACCGCCGAGCCCGCGATGTCGCGGCTGCCGGGCCCCAGCTCGAAGACCAGCACGGGGCCCGCGTCCACGCCGATGCGGCACTGGATGCGCTGCCCCGCCAGAGTACCGCGGAAGGCGCGCGCGAAGCCGAGCGCCACCCGGCAGTCCTCGAAGGTGAAGAGGCTGATGAGCCCCGCGGTCTTGATCTCGGTGCCGTCCAGGCCCCGCAGCAACTCGCCGCCGATGCGCTTCATCGCCGCCGCCAGCGCGAGGTCGTTGAGGGCCGCGACCTCGGGGACGTCAAGCTCCTCCCGCTCACGCTCGATGAGCACGACGGCGAGTTCCTCGTAGGCGGGGCTCGGCATCACCGACTGGCGGCCCGTGCGCGTGAACACGCCGAGCCCGTCGTAGAAGTCGGCGCTGTAGGGGACCGGGTACTTGAAGTCGGTGAGGGCGAGGCCCTCGAGCCGCGGCCCGCCCGTCACGCGCAGGATCTCGCCGAACTCGGCCTCCAGCTCGCGGCGGCGCGTGAGCGCGAAAGCGTGGCCCGCGGGGAGCCGCCCCGCCAGCGTGTCCGTCACGACCAGCTCGCCGCCCTCGGTGTGCTCCTCGGCCACGACCTCCACCCGGTCGGCGTCGGGGCCGTAGACGCCGCCCCCCAGCTCGAAGTACTCGCCAGCGTGCGCGCAGAGGCCGATGCCGACCTCGCACTCGCGGCCCACGTGGTCCAGCGCGGCGAGCAGCATCCCGAGCACCCGCTCCGCCGGCACCTCGGCCGGGTAGAACATCTGGGTGTTGTCGGCGGCCCAGACGCCGATGGCGCGCCCGCCCACCGCGCGGCCGTAGGCGTGGACGAACTCCTTGGGGCGGTTGACCATCGCGAGGATGGTGACGAGCGGCAGCTCGCGGGTGAGGCGCGTCAGGCCCGCGGAGTCGGACGAGACGACGGTGCCCAGCAGCGTGTGCGGCGCGAGGAGGGCGCGCGCCGTTTCGCGCGTCTGGTCGCCGTGCGTCCACTGCTCGATGACCGCGACGGGCAGCGTCTCGCCGGCGTCGCGCGGCAGGTCGAAGAAGCCGGGCGGGAAACGGTCGCGCGCGAACTTGGCCATAGATGCGCCACTATGGCGGCGCGGGGCCCGCGCCGCAAGGCTGGACGGGCGTGGGACGGGGGTGGCCACCGGAGACGCGAAGGCCCCGCTCATCGCGGGGCCTTCGGTCACAGCCGATCGCCTTCAGCTCACGGCTGGTGGCCGGTGCCGGCTCACGGCTTCGCCGGCACCGCCGGCACCGCCGGCTTGCCCGGACGGACGAACTTCTCGCGCGGTACGACAGGTTGCGCGCGAACCCACAGGCGATGCTCGTAGTACTTGACGATGCGGGATCGGATCGAGCGCTGGGTGTCGCCCTTGACGGCCTCGAAGGGCGCATAGCGCTGTGGATCGCTCGACACGGCGAACCACCACCACGTCCCCGCCGGCGGGGTCTCCCGCTTCTGGTGGGTACACGAATAGGTCCGGCCGCCCTGCTCGAAAGTGAAGGCTCCGATCATCGTGCTACTGACCCAGCTTGGTCACGTTCTCGGCGGCAGGACCCTTCTGGCCCTGCACCACGTCGAACTCGACGGCCTCACCTTCGGCGAGCGACTTGAAGCCCGAGCCCTGGATCGCCGTGTGATGCACGAAGCAGTCCTTCGAGCCGTCGTCGGGCGTGATGAACCCGAAACCCTTCGCGTCGTTGAACCACTTCACTTTGCCCTTCGTACGCATTGCGACCCCCTCCGGTAGTTTGTCCCAGCGCCGTTCGGCAAATGAAACGGGCCGCCGCTAGAGGGG
>Ga0315287_10000288_pt1 | contig 44033 bp, 33 predicted proteins | sample YL17G11_0_MG_FD_205037 | JGI IMG/M metagenome (GOLD analysis project Ga0315287, IMG submission 205037) | Sediment microbial communities from Yellowstone Lake, YNP, Wyoming, USA - YL17G11_0 | ecosystem: Environmental > Aquatic > Freshwater > Lake > Sediment | place: USA: Wyoming | collected...
GGTTTTTCCACAACGGATATCCTTTTGTATAGAGGCTTTACGGGGTTTTTCCACAAAATTTTCGCCCCTAGTTTTTCCTCTAGAATATGTGGAAAAAACAATTTACACAAAATACTTGACACTACCGAAATTTTCTCCAAATTTGGTGTCCAGTTCAGCAAACCTGGTTAACCGGCCCCCAAAATTGCTTGATTAACCAGATTACACAGATTGGACACGTTGACCCGCTTAGTCCTGACCGCTTCATCCCCAGTGCCCCAATTATCACCCAGCCTGGCTATAGGTGCTTCGGCTCCGCTCAGCAACCGGCTAAGACCTACATTTCGATACCCATGAAATTTTTTCCCCTTTACTCCTTGACATTCGATTTCTTTTTAGCTATCATTTCCTCTTAAGCTTTAAGAAGCAGGTGGTATCTAAATGACCTTACAAAGGAAATTATCGTTGGCCTGGCTGCGAGAGGCCGGAAGCAGCAGTTTGCTATGATTGAGATGAGGAACGAATGTTAAAAAAACCCTATTTAATCTTCCTGTTGTCCTGCCTATTACATTTGGGTATATTGGGCCAGGAAATAGAAATCATTAAAGACCCGAAACCCAACTGTTTCGAGAAAAATTATTATAGCCTAAAAGAAGTCGGCAGGTTAAAGGACGTCATCGATAAGAATACCATATTGGGCGAGGCTTCCGACGTCACCGCCGATAACCAGGGCAATATCTATGTGTTCGATCGCAGGCAGTCCTGCATTTTTAAATTCGATCAACATTTAAAATTCATTAAAAAATTCGGCCATTCCGGCCAGGGCCCGGGGGATTTCTCCACCCCGCGGGGATTACCCGTTCTTTTGAATATTATTGGGGAAAATCGTCTATACGCCCGCGATTGCGGCAATAAAAGGGTAACGCTCTTTAGCCTTGACGGCGAATATATCAGCGATTATAAAACAGAGTTATCCATGCCTTTCCTGCCCGTGGTCTCGGAAAAGGGGGAGCGGTATATGCCCTCCACCCGTGGGGGGGTGCTCGATGTCTTTGACGGGAACATGAAATTAATCGATATTCTCCTGGATAAGAAAGAGTTCCGGCGTTTTCTCTTCTATGAGCCCCCGCCGCGTTTTAAACAAAGATACAGCGTACCCAACCCGGACAACATGTCTTTCGACTTGACCAAAGGCGGGTCATTGTTGGTATATATTTCAAACTCATCCTCTGTCTATGTAATAGATAAAGGCAAATGGGTCAAGAAATTCGACCTCTGGCCGGAACAGGTGCTCAAAGAATACAAACCCGGGTTAAATGAGGCGATCCGGGAATCGATGCCGGACGATGAGGCATATTTGGTTATTGCCGGCAGTTTCTTTCTGGACCGGGACCAAGAAGAGTTTTTCTATGTTAATTTTCCCCGGGCTGACAGCCTGGGTATGGATACGTTGTATAAGTTCAACACCGGCGGCCGGTTGGTAAAAGTCCTCTACGTAAAGAGAGGCGGGGATTACACAAATTTTAAATGTAAGAGAAACGGTCTTTTTTACGCCGTAAGAGGCGGGATCCTGGTGTTATACCGGGAATAAGGAGGTTTCATCATGAGGCTAAGGTTTGGATACATAACTTTTTTGGCCCTGGCTTTCTGTTTGGCGCTGCCCGGTATGCTGGATAAACCATTGAAAGGTGTTACCACTTCGCAATGTTACTGCTCGGAATACGAGGATGTATGGGCCTGGTGCGCCGGTCTCTGTTCGACCCGTGGCGGAGTAGCAAATTGCCGGTGCCCGGCTGATGAGGATGAGCTTGGCGGCGAATGCTATGCCGGCCTGTGCGCCTGGGAATGTGTGACGATCTGTTATAATAAATTTTACCGTTTTAGAACCTGGTACTGGCAATGCCCGGACTGTCCCAAGTAATGAGGGCCTGGCCAGCAACCGGCTAAGACCTACATTTCGATACCCATGAAATTTTTTTACTCTCTACCCCTTGACATTCGATTTCTTTTTAGCTATCATTTACTCTTAAGCTTTAAGAAGCAGGTAGTATCTTAATGACCCTGCAAAGAACATGCAAATCGAGTTTAGCCGGGAGCCTGAACAGGTGGCCAAGGGCGGAAGCTTATTTGACGAAGGAATAACCATGTACCGGGTAGAAGACAAGGAGCTATCAAAGGTGGTTCATGTTATCGTCGGTAGAGTACTGCCGGAAAAAATACTCCTCTTTGGCTCACGGGCCGGGAACCAGGCCGATGAAAAAAGCGATTACGACATCTTTATCCTGGTGAAGAACTGCAAAAATACCCGGAAAATGGAAATGGACCTCTATTATTGGCTGGCTAAGGCAGGCATCGGCATCCCGGTGGATTTACTGGTCGATTCTCAAGAGAGGTTTCAGAGGTTGAAAGGGAATCGCTACTTGATCTACCACCAGGTAGAGAAATACGGAAAGACGCTGTATGACAAAGAAACCGCTACATCTGGAATGGCTTGATCGGGCAAGATAGCCTAACTGAAATGGTTCTAAAATTTATGAAATGCAGTCCAAAAATTGTAAGTGATATTATAAAATTTTGAAATTTAAGTAAATAATACAATCTGATAAGGTAATGCTAAGTGAACTAAATAAAATTGTTTCTTATTGGTATAATTGTATAAAGAATGAAGACATACTAGAAAAGGATATTTCAATAAATGTAAGAAGTAAGGCAGTACTTTATCCATTTGATTTTGATCCATTTATTTTTGATAGACAAGATAACCTTATTTTAATTTCTGAAAATGAACGCTTAACAAATTTTTTCGAATATATATCAGTTAAGGATTATGAGCCTTACTATGGGTACCCAATTTTATTTTTTTATGACGATAAAAGGGCTAAATTTTCTATTTCACCACTTTTTATAATCAAGGTTAGATTTTTGAAAAAAAAGAAACTTTTGTATTTACAAAAAGATGATCTGAATCCTACTTGTGGAATCAATGCTTTTGGCAGGCTTGGATTTCGAAATGAAGAAATCGCTGATATAAACAATGTTTTAAGTAAGTTGTTTCTTAGTGATTTTTCTAGTAGCATAGATCTAGCAAATAAATGTATGAATATAATCCAACAAGAAGCCGAAATTCATTTTAACGAAGGCATCAATCCTTCCATGTTAACAAATTCAACCAAAATAACGAAAAATAGTTCACCAGGTATGTATAATAAAAGTATGATTTTTGCTGATGAAAATACTGATTTTAATATTTATCTTCTTCAAGATTTACTTGAATTAAAAGAAAAGATGGATTTAGATAAAACCGCCATTTCTTTTATTGTGAACAAATTTTCATCATCTGATGAAACTGAAAAATTTCCTATACTCCCATTTCCAGCAAATGAATATCAAATAAATTCAATACAGAATATATTTAAAAATAAATTATCTGTAATTACAGGGCCACCTGGAACCGGAAAAAGTCAGTACATTTCCAATTTGTTAGTTAATCTCTTTTTTCATGGTAAATCTGTTCTCTTTGTTAGTCATACAAATGAAGCTGTTAATGTTGTAAATGAGAAAATCAATGACCAATTTAAAAACATTATGTTTCGGACAGGAAATAAAGAATTTAGACAAGACCTTAAGGGTAGGTTCAATGAATTGATGTTGGCATCGAAAATGTCAAAAAGTACAATAGGATTGGATCAGATACAATCTTTGTGGGAAATGATTATTAAATATCGAGATGAATTAGTGGAAATTGATAATATGGAACGACTATTTGAGAATAGCTATAAAGTTTATATCGATAGAAAATTCATTTTTTCTGATAATATCGATTTAGAGGAATCATTTGAGGAATTATTACCCGATCTAAAAGATTTAGAAAAAGTCAAAGAAAAAATAAAAAGTCTTAAATACAAACTGGAAAATAGTAATTTATTATTCTATGAAAAGATTATTATTTTATTATTTCCGAAATATTTTGAAAAAATTAAAAATGATCTTTTTGGGAGATTAAGTCAACTTTTGCCATACAAAACTCTTGCGTTACTACAGAATAATTCAAAAAATTTGCCAATTAAGTGTTGGGATGACATCGGTTGGATTAGACTACACGAGTATCTTTATTTATTAAATGGATTCTATGAAATTGAAAAGTTGAAGCAAAAACTATTCAATAAGAAACCGCGTTTAGTTATTGAAAGAAAAATTAGAGAGCTCGAGAAAGATTTTTATGAAATGTCGAAAAGATATTTAAAAGGAATCTATGTTGACAAAATGATCAAAAAAGGAGAATATATAGGAGATGTTAATTCTTTTTTTTATTTGATTGATTCTCTCCGACCTGGCATTGATAGGATCGATAGTTTTCTATTTATAAGAGTTCTCGGACTTTTGAAAATATGGTCTTCTACACTAAAGTCTATTAGAAGGACCTTCCCATTAAGTCCAGGTATATTTGATTATGTAATTTTTGATGAAGCATCTCAGGTAGATCTCCCCTCAGCAGCGCCTGCTCTTTATAGAGCAAAAAATGCAATTATAGTTGGAGATCCAATGCAACTTACTCATATCGCTGGGATCACAAGGGATATTGATAATGAAATAGCTAAAGATAGCGGTTTATCTGAAAGTAGAGATATTTATCCTTCAAGAATAAGATACTGTGATGTTTCCCTCTATAAATCTGCTGAAAACTCATTAAATCACAAACCTATAATGTTGGTAAATCATTATCGGTCGGAAGATCAGATTATTGATTTATGCAATCAAGTATTTTATGAAGATCGTTTGAAGATAATGACATCTTTAGATTATTCAAAATATCCTGATTCTCTCCCAATAGGTGTACATTGGATAAACTGTGAAGGTGAGGTTTTAAAACATACTCTAGGAAGCAGAGTAAACCAAGAAGAGGTTCTTTTGGTAGTAAAAGTATTTGAAGAAGTAATAAATAAGATAGCGGGAACTAATTTGAGTGTGGGAATCGTAACTCCATATTCTCGTCAGCAGGACATGATATATGAGAGTGTTTTAAAGTCAGTTCCAGCACAAGTTATAGAAAAGCATAGGGTAAGAATTCTTACTGCTCATAAATTTCAAGGATCAGAGAAGGATATTATGATATTTTCTTTAGTACTTTCATCTCGCGGAAATGGAAATAGTGATCGATGGTATAATATTTATCCACAGATATTAAATGTAGCTTTGTCGAGAGCAAAATATCTTTTATATATCATCGGCGATAAGAAGTTTTGTTATAAAAAACATGGTATATTAAAACGAATAGTTAAGACATATGATAAAATAAAGCAACGAGAAAAAGATGAAGAATATTCCATATTCGAGAAATTTGATTCCCCAATTGAACGTTTACTTTATCAAGAACTAAAAAATATTGATTTTGATTCATTAGGATATAAATTGATCCCTAAATTGGTTGTAAAAAGATATACCCTCGATTTTTCACTTAGGGGTAAGAAAAAAATTGATATTGAGTGCGATGGATGTCAGCATGAAATAATCGGGGGATTCCCCGTTATTGAAGATGTAGAAAGAGACGATTTCCTACAAAAAGAAGGATGGCAAATTTTAAGATATCCTAATCACAAAATATTATCTCAAACAAACGCGGTGATTGAAGATATATTAAAAAATCTATAGGTATTTGGGAGAGATGAGTGTTGACTTGGATGAGAGATAGATTTTAATGTTACAATGTGTTTCTGTTCGGGAAATATGGGATTGCGGACTTACAAGAATCTTTCCGGTCCATCCCCTTGATATTCGATTTCCCTTCTGCTATTATTTCCTCTTATGCTTTAAGAAATAGGTGGTATAATGATTCTGCCTGGAACATTCCGGTTGCGTCTTGCCGGGGGCCTTGATGAGGGCCGGGAGAAGGGGTTTATCCGTGCTGTCAGTGCGGTCCAGTAAAAATGAGGTTAGAGAAGGCATGTTAGCGATGAAATCAAGGAGCATATATGGATGTTGAAGTAACCCAAGTGAAAAAACGATTTAATATCAATGAGAGGGTTAATTTACCGGCGAATATTTCGAAGTGAGTAATCGACAGATGATGAAATGGGTTGGGTTGGTTTTGCTGGCTGTGTGCTTCTCTGTGACAAGTACCTTCGGTGTTGAGAAAATCGTGATCGGCACCGATTTCGAGAACGGCGGCCTGTATGTCCCCTTCCAGGTAGAGGAAGGCCCGGATGGGAATATCTATGTATTCGATGCCAAAGATAAAGCCATCAAGGTATATTCACCCCAGGGGAAATACCTTTTGCGGATGGGCGGAGCCGGGGAGGGCCCGGGTGAATTTAAAAGACTGGGGCAATTTGCCTTTTATGACCAGGACACCATCCTGATCACCGAGGCGATGGGCGGGCACCGGTGGATAACCTACCTGGATCTAAAAGGTAAGCTCAAGAAGATACTCAAGGTCGACTTAAGACAGGATGAAGGCATAGACCTGGTCAAAAAGATATCCGGTAACAGGCTCATAGCCGAAATCGGGGCTTATGAGATACCCCGGAAAATGGGGTCTTATTGGGGAATAGATTTTACCAGCAGCCTGGCCACCATAGATGAAGAGGGGAAAATAAAAAAAATTCTTTCCCAGAGTTACCTTTTCAGCATCGCATCGGTGCCCGATGGGGCCTATAAGCGGGTGCCTTTCTCCCCCGATGATTTATGGGACATCACCGGTGATGAAACAATCATCTTCTCGGATGGTTGCAGTAACGTTTTTAAATGCTATGACCTTAACGGTAAGCCGGTCGGCGATATCAAGACCGGGTTACCCGATGCAGTCAAAGTTACCCAAAAAGATTTCGATAAATGGAAAGAAGATTTTAAGAAAAAATTCATTCAAAAGGAAGCCGATTGGGATGACCTAATGGCCATTAAAAACTACCATAAATCGGTATATAAGGTAATACCGGTCTTTGTCGATATTTCCATAACTCCCTCGGGGAACATCTGGGTGTGGGGCGACAAGGAAAAAGATGACACTGTACGGAAATACTGGTTGCTTAATCAGAAGGGTAAATTGTTGGCAAAGGTCGAATTAAGCGCGACACAAGTCAGGTTTTCAAAGAACTTCATTTTCTTGATTGCCGAGGAAACTGAAGGCGATGTTGTTTACTGTTTTAAGAGAAAAGGCCCGGAAGAAAAAGATATTATGATCATTGCCAGGGAGCAGCAGGAGAAGTAGTGGGACGGGAACGACTACTTTCACCTTAGCAATGGGTAGTTCGGCCTGCGCAGCCGGTACTCGCGCGGTAGGAAGGGATGCGGATCGATGTCCTCTTAGAGGCCGCTAAAAAATTCTCAGGGGTTTTCAATATAGGCCCGATCGTGGTATAATTCAGCTTCCATTTCAAGCGGCGTGCGCTATGGGTAAAAAAGAAAAAGAGAAAGATAACTTTTTTAAGAACATCACGGTCAACAAAAAGGCGCTACACGACTACGAGATACTGGAAAAATTCGAGGCCGGTATGGTATTGATGGGCAGCGAGATCAAATCTACCCGGGATGGGCGGGTCAACCTGAAAGATTCTTACGTGGAGATCAGGGCCGGCGAGGCATTCCTGGTTAAGGCCCATATCAGCCCTTATCCCAATGCCAGTTACAACAACCATGAGCCGGAGCGGGAAAGAAAGCTCTTGCTGCACAAGCGGGAGCTGATGAAGCTCGATAAAAAAGTAAAAACCCGCGGCGTGACCATTGTGCCGCTACGCATGTACTTTAACAAGAAAGGCATGGCCAAGATCGAGATCGCCCTGGCCAAAGGCAAGCGGGAGTACGAGAAAAAAGACAAGATCAAAGAAAAGGATATTATCCGGGATATGGACCGGGAGCTCAGGCGGTTCTAATATCTAATCGGAAAACCCGGCCACCTGGATGTCGGCCGGGATATCGACCAGTTGTTTCAGTAATTCCAGGAGTTCCGGGGAGGGTTTTATCGATTTTCCCTGGGTCATGAACTGGGCGGCATCGGTGTAATTGCCGCTGCTCTCGATCTGTTCCAGTCGGCGATACAGTTTTAAAGCGGCAGATTGGAGGTTGTCCAGGTCGAGGCGTATTTTCTTTTCGCTGATATCGTAAAGGATGGCGTCGTTTTTTAGCAGGTGATTGAATAGGATGATATAAGGCCGGCTGGCCGCACTTTCCGGCGCCAACCTGAGCCTCTCCACCCAGGTCGCCACCTGGGTGTAAAACATGCGGGTGCGTTCCTCTTCGGAGATCAATTTCTCCTTTTCCAGTACCTGGTAACTGAGCAGGCTGGAGGCTTCGGCCCTGAGCTCCTCGATCGGGGAAAAATAGTTTTTGAGCTGTTGGCTGACCAGTACCGGTTTTTCGCTCTCTTCGGAGACAAACACCGGACCGAGGAAATGGGCCAGCCGGTGCACCAGGAAGCAGGAAAGGTGGGCTGAAGCATCGACCATTTTCTCCGTTGTTTTGACAAATATCTTAGCGGCGGTCGGCTGGATCAACTGGTCAAAGTAGACAGCCAGCAGGTTTCGGGATACCAGGATATCGAAATCGGTCCCGGTTGTTTTTCTCGGGACCTGGGGAAAGACCATGATGGTTTGCGGGGACGTCGACGCATAGGCGGTGTCAAAGATCAGGATCGGGCTTATTAACCCTTTATCCAGGGGGGGATGTTGCGTCATCGGGTCCAGGTTATCGAGCATTTTATCGAGGATGGCCGTATACTTTTCTGCCTGCTCCGTAAGTTCCTTTTGCCGGATCAAGATATACACAGCGAGTTTTTTCCCTTGCTGGCCGGGGGAGATGAGTATCTCGACCGGGGCTTTTTCCTTACTTAGCCAGAGGTCCTGGCTCTTGTCCCATTTATTCCGGCCCAGGTCTGCGGCCAGGGCGAGCAAGTACTCTTTCTGGCTGGGAGTACGACCCGAACGGGCCGCTTTGCGCAGTAGCCGAACGGCCTGCTGCCGCAAGCGTTTCTGCTGATCGGCGGCCGTCTCCCGGTTATCGAGCTGGGCCAGGATGGGCGGGATTTCTCGCAATAGCGCCAGCTCCTCGGCGGCCGCCGGGTCGAGCCCGGTCCTGTCGATGGCCACTTTAACTCCCTGGAAAGGCACCGGGGGCTGGGCTTGATCCTGGGCATGAGTAAAGGTGCCGACACCCAGCACCAGGCCGCAGCATAAAATCGTTTGGCTAAAAGTTAAGCGTCTCATGATCGATTAAAGAACTCCGTTTTTTTATAGTATTTTATCACGTCTGAGAAAAACATTTTAAATCCGGCAGAGGCCGGGATGGCCACCAGTAATCCCCAGAACCCGAAGATATTACCGAAAACGATGATGGACAGGAGTACCCAGACAAAGTGCAGGCCGACTTCTTTGCCGACGATCTTGGGGTAGAAATACCAGTTTTCGCTGCCTTTGACAACGGCAAAGACGAGTAAGACCAGCAGGAGTTTTTCCGCGGACTGGAAATGGGCCAGGCCGATCACCAGGGAAACAATGAGGCCAACCACTGTTCCCATGTAGGGGATAATATCGCCCAGGCCGGCCCCGATGCCGATCAATATGGAGAACGGCATACCGATCAGGGTCAAGCCGATGGAATAGAGAATGGCCAGGATCAAGACCACGATCGCCTGGCCCCGGATAAAGGAATGGAGGAGCTGGTTCATCTTTTTCATCTTCTTGATGACCCTTTCCTGCAACCTTTCCGGCACCAGCCCCAGGATGGCACCTTTGATCTTGCGGTAATCTTTGAGGAAATAGAAAGCGAATAAGGGGGTGATGACCAGGTAAAAGACCATCAAAATCAGCGTGTAGAGCCGGGAAAAGAGATCGAAGAGCAGGTTGGAAAAATTGTAGAGGATGCGATAGACCATACCTTTGATGCGCACCATCAGGTCGATATTGCCGACATAATCGGCAAAATTCTTACTAATATATTTGCTGAATTCTTTGACCTGGGCGGTAAAATCGGCCAGGAGCTGGGGAAGATTCTCGGCAGCGGTGGAGATTTGATCGACCGCATAGGGGATGAGGTTGGCCATCAGTATCACCAGGATCAGGACCAGTAATAGCATCAGGCTGCCGGCAATCAGGCCGCGTGAAAGCCCGGTCTTCTTTTCCAGGGCATTGACTACCGGGTTGAAGAGATAGGCGATCACAAAAGAGAATAAGAGTGGGGCGGCGAGAAAGGTCATATATTTTAAGCTTAAGATGGTGACCAGCACGGCCGACGTATAGAGAAGGAGAATGGTGACCGGGGTGGGTAATCTCTTCTTTATCTTTTTCATTGTTAACAATTAGCAGAAAATGGGGATAAAGTAAAGAGGGTAAAGAAAAAAAATGATATAATAGGCGATGGCTTACTTATTTTTATGCCTGGCACTGGTTAATTCGGTCGGTATTGCCCTGCTGTTGAGGGTGTTTGAGAACCAGGGTAAAAATCGCCTGGTAGTGATTGCGGCCAACTACATTACGGCCGGCTCCCTGGCCTATCTTTTCGCCGCTAATACCCGGACCGCATCCGGTATATCCGGGTTTGCCGTATTTATCGGGCTCTGCTTCTTCCTCGCCTTTATCGTCTTCGGCCAGTCCATCAAACAGAAAGGTATCGGTAGCAGCGTCACTTTCGGCCGTCTCTCCCTGGCTATCCCGGTCCTTCTCTCCATTATCCTGTGGGGTGAAAAACCATCTGTTATCGATATCGTCGGTTTGGGATTCATCTTTTTGATCATCCTCTGTTGGGAGGGAAAACCGGGCAAGATATCCCCCCTGCTGCTCACCCTATTTATCCTATTCGGTATTAACGATGCCGCGATGAAGTTTTTTAAACTCCACTTTCCATCTATCGACGATAGTTTCTTTTTGGCCCTGGTCTTCTTTTCGGCTATGGCCTGGAGCTGGGGGTATACGCTCGTCATCTCCAGGCAGCGTATCAAGAGGGGCGATGTGTTGGCCGGACTCTGCCTGGGTATACCCAATTACCTTTGCTCTTATTTTTTGCTCAAAACACTGGAAAAAATCCCGGCCTATACCGTATTTCCGCTTATCAACACCGGCATCATCCTGGTCTCGGCCCTTATGGGGTATCTTCTCTTCCAGGAAAAACTAGACCGCAAGAGGCTGCTCTTCATTTTCCTGGGCATAGTGGCGGTGATCCTGTTGACCATTTGATCAGCGCCCATTTCCCGGGTTTCGTTTAATAAGAGAGCAGGTAAACGGCAAAAGAGGCCAGCCAGTGTTCCCCGGCATAATCGCCGCTGCCGACATTCTTCAGCCCATCTTCGGCATGGATCAGGTAAGCCTTCAGCAGTGCTTCCCGGGCCGGATCGCCGGCCGGTAAAGCTCCGGCAATATGCTTCATGCACCAGGCCCGGCTCAGGTTCAGGCCGTCGAGGTGCACCAATTTACCGTCGCTCCGGTCCGTGACCATGGCCGGGTGCAGCAGGATTTCGGGTTGTCCCGATTTAATACCGGGTAAAAAGCCGGAAAACCAGGCGTAAAATTCTTTTGCATCCAATACCCGGCGCATCAGGTCGGCTTCCATCAGGCAGGGGGAGAAGAAATCCTCGCCGCCCGGTTCCCAGCCAGCCGGGCAGTCTTTGTCCGCTAAAAAGTAATCCCGGCTACGCTTAACCAATAATGCCTCCAGCCCGGTATTGCCTACCTGGCGGGCATAATCCAGGGCAAAGGCCAGTCCAAAGGCGGTATTGGGGTGTACACCGGTGCGGATAGGATAGGTCTGTTTGGGTAAAAAATCGAGGTACAGGCTAACGAACCTGGTTTCTAACGGTACCAGGTTCTGCCGCCACTTTTTCCCGTCCGGGTCATCCCAGCCGTGCAGCTCCTCGACCAGCTTCAGCAGCCAGGCCCAGCCATAGGTGCGTTCAAAAGATTTATTGTCGGGTTTTTCCAGGTAGAGGGCTTCCTTTTCGATGTTCTCTTTACACAGGTTGCGGTTTAAGGCGGCCCGGATCTCTTTGGCCTGGGAGAGGTCCGGGAAAAGTTTTAAGAGGCGCACCAACAGCCAATGACCGTGCACCGATGAGTGCCAATCGAAACAGCCGTAAAAAGCCGGGTGTTGGGCGCTCGGACTCAATATATCCTTCTCATCGGCCAGCACCTGGGAGGGTTTGTTGGGGTACTCTTTCTGGATGCAACGCCGGGCCATGGCGGCGAATTTTTCTGCCAGTGCCTGGTCGAGGGGCAGGACCCTTTCCGTCTGCGAATACAATAGGCAGCCAGCCGCTGCCAGGCCAAACAACATGATACAGGTGATTTTTCTCATGGTTCTATTCATACTCCTATTAAACAGGGTAACCGGCCTTAAAAATCGGCGTTTTTCGGCGTGCGCGGGAAAGGGATGACATCGCGGATATTTTCCATGCCGGTCAGATACATTACCGCCCGCTCGAAACCCAGTCCATACCCGGCATGGGGAACGGTCCCATAGCGGCGTAGATCAAGATACCACCAGTAGTCTTTCTCATTTAATCCCAGTTCCTTGATCCTGTTGAGCAACACGTCGTAACGCTCTTCACGCTGGCTGCCGCCGATAATTTCCCCGACATCCGGCACCAGCAAATCCATATTGGCAACTGTCCGGCCATCGTCGTTTAGCCGCATGTAAAAAGCGGTAATCTGTTTGGGGTAATCGGTGACAAAGACCGGTTTTTTAAAAACCTCTTCGCTGATGTACCGCTCATGCTCGCTCTGCAGGCCGACCCCCCATTTAACCGGGAAAACGAATGCCCGCCCCGATTCCTGGAGGATTTTTACCGCTTCCGTATAGGTAATATGGGCAAAATCGGAATTAATGATATTCTCGAATCTATCATGAAGCCCCTGATGGATATGCATGTTAAAAAAATCCATCTCCGCCGGCGCCTGGTCGCGCAAAAACCGGCAGATGTACTTCATCATCGCTTCGGCCAGCTTCATGTTGTCGGTCAGATCGGCAAAAGCGATCTCCGGCTCAATCATCCAGAACTCAGACGCATGACGCTGGGTGTTTGAGTTTTCTGCCCGGAAAGTGGGGCCAAAGGTGTACACATTGCGGAAAGCCAGGCAGAAGTTCTCTACCGCCAGTTGACCGGAAACCGTTAAATTGGTCTGCCGACCGAAGAAATCGGCGGAGAAATCTACGGCCCGTTCCGGCGTTAACGGCGGATCGACCGGGTCTAAGGTGGTCACCCGGAACATCTCCCCGGCGCCCTCGCAATCGCTGCCGGTGATGATCGGCGTATGCACGTAGACAAAGCCCCGGTCGATGAAGAATTTATGGATGGCATAGGCGAGCAGGCTCCTGACCCGGAACACCGCCGTATAGGTATTGGTCCGGGGACGCAGATGGGCGATGGTGCGCAGGTATTCAAACGAGTGCCGCTTCTTCTGGATGGGGAAATCGGGGTCTGCCAGGCCGACGGTATCGACCGCTTCGGCATTGACCTCGAAAGGCTGCTCCTTACCGGGGGAGGCCACCAATTTTCCCCGGACAATGATGGAAGAGCCGATACTCAGCTTGACCGCCTCCTTGAAATTGGGCAACCGATCATCGAACACCACCTGGATGTTCTTGAAAAAAGTGCCGTCGTTTAGCACGATAAAGCCGAAGGTTTTGGAATCGCGCACGCTCCTTACCCAGCCGCCGAGCTTCACCTCTTTATCCAGGTAAGCCTGGTAATCCTCGAAAATACTCTTTACAAAATCCATGTTTTCTTACCTCTTCTCTGACCGGCAGAGAAAAAAATCATCCCCTATTTTATTCCAAAATCGTCCCCATTTCAAGACCCCAAAAACACCTGGGTCACCGGCCTGGTTTGTGCCTGTTACGAATTGTTACAATTCCGACACTTTTTGTTCATAAGATAGGGTATAATAGGGGTAGGATGAAAAAGAAAATACTGGTAATCGATGACGATCAGAAGCTCAACCTGCTGCTGAGCGAATACCTGGCCAAATTTGGCTTTACGGTCATTACCAGTACCCATCCCCGCGAAGGACTCAAGACCCTCAAAAAGGAGATGCCCGACCTGGTCATCCTGGATCTCATGCTGCCCGATATGGACGGCTTCGAGGTGTGCAAAGCCATACGCCGCGACTTTACCGTGCCCATCATCATGCTGACCGCCCGCGGCGAGGTCAGCGACCGCATCGTCGGCCTGGAGCTGGGGGCAGACGATTACCTACCCAAACCCTTTGAGCCGCGGGAGCTGGTGGCCCGCATCCAGACCATCCTGCGCCGCAGCCAGACCGATATGAAGAGAGAATTTAAGAGATTCGGCGAATTGACCATCGATTTTACCCGGCGACAGGTGACGATCGGCGAGCAACCGGTCGATTTAACCACAGCCGAGTTCGAGATTTTAAAGATCTTTGTCAAGAGACCGGGCATGGCCTTAAGCCGCCAGCAAATCCTGGACCTCTTGTGGGACATCAAATGGGATGTGGAAAACCGCTCTATCGATGTGCTGGTCAGCCGCTTGCGGCAAAAACTCGGTGATGATCCCAAAAACCCCCGCTACATCAAAACCATCTGGGGAGCGGGCTACATGTTCATGGAAGAGGGCTAAATGGGTAATCGCGACAATGAACGTAACCATGCCCGTGTCGGTCTACTCCAGCGGCTGCGCCTTCACCTGTTCCTCAAGATATTGTTCGTCTTCGTGTTGACCCTGGCGACCATCATTGCCTCCAGCATGATCACCCACCGGCTCTTCTTCAAGTCCAGGCGGTTCCCGGTCTGGCAACGCAATACCATCAGCCATGCCCATTACATCATCAAGGAGATCGGCACGCCGCCCGACCTGGAGAAGGCGCAAAAATTGGCCAGGAAGCTCAAAATCCAGATCCGTTACCAGGATGAACAGGTAAACTGGGCGAGCGACCAAGAGGTGGTCGATTTTCCCCGGCTTAAACTGCCGGCCTACAGCGAAGAAGCGGGGGCTTTTGCCGGTTTTGCCGATGAAGGGTTGTGCGTCATCCTCCGGCAGGGCAGCGGTCGCTTCCTGCTCGTTATGCAGCCCCGGGAAGAAGGTTTAAGCCGGGTAGCGGAGAGTTTTCTCCTGATTACCGTCTTTTTTGCCACCTTCCTGATCCTGGGCATGTACTTTGTCATCCGCTGGCTGCTCAAACCGATCAAGGTACTGCGCGAGGGGGTGCGCCAACTGAGCGAAGGCCGGCTCGATTACGAGATGGCCACCAACCGCAGCGATGAGCTGGGTCAATTGATCGGTTCATTCAATACCATGACCCGCCGCATCCGGGAGATGATCGAGGCCAGGGAGCGCCTGCTCTTGGATGTCAGCCATGAGCTTCGTTCCCCCTTGACCCGCATCAAGGTGGCCCTGGAATTTTTGGAAGAGAACAGTATCCGCAAGAACATCCAGGACGACATCGCCGGTATGGAGACCATGATCGCCGAGTTGTTGGAAACCGAGCGGTTAAACAGTCCCCACGGCACGCTCAAGCTGGAAAAGACCAACCTCATGCCGCTCATCCGGGGGGTGATCGAAGAGCTCCGGGAACAAAAACCGGGTATCCACCTCCTCACCTCGCCGAAGGATGTGGCCGTGGAGATCGACCGCGAAAGGATACAAATCCTCCTGCGCAATATCCTGGACAATGCCCTGCGCTACTCTGACCCGGCTGGCTACCCGGTGGAGGTCTCGGTGCGGGAAAAATGCGACGAGATCACCATCCAGGTCCAGGATTTCGGTTGCGGCATACCGGAAAAGGAGTTGCCTTTCATTTTCGAGCCCTTTTACCGGGTAGACAAATCGCGCAGTAAAAAGACGGGCGGCTATGGCCTGGGTATGAGCCTGTCCAAGAAGATAGTGGAGACGCACGGCGGCACCATCCACATCCAGAGTCGGCCCGGGGTCGGCACCACCATCCTGCTCAGGTTTAAGCGGTAATTTATTCTTCTTTACAAGGCTTTGCGGTCGATCTTACCGCTGGCGGTATGGGGCATTGCTGCTAATGAAATATATTCTGCCGGGATCATGTAATCGGGCAGGTTTTCGGACAAAAATGCCCGCAGACCTGCGGCTTCCGGCAGCGGTTGGCCGCTCCGGCCCACCAGGTAGGCCACCAGGGTAACCAGGGTGTCGCCGGTCTCTTTCACCTTCACGGCGCATGCCAGCACGGCCGGGTGCCCGGCCAACACGGCCTCGATCTCTTCCAGCTCGATGCGCAGCCCCCTGATCTTGACCTGCTGATCGAGGCGGCCCAAAAATTCGATGTTGCCGTCCGGCAGGCAGCGGGCCAGGTCGCCGGTCCTGTATAACCTAACGTCGGGGGTGGGGCTATCTCTACCTGGCCCCTCGACTCCGCTCGGGGACCGGCGATTCATGATCGAGCGGGACATGAATCGCCACTTGCTCTCTACACCTACAAACCGCTCCGCCGTCAGCTCCGGCCTATTGAGATAACCGCGGGCCACACCGATCCCGGAAATGCACAACTCGCCCGCCTCCCCAACCGGTAACCCGTCCAGATCCTCGCCCACGATGTGCAGACCGATGTTATCGATGGCTTTGCCGATCGGCACCCGCGCGACCGGGCCCGATAACGGGCAATCGTAAAACGAGACATCGACCGTGGCCTCGGTCGGGCCATAGAGATTGACCAGGCGGGTGCCGTGATACAGACCCAGGCTGCTATTAAACCGCTCCACCTGGGCCGTCTTTAAGGTCTCGCCGCTGCAAAAAACCCAACGCAGGCTCTTTAAACGGTCATAACCGGCGGCATTTTCCATGTAATTCAAAAAAGCAGACAACATCGAAGGGACAAAGTGGATGACCGTTACCCCATGCCCGGCCACCGCCTCTGTTAAGGCCAGGGGAAACTTCTCATGACCCGGGGGCAGGAGCACCAGCCCGGCACCGGCCAGCACCCACCAGAACAGCTCCCATACCGAGACGTCGAAAAAATAGGGCGTTTTTTGCAGCAATAAATCGCGGCCGGTCAGCGGGTATTGCTGCTGCATCCAGGCCAGCCGGTTAACCACCGACCGGTGCTCGACCAGCACCCCTTTGGGTTGGCCGGTAGAGCCCGAGGTATAGATCAGGTAGGCCGGGTTAGACGGATTCACCGGGGATTCCAGGTTGCTGTCTGTCGCTCTTTGACCGCCAGCCGCCAGGTCGATTTTTTCCAGGTTAACGATCTCTAGCGGAAGAGTGGGCCACGCCTGGAGCTCCGCCAGGAATTTTCCCTGGGTCAGCAGCACCGGGGCCCGGCTATCCAGCAGCATTATCTGCGTGCGCCTGGCCGGATTGCCGGGAGACAGGGGCAGGTAGGCGCAGCCGGCTTTCAGTATGCCCCACAGGCCGATGACCATCTCAAAGGAGCGGTCCACCAGCAGGGCCACCACTTCCCCCGGTTTTACCCCCAGTCGGCGCAATAGACCGGCCAGGCAACTGCTCCTCTCGTCGAGTTGCCGGTAAGACAGGGTTTTTTCACCACAGACCAGGGCCGGGTGATCCGGCGTTTTTTCAACCTGGTCCCGGAATAGGCCGGTCAAGGTTTCAGGCCGGGGCATCGCTTTTGTCAAACCTCCGGCAGAAACTCTTGCCCAGGATCTTCTGCTGGATCTGGTTGGTGCCCTCGATGATCTCCGTGATTTTGGCATCGCGGTAATAACGGGCGGCCGGGTTATCTTCGTGGCAACCGGCAGCGCCCATGATCTGCACCGTATCGGCAGCAGCGGCCATAGCGGCACGCGACGAAAAGTACTTGGCCACCAGGGTCTTTTCCAGGGCTTCCGGTGCCTGGGCATCATCGGCCAGGGCAGCGGCCAGGCAGAGCTCACGGGCCGCCTCCAGGTTAACGCCCATGTCGGCGATCAGGTGGCGGATGGTGCCGTGATCGATCAGGATTTGATCGAAGGCGCGCCGCCGGGAAGCGTAGGCGGCGCTGGCTTGCAGGCAGGCCCGTAGCAGGCCGGCAGCAGACCAGGCGGTGCTCATGCGACCGAAATGCAGCCCATAGGGGGCCACATAGGAGAGGGCAAATCCCGGCCGGCCAACCAGGTCTTCCGGCGTGATAGGGCAATCGACAAATTCGATCTGCGATAAATGGGCGGCCCTAAACCCAAGCATATCCGGCAATGGGGTGATCTTCACGCCCGGCGTCTTGGTTTCCACCAGACAGGCCAGGGGTTTGCCATCGAGCTTACCGAAGACCAGCAGCAGATCGGCCACCGCCGAATAGGTGATCCATTTCTTGACGCCGTTGAGCCGGTAGCCCATGCCGTTGGGGGTAAAAACCGTCTCGATGGCCTGCACATCGCTTCCCACCCGCGGCTCGGTCAGGGCAAAGGAGGCCACCCGCTCGCCCCGGCACAGGGGCGGCAGCCACTGCTCCTGCTGGGATTTGGATCCCCATTTGGCCAGGGTCATGGCCACCATGGTCTGCACCGTATAGATGCTGCACAGGGAAGAGCTGGCTGCGCCGAAAGCCTCGTTGAGCAGGCCGAAACTGACCATATCCCAGCCACTGCCGCCAAACTCCGGCGGCATAATACCGCCGATAAACCCGGCCCGGCCGCAGCGGCGGATCATCTCTATGGGCACTGCCCGCTGCTTATCCCACTGCCCGGCAAACGGGGACACGTGTTCGGCGACAAACGTACAAAACTCCCGGTAACGGCCTTTTTGCGTGTCGGTTAACAGGGGATGGTTAAGCACCGGTGGCCCCTCTCTTGCGCAACACAAAACGGCTGGCCGCATTGACCGATTTAAAATTATCCATGTCCAGGTCATCCATGGTCACTTTGATGGTGAATGACCGCTCCAAAAAGGTCATCAATTCGATGGTAAACAGGGAATTGACGATGCCGGACCCAAAGATATCGAAATCGTCGTCCAGGTTCTGCATCCTGACATTGCCGCTAATAAATTCCCGGATAACATCCGCCGGTGTCTCTTCTATTTCTGTTCTCATGATCCTGTCCTTCTAGTGATTGGCCGGGTATTGATAGAAACCGCGACCGCTCTTGCGCCCCAAAAGCCCGGCATCGACCAGCTTGCGGAGCAGGGGGCAGCAGCGGAACTTGGGGTCCTGGTAGCTCTCGTAGAGTACATTTAAGGAGTTGACCACCGTATCGAGACCGATCAGGTCCGCAGTTTCCAAAGGGCCCATCTTATGGCCGAAACACTTCTTGAATATCTTGTCGATCTGTTCCGCCGTGGCCACCCCATCCTGCAGGACAAAGGCGGCCTCGTTCATGAACAGGTGGGAAATGCGGTTGGAGACGAAACCGGGGAAATCATCGACCACCACCGCCTCTTTGCCGAGTTGCCCAAGGAAGGCCAGGGCCGTGTCCAGGCAGGCAGCGGAAGTGTGAAAGCCGCGCATGACTTCGATCACCGGTTTGAGGTAACTGGGGTTCATGAAATGCAGGCCGATCACCCGGTCGGGCCTATCGGTGACCGAGGCGATGCGCGTGATGGAGATGCAGGAGGTATCCACGCCAAAGCATACCTCCGGCCCGCAGATGCGGTCCAATTCCCGGAATACATCCTTCTTGATGTCCCAATCTTCGGTGACATTCTCGACGATGAAGTCGCAGGTGGCCGTGTCGGCCAGGCGGGTGGTCAGGGATACCTGTTTAATTGCTTCTTCCGGTTTCACTTTGGGCAGGTCTTTGTGCAGCAGGGGGGCAAACCGGAGGTGCTTGCCGATCTCCTCCCCAGCCTTTGCCAGTTGATCGGTTGAGATATCGACCACTACTGCTGCCAGGCCATGAAGTACCAGGTCGGCGGTGATGCCGATGCCCATGGTGCCGGCGCCGATGACGCCGATTTTGCGTATATTCATATCGTCTCCTCATTGTCCCGGACCTTTTCCGCCCAGGACCAGTTGAATCTTTTTCTCCTGCTCAGCCTCCGGTGCGCCCTTGCCGCGCATAATCAGGCGGAGCATGGCCAGGGCACCATCGAGCTCTGCCCGGCCGATATTTTCCCCATCGGCCCTTATTCCCCGGTATAGGGCGGATAAATGGGTATAGGGTAAGACCACCCCTTTTTCATACATTTCCCGGTCAGCGGTGCGATTCGGAGTGCTCACGGCCGCGCCCAGGCAGCGACCGATGACCTGGCCATACTCTTCGGGCTTGAGCAGGAATTCGTTTTCCAGGAGCACCGTATCTTCCTGGTTATCCAGGGAAAAGGCCCGGATAGCCGGCGTATTTTTCTTGAGCAAGAACTTTAACACATCCTTTGGCCCGATCTCGACCGCCGTGCTTACCCCCTGCCCCACCAACCAAGAGATAGAGTCGCGAAAGCGGATGGGCGATACCAGTTGCCGGGAGAGGTTATCCGCCACCGTCTCTTTTCCGGCGTAAACAGCAGCCGAACAATTGGCCACCACCGGGAAGAGGGGGTCGGCAAAAGTACAACCGGCGAGCACGCCGGCCATCTCTTTGGCGGCAGCAGCCATTAATGGGCAGTGAAACGGGCCGGCCAGCTTCAATGGGTAAACGATGGCGCCGAGTTTTTCCAGTTGCCGGGCGGCCGCCATGATCGCCCCGGTCGGCCCGGAGATCGAGGTCTGTGTGGGGCTATCAAAGGCCGAGACATAAACGGCCCGGCCCGAATCCGTCATTTCCCGGCACACGCCCGCGACCTTTTCCTGGTCCAGGTTGATCACCCACATCATGGTGCCATCCAGGGTGCTGGAGACCCGGCTGATGATCGATGCCCGCTCTTTGACCAGGTCCAGGCCGACGGGGAAAGGCATGACACCGGCAGCGCACAGGGCCGAGTATTCGCCCAGGCTGTGCCCCAGGCAAAAGGCCGGTTTCAGACCGAGCCTCTGCTCAAAGATGCGGAATAGGGCGATCGAGTAAGTAAAAACGAGCAATTGGGCGTTGTCCAGCCTGGAAAGCTCGGCTACCCCCCGGTCGCCGCGGCACAGGCCGAGCATATCGAGGTGTAGCCGGTCGCTGGCCTCGACGAAGGTCTGGTAAAACACCGGAAACTCTGCGGACAGGGTTTTACCCATGCCGACATACTGAGAACCGACACCGGGGAATAATAAAGCGATCTTTTCCATTTTCTGTTAGATTTTCCCAGGGATATAAGGTGGGAATAAAGATCAATTCCACCATAACCGGCCAAAGTTGTCAATGATCAAAATAGTGACCTGCCTTTGGCAGCCATTGATCGGGGAATCCGTTAATTGCTCGATTACCGGTATGCCCCTAACCGCTAAGGTAGGCAAAGGTTCCCGGGTGAAAGCCATGAATAGTAAGCATTTTGGTTATTGTCCAGCGGCATGCTATGAACCATCGATCGGGAGGGCCATTCGTTGATGGGGCCAATGAGGGCAAGCGGCACCGGGATGTTAAGTGCCGGGATTACGGGCCATAGCCCAAAAGGAAAATCCCGGCACTGGAAATCACGACAGAAGAATAACCAGGATAAGACGGGCTCAAAATCGGCCTCATTAAAGATGCGGCTATTCCCCGGGCCGGAGGTCATGGCCAGGATACCGATGATTTTACCACCCCATTTGAGCGGCACCTGCACCATGCCCTGGATTTTGTCCCGGATATTTTCGGCGATCTTCTTGATGTCCCCGGTCTGGGTCGATTGCGCCTCCAGGGCCAGGCCGAATTTTGAAGGGGTCTACCTGTTAGGCAAAAAGATGCCGGTGTGATATAATAAAAATGTTATGGCAGGAATACGACGATGATGACACTATCTTCTCTGACGCAAAGGTTGGGCTACGATGTGTCTCCGTATTATTGCCGGGTGAATGCGGTCCAGCCCCCGGAAACAGCCCACCTCTTCCGTAGTGCCGCCAAACTCGGGGTAGACGGGATATATGTTTTCCAGAGGGGCCCCGGATCACCGGAAAGCCATTATGCGCCTGCGCCTGCCGTTTATCTAGCCAAAGCCGGGGACGGGAATGCGGCCCGGCAAATTCATCGGAAATTATGGAACCTATGCTTTGCCCCTTTTATCATCATCGTCCTCCCACACCAGATCCGGGTATATACCGGGTTTAACTATTCGGAAGAAAACGAGACCGATGGCCTGCTGGATAAAATCGATAACCTGGAAAAACTGGGTCATTTAGTAAAAGAGTTGAATGCAACGACCATCGATACGGGGCTGGTGTGGAAGTCTCAATATGCTGAAAAGCTGGATTCAAGCCAGCGGGTCGATAGTCGCCTGTTGAAAAATATCGATCAACTGGGTGAGGCCCTGATCCAAAATGGCGGACTCAAAGACGACCTGGCCAATACCTTAATCGGGAAATATATTTACTTAAAGTACCTTCTGGATCGCGGCATCCTTACAGATGAATGGATGCGAGAAAATCACATCGATCCTGAAGGCGTGTTCTCCCTGAAGGCGACGATCAAGGATCTCAAGAAGCTTGTAAATGCGCTTGAGGAACGTTTTAACGGCAAAATTTTTCCCATAGATTTCGCTGCTGAAGGGACGTTGAGAGATGAACACATAAAATGGGTAGCAGCCATTTTTAGCGGTGCGGAAATAGTCGATAAAGAATCGACCCCCGCTATCGTCTGCCAATTGCATCTGCCATTCAAGGCCTACGATTTCGACTACATCCCGGTCGAGACCTTATCTGCCATTTATGAGCAATTCATATTCGATCGAAAAACCAAAGGCGCGGTTTATACGCCCGAAGTACTGGCCGACTATTTGATCGCCGAAATGGAATCGATAACCCCCCTGGAGCGCGGGATGAAGGTTTTGGACCCGGCTTGCGGCTCCGGTATATTCCTTGTTCTGATCTATCGACTGCTGATCGAAAAAGAAATCCGCCGACAGGGACAAAATTTAAATGCAGCCGAGTTATTAGCCCTCCTGGAAGAGAGCATTTACGGCATTGAACGGGAACCGGACGCCTGTTATGTGGCGGAATTCAGCCTGATCCTGACCCTCCTTCATTACCTGGAGCCCCGCGATTTGCTTAACCTCGATTTCCGCTTCCCCGCCCTGCACAACCGGCAAATATTCGAAAACGATTTCTTCGATATTGCCGGTAAAGAAAGCGCTGCCCGGGATGGGGGGAAAGGTCTTACGTTCGATTGGATAATCGGCAATCCCCCCTGGATCATGCTGAATATGGGGGATAAAAAAAAGGAAAATGAGCCGGCCCTCAAATGGATGAATAATCCTTTAAATAAAAAGAAATACCCGGTCGGCGACTACCAGGTAGCGGAAGCCTTCAGTTGGCTGGTGACCGCATTATTGGGAGACAACGGGTTGGCTGGGCTTATTCTACCGGCCACCAGCCTGTTTAACATAAAAGCCCGGCAGTATCGCCAACGCTTTTTTTCCGAGCATGAAATCCTCAAAGTAACCAACTACGCCAATTTAAGGGAAACCATCTGGGGCAAACGGGAAACTAAAGAAAACAAGAGTAAACCGACCTTACCGCCGGCGGTTCTTATTTATCGAGCTGCCCCGGGAGGAAGAGAGAAAAAGGATATCATCCATTACGGCCCCTTCGAGATAAACCAATTGATCGATTCCAGGGATAAGCCCTGGGTCATCACCGTAAACGAGAATGAAATCAAGACGGTATCCCCTGGTGAAGCAGAGACCGGGAAGGCGCTGGTCTGGAAATTGGCGCTTTGGGGCCATCATATCGATAGACGGATCATCGAAAGCATTAAATATACATTTCCAAAGACGTTAATGGAATTTTGTGCAGACAATGAGTACTTGATTTTTCAGGGGCCGGAATTGCGCGATAAAGACGATAAATTAAAGCACCTGGCCATGCTAAAGGGGGAAAAGCAGCTCGATACCGACGCGATGCGAGAATCGCTATCCCGGTATGCGATTCCTTCGGACGCCTTAATCCCGGTACCGGAAGAGCGTTGCTACATCCGCCGTGGTGAAGGAACCGGGCTTAAACTTACCGCTGCGCCCCACATTATCCTGTCGTCAAGCTGGCGGAATTTTATTATTTATAGCGATCACGACTTCGTTATTCCTCCCCGGCAGATCGGGATATCGGCGCCGGTAAATAATAGCGAAAATGCGCATGACTTAAAAGCCCTTTCCATGTATTTGAGTTCAAACCTTGTCGCCTACATCCTTTTCTTTCATTCGCCGGAATGGGGAGTCTTTCGTCATGCGAAAAAAATCACCTTAAACGATGTCAGGGAAATACCGGTTCCCGGTTTTACCCCCGGTCAGATAGATAAACTGGCCCATCTCCAGGAAGAAGTGGTGAGCACCGAAAAAGAAAAGATTTCCAGGTTAATTTCCGGTCTACGAAAAAATAGGTTCCCGGCTCACACTTTATCTGCCAACGAAGAGAAAGACGAACCGGGTTTACCGGCCAACCTGACCCCCGGCGAAAAAAATACCGTTGAGGACGAGAAATCCCGCATAAGAAAGGAATTGCAGGAGAAAATCGATGAACAGGTCTACACGATATTGGAAATCCCCCGGCACATTCGCCAGGTTGTGGACGAATTTTTCGAGTTCCGTCTGCCGCTAGATACCCCATCGAAAAGGGATATACCGATAAGAAAACCGACGGCCGTACAATTGGAAAATTACGCCCGTGAGCTCAAGGGTAAGCTGGATGACTTCTTAGTCGGCCGCTCCTTTATAAAGGTTAGAATCATTTATTCCGACGATCTCATCGAGTGTATCGTCGAAGTCCTTGAAAATACCGTTCCTATTCCCAATGCCGGACCCAGTGTAGAAAGAGGAGATAATACGATGGCGCGGTTATTGAGCGACCTGTCGGATAGCCTGCGCCGGCAGGTGAGCCAGTGGGTATATATTCGCCGTGGCCTTCGTCTCTTTGACGGACCGAGGATCCATTTATATAAACCTCCGCGAATAATCGACTGGACGAGAACACAAGCCAGGCTCGATGCCGGCGACATTATCGGAGAACTGATACCGCACCATGATCATTAACCCGAAAACCGTCCGGCCCGAAGTGAAGTACTATGGACCATTTTCCGAAGCCTTCAGGAGAGACGCTCATACACTGATTTATTGGGGTTACAAAGGGGCACTCTCAAGAATAAAGAACGATTCGCACCCGGAAACCGACATAACCGGGTATATAGCGGAAGCTATCAATAATAGGCTGCGTGCCTTCGATTGCCCGGTTTGGTGTGAAGATTTTACGGTGAAGGAAAATCCTCCCGTGCAAAGAGACGGATGCGAAGGGAGAAGGAGACCCATGCCCGACCTGATCATTGAAGGAACCATTACCGGGCGCCCCGAATACATATTTGAAGCAAAGCGTTTGAAGAAAACCGATTTCGGCATTGACAAGTACTTAGGCAGCGATGGTCTGGGATGTTTCATAAATGGAAAATATGCGTCCAGGTATGACGAAGCGGCCATGCTCGGTTACATACAAAGCGATTTCCCAACCTATTGGTTAACCGGGATCCAGGAAAGAATCGAGCAAATGAAACCCGGTCTGAGTTTAACCTCCCTCCGGCAGAGAGTAGAAATAATCGCCGAGTTACCGGATGAGTGGCTGAGCGAACACGCCAGGGAAGGTATAGAACGGCCGATTTTCGTTTACCATATCCTCCTTGACTTTCGACCAAACGGTTAGCAAGACCGGTAACCGATTACCGGTCCATCTAGCCTAAAATTTTTTCTTTGTTCATGCCGGGAGGTGCCGTTTTAGACATCGTCATCCAGGAGGCGAGTGGAAATTACTATGCCCCACTTCAACCCTTAGAAGCAAAATCGTAGTTCCCGGCTTTAAATTTCGGAGGCTAGTACTTGAAATGTGGGGGGGAATGGACTAAAATATAGCCTAAAGTTTGGTAAGCGTGCCCGGCAAAGCCCTGGGCCCAGAGGAAGCGAATGTCGCAGATGATTGAGAAATACACGGAAGAGACGATTGTCACGCTGGAATGGCGGGAACATATCCGCAAGCGGCCCGGCATGTACATCGGCAAGCTCGGGGACGGCTCTTCACCGGATGACGGGATTTACGTGCTCATCAAAGAGGTGACCGATAATGCGGTGGATGAGTACATGATGGGCTTCGGCAAAAAAATCGATGTCACGGTCACGGATAAGAACGTGCACGTCCGCGACTTTGGCCGGGGCATACCGCTGGGTAAGGTCCTGGAAGCCTCATCCCGCATGAACACCGGCGCCAAGTACGACTCGCGGGTGTTCAAAAAATGCGTCGGTCTGAACGGCATCGGCATCAAAGCGGTCAATGCCCTATCCACCACTTTTACGGTCCGGGCTTTCCGCGCTGGGCAGGTTAAATGCGTGGAGTACTGCCGGGGGGAAGTGGTGCGCGATCACCCGATTCGCAAAACCGAGGAAGAAGACGGCACGGAAGTGGTATTTACGCCCGATGAAGAGCTTTTTAAGGGTTTTCACTTCCTGTCCGAACATATCGAGACGCAAATCCAGAACTATGTGTACTTGAATGCGGGGCTGACCATCCATTTTAATGGCCGGCGCTTCTATTCCAAAAACGGGCTGCTCGACCTGTTGAAAGCCAATATGAGCGCCGAAGAGCTTTACCCGATCATCCACCTGAAGGGCGACGATATCGAGATCACCCTGACCCACGGCAACCAATACGGCGAGGAGTATTACTCTTTTGTCAATGGCCAGTTCACCACCCAGGGCGGCTCCCATTTGCTGGCTTTTAAAGAGGCGCTGGTCAAGACGATCCGGGATTTTTTCAAGAAAGATTTCGATATTTCCGATATCCGGACCTCGATCATTGCCGCCATCAGCATCAAGGTGGAAGAACCGGTGTTCGAGTCCCAGACCAAGACCCGGCTGGGTTCTAAAGACATAGGCCCGGACGGGCCGACGGTGCGCAATTTTATCATGGATTTTATCAAGAAGGAGCTGGATAATTTTTTGCACAAGAACCCGGATACAACGGAATTGCTGCTGGGCAAAATCCAGGCTGCCGAGCGGGAGCGCAAGGCCATGGCCGGCATCAAGAAGCTGGCCCGGGAGCGGGCCAAGAAGGTCAGCCTGCATAACCGCAAGCTACGCGATTGTAAGACCCATTACAACTCGAACCAAGAGCAGCGGTTGGAGAGTACGATATTTATCACCGAGGGCGATTCGGCCAGCGGCTCGATCACCAAATCGCGGGATGTCAATACCCAGGCGGTCTTCAGCCTGAAGGGTAAGCCGCTCAACACCTATAACCTGAGCAAGAAGATCGTTTACGAGAACGAGGAATTCAACTTGCTGCAAGCGGCGCTAAATATCGAGGAGAACCTGGACGACCTTCGCTACAACAATATCGTTATCGCCACCGACGCCGATGTGGACGGTATGCACATCCGCCTGCTGCTGATCACCTTTTTCTTGAAATTCTTCCCCGACATGGTTAAAAGCAAGCACTTATATGTCCTACAGACGCCCCTGTTCCGGGTCAGGAACAAGAAGGAGACCCGTTATTGTTACTCGGAAGAGGAAAAGGGGCGGGCACTCAAGGCTTGCGGGGCTAATGCCGAGATAACGCGCTTCAAGGGCCTGGGCGAGATTTCCCCGGAAGAATTTAAACACTTTATCGGCAAAGACATGCGCCTGGAACCGGTGATCATGCGGCGGGAAGATTCCGTGCCGCAATTGCTGGATTTTTACATGGGGAAAAATACGCCGGAACGCCAGGGATTTATCATTGAAAATTTACGCGTCGAAGAAGAAGCAGTTCAGGATATACCATGAATCACCCGCAAGATAATAACCCACATACAGCACCGATCGATGGGGGGCAGCCGGAAGAAAAAGGGCCGGCCGCCGATAACCTGCACCATGCCCAGAACCTGACCGGCATGTACCGGTCATGGTTTCTCGATTACGCTTCTTACGTTATCCTGGAGCGGGCCGTTCCCCATATCATCGACGGTCTCAAACCGGTGCAGCGCCGCATTCTCCATGCCTTAAAAAAACTCGATGATGGCCGTTACAATAAGGTGGCCAATGTCATCGGCTATACCATGCAGTTTCACCCGCATGGCGATGCCTCTATCGGGGAGGCCCTGGTGGCCCTGGGCCAAAAAGAGCTGTTGATCGATACCCAGGGCAATTGGGGCAACATCCTGACCGGGGATGATGCGGCGGCCCCGCGCTATATCGAGGCGCGGCTATCTAAGTTTGCCCTGGATGTGGCCTTCAATCTCAAGACCACTGCCTGGAAACCCTCTTATGATGGCCGCAACAAGGAGCCGCTCTTCTTACCCATCAAATTTCCCCTGCTGCTCGCCCAGGGCGCAGAGGGCATTGCCGTCGGCCTGGCCTGCAAAATCCTGCCCCACAACTTTAATGAGCTGATCGATGCCGCCATCGCCCATGTGCAGGGCCAGGAATTCAAGCTCCTGCCCGATTTTCCCAGCAGCGGTATGGCCGATTTTTCAAGGTATAACGACGGTTTGCAGGGCGGAAAAGTGAAGGTGCGGGCCAGGATCAATAAATTCGATAACAAGACCCTGGTCATCACGGAAATCCCTTTCGGCACCACCACCACCGGCCTGATCGAATCGATACTCAGTGCCACCGAGAAAGGCAAGATCAAGATCAAAAAAATAGACGACAATACGGCCGAGAAAGTGGAGATCATGGTTCATTTGTTGCCCGGTGTGTCGCCCGATAAGACCATCGACGCCCTCTACGCCTTTACCGATTGCGAGATTTCCATCTCCCCCAATGCCTGCGTTATCAGGGATGATAAACCGGCCTTCCTGGGCGTATCCGATATTTTGCGCTTTGCCGCCGAGAACACCCGGGAGCTGCTCAGGAAAGAGTTGGAAATCCGCCTGCAAGAGCTCGAAGAAGCCTGGCTCCAATCTTCCCTGGAGAAGATCTTCATCGAGAAGAGAATCTACATCCAGATCGAGAAATGCGAGACCTGGGAATCGATTATCCAGACCATCGACCGCGGGCTTCAGCCCTATAAAAAATTCTTAAAACGGCCGGTCACCGTAGATGACATCGTGCGCTTGACCGAGATCAAGATCAAACGCATATCCCGCTACGACGCCTTTAAAGCCGCGGAAGCCATCGAGGCCATAGAGGCCGAGATCAAAGAGGTCAAGGCCGACCTGCAGAGCATCGTCCCCTATACCATCCGCTATTTCGAGAAGATCAAGAACAAATACGGCCCGGGCCGGGAGCGCCGCACCGAGATCCGCAACTTCCACGACATCGAGGCCACCCACGTGGCGGCTGCCAACCAGAAGCTCTATGTCAACCGCAAAGAGGGCTTTATCGGCACATCGTTGCGCAAAGATGAGTTTGTCGCCGAATGCTCGGATATCGATGATGTCATCGTTTTCCTCAAGAGCGGCAAATACCTGGTCACCAAAGTGGCGGAAAAGGTATTCGTCGGCCAGGATGTGGTGCATATAGATATTTTCAAGAAGAACGACGACCGCACCGTATACAACGTCGCTTACCTGGATGGAAAAGAGGGTGGTTCTATGGTGAAAAGGTTTTCCGTAACCGGGGTGACACGCGACAAAGAGTACGATGTCAGCCGCGGTGTGCCCGGTTCCCGGGTACTCTACTTGAGCGCCAACCCCAATGGCGAAGCGGAGACCGTCAAGGTCTTCCTCAAACCCAGGCCCCGGCTGCGCACCCTGCAATTTGAATTTGATTTTTCAACCTTGGCCATCAAAGGGCGGAACTCCGTCGGCAATATCCTCACCCGCCACCTGGTAGACCGGGTGGCCTTAAAAGAGAAAGGCATCTCCACCCTGGGCGGCCGGGACATCTGGTTCGATCCGGTAGTAATCCGTATCAATGCGGAAAATCGCGGCGTTTACCTGGGCAATTTCTCCGGCGACGACCAGGTCGTTACCCTGACCCGGGCCGGGTATTTCCAGCTCCACACCTTCGATTTGTCCATTCACTTCGATGACGATACCCTGCTCATCGAGAAGTATGACCCGGAGAAGATTTATTCTACCGTTTACTTTGACGGCGAGAGCGGGTTTTACTTTCTTAAACGCTTCCAGGTCGGTCCCACGGAAAGGAGAGTACATTTTATCGGCGAGAACCCCGGCTCCAAAGTGATCGCTGTTTCCAACGATGAATCGGCCCATTTCGAAGTCGTATTCGGTGGCCGGAGCCGGAAAAAGCCCCCGGAGATCATCGATGCCGCCGAGTTTATCGGCATCAAGAGCCACAAGGCGCACGGCAAGCGCCTGACCACCGCCACAGTAGAGGCCGTCACCCTGCTGGTCCAACCGGGGAAAGAGGAAGAACCCCCGGCCGGGCCAGAGCCGGAACCGGAGCCGGAACCTGGGAGCGAACCCCAATCAGAGCCGGGACAGGAGAATAACGAAAAGCCCCGGCAGAAAGCATTCACCTTCCCCGACTAGCTGTCAGTTCCGAGGATATTCAACTCATATAAGCCCCAACCTGTCAGGCTGGAATGAGCCGCCAGGTGGAAAAATCAGCGGATTTGTGTTAAAATAACAAAAAAAGGAGGCACCATGTTGATTCGCTTCGAGGTTGAAAATTTCCTATCCTTTAACGACAAGCAGACACTAAGCATGATCGCCACCAAAGATGACGACATGAAAGATACCCATTGTATCGGCCCCAAATCCAGGCCGGATTTAATGCTCCTGAAAGCGGCCGCCGTTTATGGTCCCAATGCCTCCGGTAAATCGAACCTGATCAAAGCCATTTCGGGCATTGCATTGCTTAAGAAGAATTAGATTTGAACCGCAATGGGTTGCGCGGCGATATCGGGCAGATGTTAACGGGTATGAATGGGATTTTTCGGTTTTTTTTTGACGATGCCGGCCAGGGCTTTACCCAACCGATAAATGAGGCGAACGGGAAACAAAACCAGGCGGCCGACCCCCATATATAGGTTTCCGACCCCTCCCTGGGCTACCGGGAACCGGCTGTTTGCGGATACCGGGTCAACGGTGGACGGAAACATATCCTGGTAAAGCCGGCTCAAGAATCCCGACAGGTGGATTTCCTGGCCGGGCAGGGTAATGACCGGGTTCTGCCTGAGCGTTTCCTGGAAAGCGGCACTCTCACCGTGGGCCGCCTGCGGCACCAGTTCCCGGAAGAGCTGGAGATAGGCTTTGGCCTGGTGCGTTAATGGGTACTGTTGCTCGGCTTTTTGGCGGCCATTGCAGCCCAGGAGACTGCGGAGTGCCGGGTCAAAGACCAGGTCCAGGATGGCTTTACCCATTTGCTCGCTGGAATAGGGGGGGATAAGAAGACCGGTATGACCGTGTTCTATCGCATCGGGTAGGCCGCCGATGGCAAAACCGATGACCGGGGTGGCGCAGGCCATGGCTTCCAGCATGGTGTTGGGCAGGTTATCCTCTAAAGAGGGCAGGACATAGAGGTCGGCGGCCGCATAGATCTGCGCCAATTGGGTATCGGATTCGAGGTAACCGAAAGGAACCAACGGCAGTGAAATACCGGTTAAATGGTGGCCCTGGCATTTGCCTACCGTGACCAGGCAGATTTTATTATCCCGCACCAGCTTGCGGAACCGGCTATTACCCAGGCAGTATTCCAGGGCAGAGAGTAGTTGGGTATATCCTTTCCGCTTGAGTTTCAGGTACTCGGCATTGAATAGGATGTGCAGGCTGTCGGGGTTAAGCCCGAGTGCGGTCTTGGCCGCTATTTTATCCTGGGGGGTGAAAATATCGGTTTCCAGGGAATTGGCGATTACCGTGACCGGGAAGCGCCCCAAGACTCTACTCTGCCGGACACAATCGGCCAGCCAGCGGCTTGGGGTGACGATCCGCAGGTTCGACTGCCAGTAACCCGATTTGTTTTCCAATATCCAGGAAGGGACCTGGCGGAGATGATCGGGTAATTGGGGGCAATCCCGGCAATCGGCCCGGTAATGGAGGCAGCCGGCCGTGTAATGGCAACCACCGGTATAAGCACTTTCATCGTGCAGCGTCCAGACCACCGGTTTGCCCAGGTTGAGCAGGCGACCGATGGTCTCCACAGACTGGAAGTTGGCTGTCCAGTGGAGGTTGATGATATCGGCTTGGCGGATGACCCCTAGGTGCGAGAGGTCGCAACCAGAGACCGGGAGAGAAAATAAAGAGGGGCTGATACCCGGTTGGTCGAGGTGAAGGGCCTTATCGAGCATGCCCTGGAGAATATTCGCCCGGTTTTTGTCGGTCCCGGGTTGCATGGTCACCCGGCATACCTGGGGATCGGCGGAGTACTTTTGTTGAACGAGCATGACCGGGTTTTCCCCCAACACCCGTATCCCTTTGATCAGTCGATAAACGGCCCTGGTGGCGCCGCCCCTGGTGTCATGGGTGTTAATTATAGCAATATTCATGATTATAAATGTTGGCTGGTTAGCATGGAATAATATTCCGGCTCCCCTTGCAGGGCCCGACAGACATCGGCATAGTTGGCGATGATCTTTTCCAGGTTGGTGGGGGTGCTTTTTATCTTCCGGCTGAAGCGGATATCCTGGCCGGGGAGATGCAAAAATTCGCTTATTTGGCGGATGGTATCCTCCCGGTTGTCGAAGAGATCTTCATAAGCGATCTTCATTTGCCGGCACCCGGAAGCGGCGAGCTGGGAGGCCATACGGGTGCGCAGGAGCTGGCGCTGTTTTAAACGGTCTTTGAGCCAGGCCGGATCGATATGAATGGGTGTTAATGGGTGTTCTTCCCCGGGGTGCAGGTGCCAACGGTCGGACTGTTCGGCGATTTTCACGGAAACCAGCGATTTGACCAGGTTTTTCCGGGTCAGGAATAGGTAATGGGCAGTGGGATAGGTGGCCAGGATAAGGCCGAGAAAATCGGGAGAGATTTGGTTGAGATGGTTGAGCAAGATTTTACAGCCGGGATAGCGAACCCCGGTTTTTTTCAACTTCCGGTCCAGGTACTGGAGCGGTTCCGAAAGACGTTCGCGGTTTAAGCCGGGGAAAACCGCGACTTCCGGGAAAAGTTTTGGATTCAATAGCTCACCGAGCAGCCTGACCTGCGGGTGGGAGTTTAAGGTCTCCGTCAACCAGGTGGACCCGGAGCGGGGCTCGGCCAGGATAAAGAGATATTGTTTCTGTCGGGTTCCAAAAAATAGTTTCACAGTCTTTATCGCCCCGGCTTTTTGGTGAGCTCCATCTTGACTGCAAAACCGATCTTTTCCAGGGTATACGGTTTCTTGATATAGGCACCGGCGCCGAGGCGCTGGGCCTCCTTGACCCGCTCGGTCTCGGAAAAACCACTGGCAATAAGGACTTTTTGGGTTGGATTCAGGCCCCGGATGGCCTTATAGGTGTCGAGTCCATCGATGCCGGGGTCCATGATCATATCCAGCACCACCAGGTCTGGGGCCGGGTTATTGGCCATGTATTCTACTGCCGTTTCCCCACTGCCGACCGTAAAGACCACGTATCCCAGGGTTGAGAGCAGGGCGGTGGCAATCTCCCGCTGCTCTTTGTTATCATCGACAAAAAGTATCCTCTCCCCATTACCGATGAAACTCTCAATGGGCAGATCCGGCTTTCTCCGGGACATTTTTTTTCGGGTAATGGGGAAGAAGATATCGAAGAGAGTGCCCTTATCTTCGGTACTCTCCACTTTAATAAAACCGTCATGGTCTTTAACCGTGCCCCAGACAACAGTCATACCGAGCCCGGTACCGCTCCGCCCCATCTCTTTTTTGGTGTAGAAGGGCTCGAATATTTTCTTCATATCTTCCGGGGTCATACCCATGCCGGTATCGGAGACAGTGAGGGAGACATAATCGCCCGACTGGATACACAAATCATACCCTTGTAAAGGCTGGCTCACATGGTGGTTTTTCAGTGATATGGAGATATCTCCTCCCTTGGGCATGGCCTCAGCCGCATTGGAAACCAGGTTCATGACCGCTTTGCTGAGATGAAAATAGGAGCCTTCGATGTGGTTGAGATTGTCCTCGAAATCGGTCTTAACCGTTACTACCGGATGGAACTTGCGCAGTTTCTCATACTCCGGGGATAACAAATAGTTGGTCAGTACATCCTTGAGGTTGACCACTTCGTTGACCGCCACCCCCCGCCGGGCCAGGGTCAACATATCCTGGACGATGGCGGCCGCTTTTTGCCCCGATTGCTGGATGGTCAGGATTTGTTTTCTTAACGGGCTATCTTCGGGGATCTTCATTAACAGGAGATCGGGATAACTGACAATGGCACTCAGGACATTGTTCAGATCATGGGCGACACCGGCGGCCAGGTGACCGATGGCCTCCATTTTTTCCAGGTTAATGACCCGCTTCTCAAGCTCCTGCTTCTCCTTTTCTGCCTGCTTACGCGCGATGACCACCGCGATCTGGTCGGAGACAAAGGTCAGCATTTCTTTATCCCGGTCGCTGTACGCATTGGGATCGCGGTAATGCTGGACAACCAGGGCGCCGAAAGTTCTTTTCCCAAATTTTAACGGCACGCCCAGCCAGCAACTGCACGGGGTGCCGGCGATTTCGATCTTACCCTCTGCGACCAGCTCTTGACACTGTTCACGGGTGATCAATAGGGGCTCGCCCGTGAGCAGTACCTGCTCGGTCAGGCCCTTACCGAATTTGTAATCCTTCACATCCCGGTCATATTCATCGACAAAGTAAGGCAAGGAGATGATATCGGTGTTTGGGTCGTACAAAACGATGGAGAAGTTGTCGGCATCGATCAATAAACCGATATTCCGGTGGATGGAGCGGTAGAAATCCTCCAGGCCGATGTCCGAATTGGCCGCCTGGGAAATCTTATATAGGGTTGTGCGCAGGAGATCATCCCGCCTCTCCTGCAGGATGTGTTCCCACTCCCTGAGTACCCGGCGGGCAGTCAGCGGCATTTCCCGGAAAGCGGCATCGAGCTTGACAATATAATCGAGTGCACCCGATTTTAAGGCATCTACCGCCACCTGCTCATCCCCATGGCTGCTCATGACCACCAACGGGAAGCGGGAAGCCCCCTCCTTGGCGTTCAAAAGCTCCGTACCCCGGCCATCGGGCAGCACAATATCGGTGATGACCAGGTCGGGCTGGTGCAGGGACAGGTACTGCCTGGCTTCTCCCAGGGTCCTTGACAGCACCAATTTGAATTCTTTTGGATAAGCGGAAAAAGCTCTCTTGATCAACCGGGCATGCCCATCCTCGTCTTCGACGACCAGGACCTGGCTCCGCTTGCCGGTTTCTGCCGTTATGCTTTCCAGAGTCACGTCATTGTCCCCACATTTTAATTTTTTTTATTCTCTTTTTTTCCCCCAGGCTGGCCGCTTCTGCCTGTCTGCCGGCTTTCCTGGAACCATTCGGTAAAAAGGCGGTCAAAGTACTTTTTATCTTCCAGCATGCCGGCAGTGATCTTAAATTTCCCTTTGACATTCATGTAATTCAGCGCCGAAGCTTTTTTCAACAATTTTCTTAGCGCCTCCGACACCTGGAGATTGTTGCTGGCCGCATATTTTTCAATGTACTCCTGGGCCGTATCATCCAGGGTCAGCTCGATGCCGAATTCCTGTTTAAAGGTCTCGATGTAATCGAGGAAAGGAGATTTTTCCAGCATCTTCAATAGGGCATCCTTGGGTGCCCGGCACAGGGCCTCGGTTACTGCCAGCTCTTTGAAATTGGACCCCGGTAATTCAAACTGGAAATCGGTTAGTATGGTTTCCCAGGCGCTGACCAATGCCCGCGCCCCGGTCTTCTTATTCTCCGAGATCCCGGCCACATAGTCGATGGCCGCATCCTCTATTTTCAGCTCGATGCCGAAAGCCTTGAATTCGGTTATATATTGGTTGATAATGGAATCTTCCGTATCGCGCATGATCCTGACCAGGTCGTTTTTCGACAGCAGGTTGACATAGCTCCGGATCGGTATGCGGCCGACCAACTCCGGTATCAGGCCAAAGCGGATGTAATCATCGGTATCGGCTTCTTTATAAAAATTTTCGATCGAACCGATCTTCTCATCCGCTTCCGGGGTGCCGAAGCCGACCACCATGAAGCTGCCGTCTTCCCGCACCCGGCCGCTGGCATGTTTGAGCCGTTCTTTGACGATCGACTCCAGGTCCTGGTGTGGCCGCTGGAAAGAACCCCCGACAATGAACAGGATATTTTCGGTACTGATCATGTTCCGCCGCAGCCGGGGCGGAAGACCCCGCTGCTGGTTGACTATTTCTTTGATCTGGGAGGAAGGGGACATCGGGTTATCGATAGACACATACTTCCGCTCGATCAATTTCAACACCGCCCGCTGGAAACCCTCGCGGGAGATATCGTGTCCCCCGTAGTACTTGTCTTTGGCCTTTTTATCGATCTCATCGACAAAGATAATACCGCCATATTTGTTTAAAAAATCGACTTTTTCCTGCCGGTTGCTGCCCGGGGCAATGTCGATCAATTCCCGGATCATATCGTCCGCACTCTTGCCCACGTAGCCGGCTTCCGTGTAATCGGTGGAATCGACGATCAATGTCGGTACTTCCAGTAAATCCCCCAATACCTCGGCGCAATAGGTCTTACCGCTGCCGGAGGGGCCGGAGATCAAGGTGTTTTTCTTTCGAAATCGCTTGACATCGACATTTTCCACCTGGCTATCCAGGTAATTGATGATGGCAAAATGAAAGGCAGCGGCAATGGCCAGTCGCTTCTTGTACTCCTCCTGGCCGATGACAAACCGGTCGAGGTGGTCTTTGATCCGGCGCGGCGTAAAGATCGTGATCTTTTTCTCTTTCTTTTCCTTGCGCTCGCCCAATTGCCGGTTCAGTTCTTCTTCCGCTACGGCTTTGGCCATCTCCTGGGCATCGAGATAGGCTTTGATGGCCTGGGCCTCGGTGCATTCGTACGCCTTTATCAGCCGGTCGATTTCTTCCCTCGGTATCGATATTTTCATGTTACGATCCCGTCATCGGTGTCAGCCACTTCCCGATGCACTCATTAGCTTTAAATTCACGCATGGCTATATTTTATACGAATACACCGGCCATTTCAATCTTTTTCTCCCACCAATTTCAAAAAAAACTTTCCAGCTAAGCGGTGTTCGTCTCCAATCAGCGCCTGGCCCGCCGCAATAAGGCCAGCACCCGGGGCCTGGCCCCACCTAAATTAAAGCCGAGTCCGCGCCGGAAAATCTCCGGTATGTAATACTCATCCCCTTGCTTAAATATTACGCCGTTGTTTTCAAGGGCCTGTAGATCAATTGTTTCAAGACCGATCTCGTCTACCTTGAAAGGTAATTTTTTATCGGGGAGCCTTTCGAGTTTATCGAAAATCAATTTCAGTAGCGGATTTTCTTCGCCTATTTCTTTAATTTTTTGCCGGCTGCAATCATCGATAGATTTTTTGATGGCTTGAGGAACAATGACCCTGTCTGTCCAGTACGAATCATCTATAGAGCCTCTGGCCGAGATATTGAGCAGCCGGACAATATCCCTGGCCTGGATCTGTCCCTTGAGGTCGGAAAGGGCCGATAAAACCCATACAGCCGAATTGGCCTCATTGGAGTCGTCCTTACCAAGTTTCTGTCCCCACAACTTTTTCAAAAAAACCACCAGGTCATCCCATTCCATCTTTTCGAGTTGTTTTTTATCGGCAACAACCAGGACCCCCGCCTCTACGGCGATCCAGGCGGCCAGGCGCAGGGCCTCGGTCTCGTCCCACTTTAACGCGTACGGCTGATAGAGCTCGGTCAATTGCCCGATGTTCTGCTTGATGGCATGGTTGACCATATCCTGCCGGACAAATACGATCAGGCCGATCTGCTTGTATGGCTGCTGTTCCAGGAACAGCGGCACATCTTGCAGTAGCGAGCGGAGGGCCGTTTGCTGGCTTTCGTTTTTCGGTAGGTCCTGGAATAGGTCTTCTAATCCGTCTATAATGGCCACCACATACTGTTTCCGATCTTTTAAATAGACGTTAAACTCCTTACCTACCCCTTTCTGGCCGTTCTTGAACCCGCACTGCCAGGCCAGGATATCGAGCCAGTGCTCCCGCCACTCTCCTTCATGTCGTTTTCGCCTGAGATTATTTTTCACGTAATCTTTTATATCCAGATCTGAAGCCTTCTTCGTGAGTTTTAATTCTTTTGTTGTCTTTTCCAGGGTATCTTCGATCTTGTTTTTAATATTTGGATCGACATTCATAGAATGAAGAACCGGGCAGATGAAGGCATCGATGGAGTCGTTGCTACCCATCGCGTCCTTGACGAATGCCTGCCATTTTTCCCGGAAAACGAGCTGCAGGTAGGTGTAGGTTTTCCCTGCACCTTTGGCACCGATAACCACTGCCACCGGCACTTTACCCCGGAAATCGGAGGCCAGGCTTTTCAGCGAGGATATGGCCAGGAAGTCCTTCATTTCCTTTTTTTCCGCATAGATCAATTTTTGAGAAAACTCTTCCAGTCTTTTTCGTTGGGTCTTGAGTTCCGAAAAATCAGATATTTCCCCGGAGGTTGTGATGCGGGTTAATTCGCCGGGTAGCCAGTCGATCAATGGGTTGAGTTGTTCGGTCAACCCGGCTTTGCGGATATCTCTCATCACCTCATCCCATTGCCCCGATAGGGCGAGCAGGTTGGGATTAAAGGGGGTATCGATGATATTACCGAAACCGCCGATCTCTTCTCCATCTGCTTCTTTTTGGGAGTTACCGACAGCCGTTATTATCTTTTCTTCTGTCTTGTAAACCAATTCCCCTTTCCATTCATTTTCCGGCACCTGGTTGATGATGATAAAGGGGTCAGTGGACTCAATTCCTTTTTGGGGATTTTTCCATCTTCCCAGGGTTTTTATTAGCTGTTCCAGTAGCTGGCAGGTGCCTTCGATCGATTGCGAGCTCAGGGTGGTGACGATGACCTTGTACACCCTGGGGTCCAACAATAAGCCGGTCGATAACTCGGAAAAACCGGCCCGCAGATCGATGATCACGGCATCGGCACCGATCTCCTTACCCAGTCCAGATAAGATTTTTGTCAGGATAAAGGGATCCTCGGAATTTTTAATCAGGTGTTCCGGTCTGATTTCCAGTGAGGTAAAATGGGAAATAGCCCGGAACGAAGGCAGCACATAGATGCCGTCGATCGACATATCTTTTAGCCTCTCGGCTGCCAGGGCAATGCTTTCTCCGGCACCGGGATCAGGCTCACCATGCACCAGGGCCAGCAAATCGACAAAAGATACTGCCGGTTTGGTAATCCTGGAATAAAGTAACCAGGTCAGGCCCGGGGCCTCCAGGTCGCCATCGATGAGGAGAATCTTCGGTTCCCCGGCCCTTTTTTGGATGAGGGCCTGGGCCGTGGCCAGGGCATACAGGGTTCGCCCCACCCCGCCCTTGAAAGAGTGAAAAGCGATCACCGGCGGATAGCCATCCGGTAGAGGATTGGGGTATTTCGGTTCATAGGATTTTGACACAACGGTCGGCCTGGAAAAAGTCGGGATGGTGCGGGGATTTGGGGGAATATCTGCGGTTTCTTCCAGGAATACCGGGAGAATCCTCTCTTTGTCCCTGGCTGATTCCAATAAGATGGCCCGGTTTTCCTGGTCGAACCAGGGATCAAACTGGCCCGCCAGCCATTCGATGATTTTTTCTCTCGTGCCCGGCTCGATGCTGAGATGGAGGCCATCCCAATAAGACCGGGCCTCGATCAACCCTTCCGGCCAATCGTTTTTTTGATGACTGCGGAGTAATACATCTTCCACATCGACCCAGGTATATAATCGGATATCCGCCGGTATCATTGTCCTATTCTCTCCTTAATCGTCTCTTTTAATTTCTTCAACCAGGCGACGATCTCTTGCTGATCGGTTTTTTCGATGTTGACGTGGTAGCGCCAGGCCTCATGGATATGTTGAACCTGCCAGGAAGTGCTGTCTCGTTCCAGTCTGAAGTGGCCCTTACAACCGGCGACAGAGGCCGGGAATCTGAGTTCCTTGACCCATATCGACAGGTCATGCGTTCTTTTCAGCTTATCGTCTGGAATGTTCTGGGTGGTATTAAGCTTATTTTCTCTCAGATAAATCGATTTCAGTCCCGCCTCGATGGCATAGAACAGGAGAAGATAGAAAGAGAGAGACTCCTGGTCAATTTTTACACCCGAGTGGGTAGAATACGCACGCTTTAGCTGATTCCAATTGGCGTGAATCATTCTCTTCTTATTAGCCTCCTTTCATATTCCTGCTTACCACATATCCATTTGACCGATCGGTGCCTGTTTGTCGAAACAAGTTCTATGATAGAGGTTTTTCATCATAAAGTCAATATCGGGACCGTTACTTTCACAGACGGAACCAGTATTTTCCCGGACGCAACCGCTACTTTGACGGACGCAACGATTCCTCGGTGGACGCAGCCTTTACTCGCAAGTTCGCAACGAGTACTCTGGTCTTCGCAGTCATTATTTTGACCTTCGCAACCATTACTTCGGGCTTCGCAACCAGTACTTTCTCGGACGCAACCGCTACTTTGACGGACGCAACGATTCCCCGGTGGACGCAGCCAGTCCTACGCCGGACGCAACCAGCCCTACGCCGGACGGAACCAGTACTTTCATGGACGCAACCGCTACTTTCCCGGACGCAACGATTCCCCGGCCTTCGCAGCCTTTACTCGCATGTCAAGACGGCCTTTTCCAGTGATAGCCTCGGCCTCAAATTTACGGGGGCATGGGGTTTGATTTGGAGTGCTGGGTGGGGTTGGAAATGGTAGCCCTACGGGGAATCGAACCCCGGCCTGATGACTGAGAATCACCTTAAGAACAATGCCGGACAGAGTAAAGTATCGGTTCGCCCTGGTCCGCTATTCCTATGCTCCAATGCGGGTATCAGTGACTTTTCTTTAGTTTCGGCAGTTGTCAAGAATTCCTTGACTACTGATTCCTCGCTTAACTCCTTCTCCACCAAGATGTTTTTAATGTGCAGACTGACATTTTGCTTGGTTGTCTGGAATAATTCGGCCATCTGGCTTTGCGTCAACCATACGGTCTCATCCTCTAACCGGACTTCCAAACAGGGTTTCCCGTCGCTTGTTTGATATAGAAGGAATTGGGATTTGCGTTCCTCGCTCATTGCATCCTCCTGGTACTGTTTATCAAGAGTGTCGATCATGTCTTTCATAGCCGACCTCCTACACATAGTGGACATTCTTGTCCGCCAATCTCTAACGTTAGTTTGGTAAAATCTGTACTCCTTTGATTCACGCATAGCATCGGCTTCGAATCGGAGAAAGTAGGCCCAGGCGAAACTCCATCCTGTATGGTTTTGTGTTCATCGGGAATTGTCATAACTCAACTTCCTTGTCGTCAATTAGGATGATTTCCCAAACAGATCTATCGATTCTGGATAGGCATTTATTAAATCTATCCTGATGCACTGCAAAGCACAGGAGGTGTGTTGGGCGGGAAAACCCAACATAGGCTATTTTAGCTGATTGCTTGACACGTTTACCCTCAGAACCATTCAAGTAACACCCCATAAACTGAGGGGCCAACCTTTGAGACTCATATGACTTTGCGTCTTGTCCATGTCCATCTTGTTGGTAGTATGATTCTAGGTATAGTGTCGCAGTATGAGTCTGTCCTTTAACCGCGTGCACTGTTGCAAGCTCGATTGATATTTCATCAAAGACATAGGTATTTGTTGACAAATTTTCCAGTTTGCTCTGTTGCGGTGTGACCTCCTTAGTGCTGGTAATGAAATCCTTTGAATTATTCTCAATACACCCAAAGATTCTGAGCAGGTTGGGTATTGCTATTTTTATCTCGTTTTCAGTATTTGTGGTTTCCTGCTTTACAGAAGCCAATGTCCATCGATAGATCTGCAAAAGAAAGTCTTCATAAAATAACACATGGTTCTCTCTGAGATACCTGCGCAGAGATCCAGCTGTAAAATGACTGTTATTAAGTGGATTCTTGATATGTTCCATTCGAAGCACTTTAAGAAAAAGATTGAATATTCTACTGCTGGCTTCTCGAAAAGGAGGAATCATGAAATTTGAGATTGTTATGTAGTCTCTGATGCAACCATAATCTTTTAACGGCTGTTGTCTTACCTTTCGAAATGTGTAATAGTCTGTCAGCCGAATATTGTTTTCTTTTTTACCTTCTCGATCAGGCCATTCTGCATTCCATGCCACAGCTTTGAATATAGTTTCATTTCCTGCTGGCAATCTCCCTTGTCCGATCAACTTCTTTAGTAGTTTAGCAAACTGGCGAAGGACTTGCTTTCGCGATGAGTCAGAAAAGACAATCATATGCGGCCGAATACCGGCCTCACCCAAACCATTCAGGTGACACATTGATGGATCGTGAACAGCAAAAGGCTCTATTACTCGTGCGATGGGCGGGGACAGACGGCAACTATTTGTCAGGTGAAGTACAACGGGTCTTTCTTTCCATATGCTTTCAACATCAAAATCGTTAGGATTGTGGATCCCTTGATTCCTGTCACCTATACGCTGATAAAAAGAACAACTTTTCCCGCCATCAAAGAACAAGTGCTCAAGCAGATCGTACTGGTGCTTTCCCATATCCTGCATTTCGTCTACGAACACGTATGAGAATCGTTTTTGAAGTACATCTTTTACCTTTGGTATCTTTGACAGTAGGCAATTTGCCAGATAGTAAGCATCGTCGAAACACAAACACCCTTCATGCATGATAATCTTTTTGAATTCGGTAAGCCAATCAATTATGCGATTTTTCTCATCTTCATTCCAATCAATTATAGATCTTGGTTTCTTTATTTTCAGCGGAGTGCCGTTGATTCTCGAAACTAGTGCTCTTTTCCCATTGATTAGTGCAAACCTGAACTTATCAACATTTTCGTAGCAATGAAGATAGTTCATAGCATTATTTTTTTCCTGACGTGAATAGTCTTTCAGATGCACATTATTAAAACGTTTTGCTCGTGCTGAATAGGTTTCGTTGTCTATCCGTGCTGGTCTGTACTTTAAAGCTTGGACATAATATGGGATCGCCAGAAACTGGTCGACAAATACCTGGATGGTTCCCACAAAGTTGGGATACGAGAATAACTTTTGACAATGATTGCCCAATCGGCGTTTGATCTCGTCGACAGCAGCATTGGTATGTGAAATTACAAGTATGCCGGAACCGTCCTTAAAAGGCAGGTAACGTTCTAAAGCCAGAAGTTTGGCAAGCAGTGCAGTGGTTTTGCCGCTACCGGGAACTGCGTGTAAATCCAGCGTGTCGAGACATTTAATAAAGGTTCTTCGCTCGGAGTCGAATATCTTCCCTGCGGGTAGTAGTACAAGCTCAGCATTTGCGATGTCTTCATCTATAATATCAATGTCCACAGGCATACTTGATCGCCTCCAATAAATAACCGCATGAAGGATCAGTAAGATCAATTTCGAGCGATGTATTGTCGTCCAATAGCGCCTGAGCAAGCTGGTGAGCTATCTCCGTCTTTTCAAGGTTGCCATCGATGAGTTTCTTGGCTAATTCATATTCGATTTCGTTGGGATTTATTTGTTTGTGTATCTTTTTTAATGTAGAGATAAAGAGTTCGGAGAAAGAAGTCGACTTCAGAAGGCAAAATTCCAGAGTCCAGCGGGGGGCGACAAACGCCTTTACCATCTGCTTGTTGAACTTCTCCTGTCTTTTTTTAACAGCATTGGTGATTTCATTCGAATTGGATGCAATCGGTACATAATCGTAGATCATTCTGTCTCTCTCATCATACTCAGGTTCACCTTGCTCGTTTATTTTTGGCTTCTTTTTGTACTCGGGTATATCCGAATCAGTTACAATTGCTACAGGAATATTTATCTCCGGCCCACCAGTTCGGATGAATATTCGAGAATAGTGTAGAAAAGCTGTGTTCCCGACGTTTACTACCGAAACGCCTGCTTCTGTGATATCCCTTGAAATCAGCCCAGCAGATTTCATTCGTTTTGCCAGAGCGGGCAACAAGATTTCTTCGGCCCAGCCCTCGACCATTATAACACCTTTCGCAAAAAAGAGATTGGATTTGGTTACATCGTAAGCGATCAATAAAGTGCATCTTCACAGGGGGATGAATTTATGTCATGATGGGTTCCTTGAAAACTATACCGAGGAGGAAGCTATCATGGCAGAAGAGAATGGTCAAACAAGGCGTCAATTCTT
>Ga0315287_10000289_pt1 | contig 43994 bp, 69 predicted proteins | sample YL17G11_0_MG_FD_205037 | JGI IMG/M metagenome (GOLD analysis project Ga0315287, IMG submission 205037) | Sediment microbial communities from Yellowstone Lake, YNP, Wyoming, USA - YL17G11_0 | ecosystem: Environmental > Aquatic > Freshwater > Lake > Sediment | place: USA: Wyoming | collected...
GGGTAGCTAAAGACATCGAACGCTTGGAGAATCGTATGGCAACTGTCGAACATTACCAAAGCGACACTGCTTCGATGTTCAACAAGATTTTACTGTCCAGTCGTGAGATCGCCAATCAGATAGTAGCGTTGGATGGACAGATGAAAGATTCCATCCAAGCCATGTGGAATCGGCTAGCCGAACAACGAAGGGACCTTCAGGCTAACTGTGATATTCGACATCACCATGTAGATCGTCGCATCGACAAGTTGGAAGAAGGCGACGAACGGATAGAACGTAAGGTCGAAGATATGTCTGAGATCTCCAAGATTCACATGATCCAAGATCTAAAGTCACAAGTCGACGAGTACAAGAAACAGCTGCATGTGGTTCGTGTGACAAAAACTTCGTGGCGTAAGTACTGGATTTCTATTATCGTAGGTATCATCATGTGTATTTTGGGGGCTACGACTACGTACTGGGTGAATGTTGCGACACATCGGGCGACGCAAGCAATAGGAGGCGCAAAATGATCGTACTGAGGAACGCTACGCAAGTTCGAGTCAATCTTCCCCCGATGGGATGGCAACCAGACCCACCAGACAAGAAGGACTGGATGTTCTCGGCAACCAAGACGGTGTCAAGTGTTACAGCGGCGGCACTCACCAACCTGGAGATGGACCTGGAGGTATACTTCCGACCTGTTTCCGACCAGATGCAATTCCCGTCATGCACGGCAAACGCTGGAGCCGATACGCTCGAAGCCGTGACGGTTGTCGAGAAGGTCGGGGCAGAGCTGCCTCTGCAAGAGGCTATCGACTCAACACCAGACGCGAGTCGCATGTTTCTTTGGTACAACGGACGGCAGATGATGGATCCTCCGCAGGGTAGTAATGCTGCGTCGGGGTGTCACAACCGGCTCGTCGTAGATTCAATAGCGAGATTCGGGGTTCCAACTGAGACTGAGTGGCCGTACGCCCCAGAGAACGCAACGCGACGGCCGTCGTTGAAAGCCTATAGAGAAGCAAAACGTCATATGTGTCTCTCGTACTATGGCATTGGAGAAGCAGGGAATCGTCGTGCTTCGCTCGTACGCGTAGCGCTTGGATCGAAGCTACCTGTCATCTTCGGTGGTCCTATCGGCGTCGAGTTCCAGGATTACGCTGGGGGCTCTAAGGTACTAGGGTACCCACAAGGCGAGATTCTGGGCGGGCACGCGATGGTTATCTGTGGGTGGAACCCAAAGCTCCAAGCATTCAAGGTGCGCAATTCGTGGTCCAAGTATTGGGGCAACAACGGGTATTGTTGGCTTCATGCAGACTACATCGCCAACCCAAACATGAGTGGGTTCTGGGTCATCTCGAAGGGGTCACTATGAAGTTGTGGCATGCTCTTGCATTCGTGTTCGGTGTAACAGCAATCATCTTCGGTCTAACTGGATCCTGTTCGACGGTGAAGCCCGCATGTCAGATCATCGACCTTGTTGATAACGCATGCGTGGTGTTTGCAGTGCAAGGGCCAGACGGTGGGAAGGTACTTGTACCGGCTGAGTCGTTGGGGGCTAAACCGTGTTCTTCGACAGCAATACCTTATGTAGACCCCAAGCTATACCGCCCAGACTACGGAGCGATGCTCGACCGTATCTGCGACGCAGGGGGAGAGGAGCTAGCCAAGCAATGTGCTCCAAGAAAGTAACGCTGTGGTTGCTAGCATTACTGCTCGCATGCGGGCCCAAGTCAAAGCAGGAGCCCGAGCCGGTCATTCGACCTGTCGATAGCAGTCTTTGCGGGAAGGCATGTGCGAAGATGCAGTCGGTCGGTCCCGACGGTGGCCCGTGTGAAGAGGCCCAACCGATTCAAGTTGGCGACGCGTCGGTTATCTGCACTGAAATGTGCGAGTACGATCACAAGAACGGCGTCGATTGGAACACGTCGTGCCTCGTGAATATCAAAACATGCTCGGAAATCGAATCGCAGTGCAGTCCCTGATCTGCATCTTGCTTGCACCGTTTCTGGCATGCGGGCTTGCGTGGTTGGCTGTTTACTTTACGCTTCGCCTCAAGCTCAAGCGCCGCTAAAGACCTCGCAAGCGTCACCGTACCACGCCGCCATGCGGTCTAGCCCGTTCCCGTAAACTCGAAGCCCCCAAAGGTTGTCTGTTGAGGCGTACAACCCGCCAGCATTATAGACTGCATACAGCAAAATAGGATCGTCATCGATGCTTAGCATATTTTTCGCGGTTGCAAGGTACGCGGCACCGTACTGAAACGCGTATGTGGAGGTACACAAGATATCTTGCCACCTTCCATTCGTAGGTGTTCGAAGTTGGGTATGAGTTTTCGCAAGACTTTCTGCAGTTTTCGTGAGAATTTGCATTGGGCCGTACGACCAGTCGTGGAGACCTGCTTCGTACCGCTCAGCGATGAGCTGTCCTCGGCTCTCGGTCGCACAAACGGCAGCTATCACGCGAACGTCTACACCGAATTGTGCTGAGGCTACTTGTAGTTCCTTGCCGAACTGGTCTTTGATGCGTTGTACTGTGACTGGTTTGCCTTTTGACCTTTTAGGTTCGGGGTCATTCACGAACACACCTTTGTCTGTACGATACCATGAGTGTCGTTCCTCGTAGGCTGGTAGGGCCAACACGATACGAGAAGCTGTTGAGAATTCTCTCAAAGCTGCAGTGACGGGGGTCCATACTACGGCTGGATTTGGCATTGGGTATCCTCGTTTTTTGGCATTGTTTGAATTTGAGCGTTTAGGGCCTTGCCCGAAAGCAGGAGCCATCGTTCTTGTTCGTGGTCTGGTAGTCCATTCCAGATGTCAACTAGCCACGTCAGGTCGTTCGTACCTTTCAGATGCACTTCTCGGTAGATGACGCTCATGAAGCCGAACCACATGCAGAATCCGTAATTGGTGTCACGCATTATCAACTCCTAGATGCCGTAGTCCGTATCAATCGCAGAACGTCGCCGTTGAGGGAGGCTACTACGGTTGCGACGGCATCGGTTGGGTGTTCGAGGTGCGTAGCCGTAACTGCCGCCTCGGTGCACAACGAATCGAATGTTGGGTAGCGTGTTCGTACGGCTTTGAGTACATCCAATTTCGAGGCTACAGTAACGCCACACGTCTGTTTCTTGACCTCTTGGGGGGAGACCTGTACTAGCGGGATCCCTTGAGATTCTGACAGCGCCGCAAGAACTCCCCAACACATAGCGACTTTCGCCGCGGCTGAGGCGTTACGCGGAAAGCTCATGGATTCGGCGCAGATTGCGAGAACTTTGTTGCCGGCAACCAGCTCGGACAAGGCCTTTGCGATCTCGCGTCCTCGACGGAAGTTATCGTCGGCTGCATAGACGGCACGTTTCGCATCGACCTTCTTTGTTGCGATCACACCTATTCGTACGAGCCGTTCGTCAGTTGGACGCACTTCCACTAGTGCGTATCCGACGGACGCAAATCCAGGATCGATACCAAGCACAAGTCCCATAGTGCGTGTATAGCATAGATTGCAGGGATTGCAAACACATTGTGTTCTTTTTTGACGCTACGCAGCGCGGTGCAGGTCTGCGGTGGTGACCGCTTGTGTCATAGGGGTATTTTCGTTCAACATCGAAAAGTCACCGATACCTGCGGTTCAGTCTTGCAATGATTCCAAAAGTTGCATAGATTCCGTAACTTGCACCAGCAAGATTCGTATGTTCTAGCCAAAATAATCAAATTGCCCGAAGTGACGTTCCGAGTTCTCGGCTCCGAGCTGAAAGGTGACGATTGCAGGTCTCGGTGCAACTTCGCGTATTTGCGTCGTCCGCGAGCGGCGCAATCTTTGCAATACATGCTAGTAGGCGGCAGGGAACAAGGAGACGAAGATGAACACAGAACCAAAGTTTCGTCTGGTAATCGGGGGCACGGCGGCACTCGGCGGAGGATACTTCGTGCGATGCAGAGCCAAGTCAATCAGCGGTGCCATTGCACGCCTGAGAGCTGCGATGAAGACCACATACTGCAACAAAGGACAGGTCCAGTACCGAGGCCCAGAGGACAACGGATGGTATGTTCTCTGGACGCACAAGGGGTCGCAGTAGTAGCGCTAGAGACGCTTCGGCCAAAGGCGGAATCATGAACAGGCAATCAGGGCATATGCCCTCAACACAAGGAGTCGATACCATGGCAAAGAAATCCAGCAAATCCATAACCACCACCAAGCATGCAGCCATCGCTGAAGCGGACGAGCCGCAAACCGACGCAACGGAGGAGCAGGCGGGCCAGAGCGATTCCTCGGCCCAACTGCCCCCGACAGGGGCAGAGACGCTTGCAGCCTCTCCTGCAGCTCCTGCAGAGACCAAGAACCGGAAGCGCAGCCGAGGCGCCTCTCACGAGCGAGCCTTCCGTAGCTTGAACGTAGCCATTCGAAGCCTGCACGTAGCAGCGCGATTTTTGGCAGCTTACACCACCGAATACCCCAGTGATGCAAACGCAGTTTTGACCGAGATCAAGGGAGCTGAGGCGCGACTCTTGTTGTCGGTAGCAAAGTTTGGTGGAGCTGCAGCTTGGGTAAAGAAGCCCACAACTACAGGCAACACCAAGGTCAGCTCGACTCTTGTTGTCGGTAGCAAAGTCAGGCTCCGTAAGCCGGACAATTTCGAGGCCTTGATTCCCGATATCGCATTCACAGTGGACAAGATTGGTGGGGGGCGCGCTCTCATCAAGAGTCCTCTCGGAGAGAGCTTTGTCTTGTCTATCAGAGACCTCAAGCTCGCCGCTTGAACAACGGCACTTGCGTGGAGAGTACCTGATACGGCCCTCCAAGCACTAGGGACGGAAAATAGGGACGGAAAACAGGGACGGAGGCGAATCATTCATGAGGCCGTGTAGCTGCAATCACGTCTATATCGACATCCAAGGGATTCTCGCCTGCAGGTACTGCGGCAAGTTTGCTGACATCGACGACCAGCCGGTTCCGGAGGACGGATGCCTCGTCGAGATTCTCGAAGCGAGCGGCTTCGAGGAAGACCCTATCACAGAAGCGTCCGGTATGGGTGGCGAGATTCTGGAGCTTGAAAGGCGTAAGTGCGCCTCCAAAGCATGCTGCAAGTGCCGAGCAGAACTGGCATTGCGGAGGATGCCGTGAACAACCTCCTCAGCACAATACTCTTCACTCCTATGGGCCATGGGGCGTGGGGACTCCCGGTGGTGTTCACCGGGATGCCGGGGAGTGCCAAGACGCGCAAGCTCGCGCAGCTTGCGGCATCTTGGGGACTGCCCTTTGAAGGTCTTGCCGTGGGAGCACGCGGCGAGGGAGCCTTCGGGGTCGTGCCAGTCCCTGACGGGGCTGGCAGGGTGACCTATCCACGTCCTGATTGGACAGACCGTTTCGTCAGTCAAGGTCGCGGGCTCATCCTTGTAGACGAGCTCACGACAGCTGGCGAGCTATTGCAGCACGCACTGATGGCGCTGTTATCAGAGCGTGTCATCGGCTCGCATCAGCTCCCTGGTGGAGTACGCGTCATCGGCGCGTGCAACCCTCCCGACGTCGTGCGAGGCTTCACCCTGGCGGCGCCAGTCGCAAACCGGATCGGTCATCTGAAGTGGGAGGCTCCGAGCCTCGACGACTGGTCCGAACACATGATGTCTCAGGTGAGCGAAACGACTCTCACATCGAAGGATCCTGCCGCAGAAGAGAGCAGGGTCCTGCTTCAATGGCCGAGCTACTTCGGCCGAAGCGTCGCATCGGCGACCGCGTTTCTCAGGACCGATCCTGAGATGCGCGAGAGACCATTTCCCGTGGATGACCCACGTGGAAGCGGTCCTTGGCCGTCGTTGAGAACGTGGGACTATGCCATGAGAGCAGACGCGAGTGCACGTCTGCACGGGCTAGAAGCGGTCGGGCGCGAAGCGCTCGTGGAGAGCTTCATAGGCAACCAGGCTGCAGCGTCTTGGTTCACGTGGGCCGAACAGGCGGATCTCCCCGACCCGGCCGACGTGCTCGACGGGAAGGTCAAGTATCAGGTTGAGCCTCATCGGCTCGACCGAGCGTATGCTGTGCTTCAAGGGTGCACGGCGATGCTAGCAGCACCCGCGACTGAGTCTGCGGCTGAGAAAGCCGCGCGGCTCACGCGTAGCGCATGCGTGTGGTCGATCCTTTCCGCTGTCGGTGTGACTGCGGCTGACATCGTCGTGCCGTTCGCGGCGCGATTGGTCAAGGCAGGACTTCACAAGTGCCCCGAGGCACAACCCGTTCTCAAGGTCATCAATCCGGCAGTAACAGCGGGGGTCAAGTGACACCTGCTGAACTATTCGGGGTCGCACGCCACTTGGTAGCGACCAAGCTCCCGTATATGCGCTCGGCGCTTACGGGATGCGTCGCCATCGAGTCGGCCGAAGTCGATACGATGGCGATGTCCGAGCGTGGGGTTCTGGTCTGGAACCCCGAATTTGTCAAGGACCTCAAGCCGCAGGAAGCGGCTGGAGTGGTCTACCACGAGCTTCTACATTGGATGCTCGACCATCACGCACGGCTCGGCGATCGCGACCCCGACATGTGGAATACCGCGGCGGACTTGTCGATCTATCCGGCAGTGACTGCCGTGTTCTCTCTGCCTGCGGATGCGTATCGCCCAGAGTTGTTCGGGTGGCCCTCAGGCGAGACCGCTGAGGGCTACTACGCTCGGCTGACACAACGACAGCAACAGTCTAGCAAGTCTGGTCCTGGAAAGCCGCAGCAAGGTCAAGCGCAGTCCGATCCGGGCAAGGGTCAAGGCGATTCTAGTTCGGATCGTAGTGCGGATGACTCCAAGGCTGGAGAGCCCGAGAAGGTTACTCAGGGCAAGTGCGGTTCCGCAGCTAGCAATCCTTCGAAAGGAGAACCGGACAAGGACTCACCACTCAACCGTACTCCTGCGCAATGCGCGCGCGTGCGTAGGGCAGTCGCTGAAGCCGCAAAGGCTGCAGCACAGTCGGGCAAAGGCGAACTTCCCGGCGAGCTAGCTCGATGGGCCATGATGACCTTGGCTCCGCCGAAGGTTCCTTGGCGCACGAAGCTGCAGCACCTCGCACGCCAAGCGGTGACGTTCCGCTCTGGCGCGCAAGTCTATCGGTTCGATGGCCCGAGTCGGCGTCAGGCTGGACTCGGATACGGAGCAGGGAAAGGCGTGCTTCCGAGAATGCGCGCTCCGAGCCCCAAGATCGTTGTTGCCATCGACACATCAGGCTCGATGGGTGGTGACGATCTCGTGGCTGCATTGCGTGAGGTACGGGGCATTCTGCAGGCGATGCGATGCCCTCTCGAACTTGTCTCGTGTGATGCTCACGTCAACGCCATCGGGCGAGTGACTCGCATCGAGGACGTTCCGGCACTACTAAAAGGTGGTGGCGGTACGAACTTCAGGCCAGTGTTCGAGCTCCTGGAGAAGGAGCACCCGCAGCCTGAGATCGTCATCTACATGACGGATGGCGATGGACGCTACCCGGAGAAGCCCGGATGGACCCATGTCATATGGGTACTGGTCGGAAGCTACGTGAAACAGCCCCCATGGGGTGACGTTGTCAGGGTGGAGGAGGACAGCAAATGAACGAGCACCAAGATTACATCGGCGTGGTAGACGCTTCGGGCGCAGGGGCTACCGTGTGGTGGACCCTGTCGGGCAGTATCGATCTTGACAGGCTTCGCGCGGCATGGGTCGCGGAAGGCCAGGACGAGAAGGAACTGCCGGTCCCCCCGTCTCCGGCTGCGGCTTTGCGTGCCGCGATGATGGAGCACAAGGCGCGGAACCGAATTGTCAGACCCCTCGATGGGGGTTGGGCGATCAAGGACGAACACATGCTCGAAGACAAGAGCGACCTGGACTACTCTCCGGCAGTGGTGAAGGCAAAGGTCACCATTGCAGGCACGCTCTCGATGGACGGAGACTGGACTCTGCGGCGAGAGATTCAGGAGAGCTACGACGCTCTCCTTTGGGAAATCGACCCGGCACGCGTGAGTTCTTGGCTTTCGAGCTATGTCGGGGAACTAGGAGGCATTGCACTTCGAGGAACCGGAGGCATCTACTACCTGCCTCCTTGGGCGCTTGCCAAATGGGAACGACTTGTCCGAGTACTCGCGTCGGCGGGCGCACGGCATATCTTGTACGATATGCCGACGATGAAGTCGGCAGGTGCGGTCAGAGCTATCATCGATGGATTGACTGCAGACTTGCAAACCGCGCTCGACCTGCTCGACAAGGAGATGTCAAGCGGGCTCGGCGAGAAGGCACTTGAGACCCGTCGGATCCGGGTCGAAGAGATGCAAGTCAAGTTGGAGCGCTATGAGACGCTCCTCGGGTCCAAGCTCGAAGACATCCGCGCGAGGATCGGCTCGGCGCAGGCTGCGGTCAGCGCTGCAATCCTTGCAGGCGACTCGACGCTAGCGGCACTTGCAGACGTGGACATGTAACATGCGATGGCGTAAGCACGAACATCATGCGATTTCTAGCGCTCATTGTCCTGAGTACGATGTGTTTTGCGAGCAGGTACTCAAAGCAAAGAACATCGAAGAGCATACCGTTGCAATGCTAGCACACATTGCCGGTGAGAAGCGTAGTGTTGCACTCCGTACAGCTGCACGGCGTATCGGGGTCATCTCGTACACGCGATGGCGAACATTACGAGACAACAGAGCAATCAATGCTCTCAACATGCAAGTGATTCAAGCATCACGACGGTTTATAGGGAAACTACGGTCTGTTGCTGCTACGCGAGCACGAGGCTGCTATCAGCAAGGACTCTGCTCTGGACATCAACAATGGTCCGGTGCAGACCTTCACGGCACTGCAAAGACGTATGCAGCGCGATATGCCAAGTCACGAATGAGCCTAATCCAACGACTAAACCTGATTGGATTCAGGACAATCATGCATGATGGACGCCGAGTCTTGGTGTGGCAATCTCCATCAGAAATGTACTATCTGCTATGACAACAAACATCAAAACGTTCAGGCTCGGGGTTGCCTACGCATTGGGGAAGCAACTCGCTACCGAGGACAAGACTGCAGACATAGGGTTCTACGGCAAGAGTATGCGGGAGCGTTTGGAGGACCGCATGTCACTACCCGTCAGCCTCAACAAGCAAGGATATCACGTCATCAATTATCGGGGCGAGAAGCGTCTTGCGTGGAAGTCCCTAAGTGGAACGTTCTACACGTGGAGAGTCGAAGATGGATCTTGAATTTGTACGCGGAGTTGCGTTCAATGTTGCGCGGCGAACGTACTCTGACATCGACGATTTGAAGCAAGAGGCTACCATCGCGCTCTGGCAGGCGTATAAGAACCTGGATGAAGATCGCTGGGAAGCATTCCCGGCATACGCACGACAAGCTGTAGTGAATGCGTGCGTACGCGAAGCATGGGATCAGCGTGCTTGTACCTCCGCAGGACGTAGTCATCCTAGCCAGAACTGTTGTCACTTTCGTCTGCCACCCGAGAATGTCATCAGTCCGTACCGAACGCCTGAAGAGTTACTTGACGAAGCGCAGTTCGCACACGAAGTTCGCGAACGGGTGCGTGCATTAGGGCGAGAGACTGCCGCGTTACAAGTGGTACTCGGGGATAGACCTGTTGGTGATGTTGCACGCGAACATCGTATGACGTACTTCGAGGTGTACCGAGCTGTAGAGCGGCTGCGAGACCGATTACGAAACGACCGCAAGTGCCGCAACCTTCTGGACAGTCGCAAGCTGTGATGGTATTGCAAGGACATGAGAGACAACTACCAGATTCAGTGGATCGCACTCAGCTCGATACACGAGCCGAAGAGCAATCCGAATGTAATGCCAAAAGCAATGTTCGAACGGCTAGTGAAAGCTGTCAAGAAGGTTGGGTTTCTCCAACCAATTGTCGTGCGTCCGGTCGATGATAACTATTACGAGATCGTTGATGGCGTACACCGTGCCCGCGCAGCAGGTATGGCGGGCATGACAAAGGTTCCGTGTGTCGTCATCGATGACTGCACGGCGGACTCTGCAATCGCCGTGCAGATTGGAATGAACCGCATGCGGGGCGAGCTCGACTTGTCTCGTGTTGCTGACGGATTGGTCGAGCTCCTCGCAGCTGGATGGCCGGTAGGAGACCTGCTCGTCACAGGCTTCGGTGAGGCCGAGATCGCAGACCTATTAGCTGCAACAAAGGCCGAAGAAGTTGAGATTCCTCCCGAGGCATCTGACGATTCGCCCGAGAAGCCAGACAAGGAATGGATCTTGGAAGTGTCGTTCATGACCCGTAAGGGGATGATGGCTGCCAAGAAAGAACTCAAGAAACAGGCGGGCAAAGAAGAGTTGTTGGGCGAAGTACTCCTTCGAGTCCTCGCCGAGGACGGAGGTAACCCATGAAAGGCACGAATGAAGTCATGGTGGATGCAGGCTATCTGCCTGCGGCTATGGTTGCTGCGGCGATAGGAAAGGCATTGAGTACAGTACATCGCATGGTGCAGTCTGGCAAGCTGCGGTTCGTGCGCGACGGCACGGCACTGTACATCGAGACGCAAAGCCTCAACGATTACTACAAGGGGAACATCCCGATGTTGGTAGCCATATCGAGGGCCAGAACGGAGCTGACGCGTGTGGCTTGAAGTTCACAATATCAAGACCAAGTTCCTACGCGGAACAAGCGACGAGCATGCTTGGCTTTGCGCGTACTTGGCCTTCCCTGACACGAAGGCGAGGTATCGTCGAGGGTCGTATGCGGGCAAAGCTGCAGACGATAAGATTCGGCTGTTCAACATTATCACCAGCACATTCCCCACAGGATTTCTGCCGACCGTGCGACGTGCGGCCGAAGCGGAGGGCTACACTGTCGAGATCCTAGACCGCCGCGTAGTGCCTGCAGAGCTCGATCCGAATGCAGACCTTGCGTGGCTTCGAGACTATCAACGCGAGGCTGTCGATGCGGTTGTCGAACGGAAGCGTGGGATCATTTCGGCCCCGACTGGAAGTGGCAAGACCGAAATCGCAGTGGGTCTCACGCGAGCATTGCCGTGTCAGTGGCTCTTCGTAGTGCATCGAACAACGCTCACACGTCAGGCGCTAGACCGCTATGGGCTACGCACGAAGTTGGAGGCAGGTTTTATCGGTGAGGGCATGTGGGACGTTCCGGACGATGCAACGTTCGTGTGCGCTACGTTCCAAACATTGCATGCCGGCATGAAGCGCAACGACCCGAAGACGATGCGCCTGCTCACTGAATGGGCGCAAGGTTTGATCATAGATGAGTGCTTTCCAGCCGGAACGCGTATTGGGAGAATCCCAATAGAACAGATTGCAGTAGGTGACACGGTTCTTTCGTATGACGAGACAGCTAACACACCAACAGTTGGCCGAGTAACTAAGACCTTCTGTCGTAGTACATCAAGCATTATTCGACTGCGGTTTGCAGATGGACGCTATCTGGTATGTACTCCAGGACATCCGATCCTAACTACAGAAGGATGGACTTCTGCGGCTTACACACGCGGGAAGTATGTGCTAAGCATATGTGATGCGCAAACAATTCCTATGCGGTCGATGCAATGCAGAGATCTGGATTGTAACAAGCCACAACATCTACGTCGGATATTGCAGGGAATGCAGGGTGCTTCGAAGGAAAGAACGGCGAAAACGGGTCGAGCGTCCGTGCTCACATTGCGGGAAATTACTAGTATTCGAAGGTCGAAAAGATCTAGGCCGTGCACGCAGTCCAACAACCTTTTGCTCGCCCGAATGTTACGCAAAGGCACAAAGCGTTATATCTCGACAGGTAGCACTACAGCACAGTGCCGAGGCTTCGCAGCGTATGCGAGAACACAATCCCATGAAATCCAAAGAAACCCGTGCAAAGGTTGCCACTACACTTCGCGCAATGCAGTGGAAGCCCAAACAACAAGGAGGGAATGGTCGCCCTCTACCAATACCACAGATACTACTTGCCGCAGCGTTAGGCTGGGATACAGAGGTAGCAGTTCCTACAAGGCAACTTCGCGATTCCGGGTATCCCACATGTTACAAAATCGACATTGCAAATGCCGATCTTCATGTGGGCATAGAAGTAGACGGACCCTCCCACTACTCGCGCAGATCACTAGACCAGAAAAAAGACGAAATGTTGGCCTTGTTAGGGTGGACAATATTGAGGTTTTCAAACAAGGCTGTGATGACGAATTTGAATGTCTGTGTCCAGGAGGTATTGTCTACAATCTCGAAGTTGAGAGAACGCAAACATATATTGCAGAGGGACGAGTAGTCCATAATTGTCATACATTGCCTGCTCAGAGCTTTCTGCAAGTTGCAATGCTTACGCGGTCTGCGTATTACCGTGTTGGAGTGTCGGGGACACCGCTCGACCGCGACGACAACAGAAGCATTTATGCAGTAGCAACACTTGGCCCTGTCATCTACCGAATCAAAGCAGACACGCTCATTGACGCAGGTGTGCTCGCGCGCCCGAGCATTCGCATGGTGCACTGCACTCAGCGCAGCGACAAGCCTACGTGGCAGGGCGTGTACGGCGAGAGTATCGTGCGGAGTTCAGCACGGAACAATGTCATCGTTGACTGTGCAAAGGTTGCAAAGAAGCCGTGCTTGCTTTTCGTGAAGGAGATCTCGCACGGTAAGCAGCTTGAGAAGATGTTGCTGAAGGCCGGCATCCGATGCGCGTTCACTTGGGGCAACCACTCCACGGACTACCGCATGAGTCGTGTTCGTGACCTTGTGCGCGGAGCCATCGACGTGTTGATCTGCTCGGTTGTGTTCCAAGAAGGGCTCGACGTGCCCGAGCTTGAGAGCGTGATTGTGGGCAGTGGCGGTAAATGTTTGGGTCCAGATGTTCTTGTACTTCGCTATGACGGCCGCATGATACGTGCAGCGGACGTGTGTGTGGGTGATTTTCTTATGGGGCCAGATAGCACACCACGACAGGTGCTTGCTACAACAACGGGTTTTGGTTGTATGTATCGAATTGTTCCGAGTAAGGGTCAGTCCTGGACATGCAATGCCGCGCATATACTGACACTTGGTCGTCGGAATTCAGGTCCTGCCGGTGGCACGTATGACACAGTATTTGATATCCCGATTCAAGATTACTTAAGAAGACCGTCCCGACATTACCAACTGTTCACAACAGGTGTACAGTTTGCTTCTCAGCCTGAACTTCCATTAGACCCGTATTTTCTCGGTGTTTGGTATGGCGACGGCACTAAAGGCCTCCGTTCTGTAAGTGTAACAACACCAGATCCAGAGATCGTGCAGATGCTATTGGAGATAGCAAAAACATACAGGCTAAAACTGCGAGCAGACCGGAGCAAAAGCAAAGCTGCCGCGTATCACATTACCAAAGCACGTCGTGGCGGAAACCCTGCAACCATACGTAATGAATTACTAGAGATTCTACGCACAGTTGTTGGGGACGGGAAACACCTTCCATTTGCATATCTCACATCAAATTTGTCTGATCGCTTAGCATTTCTTGCAGGGTTAATTGATACCGACGGGTCTGCACATCATCACGGATACGAGATTACACAAAAGCGAAAAGCATGGTCCGAGGATATCTGCTTTCTTGCACGTTCCCTCGGGTTGCATGCAACAATGTTTGAAAAGGTAGTAAATGGTTCGAGCTATTGGCGTGTGTTCATTGTTGGCGATTGCCGGAGATTGCCAATTCGCATTAGTAGAAAGAAACCTGCACCTGAGTGCCCTAAAAAACGAGGTAATTTTATAGGTTTTCGCATTGAGGAAGAGGGCATAGGGGCCTATGCCGGCTTTACACTTGACGGTGATGGGAGATTTCTACTCGGGGACTTCACTGTCACGCATAACTCGGTTATCGCAACGTTGCAACGTATTGGACGAGGAATGCGAGTTGCGAAGGACAAGACCACGTTCGAGGTTTTCGATTTTTGGGATCGTGGGTGTTGTCGGAACAACAAGCTCGGGCAACATACAGGGTGCAAGTGGTTGGAGAAGCACTCGCAACGTAGGGTTCGCGCTTACTTGACCGAAGGGTACCAGACGACTGAGCTGGCATCGGTAAGCGAGCATGTACGCGATGACGACAGATGACGCAAAGACCAAGGCACTTAAGTTACTGGCTCTCGCTGTAGGTTCAACTTACGAAGAGGAGCGGCGCACGGCTGCGCTTGTAGCGTGCAGGCTCATTCACGAGCATGGTCTGCTCAACGATACTCCAGCAGAGCACCAAGAATCACCTGGTGAGGCGTACGAGCGGCATCAGCAGGCCGAGCACAAAATGTGGAGGGAGCATTGGGAGCAGTACGGCACACCTCCACACCCAACATCTGGGCCTAAGCCAGGATCGGCTGAAGCGCGAGCTGATTCTTGGTACAAGTCTTGGTACAAGGAAACCGAAGTTCAATACGAAGCCAGGCGTCGGGCACGAGAGGCACAAGAGCAGTCTATGCATGAGGCGCGCCCTGATCCCCCTTGCGAGCCTGAGAGGTACCGAATTCGGTCGAAGTTTGTGAGCATCTGCCGCAACTGTGGGCAGACGATTCGAATCGAAGACATATGTTGGTGGCGGCAGGGTGCGGGAGTGTGGTGTGCTTCGTGTTACCTTGAAACGCCTTCGGAGGATGATGCTGATGATCCGGCAGCATTCTGACCCACTTAGACGCCCCGATCTAAGGTGCAAATACCGGGGAATGCAAGAGATCACTGAGTATGTTGGGTACATTCCGTACGAACCAACCGTACGTAAGGGGTTGGACTCAGGTTCGGGGTTGGGCCCAGAAGGTGAAGCTGCGGTTCTTGATGGTATCTGGGCTCCGGTGTGGATCTACGAGTTGTGCAATGTACTGGCAAAGGAGATCTGTTCGGTAACGCCGATAGACGCGTCTATGAATATTTTGCAGAAGGTGATCGATACCATACGCCCGGATCCGGACGGTCGGCTGCAAGTTGCGCTCACGGTGTGGTCGTTGAGCTTGGACGAACCGCAGGTTGTGTTTTCGGGCGGTCGCATAAGCAAAAACCGAGACAGCATCCGCTTCCGGGCTCCGCGAGATGCTTTGCTTGATTGGGTAGAAGTGTACGGTAGTCCACTGTCTAGGTTCCCACCAGACTATGATTTGGAAACCAGGGTCAAGGGGTTGGCTGATGTGCCGAGAGCTACCTTCGGGCCGAAGATTCCACCACCGCGGAGGTTCTAATTCTAATGACCCATGACATGACTACGTACGAGAAGTGCTTGTTCGATATCATTGATGCTCGCAGGTACTACAGGTTCGTGCATAAGACGGATTTTTCAGAAACGAAACTACTATTAGATGGACAGACATTGGAATGCCGAGCACCGTGTTGGGTCGTTGAGATCTGTCGTGTGATGGATTGTGGAGACCCATTTCTTGACTCGGCCTCAACGCCCGACCCGGCTTCGCTGGCTGACTCACAGTTTGCGAACAGGCTGTTCCATGCCGTGAGCGTGGACGTGCTCGAACGGTTCCCGGCGCTCCTGTCTGTGTGGGAGCTCGACAACAAGCGCGGCGTACTAACGTGGTTAGACGGTTTGGAGGAACGATGTTATGAACAAGCACACGAACAGATGAAACTTGGTTTCATCTACGACTGAAACGCAGTACATCCCAGAAGTGACAGGTGACGAGCTATGATTCAGTTCTACGAGCATTCACGATGGTCTGAAGCCGACTATGCGGCATCGGAAGCAGCCGAGGTGAATGTTGAAGTGCACGTCGGCGAGGAGACTGACGTCGTGTACTTCGTCGTGAGAAGCAAGGCATTCAACAAGCCGCTCTACAAGTTGAAGGTTGACGCCGAAGACTTGTCACGCCTGTTCGCGCTATCGCCCTTCATCCGAGACCTCGCGCAAATCTTCCGGTTTGAGCACCCTCAAAAATAAATTATTTTTCGCTTGTGATTTGCAAAAAACTCTGCTATAAAGGGGAAGTTGCCACAAATTGAATAGGGATTGCTTGCTGGGATGGGAACCTAGCAGGCACCTTGACTGGAATACTACACGGTGTTATCATTTCAATCATGTCATTGCTTGCGTCGCTTCGACGAGCATCAGTCATCCCGACCGCGTAAAGACTTCTGTAGCTTCTTCGTAGTGTTCGAAGCTACTTTGCCTCTCACGAGGCTTCAGCGCTGGTCGGCCCCACCTGATGTTCGTCAAAGCGACGCAAGTCGTTTTGTACCTCCTTCACATCTCAACACAATCTACGGTGCCTCATGAAGACTAACGTTGCATGGGCGCGGCCCTATCAGCATGTCCCCGTTACAGTCAGTGACGACGACATACTGGCTCGCGTCCGACAGTTTGCCCCAGAACATGTCACAGGCAAGGTGGTGCTGTCCTACACTTACGTCACAGGACTACTCGGACGTAATGCCGTTTGGGTGTGGGTATTCCTCGCGACATCCAGACCGCAGACAACAGGCAAGAGCACAATGACGCTCAACAAGATCGCCGAGTACTCTGGCCTCAGTCTCAAACAAGCGAAGTGCGGTCTGGCAATCCTTCGAGAAGTCGGTCTCGTGAAAAGCAACGGTCACATACACAAGAAGGATAGCAGGCACACATTCTACACGATACGCAAGGTCTACGGATGCCCTGGAGTCAAAGTGCTGGCCGGAACTGGTAAGTGCGTGATACCGGGGTCTGTAGGCAAGGTGCTGGAAGATCGGAAGGAAGTCAAACGAGGCGGACGACGACCAGGAGCCGGCAGGCCAACCAACGAAGAGCGTCGAAGACGAGCCATCGAGTCAGAGGTGATTGCCAATGACAACGGTACCAAACAAGAATCAAACGGGACCGTTCAAACAACAGAAAGTAGCGATAATCCCCTAGAAAACTACAGAAACATCGTGGAATTGTACGAAAACATCGGAGAAACAAGCGAAAACTCGGTTCTAGCAGAACAATCAAACGGGACCGTTCAAAGTATCAAATGGGACCATCAGATCTGTTCTGATCAGATCCTAACGGATCTGTCAGCCAGATCGGATAACTTTCTTTCAATCCTTCCTAACGGAAGGAAGGAAGAAAGTACCGCGCTCCGCTTCGCTGCGCGCGTTTTGTATTTCCTGCCTGCGGCGCCCGGATCGGATCCCAACAAATCCACCAAGAGCATCCTACCCGATAGGAGAGCCCGAAGGGCTCACGCGCGTGTAGCTAAGGGAATGACAACGATTGGCGCGCGCGAGATTGGCGCGCGAGGTAAGACTAGCCAAGGGGATGCGCGCGAGCTCATATCGGACGAAGATCGGAAGCATGCCTGGGCCGAGAAATATTCGTATATCCCGGCGAATTACTACTGCTACGACCTAGACGATGGTATGGTGCGTTCTTTCATTCGAACGGTCTTACGGGGTGGGTCTATGTACTTTCTAGATGCATATGTGTCAGGGGCGCTAACTGCGAAATGATAGCGCTGAACACAACATGGGAGCGACGTTATCGGACATGCCTGATTGGAATCGGCACGTGGGAGCAGCCCTACCCACCGTATGTCGACGAGGCGTTGTCTGAAGCGGAGATGCTCCAGCAGCTGGCGAATTGGTACACGTCAGCAGTTGAGTACTATATCGGCGGTCAGTGTTGGGCGTTCCGTCGTCAGGCCGCATACAGGACGCAGTATGCCTCGTGTCTCAAGAAGGCACTCGAATGGTTCAAGACCGAGCACATTCGACCTGCAGCTTGGATCGGCTGGAGTGCACAGATCTGGAAGCACTACAACGGAGCCGACAGCCCAACAGAGCAGCCGGCGCGCAAGGCGCGTACGAAGTATCCTCCGCCGAGTTGGGTATTCGGTGTTGCCAGGATGCAGAAGCGGGTAGGGTGGTTCGTTGCATGTTCTCTCGATTACGACGGCGGTTGCGTGTTCTATTCAAATTCAGCCTATATCCTACTAGAACGGTATCAGAGCATCTCTCGTGAGATGTTATTCGTTGATACCTCGACGTGGGAGGGGCGCGTACGGCATGACAGCATCTGGGAGAAGTATCTACCCAGAATTGAAGAGGCGCGTCTTCTTGCAGCGGCAAAAGACGAGGTTATCACAGCAAAGTTGAAGACCACCCTGGCATTAGCAGAGTGCCGTTGGTTGTGGGGCAAACCTATTCGCGATCTGTAAGGAGGGATGATGGCGGCAACTGTGATCGATTTGAATGAGGCACGGAGGGTACGTAGTCGGGTTTCCGAACCCTACGAGCTAGACAAGACGTTCGAAGCCATCCTTGTAGAAATGTGCTGTTCGAATATGAAGTTCTACACCCGAATTGGCGTGCATCTTGTGCCCGAATGCATGCCGACTCCGACGGCGCAGCTTGTAATGATTGCGCTCAAGGCTGTGATTGAGGATCTTGGGGTACCGCTTGGCAGTTGCGCGCTTGTACTACAGAGGCTTCATCAGATGCGGAGAAAAGGGAGCGTCTCGCACGAACAAATCATCGCGGTTATGGACTTGTTTGAGGTAGGGGCACGCGAACAGGTTGACCCTGAGGTCATGGTCAAGATGGTTGTTCCGATATTGAAACGCCGCGCACAGCTTGAAGCTGTCATCTCTGCAACGGACAGGTTCGGCAAACACGAGGAGCTGTCAGATGTTGCGGGCATGATATTGAAAGCCGACCAAATCGGCGCGATGCAGCCGGTTGGGGCGATATTCCTAGGCAAGCAGACCTTGCAGATTTTGGCGCAGATGCAGAAAAGTGAGATGCTTGAGATTGGAATTCCGGATCTCGACGAAGCTCTTGCCGGGGAGTACATGCACAAAGGTAATTTAGGGCTTTGCGTCGGAACCGAGACAGTATTCATCGGAGATAGTGGATCGGGTAAGAGTATGGCACTTATTCAGTGTGCGGCTAGTGCAGCACGGCAGGGTATGTTTGCTGCATATGCCACATTGGAGCTTTCCGTTGTGAACGTGCATGCGAGATTGTTAGCACACCTGACAGGATTTTCAATTAAGGGCATTCTTTCTGATGACATTGTCAGGGCTAAGGCAGGAGCGGCGCTTGCTGCTCAGCCTCTCGGACCTATTGCCGTGCAGTACTTCACCCCACAGGCCACGACGGTCGAGGATCTCGAAGCCTGGATAAAGGATCTCGGAAAGGAGCATGGTTCCGAGCCACGGGTGTTAATTGTCGACTATGCCGACAAACTCGTGAGTAAATTGAAGCGTAAGAACGGAGACGAGGTTTCCAAGTACACGCATGGGCAGATTGTGTTCGAGACACTTCGCCTCAATGCTGATGAGAAGCAGCGGTGGTGCATTACGGCCGCGCAGGCCAAGCGCAAGGATCGGCATCGATCCATGGTGGATCTCGAAGATGCTGCCGACAGCATCGAGAAGGTACGAGTTGCAGATTATGTATTCACACTGAACTCGATTGGTGACGGCCAACATGAGCTTGTGATCTTCATAGCCAAGAACCGTCACGGTTCGGGCAGATATAAGATCGGGCCATGTCTAACCGACTTCGCGCGCGGGCGATTGGTCGAGTGGCCTCCAAAGAGGTGATGGATGTATCATATTCTGTTCGTTGGTGGACTAATAGTCGGGTACCTGTTCTGCGCATTGGGCGGAGCGTTAGTCGAGCGCAAGTTGCGCTTAGAACGTCGAGGTGTCATTTGTTCGGTGCTAATGCTCGTGTTGGTTGGAGTTGTCGTGTACCTCGAACGGCATCACCATAAGGTTTGCGAAGCAGCGTGCAACCCAGACCTGGTGCACGATTGTCGGTGGGATTGGTCTATTTGCGTTCCAAACATGCCGCGGTCGGTGAAATTGGAGGCTAAGCATGGAAGTCGTTGATCCAGGTACCATTCAATCAGCTATCAACGGGCATAAGCCTGGAAAGCGAGGTTGGATTCGATGTAACTGTCCCTACTGCGAAACGAAGGTTGGAAAGGTCGACACGAAGCGCACGCTCGCGGTACACATCAAAGGCTACGTACACTGCTTTCGGTGTGGCGTGGAAGGGCAGGTAACTCTTGATACAGGATACGATCCTGCAGATTACGAGAAGCCAACGGACGACGAGCCCGTCCCTTTAGCGCCACCGGAGGGATATTACCCGCTGTACCAGGAACCAGCTCTATCTGCTCCGACGTTCAACAAGTTCCGGAAGTATGTGGAAGAAACAAGAAAACTAAAGCCCGATGTAATGGCGGAAGCCGGCGTGGGTGCGTGTCTGTGGGGGAAGTACAGTGGACGTATTATCGTGCCGGTGTTCGGGACGTCAGGATCGTGGATGTGGTTCGTATCGAGAGACCTCGCAAAGAAGGGGAACTTCAAGTTTCCGACAGGGCAGAAGAGGGGCGTGATGTTCAACCACCAGGCTTTGCTGCAGAAGACGGAAGAACCGGTGCTTCTGGTGGAAAGCGCGTTCGACGCATTATCCGTGTGGCCTGATGGCGTGGCAGTGCTCGGTAAACCGACCGATCAACATGTTGAGGCGCTACTTGCATCTCGGCGTCCTGTCTGCGTGGCGCTCGATGGGGATGCGTGGGAAGAAGGTGCCGGGTTTGCTCTGAAGTTGAAGGCTTTGGGGCAAAGAGCCGGAACGCTCAGGTTTGCGCCAAAGGAAGATCCAGACGAGGTAGATTCACAAGATTTGAAGGAACGGGCATATATGTCCGTGATGTAAATGCTCGATGCGCGTGGAGGGCGCAGACCATGAAGATTTCAGACCTATCATTCAGGGCAGAGTTGTCAGTTTTCGGGTACGAAGGCGAAGCTGAGTACGGCTATCTTGCGGAAGCTATGCTCGAAGGCACAAAACCAGAGTCCCTGTTGACATTGAAGTTCTGCGGCGTGGATCAGGAGCACGCATTAGCTTTGATCGCACAACTGGAGCAGGTTACGTCGGGCACTCCGGTTATATCTGTTTGGATGTCGAATAGCGTTCCGAAAGGCGTGTCGGTTCCAACAGGTACTGAGGAAAGCGCACCCAAAATTCCTTGGGTCGAGCGGTCCCGTGTTGTTTCCTGTGCCGAGCAGCACGCGACGAAGGCAGTTGTTGCGGTCGAGCACCAAGTACAGGAACTACCCGACCCTCAAGTCGAGTTGCCACTAGTCGTTGAGAAGGTTGGGAAGGTGCAACGTCCGAGGGCAAAGAAAGACAATGGGGCTAAGGTATTCAGTACGGCCGATGTAGTTGTAGTTGTTGAGACTCTCCGTGCTGCAAACCCACCAGATCCATCCGGCGACTATGTCTTTCCGCCGCCAGGGCACCCTAATACCCCGCCCTCACAACCCGAGCCTAACCAACCCCTAGTCCAACCTCTTGCGAGCTCGTCTAGCCCCCACCAGGAGCCAGCACGAGCCGATGCAGTCTCAGACGATGGGGGGGATATTCCGTTTGGAGCCCCGGACACGACTTTCGATCCAGATACGTTCGAAGGAGCGTTGACCAAGTACGAAGTAAACCTTCTGCAACTACAGACCGCAAAGAACTGGCGCGAGATCTGGGAAAGCCTGGAGAAGTCTGGGTACACGGGAGTTGATGACCTGACTGCTGTCGTCACTGCGTACAAGTTACAGGTTCCGCTATTCAGTAAGGTCGAGCCAGCATCGTTGGCCTCGCATATCGCCGAATGGGTCAAGTTTCGGGTTAAGCATCTACTCGTGGTCCCAAACGCTGTAGATCTGCCCAAGCCTCTGCCGAGCATAGAAGATTCGGCATTCGCTGCAAAGGAGCACGTGATACCACCTATAGACCCCAATCCCCTAGATGTGGCAGCAATGGCAGGGTTCACCACGTTTACGCATTTGGTGAATACCCTGCATCGTCACGGTTTGTATTCGGCGGAGGAAATCACCGATTGGTGCCGAGAGCATAAGCAGGATATTGTGGTTTTGAAGACCATTCCTGAGAATGTATGGGCTGAAAAGATCGAGTGGAGCATTACGAACCTTAACTTCAAAGAAATTTACGAATGGAACCCTAGGGCGCTGACGCACCCTACAGAACTGATCTCAGAGCCGGCTACGCCATGACTTCTTCGCTATTCGACGCGCATAGGGGTATTTGGCTGCACCCATATGCCTTCAATCAGGGTCGCAATGCGTCGTGTACGGAATGCTTGCTATACGAGAACGCAAAGACCGTGTGTCTACCTGCGGAAGGCGATGTTGGTGGGATCCATCTGGTTGGCGAAGCGCCCGGGGAACGTGAGGATGAGGTTGGTCGGCCGTTCGTAGGTCGTTCGGGAGATTACTTGCGCAGGTGTGTAGAGAAGTGGGCTCCTGGTAAGGCTATCGTTTACGATAACGCCTGCAAGTGTAGACCCAAGAAGAACGCGACTCCAACCCCATCAATCATCTCGACGTGTCGTGGGTACCTGTTTCGAAACCTGCTTGATGCCAAACCCGAACGTATTATCGCCCTAGGGGCAATCGCAGCAATGTCTATCTTCGAACCTATCGCTCCGTTGTCCGTGCGTAAGGGGTACAGATTCGTTGAGATTGATGGGCGTAATGTGCCTGTCTTTCTATGCATTCATCCGGCGGCAGCACTTCGGAACAAGTTCGTGGGTCAATGGTTCGAAGAGGATCTCAAATGGGCGCTCACGGTTCCCATTCCTGTTCCGGCGACCCGAGATTGGTCGGTTGTCAGAGATGCAGACGACGTTCGACATGCCATCAACCAAGCGAAGGCCTCCAGGTGGGCAGCTTTCGACGTCGAGACGCGCGGGTACATGTTCGATACGGACTTCCGTATCATCAGTGTGGCAGTAGCTCCGAACAACTTCGGGGAAGTGTTCGTGTGGGATCGTGACGCATTAGCTAGACCAGACCTGCTGCAGCCATTGCTGAATTACATGCAAAGCGCCTCGCCGAAGGTCGGGCAGAATGTAAAGTACGACATGCTTTCTTTCTATTCGGCGTATGCTGTGATGCCCAACGGCGTGGTAGGAGACACTCGGTTATGGAGAAAGCTCGTGGAGTCGGAGGCACCTGCTAAACTTGCAATCATGGCGAACTTAGTCGGTATGGCAGGGCACAAGGACGAGGCTACAAATGCAATGAAGGAAGCGTTGAAGCCAGTATCGAAGGCGCTTACGGCTGAAAAGAAAGCATTAAAAAAGACCCACCATCCCCAGAGTATAGTGGAAACTGTGCTCATCGGGTACATGCCGGCAGCTGACGTTCCGGAGTTCGCGAACCTTGTTAGGAAGGTTGACGACCAAGAAGACGAAAAGGCAAAGTACGCGTTTGCGCTAATGCCCCAAGATACGCTTTGCAAGTACAACGGTCGCGACGCATTTGTTACCGACCTATTAGCTGAGGAACTATCGCGGCGTCTAGTAGCAGACCCAGAGCTTCATCGGGTCTGGGATATCATGCTCAAGCCTGCAATCTTTGCGTTCGCTCAAATTGAGGCATGGGGGTTAGCTGTGTCGCGTACGGCAGTGAAAGAGATAGACACGTATCTGGAGGCCAAGATCGCGACGTGCCGCGCGCAAATGGACGGCTATGCGGAGCCTGGCTTTGAGTGGGGGAGTAACAAGAAGGTGGCCGATCTACTTTACAACAAGTATGGTATTGCATGCCCCAAGTTGACAGAGACCGGAGCTGACAGCGTAGACCGAGAGACGCTGGATCTGATATCCAGCAAGCACGACTTGCCTAAGCTATTGGTCGAGTACCGTCGACTGGCAAAGTTCCGATCTAACTACGCCGGAGGACTCCTGAACTACGTACGAGCGGACGGACGCGTGCACGCGAGCTATGATATTATGGGCGCCCGTAGCGGAAGAGGCTCTTGCGTATCGCCAGCACTCCAGACTATTCCTCGGTCTGGGGATAGTATCGAAGGAAAGATGGCGCGGGATTGTTTTGTTGCTAGCCCGGGTAATCTACTTGTATCGCTCGATTTTGGGCAACTCGAATTGAGGATTGCTGCAATGTTGAGTAGCGACGAACGGATGATCGCAATCTTTCAGGAGGGCGTTGACTACCATCAGCGAACAGCCGAACTCATTTCGAAGGTTGCTTGGGGTATCGCGCCGGAAGTTGTTGAGAAGAAGCACAGGTCGGCTGCGAAGAACGTTAACTTTGGCTTGTTGTATGGAATGCAGGACGGAACTCTGTCAAAACGGCTCGGATGTTCGATGGCAGAAGCGGGGAGGATTCGAGGTGCAGTACTTGGGCACTTCACACGGCTTAAGGATTGGATAGAAGAAACGATCCGATTCTCCAAGCGTACAGGGCAAACACGAACGTACTGGAATGGGTATCCATTTCGAAAGCGGGACTTGTGGCGTATCGTAGACCACGACAAGGAAGCTGTCGCAGGAGCAGAGCATGTTGCGGTTAATTCACCAATCCAAGGGACTGCTAGCGACTACTGTCTTGCCAGCGTAATCGAGATTGTTCGATGGCTTGTAATGGAGTCATTTCCAGCAAAGCTAGTCCTCACAGTACACGACTCGATCATCTTGGAGGTGCCAGAAAAGCTTGTAGAAGAAGCTATCGAGCGTGCGCGTAACATCATGACAGGATGGCCGTCTCAGGGAGTGCCACTTGTAGTCGATGTTGAGGTTGGACCAGCATGGGGTAGCTTGAGAAAACTTGAAAAATAGTTGCAAAAAGTATTGCAATCTATGCAATATATATGTTTGGCGGATCGAAGAATAGGGAGGAACGATGCCAGATCTAAACGGAATGACTGTTGAGCAATACCTATGGGACTCAATACATATCGAGCCTCTAGCCCTACAAGAGGAGTACGTTCGGATTCCTGGAGACCTTGCGTATTGGAATGCCCAGTACGCCGATGCGTTTGAACGATTGCAGCGCGCAAAGCTATCTTTAGACCTGGGGTTAGCTCGACTGAATGCAGAACATCGAGAGCTACTTGGCGTAGGGGGTAAGAAAACAACCGAAGCAATGGTAGACGCAGCCGTCGCTTTGGATCCAGAGTTCGAGAGGTTACGCCTAGACGTCATCGTAGCCGAATCCCAGACAAAGAAGTTGTACGGATTTGTGGATGCTGTACGGGCAAAGAAGGACATGATTATCTCTGTCGGCGCACAGTTACGTGCTGAGATGGGTGGGGATCCTAGTTTACGCGCCGAACACGCAGCTGCACACATGAGGGATCCTGGGGTTGGACGGTAGTTTAGCTTAGACCACGAAACATGTAACACGAACAGGAATACGAACATGGCACAACAAGGAATTCAGAAGACACAAGCACAGCAGGCATCCGGGGTAGTTCAGTATGGGAAGTATGACCCGTCGGTGAGTCAGGAGGAGCAAGGTTTCTTTGCTTCGGATCTGGACTTTCTCAAGCTATCGGTGGGCGATAACGTAGTTAGGTTTTTACCTCCACCAGTTGGGTGGGACCGTCCTTATGTCTTAGTGAAGCAGCACTTCATTCAGGCTGATGGGATGGAGAAGGGCTTCTCAGTTGTATGCGCGCGACAGATGGCACGCGAACGGTGCATCATTTGTGAGAAGATCTCCGAGTTCAAAGCAATGGGTAACGACATTCAGTACCAGCTAGCCGAAAAGATGTTCGCGCGAGCACGTGCGTTTGCTAATGTCATTGACCGGCGGAATCCCGAACTCGGTCCGCGCATATTGGCGTTCGGGAAGACTGTCTTCGAACAGCTTTCTAAGATTGCAGCGGACAACGGCGATTACTGTGACCCCGAAACAGGGTTCGACATTAACATTACACGGGTCGGGACGGGGCAACAGGACACCAAGTACTTTTTGATTCCTCGTGGTTCTTCGTTGTTGGGCGATCTCAATTGGATCGCCGAGGCTACAGACCTGTCCAAGTTCGCCAAGATCGACTCGGCTGAGGAGATTATGCGACGGTGTGGGGACTTGTTTGCTCCACGTCAGCCTGCGCGTAGGATGCCAGGTCCATTTCCACCTGGACGTCAACTACCTGCGCAACCTCAGGCGCAACCTCAGGCGCAACCCCAACCACGTCAGCCAGCACAACGCACGGTAGCAGACGACATGAACGACACCTTTCCGAAGGGGTACTAAGCAATGGGCGCGAAGGTCGTACACACGTACGGGGAACTACTTGAGCATCTCGGGCACTTCGATCTTCGCGTTTGGATGACTGCGTACTGCGTCGCTGTGGCTAGGACATCCAATCCAAACCATGGCGGCGCGTCCGCAGTTCAAGTAGCCAACGAGGCCGTCCGTCGTATTCACGTGGACTTGAAAGATGGCATAGCGCTTGTGGAGGACTAGTCATGAAGGGGCAACTGTGCGCGGTCTGTGGGAAGCAGGTCTTGGGGGCTAAGAAGGTTGTTGCAACGTCTGAAGGATGGTACCACGGGGAGTGCTATGCCCAGAAACTTCCAACATGTCATCCCGTGTTGTGGCAGCAGTGTCTGCAATGCGGAGCGAATGTGGACGTCGGGCTAGGTCCACAGAAATGCGTCTGCGGGACAGTGGTGTTCCCGTGAGGACGAAAAAGTATGTGACCGACGACGGTTGTTATCTCGCCATCGATGACAGCGAAGACTACGGTATTGGTTGGATCATCCCAGACGACGGATTTGGCGCCTACATCGGGGATGTGCGGTACGACAGTTCTGTCGCACCAAAAGATAGAGAGACGTGGGAAGCGTGGGCTGTGTATCAAGCTGTCAAGCCTTTCGCCGAAGGTATGACTCAACTTAACGGATTTTACTTCGGATCGAAGAAGAAGGCTCAACTTGCGCTTCAAGCTGCAAATGATGCTCTGATTTCGAATGCACCGTGGCCCGAATGGGCAGTGCGTGCAAAGGCTGCAGGGTGGGCTCCGCCGAAAGGGTGGAAGCCGTGAGTGACACAGACGCATTAGACACTCTGCGACGAGCTGTGTGTGCCGTTTGCCGGGTTATAGATGGTAACAAGTGGATTCTTGCACACATCTCTCAGGACGAGCGTGTAGCTCTCAAGGATCTAGCCTACTATTCCGGGTGTACGGACATGAGTTGGTGGGATGCTGAAAGACCAGAGGTTCGATGATGTCTATTGCGTTCGTATCAGACCTCCACATAGGCAATCATCGAAGGATGGGCGAGCAAGCTGTCGGCTCGATCAATACTCGATGCAAGCTGGCACTCGACACGTTCAAGTATGCACTGAGTCTTGCAAAGCTCGCGAAGTGTTCGGCGTTCGTGGTGTGCGGCGATCTGTTCGATACAGACAAGCCTGAGCCCGCCATAATCCGAGCTGTGCAGAATGTTATCGAGCAGGCCGGACTCAAGGTGTATTTGTTAGTAGGGAATCACGACCGTACATCGGATGCACCCTACGATCACGCGCTTGCACCGCTATCTGGGGTAGCGTTCGTAGCCGAGCATCCTTGCATTGCCAGAGTAGACGATTGTGACGTTCTGTTCTATCCGCACATGGCGGCAGACATGACGTGCGGGGACGTGCAACAGCATATGCCGTATGCCCCGAACGGGGCATCTGTTCGGTATATTGCAATCCATCGGGGGGTATACACGGATAGGATGCCCAAGTATTTGCATTCAGGCAAAGCGCTTAGTCTTGGTCAGGCTAGGCAATTGCGAGAGTCGCGGGGCGCAAAAGCTATGTTTTGCGGCGACTATCATGAGACCGAAGCGTGGTCCGCACCGGACAGCATTGTGCAGTGTGGCGCACTTGTGCCGACCGGCTGGGACCAAACTGGGTTCAGCACGTGCGGTCGCATGTACGTTATGGACGGCGACCAGTTGCATGTGGTTAGTGTTCCCGGTCCTCGGTTCAAGACTGTCGAGTGGGCCGAGGATCTGTTCGATCGGCTCCACGAACTACAGCCGTTAGAGGTTGAGGCATCAAGGTTGTTCGTGCAGGTCCGTGTACAGGCAACTCAGCTGCAGGTTGCACGTGAAACACTGGAACAGCATGGAGGGCAGGTGTTAGGCGTGGTACCTGTCGTGTACGAATTCGTTGTGAAGGATGACGCAGCGAAGGAAGCTTCTCATCGTGCGGCAGCTTGCGCCCGTGCGTCCGAGACGCTCAACGATGCCCTCGCTGCGTACGTCGAACAACTCGCGTTGACACCGTTTCAACGCAACGAGGTTCTGTCGCGGTGCCAGGGGTATCTGAAAGGATAACCGATGGGAACCGAAGATCTGGATCCGCCCTACGTGTTCCTGTCCATCGTGTTCGATGGGGGCCTCGAAGATTCTCCAGCTTTGGTCGGGGTGTACCCTTCGAACGTTCGTTGGTTCGGTTGCGAGTACGATGGTTGTTGCGGCCTCGAAGGGTTCCTTGGGTGTGATAGGACATGGTACGAGTGGATGCTCCACGAAGGTATCGCACCAGGTCAGCGGTTCGTTGTGCGTGTGCCCCAACCATCATACTTTAGAGATTACGATGGAGAATATGATGTTGAGTACGGCGATGCATACGTGGTCTGGAAGCAGCCGTTGCCACAAGGGACGGAATGGATGCTTTGGTTCGCTTGGTTCAAAGATCTTGATTTCAGGAACATTGTTGTGATGACTCCGTAGGAGATGACAAGTGGAAGTGCAAAGGCTGGAATTGAATGGCATCTTGTGCCACAAGGACACGACGATTGAGCTACCGCAGCAAGGCATCGTTCTAGTTACCGGCCCGAACGGATCTGGGAAGTCGTCGATTATCGAAGCTGTGTCGCTAGGGGTATGGGGGAAGACCCTTCGGGGTGCGTCGGGCTGGAATCTCAATGTGAAGAATGCGTCTGTCCGGGTGACAACATGGGATGAGGTGCAGGTCCTTCGAGAGTCGAAGAAGAAGAGCCTCAGCGGGCAATTGAATTGGCGCGATGGCAAAGGTTCTGTTGCCTACGAGACTACGACTAAGGCCCAAGAGGCATTGGAGTCCGTTGTGGGTTCGTGGGATGTGTGGCGTCGGTGCTGTGTCTTCTCCAGCCATGACGCGGCCCATTTCAGCCGAGCCACCGACGGGGAACGCAAACGGCTTCTTGAGAGCATTCTAGGGCTCGAACGGTTTGATATAGCACTAAGTGCTTGCCGCGAACACCAGAAGACTTTCAAACGACAACAGGACACGCAGCAACGCGAGATTGATAACGGCCGAATTCAACTCGAAGGGGAGGAACGTCGCCTTCGGGATGCCCAGATTGCACTCGAAGCATTGCCTCCGTTGGAGTCTACGTTACCAGGACGACCGGCGATAGAGTACTTAGAGAAGAAGTGGACGGCATTGCGCCAGCACATCGTTCAACTATCGCATGACCGGCAGAAGTATGATACCGATGCCCGTGTAGCACAGACCAAGATCGACAAGAGCAAGGAGTTTCAGACATTACTCTTGCAATCGACTTGCCCGACATGTCGGCAGTCGATATCCTCTGATGTCAAGCGCACCCGCATGAATGAAGAAGCCAAGCTGATTGCAGAGTTACAAGTTGCGATAGATCACGCGTTGGATGCAAGTGCCGAAGTAGAAGCTGTCGTGCAGTCTCTGGTTGAGGATGACAAGCTACTCGAGTTGCAGGTTATGAATGCCAGACGCGAGATTCAAGCTGCCGAGCTGAAACGTCAGCACGTGCAATCAATGCTCGCCGCTCGCGAGCGCGCAGTGTCTACCATCTCGTCGGTTGAACGGATAATCGCACAACTATCCGAGAACAAGACATCGCGCGAGGCCTCGCTTGCTGAAGTGGTGGTAGAAGTGGAGATCCTAGATGCCTGCGAGTCGGTACTAGGGTTGAAAGGTGTTCGCGCGAACGTGTTAGGTGCGTGCCTTGGTGGTATCGAGGCAATGGCAAACTTATGGCTATCAAGGCTGTCTGACGGGGTCAGAGTCGAGCTTCAGCCGTACGAGGAGCGCAAGAGCGGGAGCATCTCGCAATCGATAGGTCTCAAGATTGTCGGGTACGGCGGAGACTACCAAGCGAGCAGTGGCGGTGAGCGTCGTCGGTTGGACGTTGCTTTACTGCTAGCGCTCGCGGAAGTGTCCTCAGCTGCGTTCGGGCTGAAGGGGGCCACGTTGTTCTTTGACGAAGTGTTCGATACGCTGGATATCGAAGGCGTCGAACGTGCAAGTGTAGCCCTTAGCGAACTAGCCAAGAACCGATGTGTGGTTGTGATCGCACATTCGGACGCCGTCAAGCGGTCACTTGCGCCCGATGTGTGGCTGAAGGTAGCAGGAGGGAACGTGTCGTGTTAGTATCATATGCAAGCTGTCGTAAGATCTGCGACGCTATAAAGGATGCCCCTAAGAATTGTAGGCAACTACAAGCCGAGTGCGGATTCGAGAAACGAGTTGTCACCGACACCTTGCATGTCTTGCGTACAAACGGACTGGTTAAACGTACTGGCTTCACGGCTGGGATGGTCTACACGTTGACCGGTGGGATGATTACGAAGGCTACGTTGCTAGAGAAAAGTCTTGTTAGAATCGCAGTCGAGTACGAAGCCGCGCAAGCTCCATCGGAAGCCGGGCATGAGTTGATTAAGGCTTTAGACTTGTGGGGTAAGTACGTTTCTCCGACTCCTACAAGTACGCTCGGGCTGTTGCAGGTAAAGGTACGTCGGCAAGACAAGTGGCTTCGACTCGTCAGGACAAACCTCCGCGCTGCCGAAGAGTTATTGCACTACGACACGACTCTTGGCAAGTACGAGCGGGTAGCGGTACAGCGGCTACTATACGCAGCTCGTGACATTGCGGGAGGTCTAGAGTATCCGAGACTGTACAACTATCCCGGTCCAAAGCCAAACAGACATCAACTAACTCTTGAGGATGCGTGTCGTGGTTCCAGCCAAACGTCTAGTTCGTAATTTTGCCGAGAAGGCGATTGGTATCTTCTACGAAGGTCCCAAACCTCCGCTACGGGTCAAGGTCGCAGTGGAGCTATTCGCACAGAATTGTCCCGACGCAACACATGAAGCATGGCGGGACTTTGCGATAACCCAAGCCGAGGAGTGCTACCGGTCTGGGTACGTGCGAGGGCTAGAGAGTGCTGAGCGGGACAAGGATGTGCAGCCAGAGCACGATCCTGAGATTATTGCGCGTGAGTTAGATCAGGATTGGGGCAGTGAAGACCAAGAAGGTCCACCACCTATAATTGGAGCGGAAACAGTGAGCGAAGATGACTGAGCAAGATTTGAAAGATGCTATCGAGCGGGGAATCTATGTGATGCATTCATCTGGCGTTATTGGGAAGCCGGTGAAGTACTTCGAAGCTGGTGCGTACCCTACCGAGCGTGGTCCGATTTCTAACCCCGTCGTCGAGCTGCACAACGGGCATGCGTTCGTTGCAATGCCGGCAGCGTTCCAGCCACTCGACGAGCACGATGCGAGATTCGTGCAAGGTTGCCGTGTTCTAGCGCAAACTTGCATCAATGGGATGCTTTCGTTGGGGAAGCAAAGCCTGACGATGTCGAGAGCTGTATCGTTGATTTTACACGTACTAGGAGACGCCGTCGTAACTTTGCGTGAAGGGCAAAGCAATGAATCCAGTTAAAGAAGTGCCGATTGTGATTCCGTCCGATCCTGTTGTATCGCACAATGCTATCGGGGCTCTTGTGCAGTACTACGCAGAAACTATTGGAGCACTACGCGAAAAATGCTTGCGACAGCAACAACAAATTGATATGCTTGGTCACGCGCTCAAGGCAGCCACGAAAGGTCAGGACGATGCCGTTAGTATCCCCGGCGGGAGCGAATGACGACGTTGTCCGGCGCGAAGGGGCTCCCGCCGCAGCGTGGCTCGTGCGAAGCAGACGGGAAGTCATCAAGGTACGAGGCGCGTTTGCTCTGTTCATACCCGAAGGGGCTAAGATTCAACCTTGGCTACGTATTGCGGTCCGGTACCTGGAACTCAGCAGACGATGGCAGGTCGAGGAATCAATTTCTACGACTTGGGGCATTGCCGGCACCTACATCAAGGTCCGATGGCTGCGGTGGCGCAAACCGCGAAGTGATCGCGATTGGGGCGCCGCATGCTAATCTGGTGCTGCGTTGCAATCGCTGTAGTTACAGCGGGCAACTTTTGGCTCTATCTGTTGTGGAAGGCGACCGACAACAGGCTAAGAGAAGCTATCGAAGATTGTGTACGCATCAAGCGAGAGCTTCGGCGGGTGTGTGCCATCCTGGAGGTGCACCTGACGCACCACTTGAGGCTCAAGAATGATCGACCTTCGCAAAGAGACTGAGGCCTTGTTCCGTGAGCCTGTCGATTCAATGTGGTCACCTGCTTGGGCGCCGCACGTGGTTGGGTTCTTTACGAAGAGGCAAGTAGGGCTAGATGGGCCAGAACCGCAGAAGTACCGTTGTTACTGTACCACGTGTAACGTTGAGCATCGAGGCGAGTGCGCAACGGGAGCCATTCGGAGCCACGTATCTCACTTCGCCGCAGTTCACTTACACCGAGATCCCTTCAACAGCTGCAAAGCGGCTAACTCAAGAGGCTCGCGCTAGAACTCGCCAGATTCTAGCGCTTACTGGAGTGGCCGTATTGTTGTCCGTTCTGGCGTGTTGGATTGCAGGTGGAAAATGCTACTAGTTCGAAGCCAACAAGTTATCCTTTGCAAGCTCGGCAAGGGCTTGAGTGTCCGTTATTTTGGGATGTTTGGGCCAAGACAACATCCAGAATCGTCTGAAGGTCGAGAAGCGGTGTTCGCTCATGTTCTGGGCGATCTCGCTATTGCACCGTCCTGCGGCATACGCTGCGAGCCGTTGCTCGAATGGCAGATGTCGGCAGGTCGAGAAGCTCTTTTTAATGATGTGCAACGTGGTTGTAGCGCATTTAGCCGTATCGGAGACGAGTTCGAGGCCTGTCCACCCTTCGTCGGTGTACCTAGCACTTGTGTAGACCCACGTGCCGTTTGGGAGCCGGTCCCGCTGTACGCCGAGCATGATCTGCCCGAGGCACCACGACCTTCCATGGTCGTTGAATCCGCTTCGAATGTCGTGGTCTCGTGCGAGACCGTATTGAACATCTCGGCGGAAGCCGGATTCATAGTACATCTTAGTGGCGACAAACAACGCGGTGCGGCTTCGGCCATACTCGCCGCCGAATAGGGGTCGGTCTTCGGAGTTGAATGCCGCAGTGAGGATGCCAGATGCGATCTCGATCCGCCGAGCTTCTGCTTGGACCACAGTTTCTTGTGCTTCGGGCACGTAGTGATGCCGGTCTGTAGGGGCCATGATGTTGAGAGTCAACGTCAACCAGAGTAGTAGAGGTTCCATGATACAGGAGCCTTATCGAAGACGCGTGGATTGTCAACCGGGAAGGTGATCGATGTCTTACATTCGATTATGCGACAAAGTGTATGTAGTATCCACTACAGGGTACGAATTTGCAGGCGTATACACAAAAGGTGCGTGGTATGTGCCACTCATTGACGGCACAGATATCAGAGAGTTGGAAGTCGCAGACGTAGCACGGGCAAAACTGTTTGCCGGACTGCCAGATAGGAGCATTCGATGCGAAAAGTGATAGCTGACCATTTCAAGACGCATCCTCATCTTCGACGGTGGAGCAACGGTAAGGCAGACTTGCCCCTCAATCCACTTCGAACGTTTGCAATGGGGAATCGTAAGAAACTAGCCATTCGGATCCTACGGGCTCTCGACATCGCTAAGGGGCATCGAGGCGACGCTGCAAGGTTGCTCAACATGCCACGGTCGTTGCTGTATCAGCACATCGCACGGTTAGGATTATGGCGCGACATCAAGATTCTAACATTGCGCCGGAACTTCAAAGGTAGCGGGCTGCTTCGAGAAGAAAAGACAGGGAGGCACCTCTTTTCTCGTCGCAAGCAGAGGATGTTGCCTGTTGGCTCGGCTCGGACTGTCTGCGCGATTCCTTACAAGGAGACCACGTATGACTACTACGCGCCGAATGTGCTGCCAGCCCTCGACGCAAAGAATCTAATCAAGTCGTTTGCAGTCAGGTTCGACTGTTTTGATAAGGCGCTCGCCAACGAGCGGGTTGACGATGCCGCTCCGATGTTGTGGTAATGGAGGAGGACATTGTTGTATGCAAGGGAGACGGTCGAATCAGCACGGAATATACGGTTTGGTGCGTTCGCTGCTGCGAATGGAATCAGCAGACGTACAGTCGGAAGGCGTGCATTGCGTATTGGAAGGCTCTGGGATGGAAGCGACGTCCGAAAGAGGGGTGGGTATGTTCGAGGTGCATGTTAAAGAAGTAGCCTACCGCGCGCGAGTGTTCAAGTTCGCATGGCAGGTAGTCTTATCAATGCAAGAAAGGTACGTTGCTAGCAAAGCAACCATGTCTCAGGTTGCAGGCGTATTGGCTGTGATGGTTGATAGCTGGAATCTAGGGGTCAAAGCATGCGACGGCAACATCGAGAAGTGGGAAGCGGCCGTCGTGCAGGAAGTAGAGGCGCCACATGACGTTTGATGAGTGGGCAGAAGAAGTAGAGTGCATTAGTTACCGCCGGCACGGTGAGGTTCTGCCGTGTAGGTGGGTGAGTGACGATGCCTTAGTAGCACATGCAGAAGGGCAAAGCCCTAGTGAGTACGCGGACTTCTTAGAGCTACGGTACCACGACCGCAAGAAGCCTGTATACTACTCGCGACAAATAGCTTGAAAATAGTTGCAAACAGTATTGCAATCTATGCAATACATAAAGGGAAGAGCAACAAAGAGCAAGGTGGTTCCGATGTTGGTGCGAAAGGAGATTTGACATGTCAGTGAGGATAGGAGTGGGGGCCCTTCGATCCCCTAAAGGCGAGGGCGAAAGCCTCTCAGCCAATCGCGAAAGCGACATCCGCCAAGATGATAGTACTCTTATCCTCTCTGATGTGGCTAAACTCACTTCCGCCATAACGCTTCGGATCTGGCCGAATAAGGCACAAACAGACATGCTTTGGGCTGCGGCTCGGTGCATGCCTCATGTCGAGCGTGAAGTCACCCTTGGCTTGCTCAAAGGTGAAGGTGAAGGAGTAGCTCCCGCTACATATGCGTGCAGAAAAGCGGTAGCTATTGCAAAGGCATGGGGCGAGATCCCTGCAAAGCCACGAAAGGACGGACGTCTACCGGATGCTTGCTGGCGATGGGGAGGTGCGTTTGTCGGCGAAGCTGCCATGCATGCGGCAACCCGGTTCGCTACATGGAAGAAGAAAAACCTTGAGAAGGCCTCCCCGCCATGGGCAAAGTCCGTCGGTTTCGGAGTGCGTACGGACGGAGTGAGATTGTCAAAAAATGGCCGAAGAGTACACGTGTCCCTAGCGATGCTAGGGATGCGGGACGGTCACAGACAAGCGCAACCTGTTTTCATTGTCACCGTAGAAGGACGTCAAAGCCCTATTGTTCTTGATAGAATACTTGCGGGAGAATACTCATCTAAGAGCTGTAGGGTCGTCAACAAAGATGGCAAGTGGCTCCTCAAGGTCTCCTACCAATGGCCAAAGCCGCATTCCACGCAAGCCAAGGGGATTATGTTCGTCCGTCGGACAACTAACAAGTTCCTTGTGGCGATGACACTCGCTGGAGAATCACCCGAACCTTTGCTTGAGACGCGGTCAATCGTGGCTCTTAAAACTCAACTAGACGCCCGCAAGAAAGCTGTGCGTCAGGGGCTAGCACACCGCGGTAGTGGCGCTCGCGGGCATGGTGTTGCTCGTAGGTATCGAGAGTACACGCGACTAGACGGAATAGAGCGGAACACTGTAGCAACATGGTGCCAGCAGCAAGCGGCATGGATCGCCAAGGAATCCGTCCGGCTGAACTGTGGTATGGTCATGCTGGAAGACTTTGCCGGAAGTTCGGTACCTGTCAGTGAGGACCGCCGTCTACAGACGTTACTTAGGCGATTTCCATTTGCCAAGTTGAACGAATGTATCGAGTGGGCGTGCAAGAAGCATGGATTGGAGTGCTCTTCTCAGGTCGTACATACGTCCGTCGAGTGTCCGGTATGTGGTGAGGTAGTAAGCGACCGAAGTGGCTGGAAGGTCTGTGTGTGTGGTTTATGCGTGCAGAAAGATACCTTGGCGATTTGGAGAATAATTCTTGCCGCAAAGCTGGACACAGTCGGCATGGTGAAGCGGGCAGACCACGAGGCCAGGTTGGCAAAGACAATCGAAAGGAGCAGAACACATGGCGTGGTTTGATGGTATGACAATTGACGAAGTGATTGCGCATCTCCGAACACTGAAGGCAGGGGCGGACAAAGCAGAGCAAGTGTGCGTCTGTGCGTGCATAGAGTTGGAGAAATCCGACATTTGGAAGAAGGCACGAGGGCCGCGAGACGCTACATTTGCCGTGTTCTTGGATCGAATGGGTGTATGCGATGAGAAGTGGTATCTGCGCAGAAAACATGCCTACGCAGATCCGAACTTAGCATGCCATATTGAGACTACTGGACTAGCAGCAATGGCTCGTGCCGCAGAAATCAGTAACTTAGAAGAAAGGGAGAAAGTGGTTAGCTCGCTACTGGAGGCAACCAAGGATCGTGGCTGTCCGTTACCCGATCGGACGGCTAAAAGTATAGCGGACGGGGTTGTGGGCGGTAAGATTCGCTTGTCCGCATCGACTATGTTCGAATCGCGCATTGCAGAATTGGAGACGGAAAATCGGAAACTCCGCGCCGAAGTTGCACGGCTCACGCGAGAGGTTGCGCGTCTAAATGGTGGTATTGCGGGAATTTCATCGGAATCGAAGGCCGACGAAGAGACCGCTCGCAAACCGGCGCGTAAGTCCGCGAAAATGCAAGTAGTTGCGGATTCGGGTTGAGCTGACTGATGTTTGGCGGATGGATCGAAGGATTGTCGCCTGCTTCGGCACCATATTCGCGCTTCCAGCGTTGAGCTGACTGATGTTTGGCGGATGGATCGAAGGAGTAGGTCGCTTTTCCTACCTTGGGTTGCGTTGGCGTTGAGCTGACTGATGTTTGGCGGATGGATCGAAGGATGTCGCGAATGAAAGCCCGGATAACGCGAGGGGATAGGTTGAGCTGACTGATGTTTGGCGGATGGATCGAAGGAGGCACCCATACTTTGATGCAGTCGGTCACTACAAGAGTTGAGCTGACTGATGTTTGGCGGATGGATCGAAGGTCCACTTGGCGTGTTGCTGGACACCAGAACTCGGCGGTTGAGCTGCCTGATGTCTGGCGGATGGATCGAAGGGAAGGCCAGGATTGATTGCTGATGCTCCCCCATTGTGGGTTGAGATGCCTGATGTTTGGCGGATGGATCGAAGGCGCGGAAGAACGATGGAAAGCCGGTAGCCTGCCGCGTTGAGCTGACTGATGTTTGAAAATACTTGCACGGAACTTTGCTAGCTTTGCAATACATAAAGGGAAGAGCGGAGCGCTGTGACACATTACATTCTAAACGAACAACGGCAGCCCGTTCCGGTAACGATAGAGGAGTGGGCTGAATGGTTCGCGCAACCTGCCAACAGTCGAGTTGCATTGACCGAGATTGCTCTGGGCATTGCGGTCTCGACAGTGTTTCTTGGCCTTGATAGCCGGCAGTCGATGTACGACAGGCACGGGCACTTTCAGCTTCCGATGCTATTTGAGACTATGATTCGTGGCGGTCCTGACGATAGCTGGTGCGAACGGTCTGGCACATGGGAAGAAGCCGTAGTCGCTCACGAGAAAGCCGTTCTCGTAGCGAGAGGAAACGAACATGCCTAAGAATGCAGCGATATATTACGAAGCTGAGTGTTACGATACACACCAAGAATTCTTGATGGGTAGGAACGCCGCTGGCGAGGGATTCCTGCGTGGATTTGTCAAGCATAGTGGCGTTGACAAGTTCTACTGTCACGCAGGTGACTTGATGGCGTTTGGCAAACAGATGACGGATTTGTCTGGCGCCGAGTCGATAGAGATCGAGGAAATCAAGATTGGTGAGGCGCATCGACTGTCTGAAGTCGGATGCTTGTACGTGCCAGATCCTAGGTTATCCGAGCATGCCTGGCGTAGGTGGCAGTCCGGGGCTGATTACTCGCTGTGCGGAGTCACTCATACGCTCTGCTCCATTACGGCAATGGATGCTGTTGTTGCTTCGATGATGGCGCCTTGCATGCCTTGGGATGCTCTGGTATGCACGTCGAAATGTGCGAAGAATGTGGTAGATCGGTTGTACGAAGCTCAACATGAGTATATCGATCGGCGTTTCGGGGCAGAGAATAGCTTCGCGTCTGTTGTGCCGCAGACCCCTGTTATTCCGTTAGGCGTGGACTGTTCGCTGTACGAGCACAGCGACGAACACCGCAAGGTCTGGCGCGAGCGGTTGAACATCAAGGACGAGGACTTCGTGTTCTTGAATTTTGGTCGGCTTTCGTACCACGCCAAGTCCAATCCGCTTCCAATGTTTGACGCGCTGGAACAGGTAGCGAAGGATTCCGACAAGAAGATCTATCTGATACTTGCTGGCTGGTTTGCCGATCCAAGAATAGCCAGTGACTTTCAGTACGCAGCAATGGAGCTATGCCCGTCAGTCAACATTCGTGTGGTAGACGGACGCGCACCTGATGCTAGGTTCGAGATCTGGAGTGCGGCTGACGCCTTCATTTCGTTGTCCGACAACTACCAGGAGACATTTGGATTGGTTTTGTTGGAAGCCATGGCAGCGGGTCTACCTGTCATAGCCTCGAACTGGTCTGGGTATCAAGACATTGTTGTGCAAGGCGAGACGGGGTTGCTTGTGCAAGTTCTTGCGAATGACGAAGCTGCAACGGGTAACAACCTGATTCAGCGGTACTCGAACGGCGAGATAGACTATGACCACTATATCGGCTACCTGAGCCAGTTCGTTGGTGTGAGCATCGGCGACACTGTGCAGGCTTGCAGAGCTCTTGTAAGCGATGCCGGGCTTTGCAAAAGGCTAGGAGATTTTGGGCGCGCACGTGCCCTCGCTCATTACGACTGGTCTGCCATCATCACGCAATATCAGGAGCTCTGGGCAGATCTTGCCAAGATGCGATTCACCAGTCGTCGCGTATCGCCAAGTCGCCGCCCTGCTAGGTTAGATCCGTATCAGCTTTTTGAAGGCTATTCGTGCGAAAGGTTTAGCACTTGTGCCGTACGTCCAGATGCCGAGGAGCTTGTTGAGAAGCGACGCAAGCTAGGGATCGTGTCCTTTGCAGAGTCGGAGTTGCCCTGCCAAGAGACCGTGCAAGAGCTACTGAAGTACCTGCGCACCGATGACATTGGGTACGCACTAAGCCATGCGAAGGGTGCCAGGCAGCGAGATCTCATCTGGCTGCACAAGATTGGAGCGATAGAGCTGAAATGACCCAGACACAAAGGCGAGGGCTGAAAAGCATTACGCTTCTCTGTGACCCTATCGACAAAGACATGGTCTACTCGGTAGAGAAGTGGGAAGACGAAGACGAAGACGAGGGCGCCTTCAAACATCAGGAAGACAACCTACCAGAAGAGCACGATAATGACCGACCGCGCGAACGTGTTTGAAGCATTTGAGGCAGTAGTCAAGTTGCTCGACCCATTTGGTGACGTTGATAGGCTACACGTACTCAGGCTCATCTATACGTTCTATGATGTGTCCGTCCCGTTCGAGCCGGCAGAGGCTACTCGTCCGTACGGGGAACCAATAGACCTTGTAGCTCCGGAAAGGGTTGTACCGCTTCAGGGTTATGTGTACGCAGGTCCAGGTGAGTTTCCGCCACGACTAGAACGGAAGTACTGAGGTAAACTATGAAGCGGCGTTTGATTTTTGAGATTGATGCGACCGATACTGCGTGCTCTAGTCCTAATGGCTTGTGCAAGCAGATGTGGACGTCTGGTGGTGGAACAAGGTTCTTGTGCCGCGTTTTTGGGGATAAAGAGCTATGCGATCAGTACGGAGAGCCGTCGGGAGAAGGAACACTTCAACGATTGAAAGAGTGCATAGCTGCTGAAGATAAGGTTTCAAAGAAGCGTAGGGTTATGAGATGCGATGGGCAAAGTTGATGCGGACAACGAACAGCGGTAAGACTCTGTACGTCTGCAAGATCTGTGGCCGGGAGAGTACAGGACCCGACAAGGAATGCCCGAAGTTCCCTGTTGTGTTGGGTGGAGTCTGGGGAGAGGATCGGTGTCACGAAGTCGAAGATCGAATGGTGCAAGAGGTTCTCAACGCTGATGAACGGTCCAAGGTTTGGGGAGGTGGGTCATGACACGATCTGACTGGAAGCGAGTCGCTAGGGTAGCCATTATGTCGTATACGGGGGGCAAAGAGTTACTCCCCGAGCTCAACGATGAGCCCATGATGGACCGTGTAATTGCCGCATGCAAGGCTGCTGTAGATGAGTACCTGACGATAATCGACGCGCAGGATATTTGATGGGCGAGCCATGACGTATTCGTGTGGCATCGGTGCTGGGATGGCACGTCTGGGGTTCGAACCGGGGGATCCCTTCATTTTTTGCGATGGGTGTAGGCTACGGCTTACCATCAAGAGTAGGCACGGGTTCGCTCCTACCTGGTTTGTAGATGGTAAAGCTCCTAAGGGGTGGACTGTAACTGCTATCAATGGAATACGGCAGCATTGGTGCCCGAGCTGTCGGGAGAAGTGAATGCATACGATAGGCGACCGCGTGTTTGCAGTTCGTAATTCGGATAAAGAGCACTTGTACTTGTTCGGACATGGTGTGTACGAAGGGGAGTTCGAGCCCGTAGAGGCTGCCGGTTGGTTGGCCGATACCATGCGCGAGATCAAAGCTGAGACCGAGCAGGTGGTGCTCAATCCCCGCATCCGCCTCGACTCAGGGGAGGCCATCTATGGTTGCGAGTGCTGGTGGGGCTCTGAGTCTCAGTTCGAGTCTGTCTCAAGAGGGCTGACAGTCGTGCCAGTCAGCATTACCGAGGCTAGGGAAGCACTACAGAAGGAAGTAGTCGTGTCGAACGAGGAGGCGCCAGATGATTCTAGAGTTTGACGACCTACGAAAGATCCGCTGGTTGTCCGTCTACGGGGCCTCCGTAGCCGTACAGGCTGAAGCACAGAATTTGCGTGGGGATGCTGAGATTGACAAGTGGAGGCATGTCTTCGAGAGAGCAAAGCGGGTGGCAAACATGGATAAAGAGAATGGAGGCGGAACGACATGAAGATTGTTGAGGCACATGCAATCATCGAGAGCATGCCGGTCCAGGCCGATCTGCAGCACTTGGAGGAGATTGGCCGAGTCTGCTACAAGAGCGAGGGCAAGATCGCTCCCGGCTCGCTCTTACCCTTCCTGAGAAAGATCATCGCGAGCGGACACGAGTCAGTTATCGAGCACGTCTCGGCAACTGTGAGGTTCATTGTCGATCGAGGAGTGTCCCACGAACTTGTACGGCATCGTTTGGCGTCCTACTCACAAACTAGCACAAGGTACTGCACACATGGCTCAGACAATGGTGAGGTGACGTTCATCAATCCGTGTTTCTGGCCTAGCTCGATGACTGCCGAAGAGGCGTCTCGTCGCGATGAATGGCTTCGGGCAATGGCTCATGCCGAAGCGCACTATCTAAAGCTCATTGCGATGGGTGCGTCCCCGCAAGAGGCACGCTCTGTCCTACCCAATAGCCTCAAGACCGAGATTGTGATGACGGCCAATCTCCGAGAGTGGCGTCATGTCTTCAGGCTACGTACGTCACCCAAGGCTCACCCGCAGATGTTAGAGATAATGATCCCTCTGCTCGCGGTATTCAAGCGAGAGCTAGAACCAATCTTTGATGACTTCGAGGTGCCGACTGGCGGGTTTACTTTCGTTCGCCGATAGGAAGTAAAGCCATGACAGCAAAGTTTGTGACCGCAGCACAGTGTGTTCGCCAGGTCGCCGAAATGCCCCACGTGATGGAGTGGTTGGAGAAGTTTAGTCAGCTAGCCAAAGACATGCCGAAAGAGGTTTGGGTCTTTTCGGGAGATGGTGGTGTTCACGTGTTGGCAAAAGATGAGAACGGTCAACCCTTCATGTTGTCTGGTGGAGGCGTCGATCCTAACGCTATTTTGATGAGTTCACCAGGTGGCAGCTGGGATGGAGGTGATTGGTAATGGCAACCATTCGATTCAACGAAGATGAGCTGAAACGCATCTTCACGGCAGCTTTCGAACACAGCCACTTCCCGTGCGAGGTAGCAGCGGTACGACTTTGTCCTCGCACGCCTCAAGATGGCCCTCTGGAAGAGAACTATGTGGAGGTCACAATCACGCAGCGGAAAATGCTGCGAGGCCCCCTGGAAGAGGACTATGCACCAGACATCGATCCAGATTCGAAAGCCCGAATGCTGAGACCAGATCAGGAACCGCGGTGACAAGGAGGAGTCATGATTGAAAAGACATTGCACATCGTAGTCAAGCTCAACCCAACCTTCCCCAATGACGGCTACTGGTACGACCAGCTAACTGGGTTCATTCGTATTGTGCTCGGTAAGTACCTCAACGTTGCGGTCACAGATATTGACGTACACCTCGAACCTTGTGACGAAGGCACAAGATGAGTGATAGCATACCATCAGGGGCACACCATCTGCCTTGTGCCGTCTGTGGGGACCTGTTGTTGGGTCCAGGTCGCCCTTCGGCATCCAACTTGTTGACATCTGCTGAAGCCATCGAACTTGAATGCGACGCAATCAAAGCCATGCTCCTGGAGAAGAACAGCAGGTACGGCAACTCCGCTCTGGACCCCTTGCGCATCTTCTCCAAGTCCGATCTCGACGAACAGATCAACGTGCGCATCGACGACAAGCTCTCTCGGCTCGCTCGAGGTAACCTCGCCGGCGATACCGAAGATGTAGTAGCCGACCTCATCGGTTACCTCGTGTTGAAACGCGTAGCAAAGCGGCTAGCTGAAAGGACTTGACAATGCACAACGAATCCGAATTCAAACATGACTTGGAGCATCTCATCAATAAATACTCAATAGAGTCCAGCTCTAATACCCCAGACTTCATTCTCGCCGAGTACCTCGTTGCTTGCCTCAAAGTGTTCAATGCCACTACCAAGGCTCGCTCCAAATGGTACGGCCACGTAGATACACCCGGTGAGGTCACTGTCGACGCAGAGACTCCACCTACTTCACAAGTAACGTGATGGAGTCCCCCATATTCACTGTAGGCGATTCCGTCGTCGTCATAGACCAGCGAGGTTGGAAGGGCATCCAATACCATGGCCCATTCAACGTGACCAGCATTAGCAAAAAACCCAAAGCCATCCGCACTAACTCTGCCCGATATCCAAAGTGGCCCTGGTCGGGCTACTTGCCCCAATGTTCCTTGGTCGCCTCAACTCCCGCCTTGCTCGAGACCATCCACCTGCAACACTGTTGGTACTCCCTCCTCCACCTCTGCGAAGACCTCACCCGTATCGCCACGCCCCCCATCGGTTCTATTAGTGATATCACCTCCGCTATCAACGCCATTAAAAAAGTCCTCCCCACCCTCCCTCCTCCTTGACTCCCCCCATACCCTAAGCTATCCTTCGTGTATGCCCCGAAAATCCCCCAAACCACGCGCTAATATCCCCCCAGAGAAATTAGCCAAACTCAAACAAGCCCTCGCCGCTGGTAATTATTTGGACGCCTCGTGCCTTTATGCCGGCGTGTGCCTCCAAACCGCTGACCGCTTCGTCCGCAATTACCAGTCTAACCCAGATTCCCTTACCCCTTCCCAACGTGCCACCGCTCAGGAAATCCACGAAGCCATGAACTCCGCCGAAATTCGTATAGTCGCCCAGTGGCAACAACATATGCCCAAAAATTGGCTCGCCTGCGCCGCCTTCCTCGAACGCCGCTCCCCCGAACGTTGGGCCCGCCATCGCCTCCTAGACCCCTCCAATACTATCAATATCGGCCTCAGTCAGTCCCTCTCCATCGATAAAAATGCCCTCGTCGCCCTCGCCTCCTCCCTTACCCCAGAACAAGAACAACGCCTCCTCTCCGAATTCAATCCCAACCCCCTCCCCGCCTCTATCTCCTCCTCCCCTCCCCCTCTAGTCCCCATTATCATCTCCCCTAATGTGTGATTCCTCCCACAATGAGCGGTTTATCCAAAATCCTAAACCCCGCGTCCCCTAGTCCCTTGTCTCCCGTTTCCCCCGCCTAACACTTTTTGCGAATCCGTTCATCCCATCCGCTTATCCGCTCGCAT
>Ga0315287_10000290_pt1 | contig 43932 bp, 47 predicted proteins | sample YL17G11_0_MG_FD_205037 | JGI IMG/M metagenome (GOLD analysis project Ga0315287, IMG submission 205037) | Sediment microbial communities from Yellowstone Lake, YNP, Wyoming, USA - YL17G11_0 | ecosystem: Environmental > Aquatic > Freshwater > Lake > Sediment | place: USA: Wyoming | collected...
GAGACCTTGGACCTCGTGGCACTGTCGATGCGCCTGGCAAACACCCCTTGCAGCGCGATCATGCACAACAGCCCCGCGCGACTGGTCAAAGACCTCCTTGGTGCCAACGCAAGCCGGGCAATAGCCACCGCAGTCCTGTCGACGTGACGATCACAAGACTGGTCGGAGCGATGATGCTCGGGCAGAACGACAAGTGGAGCCTGAACCGGCGCTACATGCCGCTTGAGGGGCTGCAGACGCTCAGCGATACTGTTCCTACTCGGCTGCCCGCTGTGGCACGCTGAGCACCGCGCATCTCAGCCTGTCCGGGCTGTGGACTTACACCATGCGCTGGGACGCGACCGAGACCGCGTTTCAAGCGTTGGGTGTCTGGGGGAATATGTTGAGAATCCAAGCGATATTCCTCGCGAGTCTGTTGTTCCTCGCGAAGTCGGTATTTGGGCAGGCCGCAACGTTCAAGGCCGCTGACAGCTTGCGATCGGAACCGACTGAGCGGGCTGACTCGTTGGTCAATGTTGCTTCGAACGCCAGAGCTGAAATCCTGGAAAGGAAGGGTTTCTGGGTCAAAGTGAAAACGGGGCCTGGAGTTGGCTGGGTCAAGTTGTCGATGCTGTCGCTCGAGCAAGGCAGTGGAACTTCTGGCGGATCTGCCTTGGCCGGGCTTGCGACCGGGCGGACTGGATCTGGAAATATTGTCAGCGTCTCCGGTTCACGGGGCCTGTCGGACGCTGAACTGAAGGCCGCCAAGCCGGACTATCAAGCACTGGCAGCGGTTAAGAGATCGGCCGTGTCCGACGCGGAAGCGAACGTGTACGCGCAGGCTGGTGGCTTGAATCCGCGCCAAATGCAATTCTCACCTTCACATGCGGTGAGGAGGAACTGACATGCCGACACCCCATGGCCGTTCCCTTGTCATGAGGATTCTGTGGCGAATTCCTGTCTTGTTATCTGCATTTTCTCTCGCCGCTCCAATGCCCTCGGTGGCACAGAGCCCCGGGGAACTGCTGAAGGGCCTTGGATCGCTGCTCGGAAATAAGGACGACCGCCAAACAAAGAGTGCACCGCAGGGCAAGGATCCCGCCAATCCGATCGCCGAATTGCTCGGGAGCGTCGCCGGTAACCAGGGCGACGAGGAAGAAATTAGAGCTGGTGAAGGCGTCGCGGCGACGGTCTTGGGTGCAGCCCGACCTGTGACCAATGCCAGGATTCAGCGATATGTCAATTTGGTCGGAAGAGCGATTACTCAGCACACTGACAGGAAGGGCTTGCCATGGTCGTTCGTTGTAATTGACACCAGTTCGATCAATGCCTTTGCTGCCCCGGGTGGAGTTATTCTTGTAACTGCCGGCTTATATGAAATGCTTGAGACCGAGGATGAGCTCGCTGCCGTTCTTGCGCACGAGATTGCTCACGTGAACCGCGCACATCACTATAAGGTCATGAAGCAACAAGAGACTGTCGAGACGGGTTCGAATTTCCTGCAGCGAGCGATCGCCAAGGACGGCGGCAGTGCGACGACTGCACGCTTTGGTCGAATGGGCGCAGAGCTGCTAGCCAGAGGTTTGGACAAGGAGGCTGAGTTCGAGGCTGACCAAGATGGTTTAGTACTCGCTGCCCGCGCGGGATACGACTCGTCCGCATTGGTTTCCGTGCTAACCAAACTTCAAAGAAGAGAGAGAGGCGACGGCGCGCTGAGCCTGCTGTTCAAGACTCATCCCTCGCCAGCCGATCGGATTGATCGGATCGTTCTGAACCTGAGTCCGGACTTGGAATCCTCGGCGATGCCATCCGCTGCGGCCGATCGGATCAAGACAGAAGGTAGATAGTCCCTTGGACTGGCGCTTTCTCAAATCGCTCCCGAAGGGTGACAGCTTTCTAGAGCTCTTTGCCCACCCCTTGGCGAGACGGTTCGGACACTTGGCGAGAAGCTATCGGAGTAACTTCTACTATGGACTCGGCGCCGCCTTTGTGTGCCTGATCGTCCTCAGTGCACTCTTCAAGATATTTCAGGGAAACTTCAAGGAAGAATCTCTTGATCTCGCACTCAGATACAGAATATCAAGCCCGGCGCCAGACCCGGTCATCTGGATTCTGGACATAGACGAACGCTCCCTCGCGCTGATGGCAGATTCGCATGGTCGGTGGCCTTGGCCAAGGGCCGTTATTGCAGAGGCCATAGCAGATCTTGCTGACGCCGGTGCCAAGGCGATTGTTCTCAATGTGATGATGTCGGATCCCGACAAGGCAAATCCGGACTCGGACCAGACTTTCAACGCGGTGGCCCTGGCGACTCCGAATGTTGTCTACCCGATGGTTCGCTTGAATGCAGAGAACGACAAATTGAGCGAAGTTCGAGTCGGTCTGTTACCCCATGTCAGGCTGCAGAATGACAACGCTGGCCAGACATCAGTCGCCGTGCTCTTGCCCGTTTTCGCGGGGACGCACGACAAGCTTGCGTTGTCGAACCTGAAGACCGACTCGGATGGAGTCGTACGGAGATTTCCTGTTTGGTGGCAGGAGATCGGCTATGCGCTTCCCACCATGCCGAGCCGCGCAGTAGACGTCTATCAAGAAGGGTTGACGGATACGTTGCCGAATGAGGTAATTATCAATTGGCGAAACAAACGGGGGGATTACAGACGTATCTCGTTCGCCGATTTCCTTCTGTCGAAGAGCGGATCGTCATCTGCTTCGCCTTTCGAGGTTCGTGATTCGATCGTAGTGATTGGCATCTCTGCTCCAGGCATAGCCGTGACGAAGGCGACGCCGGTCAGCATCATCGCTGACGACAACGCTATTATCGCCAACGCGATCGATGACATGAAGAATCGAACCTATCTCCGCCTTCTTCCTATCTGGGCTGCGACAGGAATTTCGATAATTATCATCTTTGCGATGGCTTGGTCCTTCACGGCTGGAGTATCGGATAAGGCTATCAACAGATGGTTCACCTTCGGGCAACTGGTTCTTATCGGCATCACTATTGGTACTGCCAGCTACACGGTCTACTTGGTTGATTTGTCAGATTGTGTACTGGTGACGATGGCGTACTTTCTAGTGGCCAAATTTCATGCAATTATCGAAAAAGGTGCTTGCCGTGGTGCCCCAATGTTCTTCGATCTTGGTGCAGTCGAGAAATCGATTGATCGAATAGTTGTTTGTGGATTCAATCGTAACGATACTGACATCAAAGAACTGCGGTCAAGCCGTCGCGATCTTGAACGTAAATTCGGCATTCGGAATATTCTCGTCATTGATAATGCGTTCGGCTCTGAAAATCTGTTTGGATCAGTCGGTAAGAATTTTTACTTCTTCATCATCCTGATTCCTATAGGAGCGTCGTTGATCTCAGATCCAGAGCAGAAGGCCGATCTGCGGAATGTTCTGGGCTTACCGGTAGGTGTCGTGACAGTAGTTCGGCAGCTGAGTTCCGAGAAGCCACGGATATTGGGCAGCCTATTGCAGGCTGTGGTAACTTCTGTGATCGAAGTTAGTACCGAGCTGATACAGTCGGCACGTGTGGCGTAGCGCTGCGCAACCGGCCAGCGCCGTTGACGCCGACGTCATATGCGTCGTCCGAGTGGCCCCAAAGTCAGCCGCTCCAGCGCGCCGAGTGCGCACTCGAAGTCCCGGGACGCCAGCATCGAGCGCTCGATCAGGCCAACCTGAACACCCCGCGCGTACTGTGCCCGAGCCGCGTCGAAGGGCAGCCTCAAGATGCCCATGCCCACCTGTGCAGCGGCGCACGCACTACGAGCGACTGCGGGAAGAATCTCGTGCGTCAAGGGCATTGCCGGTTGGGCAGTTTTTGCTGCCAACGCCGACAGCAACATGGGGGCAGCCTCAGCGTAGCCCCAGCGAAAACGTGAAGTCTTGCGAGCCATTTCGGCCACGCCACTCGATCTCGCGCATGCGGCGTTCCAAGTCGTAGATGTCGACAGATTGCGCGAGGTATGCCTCATCGCGGACATGTTGCGGTTCGATGGTGGGTATCAGCGCGTTGATGAGTTTGAGCAGCTTGGACATCACGAATCCTCGTTGTTTGCAGCACACTACCACAGATAAGGGTTAACCCTGGTTTTCCAGCAGAATCGGGCACGAAACTCGACAGGGCTGTTGCTTTGGAGACGCTGTGATGAGCACGAAGACACACTGGGAATCCGTGTACCAGACCAAGCCGGCGGAATCGGTCAGCTGGTACGCGCCCCATCTGCGAGAGTCGTTGCGCTACGTCACCCAGGCCGCAGCGGGCAAGGACGTTGCCATCATCGACGTGGGTGGGGGCGAGTCAACGCTCGTCGATGACCTGGTCAACGAAGGCTACAGTGACATCACCGTTCTCGACATCGCTGTCACGGCGCTCGAAGTGACAAGGCGGCGCCTCGGGCCACTGGGCGCGCACGTGAAGTGGATGGCAGCTGACGTTTTGGAAGTCGACCTTCCGGTTGGCGCTTACGACATCTGGCACGACCGTGCCGTATTCCATTTTCTGACCAACGACGACCAGCGGCGGCGTTATGTCGCCCAGGTGCTCAAGGCGTTGAAGCCTGGAGGTTTTGCCATCGTCGGAGCGTTCGGCCCTGAGGGGCCCGAGAAGTGCAGCGGGCTGCAAGTGTCCAGGTACGCACCGGGCGAGCTTCATGGCGCCTTCGGAGAGCCCTTCGAACTCCTCGGCAGCAGCGTCGAACAGCACACGACGCCGTCGGGGGCACCCCAGCAGTTCGTCTACTGCTACTGCCGGCGGGCGACGTCGTAGCCTCGAGTTGTCGAGCGAAGGCTCGCCTCGATCAAAACCTCCTACCCAGCCAGGTGGGGCCGACCATTGCTTCTCGGCAGACGAACTGCGCCAGCGAATGCCATCGACGAATCGATGCCGAGGCAGCGGAACTGGCGGATGCCATTGCGGCGCCTGTGAACTCCTCTGTCCGATAACCCGCGCGACGTCTTGTCAGCGACGAGCCGCTGTCAGCATCAGCTCGTTCGGCCCGATCCAGGCGCCATCCGTTTCGAACTGCGCCAGCCGGGTCTCGATGTCCCGCCATGCCGCTCTTGCTGCCTCGGGATCGAGGCGACCCAGGATCTGCTGAATCGGGCTCGCGGAGGATCGGACGAAGTCGATGTAGTGACGGGCCGACGGCAGCCTGAAGGGAGCGTCGACGGTCGTCGTCGCCACCGCGTGGAAGCCCGCGTCCTTGAACATCTGGTCGAGCAGCCCCGGACGCCCCAGGCTGAGCAGCCCCCCGGGTTGCGAAGGGTCGGGCGGCGGGAGACCGGCGTGCTTCAACGCCGTCGCCATCAACGTCGTGATGCAGGGGTTGCGGTCGGGTCGGCCGAACACCATCACGCACACGCCGCCGCCGCGCCGTGTCGCACGGTGCAACTCGCGCAGGGCTCGCATCGGCTCAGGGAACAGCATCAACCCCAGTCGACACACGACGCTGTCGAAGGCACCTGACTCGACGGGGAGGGCTTCGCCGTCGGCCACCAGCGTCGTCACGTTGCGCAGGCCGGCCCGCTCGGCGTTGGCCTGAGCGAGGCTGAGAATCTCCGGCGACAGGTCCGTGCTCAGTACCTGGCCGCTCGGGCCCACGCGGCGGGCGATGTCCAGCGTCTGATCGCCCGCGCCGGCAGCGACATCGAGCACCTTGCCGCCGGGCCGCACCCCCGCCATGTCAAGCATGGCGTCGGTGGCGGTGCGCAGCCATGCCCGGATCTGCGGCGTATGGTCGTTCCAGCCCTGGGCGCTCCTGTCCCATTGCTCGCGGGCCTTGGCCTTGAAGGCCTGTGGGTCGGCCCCTGGGGTCGCTTTCCCTTCGGGGTGATCGTCGAGGCCGGGGCGGACGTCCTGTTCGCGTTCATGCAGCGTCATCATCTGGTCTCCGTGAGATGGGTCTCGGCGCCTGTCGGTGCCATCGAGTGACGCAAGGCTATGCGCTGGCGGAGCCTGGCGTAAGGCGCAAAATTGCCGCCTGGGGCCGCGCTTCTGCATAGCCCCGAGCTCAGCAGCAGGCAATGCAATTCGACTGGGACGACCTCAAGTACTTCCTCGCGGTAGCGCGCCAAGGCAGCACGCTGGCGGCGAGTCGCGGCCTGGGTGTCGATCAATCCACCGTCCAGCGGCGCGTTGCCGAACTCGAGCGCCGGCTCGGCCGCGAACTCGTCAAGCGCCAGCCGACGGGGTACCGGCTCACGGAGTTCGGCGTGACCATGCTTGCCCAGGCCGAGCGTGTGGAGGGGGCGATCGCGGCCTTCGAACAGGCGGTCACGTCGGCGCGAGACGACGTGACGGGCGTGGTCCGCGTATCCTGTCCCGAGCCCATCGTCCACCGCCTGGCCCCTTCGAGCCTGCTGGAGCGCTTCCACGCCATGTACCCGGGGCTGCGCGTGGAGTTCGTGATCAGCGATCGCTATGTGAATCTGCTCAAGGGGGAAGCCGACGTGGCGCTGCGCTCGGGCGATACCGACGACGGCGAATTGATCGGCCGAAAGATCGGCGATTCGTATTGGGGCGTCTACGCCAGCCAGCGATACATCGAGCAGCATGGGCGGCCGGCGAGTGTCGACGACCTCGAACAGCACGCCCTGGTCGGCTTGGACGATTCGATGTCCAAACACCGCGCCGCCGCGTGGCTGCACCGCGTGGCGCCTGCCGGGCGGGTCGTTGCGCGCAACAACAGCATCCTGGGCCTGCTCTACTCCGCGAAGTCGGGCATCGGTCTGTCGGCCTTGCCGACGGCGATCGGCGACGCCGACAGCGATCTCGTTCGCGTACTTGGCCCGATCGACGACCTCACGCGGATCTGGCGCGTGCTCGCGGCGCCGGACAAGCGGCATGCACCTCGTGTCGCAGCGTTCTTCGACTTCATGGTCGACGAGATCGAAGCACTGAGGCCCATCCTCACAGGCTGAAGACGACGACGTTCATCGTCGTCAGCTTCAAGTCCGCCGTGGGACCGAATGCGACTCGGCGCTGAAGGCTCGCGAGGTTTGGGCGCGCGAGCTTGATCCGCCATCCTGGCTGATCGTTATCGCTGCATTGGGGCACTTGGCGTTGTGGGCCCGACCGTCAACTATGGCCACTTGCTGCCGTTCGTGCGGGTGGGTTGCTGCCGTTCGAAGCGTCTACCGGCCGGCCGCGTGCGAAGTCAGCCCACTGGACAAGACACCAAAGAGCGCATTCACGACGCCCGCCGCGGCTGGCCTTGATCCAGATCCTGGCGCGGTGAAGCCTGATCTTGTTAGCGTCGTGTCTGCAATTTCACTCACCCTGGACCGCCCATCATGAAGACTTCAGCCTTGCTCGTCGCAGCCGCACTGGTCCCTCTTTTCAGCGCGTGCAATACAGCCGCGCCTGCCAAAGGCGAGGCGGCCAGTACGCCGGAGCCCGCATGGGTCAGCGGCGCACGCGATGTTTCAACGTCGGTGCCGCCCAAGCTACTGGCTGTGCTGATGGGGGCGATCCAGAAATCGGGGCCGGCAGATGCCATCAGCGTGTGCAAGGACGAAGCGCCCAAGATGGCGCGCGCAGCCTCGGAGCAGACCGGCTGGCAAGTCAGGCGTGTCAGCTTGGGCCACCGCAATCCCATGGCCGTTCCCGACGCTTGGGAGCGCAGGACGCTGGAAGCGTTTGACCGCAGCCAGGCTGCAGGCGCTGATGCCTCCAAGCTCGAACGGTGGGAAGTCGTGACGGAGAACGGCGAGCCCGTGCGGCGCTACATGCGTGCGTTGCCGACCCAACAGCTTTGCGTGCAATGCCATGGCGCGGCAGACAAGCTCGGGCCGGGGGTGACCGAACGCCTCGCACAGCTCTACCCCAATGATCGGGGCACTGGCTACGCCGTCGGGCAGATTCGCGGCGCCATGACATTGCGACAGCCTGTTCGGCAGTGATCGCATGTGAAAGAACTTCGCATCCGTTCGGCCGGCGGGTCGGCCCTCACGTCCGCGCAAGAATGGCGTTGGAAATCGTCGGCTTGCGTGCGCCAAATCCAACGGCGTGCTGTTCTGTCAATCCGTAGGTCCCTGGTTCGAGCCCAGGTCGGGGAGGCATTCGCAATCCGCTTGTCCTGCTTCGATCTGCCCGCGAGGACAGTCGGGGTAAGCAGGGCGCAAAATGCATTTCCGGCCGTGGAGGGTGCCGCCGCCTCCTCGACCACGTCAGACGCGGCGGGATCAACTGCCCAAATGGGAGGCGCTTCGCATGAAGAAGATTGCCATCATCACGCTCCTGGCCTGGGTCGCGTTGTTTGCAGGTTGCATGACACCTCAGACTGAAGCGGAGCGCGACCATCAAATGCGTGCAGAAGAACAGCGCCGCATTCAGGCCATCAATACAGGCCATTAGCGGTCAGGGGGGGTCAACTGCGAATATGACCATGAGCGATCCGCAAGAATGCAGGCCATGTCAGACGAAAGCCAAGTCGTAGTTCCACCCTCGTTCATCGCTCTGTACGTCCAACCTGGCCGAATCAAGCCGAATGCATCGCGAGAGGAGATCTCGGCGCGTCATGAATTCTGCGAGGACCTCGCGACCATGCTTGTGGACCATGCCCGCACCAAGCTATGGGAGCTGGGTGTCACCGAGGTCGACGTCCTGGAACGAATCCACCGGGGCCTGACTACCGACCCATCCGGCGTGAATCCGGTCGAGGCCGAGTGGGTGATCGGCAGGCTTGCCGAATTGCTGGGATGGCAAGCAGGCCACAGTCGGCCATCGAGCCGTGCGCTGAACGTGACGCGCGACCCCCCGGGCCGCTGAGAATCGCCGCCTATTCCTTCGGTGCCGGCAGCGACGCTGGCGCTGCGGGCGGCGCGGCCGCTGCGAGGGGCGCATCCGCATTCCAGGTATCGCGGATGTAGTGCCACTGTCCATCCTTCTTGCGAGAGACCGAGAGAAACTTGCCGGTCTCGACGACGGCACCCTTCACCGTCAGCTTGTACGTACCTGACTCCCAGCCCATGTTGCCCGAGACACCGACATCGGTCTTGGGGTTGATGACAAACACCAACCCGGCCGCCTTTGAGCCGGCAATGTCCTTGGTGAAGAATTCCAGAATCGCCGTCCGGCCAATCACGCCCGACTCGCGGCGATTCTGATCGTCGTTGCGCTCGCCATCGCAGCCGGAACCTACCGCAGCACCCTCCGCAATCGAGTTCCTGCTCCAGAACGCGGCTGCGCAGAATTCTGATCAGGTCTTTCCCGCTGCAGGGCCGAAACGGTTCGCCTCTGTTCCCGCCTGGCACAACCACACAATGACCAGGATCCAGCCAACGATCGGAACGAGACCGATGAGTTGTTGCCAGCCGCTCTTGTCGATGTCATGCAGCCTGCGCGTCGTGACGGCAATGGCTGGCAAGATCGTCGCAATCGTGAACACCACCGAGAGTTTGTCGCTGACGACCCCGCAAGCGGCGGCTGCCAGCAGGAGGAACAACATGAACCACCAGAATTCCGAGCGGCTTGCACGCCCCGCAAACGTCGCGTACTTCGAAATGCACACCCGTATCGATTCGCCGAACGTCATGTCCCCCCCCCGGCCGCAAAATGCCACGATGCCCTGATTCTGCGCCGCCAGAGGAGCATCGATTGATCACGCCCTGGCTCTGGCGCATGGCCCTCACAACGGTTCCAACATTTTGGATTTGACCATCATGCCCAGACATGGGGCCGCTGACCCATCCCGCACTGGTGAACGAAGCCGTCGCGCAGTTTCTTGAGCGGCCGTGAGACACGCCCGGCAGGACGCGCTGCAGCATCACCGCACGGGGTCTGGCTCACGATAACCCGTCCCGCAGCAGTCACCCCACACGCCTTGCTCGTTGAAGCCATTTCCACAGGAGCCTGTCATGCCTCGCAAGATCATCCTCACGAACAACGCCCCGCTGCCACCTCCGACATACAGCCAGGCCGTCAAGGCTGCGGGTTTGATCTTCGTCTCTGGCACCGGACCGTATGACCCCATCTCTGGCGTTGTCGTCGGCGCCACGATTCAGGAGCAGACGCATCAGTGCCTGAGGAACATTTCCGCCATCCTCGAGGCCGCGGGAGCGTCCTTGTCCAAGGTGGTCAGCGCCACGGTGATCCTGCTGGACGAGTCCGACTTCGCCGGAATGAACGAAGAATGGGTCAAGTGGTTCGTTGCAGACCCGCCGGCACGTCAAGCAGCCAAGCTACCAGTCCGCATTCCTGGCTTGAAGGTATCGATCGCTGCCATCGCCGAGGCCTGACACGTCGATCGATTCCACTTGCGAGGCCATGTGGGGCTCAACAATGGGAGTCCCTGTCGCGCTCGATCGCCGGCTCTTGGCGCTCAGGCTTGCCGGCGCGGCCTATCTGGTCTATCTCGGCATCCAAATGCTGCGCAGCAAGAATCACGAGCTCGCGGTGTCGGCTGGAAGACCACGCTCGCTGTGGCGACCATTCCTCGACGGAGCGCTGTCCAACGTCTCCAACCCCAAGATTGCCGTCTTCTATTTCGCGTTCCTGCCGCAGTTCGTGCTGCCCGGGGCCGCGCACCCGACGCTGTCGGTCTTCGTCCTTGGCCTCGTGTTCGCCGGTCTCACGTTCCTGGTCAAGGCTCCGGTGGGCCTGGGTGCGGGCCTGCTGTCTGGTTGGCTACGTTCTCGCCCGCAGGTTCTGGCCTGGCTGTATCGAACCAGCGGCACGGTACTCATTGGTCTGGGCTTCAAGCTCGCGTTCGAGCGCAGGGCCTGACGGCCGAGATCCCTCTCGAGCGGTCCGAGAGCCTGTCAAACAGATCAGAGCAACAATGCGCCGACACACGTTACAGGAGCGGTCATGAAGCGGTGGATCACCGTCGCGGTTCTCCTGATGGGCCTGCGTGCCCTGGCATTTGACCTGCAGGGCCACCGGGGAGCCCGTGCGCTGGCTCCGGAGAACACCCTGCCCGCGTTTGCGCTGGCGCTGTCGATCGGTGTGAGCACCCTTGAAACCGATATCGCCATCACCCGCGACGGCCAGCTTGTGCTCTCCCATGACCCAGCGCTGAACCCGGACATCGCCCGCGGACCCGATGGCAAGTTCCTCACCGTGCGGGGCCCGGTCATCTGGTTGACGACCCTGGACGAACTGCAACGCTACGACGTTGGGAGATTGAAGCCCGGGACACGCTATGCGGGCCTGTACCCGACGCAAAGGCCCGTGGATGGAGCACGCATTCCCAAACTTGACGACCTGTTCGCGCTGGTGAAGAAGTCGGGCAACAAGCAGGTGCGTCTCGCGCTGGAAACAAAAGTCACGCCCACCGCGCCCGAGGAAACGTTGGCGCCTGAGCCTTTCGCACGCGCGCTGATCAAGGCCATCCGCGAAGCGGGCATGACCGAACGCTCGACGATCCTGTCCTTCGATTGGCGCACGCTGCAAGTGGTGCAAAGAGAAGCCCCTGAGATTGCCACCGTCTACCTCACACAGCAGCAGCGCGGTTTCGACAACGTGAGCGCGGACAAGGCCGAAGCCTCGCCCTGGACCGCCGGATTCAAGTACTCCGATCATGGCTCGGTTCCGAAGATGATCAAGGCAGCCGGGGGGCGAATCTGGTCGTGCTTCTTCGTCGACCTCGACGCGACGAAAGTCAGCGAAGCCAAGGCACTGGGATTGACCGTGCTGGCCTGGACGGTGAATGAGCCGGCACAGATCGCGCGCGTCATGGACATGGGCGTTGACGGTATCGTCAGCGACCGGCCAGACCTCGTGCGCGAGGAGATGCAGCGGAGAGGCATGGTCCTGCCGGCCGCCACGCCGACGCAGCCGTAGCCCGCATCAGCCTGCCACTTCGTTACGTCCCCTGCCTCGGCAAGGGACTACGCTGGCGCCCGTCAATGGCTACGGCGACTCAGGATCCACTGCAGCATGCCGGGGCGTGCCGAATGGTGGGCGCGACTGACGATCAGGTTTGACGTGAGATACAAGGCATTGAGCAGCCGACTCGCACGCTCCACGCTCATGCCCGGCCAGCCCGCGATCTTTCGCAGCGGCGCGGACTCCTTGCGCAGTCGCTCGATCGCGGCCCCCAGGGCACCCGGCGTTGCCAGGCCATGGCTGGCCGGGTCGCGCAGCACACGATAGGCGGCCGTTCCCCCAACTTCCTGCAACAAGGTGCTGCGGGGGCCTTGAAGCGCAAGGGTCCACAGGGCTGGCGTGAGCGGGTGATAGGACTCATCGCTTGCCACGCGCTCGTGCATCCAGTGCCCCGGCGGACGAACGCCGGGCGGCTCGATTTCGATGGTCTTGAGGCTTCCCATCTCGCGCCGCGTGCCGAGGGCCAAGCTGCGCGGCGAGTGGTAGAGCATCTGCATGGGAAACAAGGTGATGGGCCAGACCAGGTCGCTGCATTGCAAATAGATCAGCGCCGACTCCCGAAGCCGCAGGCAGGCGGCCACGACCTCCAAGGCGTCGGCAGCATCCCGCCGCCGATCCAACAAACGGAGTTCGGCCTGCAGTGTGGTCGAGATGAGGGTCTCGCGCCGTAGGCCGGCACTCGAAGCCACAGCCGCAGCGTTGCGAAGCGAGTCGAATGCGCTGATGCGCCAGAGCGGTTGATCTTCGAAGTCGGACATCGATCTGCTTGAACGGGAAGGCGGCGAGACTTTACGGGCGCGCAGTCGGCGAAAGTGCTGCGAGGAGCAACCAACTGCAACGTCAAAGTTACGTGTTCGGGCCGACCGATGGGTGCGGCGGCAGGGCAGTGAGGGTGTCCACTGATCCGGCAGCAACCGAGCGAGGTGTACTCTCGATGCACGCCGGCCCGGGTCATGCTTGGATCGCCACTTGAAGTGGGATGGACGCATGCGGTAGCTGACGCCGTGTTGGGACCGATACCTTGTGGGCCCGCCAATCGCTGGGCGGCATGTGGCCGGTGCTTGCCGCCGGTCGGTCGGTAGGGAGGACATACGATGTCTGATGCACCTGGCGGTTTTCAAACCACGGCAATGAGGCTCACGGTCGGCAGCGTCTTCGCAGTGGCCATCGGTGTGTCCCTTTTCGCGTGCAGCAATCGCGACGAGCCGCCCGCCACCACCTTCACGAAGACGGAAGGCCAGTTGCTGGTGCGCGCGAAGAGCATCAGATGGAGCGCTGCCCCTGCAGGCTTGCCTCAGGGGGCAAGAGCCGCCCTGCTGCAAGGCAATCCGAATGCATCCGGGCGCTATGTGATCCGCATGCAGTTGCCGGCGAATTACAAGATCCCCTTTCACGTGCACTCCAACGCCATGGACGTGACGGTCGTGTCCGGCACGCTGTATGTCGCGAACACGCAGACTTTCGAAAAGAGGAAGGCCTTTGCGATCAAACCTGGTGACTTCTACCACCTGCCAGCGCTTGCTTCGCAATTCGTGTTCACGAAGGACGAAACCGTGCTGGAGATCCACGGCGATGGGCCGTACGACCTGAAGTACGCCAATGCGGCTGACGATCCGCTCAAGGGCGCCGCGGCACCGGCCTACAGTTTCTCGGAAGGCTTCAAAGGCAACGACATGAACTCGGCAGAGGCTGACGCGATCGTCGACATGTCCTACTGACCGTCCAGTTCTTGCTACGGCAGTCCCGGCACCACGCTGCAGCTGCCATCCGATTCAGTTCGAGGTGTCACGAATCAGGCACCCCGGCCGCAAGCCTCGGTGCCTATTTCCTGGGCCCGTCACTCGCGCGGGCTCTTGGGGGCGGCCTGCTTTGGCGCGAACAATTCGTCGAACAGATCGCCAGGAATGGTGCCCGCGTCTTCGATCACATCGGCGCCGTCCAACAGGTCATATGACGACGTCACCCACGTGCCGTAGGAGACCTCGGGCAAGTTCGTGTCGGCTCTGGGGATGACCGGCGCGACGATGTTGACCCACTCCCCATTCGGAGCGCTCGCGCTGATGCGCCAGACCCGCCTTGCGGGCGGCGCTGCCAACTTTGGTTTGACCCGAAACATGGGCACTCCAGACGATCGTTGCCTGGGCGGAACCGAACGTACCCCCGAGGGCAGATGATGCCCCTTCGCAATGGTTCGTGATGGCGGAAATCACGCGCACACCCCCGAATCACGCTAAGGGTTATCTCCTAGGCACCGATGCCCCGTGCCGCCAGGAGCAATCCGGGGTCGTCGCTGATGATTCCCTGAACACCCAGGCGCCAAAGCTGGAGTGCGCGTGCGGGGTCGTTGATGGTCCAGACATGGGTCACGGTTCCACTGCCGCGCAGTGCCCGGACCAGTGCCCCGATCGGTACCGGAATGCCGTGCCAGCGTGGCGGTATGCAAAGTGCCTGGAATGGCTGCGGGCCGACACGCAACCGCAGCAGCGCTGGCAGCAGCAGACGCATCACATCCGGCGTGCTTGCGCCAAGGGCAAAGCCAGCGCCGATCAGCGGTCGCGTCGCTGCGGGGTCAAAGCCCGCGACGATGACGCGTTTGCCGATGCCGTGGCGACGAATGGCAACTCTGACGAGTTCGGTCGAAGCCTTGGTCTTGAGTTCGATGATGCAGGGCAGATCGCGCGGCAGTGACTCGATGACCTCGTCGAACGTCGAGATGGTTGCACCGCGGCCTCGCCAGGCGAACGTGCGCCCGCCGTCGCTCGTGAACCTGGCGCCGGCATCCAGGCGGCCGAGCTCCGCCGCTGTCCGCGCGGCGACCGGCCCGCTAGCGTGGGTGGTTCGATCGAGCGTGGCGTCGTGGATCACGACGAGAACGCCATCCAGAGACACCTGCAGATCGAACTCTACGGCGTCGACGCCAAGCGCAACCGCCTCGAGCAGCGACGCCAGGGTGTTCTCTGGGGCATGGGCGCGATTGCCACGATGCCCGATGACCAGTCTGGCCTGAGGATCGAGCAGGATCATCTGAGCAGGGTTTCGATCGGGGCCGGCCGGAGCCAGCGAGTCCACGGCGCAGTACGCGCGATTCGGTTGCCTAGCCGGAGCATAGACTGCACACTCCTGCCGTCACGCTGCGTGACCCGGCAATCCCTTTAACCCACGAAGAGGCACCGACATGGCCAAGAGCACCCGCTACTACATTCTCGCCAACTACGCCCAGAGGGCTGTCGTCGGCATGATCAAGGCGCCCTCCGATCGAGCAGCAGCGGTCAGAAAGATGTGCAAGGCCGTGGGCGTCAAGTTCGTTTCGTTGGATTTGTGCCGCGGGGCGTTCGACATCGTGGTGGCCGTCGAAGCCGACAGCTTCGACAAGGTGCTGGGCCTGAAGATGGCCGTGTTGGCATCGGGTGCGGTCAGCGAGCTGCACATTCTCGAGGCGATGGATCCCGCCGCGGCGCTCAAGCACGCTGGCACGGCTGCCAAGGCCTACACGCCTGCCGGGTAGGGTTTCACGCCGCCAACGGCCCAACCGCCGTTGGGCCGTTGGCGGGCCCTGGCTTGCTCAGAAGCGTGCCGAAAGGGTCGCTCCGAGGAGCGGCGCCGGATCGACGTCGACCTTGCGCAACACCTTGCCGGAGGAGTCTTCGACGCGCAGTTGGCCGGCCGTGACGAACCCGCCGTAAAGGTTCAACGTCACCCCCGGGCCGAAGCTGCGCGTTGCGCGCAGGAAGATCGGAACTCCTCGCTCCTCGCCCACGCCGTTCGCTGCGGGGCCAGTGTTGCTGAGCCGAAAGCGCGTCGTGCGCCACGCCGCACCGAGACCGACGTTCCAACCCCCGTCGAACCGGTAGTCGAGCTCCAGCCCGGCCGGGCCGGTGGGCCCTGCCGGCAGCGGGTTCGCCAAGCGCCAGCGATCCGACAGTTTCCAGTCGACGATCAGCAGCGGGAACACGCTTGTTTGCTCGAGGCGGTCGAACACGCCGAGACCGAAGCCGAGCAGATTGCCATCGGCAAAGAACTGGGTCGCCGTAACGAACGCGCCCCAAGTCAGCGACTCGCCGACGTTGGCTCCCCTTTCGTGGATCCAGTCGAACGACGGCGTGAGGCCCACGTACCACGCGTCGCTCACGGCGAACGAGAGTGGCGTCGCAATGCCGTAGCGCTGAACGGCGCTCCACGGTGCGGCCCCGCCGAAAGCCCCTGGGCTGGCGAAAGCGTAGTCGGTGTAGTCGTAGTTGAGCACCACCCCGGCACGCCTGCCGCCGCCGAGGTCGCCGAGCGTCCCCGCGCGCAGGATCGTGCTCCAGGCGCTGTAGTCGCCGCCGCCGTCGAGATCGCCCTTGCCCTGGTAGACGGGCGTCACCGAAGCGAACGGAACCCAGCCGGTTGCTTGTGCCTGCGCCGCGCCCGAGACGGCGACGAGAAGCGCCATCGCGATGGCGCGGCGTGATACCGTGAACTGCATCGAACCCCCGATCAGAACCGCGTGCACGTTGCGAGAATGGCCGCGGCAGCGCAGAGGCGTCGATCATGCCTCAACGGCGGGCGGGTTCGGCTCGGCTGGGGTGATGCCGAGACCCCGGGACGAGCCCGGGCGGGGGAGCCTGCATCGACAAGGCCGCGCGCGAAAGTCGGGCGTCAAGCCTGGACGAACGTCGTGACCCGCCTTCTGGTGCGTTCGCGCAGCGAGCATTCGCGCAGCGTGTCGGCCAGCGACTCCAGGTCTGCAATGCCCAGGATCATCACCGACGGAAAGCTCGCATCCGACGAACGCAAGTGAAGGATGCAGTGGCCCACCATCCGCATCCCCAGCGGCTTGTGCAGATCGAAGTGATCAATGCGAAACAGCTCGACGTTTTCCTTCAACTTCGACAGCAGGCCACGTTCGACCCTGACTCGCTGCGTCGTGATCTCGTACGTCGTCGAGATGCTCCGTATCCAGTAGACCAGGTAGGCGATGCCGAGCGTGAAGGCGACCGCCAGCCATTGCCACGCACTGACGATGACGGCCGGATGACCGGTGAACAGCGGCTTCTCGGTCCCGCCTTCCAGCGTGGCCGCGTAGGCCGTCAGATCGGTGTTGCAGAAGCGGCATTTGATCGCCGCCGCCTTGATGCTCTCGCCGCATACGGGACAGGCTTTGGATTCGTCAGTCATTGGCTGGGCCCGCATTTCTGGCTGAGGGTTCCGTTACGCAGAGATTTCGACTTCGCCCTCGATCTCCACGGGTATGTCGAAGGGAAGCTCCGCCATGCCAACGGCACTTCGAGCGTGTGCGCCAATCTCGGGCCCATAGAGCTCGAGAATCAGCTCGGAGAAGCCGTTGATGACGCTGGGTTGCTTGTTGAACCACGGCGTGGAGTTGACCATTCCGAAGATTCGGCCCCAGGCTGAGATGCGATCCAGGTCGCCCAAGGCGCGCTTCAGACTGGCCAGGATCGAAACGGCGGTGAGGCGAGCGGCGACATAGCCTTGCTCGACCGTGAGTTCCCTGCCGACCTTGCCCAGTGGCGCAGCCATGGCGCCGCCGGCGCTCTGCGGGCCATGACCTGAAATGAAGGCGCGGTGGCCCATGACGCGAACGAACTGGAACGGCAGCACGACGCCAGCGGGCGGCTCGAACGGCGGTGGCAGGACCAACCCCAGCGCAGCCAACCGTTGTTCAATCTTTGCCATCGGCAGCTCCTGATTCTTCGAGCCGACCATGCCCGGGGGGGCGGCTCGGCTGCGATCCGGCTGATGTTGCTGCCGGAACTCCATTGCGGTCAAGCAGTTCGGGCTGCACCGTCAAGCCAATCCGCAGGTCCCAGGCTCAAGCCCAGGTGTGGAATGCGAGTTGCTTGGGGCGAAGACCCGTTCGTACAATGCTCTTCCAAATGGAAGGAGACCGCCAGTGACCATACTTGTAGCCTACGTGCCCCGTCCGGAAGGGCAAGCCGCTCTGGACAAAGGCATGGAAATCGCCAAGCGCCGTCAGGAACGATTGCTGGTGGTGAATGCGGGTCCTGGCGGCCGAAAGGAAGATCCCTCGCTGGCCGACGTGCAGGATGTCGAGCGGGTGGAGGAATTGCTGGCGAGTTCCGGTCTCGACGCCGAATTCAAGCAGTTTGTGCGAGGCGACGACGCTGTCTCTGAAATCGAGACGCTGATCGGCACTCTGCAGGTTTCCTTGCTCATCATCGGCCTGCGAAAACGCAGTGCCGTGGGCAAGCTCATTCTGGGCAGCGTGGCCCAGAATCTCTTGCTCACCGTTCCATGCCCGGTGTTGGCCGTCAAGGCAACCTAGAGCCGGCTTGACCGGCGGGGATCGCGACGGTTTGCCATCGAAGCGTCTGCCGTCCTCTTGTCTGCATCGCACGAGGCCACCTGATCGGGAGAGCGGCGATGCACGAACGTGACAGCGAGTTGTTCAACGACAGCTACGAACGCTGCATGCGGCAATCCGGGTTCCTGGAGCGCTTCTACGAGATCTTCGTGGCCTCCTCTGATGAGGTGGCCGCGAAATTCGTGCGCACTGATTTTCAGAAGCAGGTCAGGATGCTCAAGGTGTCGCTGTACATGCTGATGAACGCCGCCGGCACCCTGCCCGAGGGCACCGTTCACCTGGAGCGCATTGCCGAATTGCACAGCCGCAGGCAGCTTGACATCCAGCCGGAGTTCTACGATCTCTGGCTCGTGTGCCTGCTCGAGGCAGTCCGGGAATTTGACGCGTCGTTTTGCGAGGACGTCGAGGCTGCGTGGCGCCATGTGCTGGCCCACGGTATCCGGGTCATGAAATCCAGATACTGATGAGACTCGACACACCGCGCAGGGCCGCTATCGACGCTAGACTCCGCGTGCAATGCGGCCTCGAGCTTGCGGACCGTTCGGCATTCGAGCGAACTGCCGTCCATCGATCGCCCGGGTTCGACCCCGGCTCGGGGCGCCCGGATCTGCGAGGCCTGGTCCGCAAGGAAACACCTCCATGACATGTGCAACCACCGTCACGATCGAATTCTTGGACGCGTTCGCCGACTCGTGGAATCGGCACGATGTCGACGCCATCATGTCCTTCATGACGCCCGATTGTGTTTTTGAATCGTCCGCGGGACCCGACGTGTGCGGCACACGCTATCAAGGTGAGCAAGCCGTGAGAGCCGGATTTGTGCAGGTCTGGCAAACCTTCCCGGATGCGCATTGGGGCAGCGCGCGGCACTTCGTGTGTGGCAATCGCGGCGTGTCGGAGTGGACATTCACGGGTACCCGTGAGGACGGCACGCGCGTTGAGGTGCACGGCTGCGATCTGTTCACGTTTCGGGATGGCAAGATTGCGCTGAAGAACTCGTACCGCAAGAACCGACAGTCACTTCATGCATAGGTTGCTTATCCTCGCCGTCTGTGGACTGTTCGCGCTGCGGGCGTCCGCCGCGACCGATGGCCTCACGGAACATGAGCGGCACACAGCCCAATGCGTCGCTGCGCTGGAGGTGAACACCGATGATTTGGCCGAGCAGGTCAAGGCCGGGCGTGCCGATCTGCAACCGCTGCTGCTCGATCGGCTGAGGTTCGGGGCCGCGTTCATCGGTGATTCGTACCTTCAGGGTGAACGCGACGAGGCTCGCGCGAAGGGTTTCCTGGTTGCTGCGCTGGAGGCCCAAAGGGCGCTACCCCAAGCCGAGCTGGCCGCGCGCCAATCCGCGTGCGCACAGGAGGGCGCTCAGCTGCTGGCCAATGCCGACTTCTTCACTCGTACCGTGGTGACGCGCCTGGCACACAGGCGGATGAAGAAGTTGCTGGAAGGCTGAAGCCGAAGGCGCGCGGCGCGGCTCGACAACCCGCTGCGATCCCTCGGCCACCCGGCATCAGCATGGATAGCGCGCGTCAGTGCGGCGGTCCGTGATGGGAATGCGCCGTGGTACCCCGATGGCCGCAGGACTCGCACACATAGGCCGTGCCTGAGGCGCTGGACTCGATGATCGACGCGATCACGATCGCGATGGGCAATGCGAACACGCCGATGCCGAACACCGAGACCAGGGCCGCAAACATCCGCCCAAAAGGTGTCAGCGGAATCATGTCGCCGTAGCCAATCGTATTGAACGTCACGCTGGCCCACCAGAATGTGGCCGGGATGCTCGTGAAGACGTTCGGCTGGCGGTGGTGCTCGAATTGGTACAGCAGCGAAGCCGCCAGATAGACCGACATGGCCATCAGGACCACCGAGACGAGCAGCAGCTCCTTGCGTCTGGACAGCGACACCGAGAGTCGTTCCAGGGCGGCCTCGAACTCGTAGAGATGCAGGATCTTCAACAGGCGTACCAAGCGCACGACGCGCAGGAAGCGCAGGTCCCAGGGCGTCCAGTAGGTCGCGATGGCCACCAGATCGAGCAAGGACAGCGGCTGCAGTGCGAAACGCAGCCGCCCGCGCAACGGCTGCGATAGATGACGCTGCTCGACACAGGTCCAAAGCCGCGCTGCGTACTCGATGACAAACATCCCGGTCGATACAGCCTCCAACCACCAGAGCGTCTCGGCCAACGCGCTGTTGATGCCCGGCACGCTCTCCAGGGTGACGGAGATCGCATTGGCAACGATCAGTGCTGCCAGGAAGTAGTTGGCCCAGCGTGCGACGCGGTTGCCGGGATCCGGCACATGAAGGATCGCGAACAGTTGGGCTCGACGATGCCGCACGTTGTCGGGCTTGGCTTGACCAGGCTCGAGGTACGGTTTGACAGGATCTTCAGGCATGGCGTCTCGGTGCAGTTGGGCCGCATTCTGCCCAATCGACGCCGCGAGGGTCGAATCGAGCCGTCGACATTCCTGAGCGGCTCGGCAAGGCCGCAGCCTACGTTGGCGAAACCTTTGGCGCGTCGAAGGCCGCCCTCACCGGCTTGGCCCGGCCGATACCCGACCAGCGCCTGGTATCGAACGCGAATTCGGCGATAGCGCAGGTGGGCATGTGCATGATGTCGCTCGCGAAGCGATGGGCCAGCTCGGTGATCTCGGGGTTGTGGCCGACCAGCATCACGCACTCCAGCGTGTCGGCAAGGCCCTCGATGACTTCGAGCAGAGCGTCCGCCGTGGCGGCATAGATGCCGTCGTCGACCACGATGCGCTCGAGCTCGTAATCGAGGCCCTCGGCGATGACCCTGGCCGTCGCGATCGCGCGCACCGCCGGGCTCGACACGATCAAATCCGGCTTCACATGGCGACGCGACAGTCGCTTGCTCATCTTGGCGGCGTCGCGTTCGCCGCGCTCTTGCAACGGCCGCTCGCGGTCAGGCAACGATGCGTCGCCCCAGCTCGACTTGGCGTGGCGGATGAGGAACAGCGTTCTCATTCCCGGCCCTTCACGTGTGGGGCTTTCACGTCGTCAAACTCGCACGGACCCACTGGCAGCGCGGCCGCAGCACGGGTTCACAAGAGTCCCCACCGGCGACAAGTCACCGGGTCGGCACGTTTGCCGCCGCTGTGGCGGCCGGCCGCTCGTTGATCGGATGCGGGTGCCAGCCCACCACCGCCAGCATCACCAGGAACCCGACCACATAGGCGACTGCAATCGGCCAGCCCGCTTTGAGCCAAGCCCAGACCGACCGGGCTTCCGGAAAGATGTTGGCAATCGCGACGCCGGCTGACGATCCGAACCAGATCATCGAACCCCCGAAGCCCACGGCATACGCCAGGAAGCCCCAGTCGTACCCGTCCTGGCGAATGGCCAGTGCCGTGAGCGGGATGTTGTCGAACACCGACGAAATGAAACCCAGCCCGAGCGCGGTGGGCCACGATGCCGCGGGCAGGTGCTGCACCGGCATCAACGACGCACACCACACCAGCGCGAGCAGGAAGATGCTGCCCAAGAATGCGCCCGGCAGCAGGCTCCAGTCCGGACTGCGGATCGGTGCCGTCACCAGGATCGCGAGCAGCACCGCGGCACCGATCACCGGAAACCGCCCAAGCACATCCGGCGCATAAAGGTTGAACCAGACATTGGCGCCAATGGCGGCCAGCAGGATGAAGCCCACGATGCCAAGGCGCACGCCATGAACATTCTGTCCCGGCGTGTCGTCCTTCTGGATCGGCTGGTAAGCGTGCTGCTTCATGGCGGCGATCGAGCCAAAGATCATCAGCGCCACCAGACCACCCACGTAGGCCTCGAGCACCCACAGCGGGTTGGCGCCGGCGATCCACATCATCGTGGTCGTGGTATCGCCGACCACGCTGCCCGCGCCGCCGGCATTGGAGGCCGCCACGATGGCGGCGATATAGCCGATGTGAACGCGCCGCTTGAAGAGCCCCGAAGCGATCGTGCCGCCGATCATCGCGGCGGCGATGTTGTCCAGAAAGGCGGACATCACGAACACGATCACCAACAGCAGGAAGCCGCCCTTCCAGTCGTCGGGCAGCAAGTGCGGCAATTTGTCGGTGAGGTGGCTGCGCTCGAAGTGGTTCGCCAGCAGTGCAAAGCCCAGCAGCAAGCCCAGCAGGTTGGCAAGCGTCACCCACTCGTGGGCCGCGTGTGCCAACAGGCCCGGCATGCCAGCGCCCGCCTTGAAGCCCGTGAAAACCAGCTGGTACAGCGTGATGACCAGCGCACCCGCCAGCGCGACCTTCAGCGTGTGATGGTGAATCGTCGCGACGCCCAGCAGCGTCAGCGCGAAAAGTACGAAGTCAATCGGAATGCCAAAGACCGTCATCGCGGCGTTTCCTTGAATGGGGCCCTCTTGTCGGCGCGGGGCCATTCTAGGTTCGGCAGCTCACGCGACGCTGGCTCGATGAGCCGAGCAAACCCTGAGTTGCGCCCAAGGCGGCAATGCCGGCTCTCAGCGGGGCTTGCCGGGCGTTGCTGCTGACGATGTCCCTGGTGCCTGCGAAACCGCCAATTGCAGCAGGCCGAGCCCGCGCTGCTTCATCGTGCGTCGGGCCATCGACAATGGCGCGTCGAGCAGTTGCACGCGCGCAGCGGGCACCACCACCACGTTGCCGCCACCAGCCGCCGGTGCGCCGGGCAGGAACACGGCCACCCGATCCGCGGCCTCGTCGTGCTCGACGACGAAGCCGAGCACCTGGTTGTCGTCGAAGCTCACGAGTGCGGGCCGCAGGCCTTCTTCACGCTCGGTGCTGCTGAAGTCCGCCGCGATGGACTTGATGATCAGGTAGCCCGGGATCTTGCTCAGCACCAGTTGTTCCAACGTCTCGGCCACCCGTCGCCCGGGTTTCGAGCGCGAGAAGACACCCAGCCCGATCAGGCCCAGCGCCAGCAACAGCAGGGCCGCCAGGTCGATGGCGGCCACGCCGAACCAGTGGCCGGGCGGCAAGAGGTGCGCGGCAGGCGTGATCAGCGGCACCAGCACGCCGATCATCTTATGCACCAGGTAGGCCACGGCGCCCAGCGGCAAGGCCAGCAGCACACCGTCGATCAACAGGTCACGGAGTTTGTTCATGGTGATTCGACGCTCGCGCGCCGCTCAAGTGATGGAGACCATCATTTGTTCAACACCACCTTCACCGCAGACACCTTGCCGTCGAACCTGAACGGCCGGCGCTCCATGTAGTCGAGCGACACGGTCGAGCCCAGGTCCACGCCGACGTCGAAGGTTTCGCTGGCCGAGAAGGCGCCCGGTACGGTGCGCGCCACAGTCGTGCGCCCGACCTCCACGCCATCGACCTTCAGCACCACGTCGGCGGCCGACAAGGGCTGGGCACTCTGCAGCTTGGTCGTCACCTCGATGCGGTGCTTGCCCGCCGAGATGAGCGCTGCCGAGCGCGCGACATAGCGCTCGATGATCATCATGTTGTACTCGTAGACGAGTTGGCCCTTGTCCATGTAGAGCGCCAGCCCGCCGCCCGATCCGCCCAGCGCGTAGAGCACGCCCGAAGCCTTGTCGCCCAGCTCGGCGTCGATGGTCACCGTGTTGCTCTCGCGGCCGATCCCGGGTGCCGTGAACTCGGGCATGCGCGTGGTGTTGCCGTCGAACTCCCAGCTCGAGTAGGGCGTCTTGATGCGGTCTTCGGGGTGCAGGCGCAACCAGATGCCGGCGCCCAGCGGGTAGACCTTGTTCGCCTTCGCCTGCGCGTCGAAGGTCTTCTGCAACGCCGCCAGGCGCTTGGGGTCTTTCGCCGCCAGGTCGACGGCTTCGGAGAAGTCGCTGCGGATGTCGTACAGCTCCCAGACGTCCTTGGCCGAATCCCACTCGGCCAGGCCCGGTGCGCCCGGCAACCAGGGAACCAGCGGGCCGAAGGTCGCGGCGACGAAGCCGTCCTGGTAGATCGCGCGGCTGCCGTTGTTGTCGAAATACTGCACCTTCTTCTGCGGCGGCGCCTTCGCGTTGCCGAAGGTGTAGGCCAGGCTCACGCCGTCCATCGGGTCTTGCTTGAAGCCATCCACCACTTTCGGCGGCTTGATGCCGATGACTTCATACAGCGTGGGCGCGATGTCGTTCACGTGGTGGAACTGCGCGCGGGGCGTGCTGTCGGGTTTGATGCCCTTGGGCCACGAGATGACCATCGGGTTGCGCGTGCCGCCGAAGTGCGATGCCACGAGCTTGGTGTTCTGGAACGGCGTATTGCCGGCCCAGGCCCAGCCCGCGTGGTACATGCTGTCGGTCTTGGGCGTGCCCAGGGCATCGAGGCCGCCGATCTTGTCGAGCGCCGCAATCTGCTGCTCCACCGTGTTCGGGATACCGTTCTGCGCCAGCAGCTCGCTGATGGTGCCGTTCTGGCCCTCGGCGCTGGCGCCGTTGTCGCCGAAGATGTAGATCACGATGGTGTTGTCGCGTACGCCCTGGCGCTCGAGCTCGTCGATGAGCTTGCCCGCCTGCACGTCGACATGCTCGACGAAGCCGGCGTAGATCTCCATCAGCCGCAACTGGAATGGGCGCTGCGCCTCGGGGATGCTGTCCCACGACGGCATCGTCTTGTTGCGCGGCGTGAGCTGCGTGTTGGCCGGAATCCAGCCGAGCTGCTTCTGGTGCGCGAAGACGCGTTCGCGGTAGGCGTCCCAGCCCGTATCGAACTTGCCCTTGTACTTGTTCGACCATTCCTTGCTCACCTGATGCGGGCCATGCCCTGCGCCGGGCGCCCAGTACAGGAAGAAGGGCTTGTCGGGCGAGAAGGCGCGGTGCTTGCGCAGCCAGGCGATGCCCTTGCCGGCCATGTCTTCGCTGAGGTGGTAGCTCTCGTCGTGCGGCGGCTCGATGATGTTGGTGTTCTCCACCAGGCGCGGCTCCCACTGCGAGGTTTCGCCGGCGAGGAAACCGTAGAAGTAGTCGAAACCGTGGCCGGTGGGCCAGCGGTCGAACGGGCCCATCGCCGTGGTCTGGTCGGCCGGCGTGTTGTGCCACTTGCCGATGGCCGCGGTCTTGTAGCCGTAGTGGCGCAGCACCTCGGGCAGCGTGGCCGAAGTCTTGGGGATCACCCCGGTGTAGCCGTCCCAGTCGACCGCGCGTTCCGCAATGGTGCCGTTGCCCACGCGCTGGTGGTTGCGCCCGGTGAGCAGCGCCGCGCGCGTGGGCGAGCAGATGGCGGTGGTGTGGAAGGTGTTGTAGCTGATGCCTTCCTTGGCCAGCTTGCTGAGCGTGGGCGTGTTGATCTCGCCGCCGAAGGTGGACGCCTGGCCGAAGCCCACGTCGTCGAGCAGCACGATCAGCACGTTCGGCGCGCCGGCCTTCAGGTGCTGGGGCTGGGCCCTGCGCTGGTGATTCGAATCCTGCAGGCGAGGCTTGGCCACGCTGGCGCTGGGCACCGGGTCGAAGGGCAGCACGGAGCCGTCCGCGCTCGCGCCCGATGTGGCGCCTGCTGCGACTGGCGCGAGTGCACCGGCACCCAGGCACGACAGGGCCAGGGCGATCCACTGCCCACGGATATTCATGGCATCTCCATTCGTCTCACACCTGCCGCGGCGCGGCAGGATCGGTTGTTCAATTCGGTGGCAGCTGAGTCAGGTACGCATCTGAGTGAAGCGGAACAGATGGCCCCTCAAAGCCCAACCTTCTTCGGCGGGTACTTCTTGAAGGTCGCCGCATGCGCGCCCATCTCTGCCCCCAGTGACGCCAGCCAGGCGTTCATGCGGTGACCGACCGGCAGTTCTTCCTTCGGGTCGATGTAGAGGTTGAACAGCCAGGGCGCGGTGCCGGTGTCCTGCACCGTCGCCATGTCGATGTGCATGAAGGTGCTCTGCGGCAGGATGACCTTGACGTGCTCCTTGTACTCGCGCATGCGCACCGCCATCAGGTCGCTCTTGAACCAGAAGAACACGCACTCGCGCTTGCCCTGGCCTTCGTCGTGCAGCAGGAACGATGTCTGGTCGATGCCGTCGATATAGCGGTCCTTCGGCAGCCTGGCGTCGGCGCCGGCCAAGTGCACGGCGGTGTTGAACAGGTCCATCAGGTCGAACACGTCGTCGCTGACGCGGCCTGGCTTGATCATGCCCTTCCAGAAGGCAATGCCGGGCACGCGAACGCCGCCCTCCCAGGTCGTGCCCTTCGCGCCGCGGAATGGCGTGTAGCCGGCATCCGGCCAGCCATCCATCTGCGGGCCGTTGTCCGAGGTGACGAAGACCAGCGTGTTTTCGAGCACACCGGCCTCGTCGAGCGCTTTGATGATCAGGCCGATCTCCATGTCGACCTCCCACACGGCGTCCTTGTAGGGGTACTTGCTCGCGCTCCTGCCCTTGTAGTCGGGGTGAGCGTAGTTGTCGGTGTGGACCTTCATGAAGGCGTGCTCCAGGAAGAACGGCTTGCCGCTCTTCGCAAGCGTCTTGATCTTCTCGACGCTGAAGTCGGCCAGCACCTTGTCGGCACGGGCCATGTCGTCTGTGCTCTTGATGACGGAGGTCTCGGCCAGCCGGCCGTCCTTGAAGCCATGGACCAGCGCATGGTCCTCGCCAAGCTCTTTGTAGCGGGCGAGCTTGTCCGCATCCAGCACCAGGTCAGGGTAGCGTGCCGGATCCACGGCCTGCGAGGTCTCCTTCTGCGCGCCGTAGTAGCCGTAGTACTCGTCGAAGCCCACCTCATGCGGCCGCATGCCCTTGGCCGAGCCGATGTGCCACTTGCCGACCAGCAGCGTGTTGTAGCCCGCCTCGCCCAGGATCTTCGGCAGGCTGGTCTCGCCATCCCATGGGTTCACCGTGAGCTTGTCACCCGCGAGGATGGGCCGCGTCAGCCCGGTGCGCACCGGCAGTCGACCGGTGAGCATTGCAGAGCGGGTGGGCGTGCAGGTGTTCTGCGCATAAGCCGAGGTCAGGCGCAGGCCCTCGGCGGCGAGCCGGTCCATGTGCGGCGTGTCGGCGCCGATGGCCTTGCCGCCGCCGTAGCTGCCCGGGTCGCCATAGCCCATGTCATCGATCAGAAGCCAGACGATGTTCGGCTTCTTGCCGGTCTTCGTCTCCAGCGCGGCCAGCTTGGCCGCGACGGCCCGGTCCTGTTCTGGACGTGGTATCGCGGGCTCGAGCGTCTCGGCTGTGCGCACCGAGCGGTTCAGCGTCGATGCCTGCGCGTGCGCGCTGCCCGTAGCGGCCATTGCGCACAGCAGCCAGGTCAGTGTCAGGAGTCTTGATGTCATTGCAGACCTCATGCCGTTGGAAGGGGATTCAGGGCCGATGCTTTGCCGTCAGAACTTGTAGACCATCTTCAGCCAGACGAAGTCGCCGTTCAGGCGGTTCTTGGTGTCCAGCTCCGCAAGCCACTTGAATTCGAAGATCAGCTTCTGCTGGCCGATCGGCAGGATGTACCCCAGCACCGGGCCGATGCCGGAGGTGCGGCCCTTGAAGCAGCCGAGCGTGGCGCCGGTGCCGCTGTCGCAGGTGGACTGCTGGAAGTACCACGCCTCGGCGCCGATGTTCGCGAACCCCGAACCGAGCGGAAGGATCTGCTGCACCGATGCGTCGACGTGAAGGACGTTGCCACTGCGGTAGTCGGTGTCGGAATTCCCGGTGTTCATCGCGTAGCCGAAGTGGACGGCCGCGTTGAGGCCCGACTTGGCGTTGCTGTACGCCGCGCCGGCGATCGGATCGACAGTCCAGTAGTTCAGGCCCGGGTTGCCGAGTCGCCCCAGCTGGTAGCTGCCCGTCGGCGCATACACCGGCATCAGGAAGTCGACCTGCCAGTCGCCGGACTTCCAGGCCAGCATCACCGGTACCACCGTCATGTCGCCGAAGCCGGACACCTTGTTGTTGACCCGGAGCCCGCCAAACGCCTCGGAATTCGCCGAGATGTCCAGCGAGGTATACGGCACGAACGCGGCGACCGAGTAGTGCGCGCCTCCGAGCACCGTCGGCTCGAAGCCGTAGCCGCCGCCCAGCACGAAGGTGTTCGCCTCGACGTTCATGTTGGCAACGACGCCGGCGGCCGTGGGGACACGCGCCGAGGCGTCGCCGCGGTAGTTCAGCAACATCGGCTTGAAGAAGAACCCGGGCGTGGTCGGCGGCAGGTCCACGAGCGTGGCATTGGCCCCGGGCAGGATGTGCGAGGTGCCACCTTCGCCGGCCAACGCCGGGGCGCCCGCGACGCAGGCCAGGCCGAGGGCCAGCGCGGCTTGCCGCGCGAGGGCGGCCAAATTGGGGAAATCTGACTGTGACAATTCGGTCTCCTTCGAGTCTGGCTGACTCTGGCGGGTGCGTGGCAACCCCTGTTTCGAGTTCGAGATCGCCCGCGGTCCTGGGCTAAAGCGACGGCAGCAGCAACGCGAAACCGGCGCGCAAGGTGACCTTCGGGTTGCCGGTGCGATCCTGGAAGTCATAGTCGACCTCGACGTTCGGCCGCCACTTCTGGCCCCACAGGCTGATGACCTGCCCGTAGTTCACGCCGAGCGCGAGCGAAGCCCAGCGTGACCGCTTGGTGTCGTACACGAAGGCGCTGTTGCCGAGCGAGAGCGAACGGCCGCCGCCGAGCTGATAGCTGAAGATCGGCTGCAGGTTGATGATGCCGACATCGGGTGCGTTGTCATCCCCGGCGAACGAAAAGAAGGTCTGGGCGAACAGGCCGAAGTTGTAGGCCTTGTTGGACGAATTGACGAAGCCCGCCGCCGGGCCCAGCGTCCACTTTTCGGAGCTCAGGCCGCTTTTACCCGTCGGCACCGAACCCGAAATGCCAGCCCCCCAGCGGCCCCACGGTGCGCCGAAGACGGTGAGGTTGAAGACTTGCATGTCGCCGAGCCCGCTCAGGCCCGAAGGTGACGAGGTGACGTAGGGCTGCGTCACGCGAATGATGTTCGGCAGGCCGAACATCTCGAACGGGATCGCGGCGCGAAAGAGGAACTGGTTCGATGAACCGTCGGTGCCGTGGTAGCTGGGCGTGTACCAGTCGAGAAGCTGGAACGACATCAGCGACGCGGTGGGGTCGGTCGCCTGCGCGGACAAGTCGTCGCTGCTCGGCGGCGGCGCTTGCGCCAGCACCGCCGTGGCGCCAAGCAGGCAGCCATACGTCAGCAGCCGCTTCACCGCGGTGCCGCCACCACCACGTATTGCACCGACGAGCCGACGTACTGCGGCTGGTACCAGTTGGGACCGCACTGCTGGTAGATCACGTTGCCCATCTGCACCGGGTAGCAGCCGCTCGGTGGCAACGACGGCGTCATCGAACCGATCACCGCGGCAGTGACCATGACGGTCGCCACGGCAGCCACCGGGTGGAAGCCGCGGTCGACGTCGACATCTACGTCCACATGCCGGTTCGCATTGACGTTGACGTTTGTGTTCTTGTTGCTGTTGACGTTGACGTTGTTGTTGCGGTTGCTGTTGACGTTGGTGTTCTTGTTTACCGACGTGCGCGTATTGTTCTTGACGGTGCGGTTCTTGTCGGCCGCCGCGTCGAGCGAAAAGCCCAGCAGCAGCATGGCGGCCAGCGCGAACGCCAGAAAGCGGCCGAGTGCGTCCACGTTGCGTTGAGCGGGCGTGCCTTGTGCGATTGACGTTGTCATGGTGTTGCTCCTCACTTGGCCGCCGCGACGGGTTTCAGGTCGATGCGATTGACACCCTTGGCCGGCACATAGGTGAAGGCCGATGCGGCGGGGCTGGCCTTCAGGTCCCACTTCAGCGTGGCAGCGTATTGCGGCTGGGCCGGCTCGTCGGTGGTGGTGATCACCACCTTGAGCGGCAACGCGCGGGCGCCGCGTTCGACCCATACCTGCCAGTCCACCCCCGGCTGGCGCAGCGCGAAGTGGTCGGCGTCGACGCCGCCGATGCGGGCCGGGCCCACGAGCAGCGCCGCGGTGATGTCGTCGAGGCCGCCCTTGGGCGTACCCCACAGGAACAGGTCCGCGAGCGGGATCTCGACCTCGTAGCGCTCGGCAACGGCGGTCATCGCCTCGCCGATCGTGCCGGGCAGCGGCACGCTGGCGTAGTAGCCGGCTCGCGGCGCCACCTGGGTCAGCGTCTTGCCGTCGAAGTAATAGTCCCGCTGCTTGCGGTCGGACCGCACCGACGCACGCAGCTTGTTCGGGCTGCTGACCTGGTATTCGACCGTGCTCGCGAACTGCAGCTTCTGCCCGCTCAGCAACACCTCGTCGGTCACCGAATCGGCCTTGACCGAGAAGTGCTTCTGGGCGCGCAGGTAGGTGCCCACCTCGGCCAGTCGCTTCATCACGGCGGCGTCGCGCACCGGGGCTTCGGCCGGGGTGCCCTGGGCGTGCAAGGGCGGCGCCGCAAGCAGCACCGTGGCGGCAACCAGGCTGCCGAGGGAACGCGACAAGCGTGATCTCTGAGCTGACGATGCAGGGGGTTGGATCGACACAGGATCCTCCGATGGTTGTGGCGGGGTCGCCCGCGGGCCGGCGGATTTTGTCGATCACGCGAAGTGATGTCCAATACATCAGACGTCGATCTTTGATACGCTTTCCGAATGCATCTGACCCTGAAGCTGATCGAACAAGCCACGGTTCTGGGCGAGACGGGCAACTTCGCCAAGGCGGCCGAGCGGCTCGGCATCAGCCAGCCGACGCTGTCGCGCAACATCGCCGCGCTGGAGGAAGACCTCGGCCTGCGCCTGTTCGACCGCGGGCGCAATGGGGCCGCGCTGACGGTCTTTGGTCGCGTGCTGGCGGAGCGCGGGGCGCGTGTGCTCGGCGAAGCCTCGGCGTTGCGCGCGGAGCTCCTGGCGGTGGCCGGCCTGGACACGGGGCGGCTGGAAATTGTCGCCGGGCCCTACGCGACCGAAGACCCGGTCGCGCCGACCGTGGCCCAGTTGGTGAGCGAGCGGCCGGGGCTGCGCGTCCGGGTGCATGTCGTCGAACCCGACGAGGTCCTCAACGCGGTACTCACCGGCGGGTATGAACTGGGGTTCGGGGGCAGCGAGTGCCTGCCCCCACATGATCAACTGGCGCTGGAAATGCTGCGATCTCGACGGCTGTTGCTGGCGTGCCGGCCCGCGCATCCGCTGCTGCGGCTGCGGCCTTCGGTGGCGCAGGTGCTGTCGTTTCCGCTCGTCGGCACGCTGATGAAAGGCTCGACAGCAGCCGTAGTGGCCAGCGGCGACGCGGCGGGCGCTGCGGACGCCGCGCGGCGCGGGTTCTCGCCGGCCATCGAGGTCAATTCCTTCGATGCAGCACGGCGTATCGCGCGCAGCAGCGATGCCTTGTTTCCGGCCACGCCGACGATGCTGGCCGCCGATCTGGCCGTCGGCCATCTCGCGACGCTGGACTTCGATGCACCCGTGCTGCGCTTCCACCCCGCCTTCGTTCGGATGCGAGAACGGACTCTTTCGCCAGCAGCGCACCGGTTCCTGCAGATCGTCCGCGCAATGGAGGCTGGGTTGCGTGATGACGACGCGGGGAGTAGCCCGGCGGCCGCGGGGCTCAACGAGGCAAGCCTGGCGCCAAGCGCTTGACCAGCTCGCGCTCGATTTCCAGCTCCCGCGCAATCTGTGCGCTGAACGACGCCGGGTCGGCGAAGTCCGGCACGCCCGCCAGCGACTGCACCTGTTGGGCCACGGCCGCCAACTCCATGGCGCGACGCAGGGCCTCGCTGAGCCGGGCAGCGGCCGGCTCGGAATTCGGCCACGGCGCGGCCAAGCCGACCCAGGGTTCGATGACGAAGTCCGGCACACCCGATTCGCCGGCGGTGGCAACCGAGGGCAATGCGGGCAGCCGTTGCCGGCTGGTGACAGCCAGCCCACGCACGCGCCCGCTGTTCACCAACGACAGCGCCGTGCCGACGAGGCCGACATGGAAGTCCACCTCGCCCGCCGCTACCGCGAGATCGCCTTCGAGCGCGCCTTTGTACGGGACGTGAACGGCGTCGAAGCGGCCCACGATGCCGGCCAGGCGCAGCACGGCGATGTGGGCCGGAGACCCGACGCCCCCCGACGCGTAGGTCAAACCGCCGGGACGACCCTGCACCGCGCCGATCAGATCGCTCAGGCTGCGGTACGGAGCGTCACCGCGGACCGTCACCACCAGGGCCGATCGCGACAGCTTTGCGATCGGCCGCAACGCTATCAGTGGACCGCCGTGCTCGTCCATCGCCTGCAGGGTGACGAAGCCCGAGTGGATGCAAACCAGTGTGTGGCCGTCCGTCCGGGACTGCACCGCCGCGCGCGCGGCAATCAGACCGCCCGCCCCGGCGCGGTTGTCGACCAGGAAGCGTTGCCCCAGGGCCTGGCCGAGGGCTGGCGCCAGCGCACGCATGAACATGTCGAGCGCGCCTCCGGGTGGAGCCGGCACGATGATCGTGACCATGCCGGCCGGCCAGTTCGCCACGGCCTGCGCCGCGGCCAGCGAGCACGCACCGGTTGCCAGCCAACCCAGCGCGACACGACGAGACAGAGGTGTGCTCATGACAGCAAGGTGAAGCCTGGTTCGCAGGGGTGCCCTGATTGTCTGGCACCGCGGGGACCACGCTGGTAGGCTTGCCATTTTTGATCAGGCCCGCATGGCGCAGCCCAATCCTCCGCCGGCGACTCGCGAAGGCCGCCTCGTCGATCCAGCCCGGCTTCGACGCATCGCGCTCTGGCTCGCGGGCATCGTCGCGTTCGTGGCCATCGCGGGCTTCCTGGTGGCGCCGCCGATCGTGCGCTGGCAGGGCGAGAAGATCCTGACGCGCGAGCTCGGCCGCGCGACCACGATCGACAAGGTGGCGATCAATCCGTTCGCGCCGTCGATCACGGTCACCGGTTTCAATCTGCGCGAGGCCGACGGGACACAGCCCTTCGTGACCTTCGACGAGCTTTACGTCCGCGCGTCCTACACCTCGCTGTTGCGCTTCGCGCCGGTCATCGACGCGCTACGGCTGTCCAAGCCGCACGCGCGCATCGTGCGCACGGCAGCCGAGCGGTTCAACTTTTCCGACATCGTGGACAAGCTCGCTGCCGCGCCGAAGGCCGAGGAGCCGTCGAAGCCGGCGCGCTTCGCGGTCTACAACATCGAGGTGCTCGGCGGCCGGGTCGACGTCGACGACCGCGTCGTCCTGCGCAAGCACGAGTTCGCCGACATCGAACTCGGCCTGCCGTTCATCTCGAGCCTCGATTCGCAGCGCGACGTCTTCGTCGAACCGCGTTTCTCTGTAAAGGCCAATGGCGCGCCGATCGCGGCCAAGGCGAAGTCCAAACCGTTCGCGCAGGCACGTGAGTCGATCATCAACCTCGATCTGCGCGATTTCGACATCACGCCGCTGGTCGTGTACTCGCCGGCGAAGCTGCCCGTCAACCTGACATCCGCCAAGCTCGACCTCAACCTCGACGTCACGTTCGCGCAGCCTCCCGGCAAGGTGCCGACGATCGTGATCGCGGGTCGGGCCGGCCTCAAGTCGGTGGCGGCAGATTTCACGACCGGCGGGCCGCTGTTGCGCCTGGCCTCGGTCGCCGCCGAGCTTGCCGCCGTCGAGCCACTCGCCGGCCGCTACGAAGTCACCAAGCTCAGGGTGGTGTCGCCCGAGGTCTGGGTGCGGCGCGACAAGGGGGGTGAATTCGTGTTGGCTCCGTTGTTTCGCGCGCCCACGCCCACGAGTGCCCCGAAGCCCGCGCCCGAGCCGACGAAGCCCCTGACCTACCGGCTCGACGAGCTCGCGGTCGAAGGCGGGCTGGTCCACTGGCTGGACGAGCGCGGCTCGCGGCCGATCGAGCTCGACCTGCGCGACCTGCGCGGCGCGGTGCGCAGCATCTCCAGCGCACCCGGTTCACGGCTGACGTTCGAGGCCTCCGGATTGACCGATCTGCAGGAGTCGCTCGCGCTGGACGGCGAGGCGGCATTGCAGCCGATCGCGGTCACCGGGAAGGTGCGCGTCGAGAAGCTCTCGCTACCGCGGCTGTGGCCGCTCGCCGAACCGTTCCTGGCGGCTGAACTGACGTCGGGCCGCCTCGATGCGGGAACGCGGTTCAATTACCAGGGCAAGGACGCCGCGCCGTATCTGGTGCTCGAAGGCATCGAGGCGACGGCGGCGGACATCGCGATGCGCCAGCCGCGGGCCAAGCGGGAATTCCTGCGGCTGGCGAGCTTCGATCTGCGCAACGGCGCGTTCGACCTCGTGGCGCGCCGTATCGCCCTCGGCGAGATTGCCTCGAAGGGCCTGCGCCTGAACGCGGTGCGCGAGCGCGACGGCAGCATCGACCTGGACAAGCTCGTGCCGCCTGCGGCGTCGAAGCCGTCCGGCGCTCCGGCGGACGCAACGCCGGACAAGCCGTTCCTGGTCGAACTGCGCAAGGCCACGCTCGACGACTACGCCGTCCGCGTCGAGGACCGCACGCGGGCCGACCCGTTCACCTGGTCGCTCGAGCCGCTCTCCGCGACGGTCGAGAACTTTTCCACCGCGCCCGGCGCGAAGGGGAATGCATCGGTGAAGGCCGTCGTCAATCGCAAGGGCACGCTGACGGCCGCGGGACCGTTCGGCATCAATCCCGTGATGACCCGGATGCGCGTGGAGGCACGCGCGCTGGACATCGCGCCGGTGCAGCGCTTCATCGACGACAAGGTCAACGTGACCGTCACGTCGGGGCTGCTGTCGACGCGCGGCAACCTTCGCGTGGACGCCGCACCCGGCAAGCCGCTGCGTGCCGGATACGCGGGCGAGCTCAACCTCGCCGACTTCACGGCCGTCGACAAATCGAGCCAGCAGGATCTGCTGAAGTGGAAGTCGTTGTTCGTCGGCGGCATCGACTTCGATCTGGAGCCGCTGAAGGTCGGCGTCGGCGAAGTGGCGCTGGCGGACTTCTATTCGCGTCTCATCGTCAACGCCGACGGCACGCTGAACCTGCAGAACATCCTGGTCAAGCAGGGCCAGGCCGGCGTCTCGACCACCGCGCCGACGACGACCGCGGACGTGGCGCCGAAGCAGGCCACTGAACCCGCCACGCCGGTCCCCGCCAAGGCCGCGGCCAAGGAGCCCGCGCCCGACCCCGGTCTGCCGCCCAACATCCGCATCGGCAAGATCACGCTGCAGGGCGGCAACGTCAACTTCAGCGACTTCTTCATCAAACCCAACTACTCGGCGAACCTCACCGGCATCGGCGGCAGCGTCACCGAGATGACGCCGGAGAAAGCGGCCGACCTGGAACTGCGCGGCAAGGTGGACAACAGTGCGCCGGTCGAGATCGTCGGCAGCTTGAATCCGCTCGCGAAGGAGCTCCTGCTCGACATCAAGGCCTCGGCGCGCGACATCGAGCTGCCGCCCCTCACCCCATATTCGGTCAAGTACGCCGGCTACGGCATCGAGAAAGGCAAGCTCTCGGTGACGGTGAAGTACTTCATCGAGAACCGCAAGCTCGCCGCCGAGAACAACATCCACCTGGACCAGCTCACCTTCGGCGAGAAGGTCGAGAGCCCGACTGCCACCAAGCTGCCGGTGCTGCTCGCCGTCGCGCTGCTGAAGGACCGCAACGGCGTCATCGACATCGACCTGCCGATCTCCGGCTCGCTGGACGATCCGCAGTTCAGCGTCGGCGGCCTGATCGTGCGCGTGATCGTCAACCTGCTGACGAAGATCATCACCGCACCGTTCTCGGCGCTGGCCTCTGCCTTCGGCGGTGGGGTGGAGTTGTCCTATGTCGAGTACGCCGCCGGCAGTGCGACGCTCGACAGCGAGGCCCGCAAGCGCCTGGACGCCCTCGCCAAGGCGCTGAACGACCGGCCTTCGCTGAAGATGGAAGTGACGGGGCGCGCCGACGCCGCCGGCGACCGCGACGGCCTGAAGCAGGCCTACGTCGAGTCGCGCGTGAAGGCCGAGAAGATGAAACGGCTGACTCGCGAGGGCAAGGCGCCGGCCTCCGTCGACGACGTGTCGGTCGGCAAGGAGGAGTATCCGGCGCTGCTCAAGGCCGCCTATGGCGAGGAGAAGTTTCCGAAGCCGCGCAACGTCATCGGCCTGGCCAAGGACCTTCCCGTGCCGGAGATGGAAAACCTGATGATCACCAACGCGCAGGTGACGGAGGAAGATCTGCGCCAGCTCGCCAACCGCCGCGCGCAGGCAGCCAAGGGCTATCTCGTCGAGACCGGCAAGGTGCCGGCCGAGCGGGTGTTTCTCGTCGCCCCGAAGCTCGGCGGCGAGGAGCCCAAGGACAAGGGCAAGCCGACACGCGCGGAGTTCGCGCTCAAGTAGCACTGCAGGCGCCCCCGCCGTCGTCGCGGGACCGTCTCACGACACCCGGCGCATGATGCCTTGACCTTGCTCATGGCACGATCGCCGGACGCAAGGATCATCCATTCATCGCAAGGTCCTGCCTGCATTGCCTTCGGGTTGCGCACCTGCCCGGCACAAACCGCCAAAGGCAAGCCGTAGGCCCATCGGGAGCGCCTCTTGTCCAGTCCGTCCGACGAACACCCTGCCCTGACGCCGCCGGTATCCGCAGGTCTGTCGAGCCTGATCGACGACGAACTGGATCTGCTGGCCGCCCTGGTGCCGCTGGCCGGGCAGGACATCATCGAGCTCGGTTGCGGCGCGGCCAAGCTTGCGCGCACGCTACTGGAGCGCCATCCCGACAGCAGGGTCACGGGCCTGGAAGTCGATGAGCGGCAGCATGCCAAGAACATCGCTGCGCCGCAGCAGCGGCTGCAGTTCGTCGTCGGCGGCGCCGAGGCCATCCCCAGCCCGGACGCGAACTTCGATCTGGCGCTGATGCTCAAGTCGCTGCACCACGTGCCACGGCCCTTGCTGGCAAAGGCCTTGGGTGAAGCGGCCCGGGTCTTGCGCGTGGGTGGCCACCTGTATGTTTCGGAGCCGGTCTACGATGGTCCGCTCAACGAGGTGACCCGCCTCTTCAATGACGAGCGTGTGGTGCGCGCCGCAGCGCAAGCGGCGCTGGACGACGCGCTGCGCACCGGCGCCTGGGTACAGGTGGCTGAACGGCGTTTCGAGATCCCCGTGCACTTCGTCGACTTCGCCGATTTCGAGCAACGGATGATGCGCCCGACCTATGCCGACCACCGCATCGACGATGCCAAGCTGGCTGCGGTGCACGCCACATTCGAACCGCATCTGCGCGCCGGCGGCGCGCGGTTCACCCGCCCGATGCATGTGCGCCTGTTGCGCCGGCTCGGTTGACCTCGGTTGACCTCGGTGGCTGGGCGCGATCCGGTTCGACTCTCCGGCGCTGCGGCGGCCTTGGCGACGTTCAGACCCGACCGGCCACCGGCAGGCACGCGCCGGTGATCGCGGCCGCGTCGTCCGACAGCAGGAAGGCCACCACGCGGCTCAAGGCCCGCGGCGTGACCCAGCGGTCGAAATCGGCGCTCGGCATGTCGGCGCGGTTGGCGGGCGAATCGATGATGCTCGGCAGCACGGCGTTGACCGTCACGCCGCGGTCCTTCAACTCCTCGGCCAGGGCTTCGGTGAAGCGCATCACGCCGGCCTTGGACGCCGCGTAGGCCCCCATGCCGCCGGCGGCCTTCAGCGCCGCCAGCGCCCCGACGTTGACGATGCGCCCGCCGGCGCTCAAGTGCGGCAGCACCGCCTGCGATGCCGCCACGGCACTGCGCAGGTTCATTGCGTACAGGCGGTCCCAGGTGTCGAGCGAGCCCTCGGCCAGCGTCTCCCAGGCAAAGCCGCCGGCGACGTTGACCAGGCCGTCGATGCGCTGCCAGCGTTGCACGACCCGGGCGAAGGACCGTTGTGCCGCACCTGCGACACCGAGATCGGTGTTGCCGAGCGACAGCCGGTGGTCGCTGTCCTGCGCGTGCGCAGGCGGCTGTGCGCGGTCGACCAGCGCCACCCGGGCGCCTTGCTCACCCAGCACGCCTGCCAACGCCCGCCCCAATGCGCCGAAGCCGCCGGTGACGACGACGACCCGGTCTTGCAGTTGCAGCGTCATCGTGAGAACCCTTCGAAGCCGACAAGGCGGTTGATCAGAGCGCAGAAATCCCCGTCATCGCGGAGTCGAGGATCAGCGCGTGCACCACCAGCGTAATCGATGTCGCGCGCGTTCCCCAAACCCTGGCTACGCACCGCGCTCCGGTTCACGTGCTCCGGTTCACGTTGGCCAGCACCGGCCATCGTCTACACTGCCGGCCGCCCGCGCCGCAGACCCGCCATCCGATGCAGGCGCAGAACCACCAAAGGACCCCCCATGGACATGCAGTCGTTTCAGGCCTTCATCAGCACGACCGTCACCGAACTGGCGATCAAGGTCCTGGCCGCCATCGCGTTCTGGATCATCGGCCGCTGGATGATCGGCCGGGTGATCGCGCTGATTCAGGGCGCGATGAACCGCAATCACGTCGACCCCACGCTGACCAAGTACCTCGGGTCGATCGTTGCCATCGCACTGAACATTGCCCTGGTGCTCGGCATCCTGGGCTACTTCGGGATCCAGACCACGTCGTTCGCCGCCATGCTCGCCGGCGCGGGCGTGGCGATCGGCGCCGCATGGAGTGGTTTGCTCGGCAACTTTGCGGCAGGGGCGTTCATGCTCGTGCTGCGGCCGATGAAGGTCGGCGACTTCGTCAGTGTCGGCGGCATCACCGGCACGGTGCACGAACTCGGCCTGTTCGGCACGACCATCGTCACCCCGGACAACGTGATGACGATCGTCGGCAACGGCAAGGTCTTCAGCGACACGATCCAGAACTTCTCGGTGCTGCCGGTGCGCCGCGTCGAGCGCGTGGCCCAGCTCGCCGGCAGTGTCGATCCGCTGGAGGCGATCGAGCGCTTCAAGGCCGCCGTGGCCAAGATCGCGAACGTCAGCACCGAGCACCCGCCCGAGATCAACCTGTTGGACATGAACCTCAACGGCCCGGTGATCGCCGTGCGCCCCTACACCAACAACGCCCACTATTGGCAGGTCTACTTCGACACCAACGAGGCCATCGTGCGCACCTGCAAGGAGGCCGGCTGGCCGGCCCCGACGCCGACGCAGATCACGCGCGTCGTGCAGGGCTGACGACACGGCCGCCGCCTAGAACGCCGAGATTCCTGTCATTGCCCGCCCGAGGATCAGGGCGTGCACGTCGTGCGTGCCCTCGTAGGTGTTGACCACTTCGAGGTTGACCAGATGGCGGGCGACGCCGAACTCGTCGCTGATGCCGTTGCCGCCCAGCATGTCGCGTGCGGCGCGGGCGATGTCCAGGCTCTTGCCGCAAGAGTTGCGCTTCATGATCGAGGTGATCTCGACCGCCGCCGTGCCCTCGTCCTTCATGCGGCCCAGGCGCAGGCAGCCCTGCAGGCCGAGCGTGATTTCGGTCTGCATGTCGGCGAGCTTCTTCTGGATCAGCTGGTTGGCGGCCAGCGGCTTGCCGAATTGCTTGCGGTCGAGCACGTACTGGCGGGCGCGGTGCCAGCAGTCCTCGGCCGCGCCGAGCGCGCCCCAGGCAATGCCGTAACGCGCGCTGTTCAGGCAGGTGAAGGGCCCTTTGAGGCCGCGCACCTCGGGGAAGGCGTTTTCCTCGGGGCAGAACACCTCGTCCATCACGATCTCGCCGGTGATCGAAGCGCGCAAGCCGACCTTGCCGTGCACCGCCGGGGCCGTGAGGCCCTTCATGCCCTTGTCGAGGATGAAGCCGCGGATCGAACCCTCGTCGTCCTTGGCCCAGACCACGAACACGTCGGCGATCGGGCTGTTGGTGATCCACATCTTGCTGCCGGAAAGGCTGTAGCCACCGGGCACCGTGCGCGCGCGCGTGATCATGCCGCCGGGGTCGGAGCCGAAGTTGGGCTCGGTCAGGCCGAAGCAGCCGATCCAGGCACCCGAGGCCAGCTGAGGCAGGTACTTTCGCTTCTGCGCTTCGGTGCCGAACTCGTTGATCGGCACCATCACCAGCGAGCTCTGCACGCTCATCATCGAGCGGTACCCCGAATCGACGCGCTCGACTTCGCGCGCCACCAGGCCGTAGCAGACGTAGTTCAGGCCCGCACCGCCGTAGGCCTCGGGGATCGTCGGGCCGAGCAGGCCCAGCGCACCCATCTCGCGAAAGATCGAGACATCGGTCTTCTCGTGGCGGAAGGCCTCGAGCACGCGGGGTGCGAGCTTCTCCTGGCAGTAGGCGTTGGCGGCGTCGCGCACCTGGCGCTCGTCATCGCTCAATTGCTGCTCGAGCAGCAGCGGGTCGTCCCATTGGAAGCTTGCCTTGGTGGCCATGATGGATCTCGCTCTGTTTTCAATCAGGAATGACAGCAGTGACTTCGATCTCGACCTTCGCGCGGTCTTCGATCAGCGCGCTGACCTGAACGGCGGTCATCACGGCGTTGAAGCTGCCGATCAGCTCGCGGAACACGGCGCCGATCTCCTTGCCGCGCAGCAGGTACTCGCGCCGGTCCGTCAGGTACCAGGTCATGCGCACGATGTGCTCGGGTTGGGCAGCGGCCTCGGCCAGCACCTCGACCACGTTCTGCAAGGCCTGGCGCACCTGGGCGACCAGGTCGTCGGAGTGGAAATGCCCCTGCGCGTCCCAGCCGATCATGCCGGCCACGAACACCTGGCGGCCGCGCACCGCCACACCGTTGGCATAGCCCTTCGGACGCGCCCAGTGCGCGGGTTGCAGCAGCTGCAGTGTCATGTGGCGGACTCCGTCTGAAAGCCTTCGATGGCCGTGCGCAGCAGCGCCGGCACGGTGATGGACTGGTGGGTGGCAAGGTCGGTGGTGACCAGCACCTGGGTGGCCTTGACGCGCAGTTCGTCGCCATGGCGGCAGCTGAGCTCCAAGGTGATGGACTTGCCGCCCAGGCGGTGCACGGCCAGGCCCAGCGTGACGCGCTCGCCCATGTGGCTCGGGGCGCTGAACTCGCACTGCAGGGCCACGGTGGGCAGCCCGATTCCCAGGTCACGCACCACATGGGCATAGCCCAGGCGCAGGCCCTGGTCGACCCAGTCCTCGACCAGGCCATTGAACATCACCAGGTACTGCGGAAAGAAGACGATGCCGGCCGGATCGCAGTGGGAGAAGCGGATCAAGGCTTCGCGCTCGAAGACGGCCGGGCTCATCGGCGGGCGTCCTTCAACAGGTCGCGCCCGATGATCAACTGCTGCACCTCGCTGGCGCCTTCGTAGATGCGCAGCGAGCGGATCTCGCGGTACAGGCGCTCGACCGGGTGGCCGCTGACGACGCCCAGGCCGCCCAGGAGCTGCACTGCGGCGTCGATGACCTGTTGCGCGCCTTCGGTGGCGGCCAGCTTGGCCATCGCCACCTGGCGCGTGGCGCTCTCGCCCTGGTCTCGCTGCCAGGCGGCGCGATAGGTCAGCAGCGCGGCGCTGTCGATGGTGGTCGCCATGGTGGCCAGTTTGGCCTGCGTGAGCTGGAAGTCGGCCAGCGTCTGGCCGAACAGCCTGCGTGACCTGGCCCGGGCCAGGCTCTCCTGCATCGCGCGGCGCGCAAAGCCGAGTGCCGCGGCGGCGACGCTGGTGCGGAACACATCCAGCGTGCGCATCGCCAGCTTGAAGCCTTCGCCCGCCGCGCCGATGCGCTGCGACAGCGGCACCCGGCAATCAGTGAAGCGCAGTCGCGCCAACGGGTGCGGTGCGATGACCTCGATGCGCTCGGCGATCTCGAAGCCCGGTGTGCCGGCCTCGACGATGTAGGCTGAAATCCCTCGCGAGCCGGTGGCTTCGCTTGCGGAACGCGAAGCGGCATGCACGGCTGTGTCCCGCGCGAAGACAACATAGAAGTCGGCGATGCCGCCGTTGCTGATCCACGTCTTCTGGCCGTCGAGCACAGCGTGTTCGTCTTCGATGCGTGCGGCGCATTGCAACGCCGCCACGTCTGATCCGGCATCGGGCTCGGACAGCGCGAAGGCCGCGATCGCCTCGCCGCGCGCCACGCGTGGCAGCCAACGTGCCTTCTGCTCGGGTGTGCCGGCCAGCGAGATCGCGCCCGAACCCAGGCCCTGCATCGCGAAGGCAAAGTCGGCCAGGCCGTTGTGGCGGGCCAAGGTCTCGCGTGCCAGGCACAGCATGCGCGTGTCGATAACCTCGGCCACACCGCCATGGGCGGTGCCGGCCACCGTCGGGCGCAGCCAGCCCGCGTCGCCCAGCTGGCGCACCAGGCGGCGGCACAGTGCGTCGACATCGCTGGCGTGCGCGTTGCGCACTTCGCTGGCCGCCCAGGCATCGAGCGCCTGCGCGAACTCGCGGTGCCGGTCCTCGAAGAATGGCCAGCGCAGGTGGTCGAGATATTCGGGCGGATGCATCAGTGGCTCTCGAAGACCGAATTGCCGCCGGTGGCCAGGCTGGGGGCGACGCGTTCTTGCATGGGCGATCTTTCGCGGTCAGGAGCGCCGCTATTGTCTCGCTGGCGTCAGGCCTTGCCCGACGGCAGCCCGCGCTCGCGCTGGAAATTGGCGTGCATCTGCGATTTGGCGGTCTCGTATTGCTTCGGCCACGCAACGCCCGTGAAGCCGATCTTCGCCGCTTCGGTGAGCGTCCAGGCCGGGTTGGCCAGGTGCGGCCGGGCGATCGCGCAGAGGTCGGCCCGGCCGGCGGAGATGATGCTGTTGACGTGATCGGCTTCGGAGATCGCGCCGACCGCGATGGTGGCGATGCCGGCCTCGTTGCGGATGCGGTCGGCGAACGGTGTCTGGTACATGCGGCCGTAGATGGGTTTCTGCCCGGCGCTGACCTGCCCCGACGAGCAATCGATCATGTCCGCGCCCGCGGCCTTGAAGGCCCGGGCGATCTGCACCGCATCGGTCGGCGTGATGCCGCCTTCGACCCAGTCGTGCGCCGAGATGCGCACCGACATCGGCTTGTCCTGGGGCCAGGCCTGGCGCACCGCTGCGAACACTTCCAGCGGGTAGCGCAAGCGCTTGGCCAGCGTGCCGCCGTACTCGTCGCTGCGCCGGTTGGTCAGCGGCGAGATGAAGGCCGACAGCAAGTAGCCATGGGCGCAGTGCAGTTCCAGCCAGTCGAAGCCGGCCTCGGCCGCGAAGCGCGCGCTGCGCACGAAGTCATCGCGCACGCGGTCCATGTCGGTACGGTTCATCGCCCGCGGCACCTGCCCGCCATCGGCCAGGTACGGCTGTGGCGACGGTGCGATCAGCGGCCAGGTGCCCGCAGCGAGCGGCCGGTCGGCGCCGGCACCCTGCCACGGCGCGTTGGTCGAACCCTTGGCGCCGGCATGGCCGAGCTGGATTGCGATCTTCGCGTCGGTTTCGCGGTGGACGACTTCGACGATGCGTTTCCAGCCATCGCGCTGCGCTGCGTTCCACAAGCCCGGGCAGCCGGGTGTGATGCGGGCATCGGCGCTGGGGCAGGTCATCTCGGCCACCACCATGCCGGCCCCGCCCATGGCGCGCGCACCCAGATGCACCAGGTGGTAGTCACCCGGGACGCCGTCGCTGCACGAGTACTGCGCCATCGGCGAGACGACGACGCGGTTCTTCAGCGTCACGCCACGCACGGTGTAGGGCGTGAACATCGGCGGCAGGGAAGTTGACCCCCAGGCTGCGGTCGCGGCGCCGCCGCGATCCTCGCCACCCCCCGGGGGGGCTGCGCCGCCTTGGGGCGGCCCTGCGGCGGCGCTGGACCCCCAGGCTGCGGTCGCGGCGCCGCCGCGCTCGGCGAACCAGCGCTCGAAGCCCTCGAGCCAGGCCTTGTCGCGAAGGCGCAGGTTTTCGTGGCTGATGCGCTGGCTGCGCGTCAGCATGCTGTACATGAACTGCTCGGGTTCGAGCTGGTCGCAGTAGCGCTCGCCGCAGACCTCGAACCACTCCATCGCGTTCCAGGCCGCGTTCTGCAGCCGGATCACGTCGACCGCGCGCAAGGTCTGGTAGCGCGCCAGCACCGCGGGGATGT
>Ga0315287_10000291_pt1 | contig 43862 bp, 28 predicted proteins | sample YL17G11_0_MG_FD_205037 | JGI IMG/M metagenome (GOLD analysis project Ga0315287, IMG submission 205037) | Sediment microbial communities from Yellowstone Lake, YNP, Wyoming, USA - YL17G11_0 | ecosystem: Environmental > Aquatic > Freshwater > Lake > Sediment | place: USA: Wyoming | collected...
TCGTACTCCTCCAGCATGGGGTAGTTCAGCCCGCCGGGGAGGCAGCGCGCCTTGACGTGCTCGACCTTGGCCGGGTCGATCTCGAAGGCGACAAGGTCGCGGGGCGGGGGCGGCGCGGGGTGGGAGGTCGCCGGCAGCAGGGCGGGCGGGCGGGGAGGAGGGGGCGGGGCGTCCCCGCCGTCCGCCTTGGTCGCCGCCGCATCCGCTGCCGCCGCCTCGTCCATGGCTTGCACCACGTCCGCCGCGATGGCCGGGCCGGCGACGTCGGCGGGGGCGTCCGTGATCAAGGCGAAGCCGCCCGCTGGCTGCGCGCCGCCGCCGCCACCGCCACCACCACCACCGTTTCCGTTTCCATTCCCGTCCTCCTCCCGGACCACGCGAGCGTCAGCAATCACCGCATCGTCCAGCAACTCCCGCAGGATAGCCGGATGTGGGGACTCCACCCAGAATCGGCCTTGCTTGAGGACGAGCTTGACTTTGCCGAAATTGCCGGTGCAGGCGGCAATAAACGCGCCGACCGCGGGAGGGAGCGCGGTCTTGCACAGCCGGTCCAGCACGGCCGCCACCGTCCCCGCGTCCAGGCCCACACTCACCGCTGCGTATAGCGAATGCGGGGTGAGCATGTACTCGTGGAGCGTGGCGGGGCGGCAGACGGGCTCGGCGACGGCGACCAGGAAATCGGTGGCCGCCCGGTAGGCTGGGGAGAAGGTCTCCAGGATGATGCGGCCGTCCGGGCACACCCAGAGCGGGCGGGCGGCGTGGTCGGGTTTCAGAGGCAAGGACGTGAAGTCCTTGGCGCCGGCCATGCCGCCGCCGCCGCCGCCGCCGCCGCCCGTGGCCGGGGACGCCGACCGGCGGCCGCAGGCCATAGTGAGCTCGCCCGACCCGTCGCTCATGCGTTCCTCCAGGTCGGCGTCCTCGGACATGGCGGCAGGGGAGGTGGACGCGGGGGCGCGAGTGGAGGCGGTGGCGGCGCGGCGGGGGCGTGTGGAGGTGGTGGTGCGGCCGGAGGGGGAGGGGGAGGTGCCGCGGGCGGACTGAGGAGAGACGGAGAGAGGAGAGACGAAGGGTGGAGGCATGATGATGAGGTTCAGAGAGACGAGAGTGCAAGAAAAACAAAAGAGGCGCGTCCTACTCTCTCATACCTCGGACCCGCCCGCCGAACCGCCGCCGGTCGAGGCTGCTCGCTTGCCGGTGAGTTTGATCTTCAGCTTGCTGGGTGCGGGGGCTGCAGAGGGTGGGAGAGATGAGAGGGAACGTGAGAAAGCAATGGGGTGGGCGCCGAGCACCAGACCGAAAGGGCCTCTCACGCGCAGGCCGCCTTCGACTCACCGCCCGGCTCGCGCTTAGGGGCCATGGTGCAGTGGACGTGTGCGTGCGCGGGTGTGTGGTCTCCGGCGCGACGCTAGGTGCGTGCGGGAGGAGCAAAGCGCCGCTCGCCCGTTTGCCAAAAGCGAGAGTGTGACCACCAACCTTTTTCACACTCCCCTCGTCAAAAACCCGGCCGCGTCGCGGGCCGTCCACATACCCCCCCCGCGCCGACCGTCATGACGACCACCACATCCGCCCCTGATCAAACAGAAGCAGCCCCATCCGGCGCGTCGCCACCGACGCCAACCGCCGCCACGCCGCCACCTTACGCGCCGCCCGGGTACGCCGCCCCCGCGGCCGTCCCCCTCCCGCCCACGCCCCCGCCGTCCTCCCTGGCGGCCGTGCTCCGAGCGTCGCACGCCGTCCCGCTCACCATCGCGCTCCTGTCGTACGGTGCCTGCCCAAGGTGCTGCCTGCGCTTCGCGGGCGTGCGCGAGGCTCTGCCGTACGAGCAAACCGCGCCGCGGGCGGCCGCGCTGCTAGCCGAGCTGAAAAAGGATGCAGGGGCGGCGGCCGGGCCTGCTGATGGGGGTGTGGCCGCGCCCAGCGAGGGCGATCATGGCAATCCGCTCGCGGGCACAGGACCAGGGCCGGCCCACGGCGAGGCGCCCGCTCCCTCGGGCGACGACGCCTGCGGCGACGCATGCGGCGAGGCAACGGCACGCCCAGCCGTCACTCCCCCACCCCCTGCTGCCTTTGACCCGCCCTGCTCAGTCTGCGTGGGCGTCCTCCAGTCCCTGGACGCCCCGACCCCGCCCTTGCCACCTCCCCTCATGGACGCCGCCGCCGCCCTGGACTCCGGGGCGGGGACGTGGCGGGCGGCCGCCTCTGGCCACCCGGCCACCCTGGCCGCCGCCTTCCGGGCGGAGGGGCACGCGTGCGGGGCGTCCGCCCTGCAGATCCTCTACCCCGCGGCCGCGGCGGTGCGGCAGGTGTGCGCGGTGGAGGCCCTGCGAGCGGCGGGCTTGTGGGACAGCGGCGGCGTGGAAGGCGACTGCGGCGACCTGGAGGGAGGAGCGGCGGCAGCCCTGTCCACCACGCCCCCCGCCACGCCTCACCTCCCGCCCCGCCACCACTACCGCCCGCGGGCCGTGGTCGACGTCAAGGACGCCCTCCGCCTCGCCCTGGTCGGCCCCCTGGGCGCTGCCCTGGGCCGCCGCCTGGGCGGCGAGGGCGAGCCGGGCGTGGACGTTTCCCTGGCGCTCCAGTTTTTGCACCCGGCCAGCGCGGGGGAGGCAGATGCGCTCGCGGCCGCGGGCGCCGTGTCGGCGGGCGGCAAGCGCGGCAAGGGCCCCCGCTGGAAGGGCCCCAACTCTGAGGGGGCGTCCAAGAAGAGGCGGGGCGGGGGCGGGCCGGCCCCGGCGGTCGGGCGGGCGGCGACGGCGCCGTTCCTAGCGGCCCTGGCGACTGTCGGCCCGGCCGCCCTCGCTGCCGCTGGCCTGTCCTCGCCACCCACCCCGCCCTCCGCCCCCGCCCACCTCACCCTCCGCGTCCGGCGCGCGCCCGTCCTCATTGGCGGCTACTACACGAAAGCCCTGCGCGACATCTCACAGTCTCCCTTCTTCGTGGGCGGGCACCGCCTCGGCCGGACGAGCGTGCAGGAGGCCGTGGAAGCCTGGCTCTTGCCCGCCCTCCGTGCGGACTCCCTCAAATTCGTGACGGCCGGGCGGGAGGACATGGACGTCCGCATGCTGGGGCGGGGGCGACCCTTCGTTATGGAGGTCCTGAACGCGCGGGCCCGCATCGACTGGGATGGGCGGGACGGCAGCAAGGCGGGCGGGGGAGGCAGGGAGGGACGCGAGGGCGCCGCGCGCCCGCCCGCCTCCTCCCATCAGTTCCGCCACCCCGGCACCACGCACCCGCCCAGCCTCCTGGCCGACGTGGAGGCATCCATCAACGCGGCCGGTACCGGCGTGGGCGCCCACCGCCTCACCCTGGTCACCCGGGCCGCGCTGGCGGCGATCAAGGCGGGGGAGTCCACGAAAGAGAAATCCTACCGGGCGGCCGTCACGCTGCCCGCACCCGCCTCCCCGGCCCTCCTGGCCCGCCTCAACGGCGCCGTGCCCCCCGGAAGCGGCGGCCTGGTCCTCGCCCAGACAACGCCCACGCGCGTGGAGGCTCGCCGGGCCATGCTGGTGCGGCACCGGGCGGTGCACGAGCTGACGGCGGAGGCGGGCGTGGAGGGCGATGATGGCGGGCCGGGGCAGACCCCCGCCGCCTCCCACCGCATCACCCTCACCCTGCGCGCCCAGGCGGGGCTGTACGTGAAGGAATTCGTGCACGGGGATGGGGGGCGGACGGTGCCGGACCTGGCCACGCTGGCCGGGTGCGAGGTGGGCGGGGGCCGGGCGGAGATCACGGCCCTGGACGTGCTGGCCGTGCACCTGGACTTTGTGTGAACGTTGTGTTATGTGATGATGTTGATGAGGAGAACAGAAAAAAACTCACAGTTTGGTCCCTCAGCGCGCGCGCGTTCGTCACGCTCTACGCGTCTTTCTTTCCCTAGCAACCCATGCCCGCCTGGCCCTGCCGGGCCACCACCACCCTGCGCGTTGGCCGGGCACTCGTGGCACTGGTCGAGAGCCCAGCACCGGCGGCAGCACCGATGCGACGGGCGAGGAGGGCGTCGACGGCTTCAACCGCCCCTGGCAGCCCGGCCAGGCGGGTCGGGTCAGTCCGGGCGACCAGTGTGGATGCACGTGCAGCACACGGCAGTGCGGCAGGTGCGTGGAATTGGCGGGGCGGGGCTGCCTGGGGACGGCGAGGGAAGAGCCCGGGCCCCTAAATTTCGGGCGGGAGCGCGCTCTCGCCCGCCCCGCATCTTTTCATTTTTTTTTTATCCACTTCACCTAGCCGCCCCGCCGCCTGGAGGTGCCACCCCCATCCCTGCGGCTGCCGGTCGCATTGAGATCATTACCGGCCCCATGTTTGCCGGGAAATCGACGGAGCTGTTGAGACGAGTGGCTGCGCACGAAGTAAGGAAATGAGAGAGCGCGTTTTTGGGGGGGGAGGGGGGGGGGGGGAGCAAAGCGTTTTTTTTCTCGACCTTGACCTGCTCATTATATCACACGCCCATTCCCCACTTCTCCTCCGAAAAGGCCGCCGGCCGCACCGTCCTCGTCTTCGCGTCCGCCAAAGACACGCGCTACGCGCCCGGCGGCGGGGCGGTCGTCACCCACACCGGCGCCAGCAGGGCGACATGCGCGTCGGGACCAACCCTTGCCGCCGCGACTGCGGCGGCAGGTGGGCTAGCGGCCTTGGCGGCCGCCGACGTGCTCGCCATCGACGAAGCCCAGTTCTTCCCCGACCTGGTGCCATTCACGACGGGCGCCGCGGATGTTGGCGGCAAGACCGTCATCGTGGCGGGCCTGGACGGCGACTTCCGGCGCCGCCCTTTCGGTGGGGTGGGCGCGCTCTTGCCGCACGCTGACAGCATAACCAAGCTCGCCGCCGCCTGCGCCCACTGCGGGGCGCCCGCCCACTTTTCCGTGCGCCTGGCCCCCGGGGGCGGGGCCACGCCGACCCCGCCGGGCAGCCCCCTGAAGGCACGCAGCCTGGAAGGGCCGCAGGTCGTGGTGGGCGGGGCTGAGCGATACGCAGCCGTCTGCCGGACGCACTACAACCAGGCGACGGCGACAACAGATGGCAGCCCTGTTGTGGCTGACGCGGCGGCCAGTGTTTGGGCGGTCGGCCTGGCTCCGACGGCCGTGTGAGGCGGGGGAAGAAAAGGAGTTTGACACCGTGTGAATGGAAAAACCGTCATCTCTCTCTGTCCCATCATTTAATCATGCCGCCGACCACCCCGCTCGTGCACGCGCCCGCACTCGTCCCAAAGGGCACGCCCTTGAACCGGCACACACCATCCTCCCCGACCTTCAGGTGCGGGGCCGCCGCGTCAAACAGCTTGCCGATCTTCTTGTGCACCGGCTCCGGCGGCCCCACGGTCAGGCCCTCAAAGGCGACCCGCTCCCCGACCTGCACCCCGGCCGGCGGGTGGATGGGCTCGCACACCTCCCCCGCGCTCGCGCACAGGACCATGCCCGCCGACATGACATCCTTCATCTTGGCCGGCTTCAGGTTGGCCACGATGACGACGAGGCGGTCGGCCAGGGCCTCCAAGGGCAGGTATTTTGCGAGGCCGGACACGATCGTGCGGGGGCCGCCCTCCTCGCCCAGGTCGATCGTCTCAACGTAAAGGGACGTCACCTCCGGGTCGGGGTGGCGCTCGGCCTTCACGATTTTGCCGACCCGAAAGTCCAGACCCGCGATGGCGGCGTCCTCTGGGGAAGCGGCAGCGGCGGCGGGCGGGGCGGGCGCAGCGGCGGGCGCTGCGACTCCGTCCCTGCCCGCCTTGGCCTTGGCTTTTTTAGGGGCGGCGCCGGCGGCGGGGGCGGCGGCGCCAGCAGCAACACCAGCAGCAGTACCAGCAGCAGTAGCGGCTGTAGTAGCCACAGGAGCAGCACCAGCAGCAGGCCCGCCCTTGGCGTCCCCGCCCTTCTTCTTGTCCGCGGCGGGCGCGGCCGGCGCCGGCGGGGCGGGGACAGGCAGCACCAGCGGCCCCACCTCCAACCGCCCGGGCGGCAGCAAGCCCTCCCCACCCGTCCCCCTAGGCGCGGTGGCCACCAGATGAGCGTACCACCGCGCAATGGCCGGGTGGGACCCGACCTGGGCGGCCGGGAACTTGGCGATGGCATCCCCCAGGTGGGCGGCCAGCACCAGGTCCGCCAGCGAGGGGGCCGGCCCGGCGCCCGCCAGGAAGGTTCGCGGGGTGAGGTGGTCGTTCAGGGAGGTCATGGCCGCGTCCGTCAGGTAGTTCATGGAGGAGTAGCGCTTGGCCAGCCAGTCAGAGACCTGAAGGAGGAGGATGCGGGGAGTGAAATAAAAAAGGTTGAGCGGGCGGGTTCGATCGACGGCGGCCGCTCGCGTGGCGTCTACAAAACCCGCGCCCGCCCGCGGCCCTTGCATCGACAACCGTCGCACACACTCACCAGAGCCTGTTCCTCTGCATTCATCCCCAGCAGCGCCGCCCCGCCATCCGCCGCCAGGCTGGCTAAATGGCGGCAGGCGGTGTTGTGCTCGGCGATTGGCTCGCCCGTCGAGCTGGACAGGCAGACAGCGTCCGCGCCGGTGGTGATGTCCAGGCCCACGCCCGCCGCAGCTGCGGCCAGCAGGATGTCACGCGCTGCGTGAGGGGAAGGGGTGGCGAGTTTCAAAGTAAGCATGGTAGGCATGGCGATAAAAAAACGCCAGCCACCACGGGAGTCGAGGGGTGGGCAGAGTGGTTGAACACCGAGTGAGCGGGCACTGCTTCTCTCACTTCTTTCTTTGCAGCCGTGCACCATACACTTGGCGCCCGGGCACCGTCATGCAGCACGACGAGGTACGTAGAGGGCCAGGCACTCGTTCCGATAAGCAGGTAGGCGTGTCGACGGCGTGCCCCGCGCTAGGCGAAACGCGCTGCACTCGAGCAGCGCAGCGCATTGGCCGCCGACGCTCTTCCCGACGCCGCCGCTAGCCGTCGGGCGCGGGGTGCGCTGGCTGGCCACCCAGCCCACGCGACACCTACCCCGATAGGGAGCTACCTCGCCTGGCTAGATTGCATACATGTGCTGCCGGGCCATGTCTTGCTCCGTGCGGTCCCCCATCACCGCCGTTTTTTTCTTTTCCCTCCATCGACGCTGGCCGCCGCAACCGCTCGACGCTCACCTTTTCTCTCCTCCTCTCCACCCTCTCCAGGTCATCTGGCAGGTCATCAACCATGGCCACTGCACATACAAGGTCAAGACGGTGACGCAGGTAAGCAGTGGAAGGATAAGGGGACACGTGGGCGTGAGAGAGAAAACACACAGTAGCGCGAAGGCTGCCGCCCTCTTCGACAGTCCTCTCTCAACCCCTAGGCCCCGCCCTTCATTTCCTTTTGTTCAGAATTTCTGCCGCAACGAGTACAACGTCTCCGGCCTCTGCAACCGGTCCTCCTGCCCCCTGGCCAACTCCCGGTACGCCACCATCCGGGAGGTGGAGGGCCGGCTCTACCTGTTCATGAAGACCGTGGAACGCGCGCACACGCCCGCCAAGCTCTGGCAGCGCGTGCGCCTGGCCAAATCGTACGGCCAGGCCCTGGCCCAGGTGGACGAACACCTGGCGCACTGGCCCAAGTTCCTGGTCCACAAGAACAAGCAGCGCCTGACCAAAATCACGCAGTACCGCATCCGGGCGCGGCGGCTGGCGGTGTCCGCCCAGCCGACCATCGTGCCCGTGGCCACCCGGACAGAGGCGCGCGAGCGCCGGCGGGAGGCCAAGGCCTCGACCGCGGCCAAACTGGAGAACTCCATCGAGTCCGAGCTCCTGCGCCGCCTCAAGGCCGGCACCTATGGTGATATCTACAACTTCCCGGCGTCCGCGTACGACAAGGTCCTGGACGCCGCGGAAGCGGAGGCACAGGCGGCGGCTGGCGGTGGGGCTGTGGAGGGCGGTGTCGAGTTTTTGGAGGGCGACTCTGAGGATGAGGAGGTGGAGGAAGAAGGCGGCGAGCTCGAGTGGGAGGGCGAGGAGGAGGCCGGCGGCGACGTCGCCTATCTGGATGACGACGAGGTCGACCTGTCGGAGAGCGATGAGGAGGGTGGAGAGGGTGAGGGCGGCGGGCCGCCTGGGCCCAGTGGGCGGGGTGGAGGTGGTGGTGTTCGCAGCGGCGCGGACCTTGAAGACCTGGGCGGGCGGGCCACGCGGGGGAGGCCGGGCGTGCCGGCACCGGCGGCGGGTGCGAAGCGGGGCCGGCCTGGTGGGAAGGGCGGCGCACCCCCTCCGCCCCGGCGGGGTGGCCGGGGCGGAGGTGGAAAGGAGGTCGAGGTCGAGGTGGAGCGGGAGGGCGGGGCGCGGGCGAGGTGGTGATGGTGAAAGTGTCGACCTGTCGCTCCTGTTCCGTCTCTGCGCATTCTCTCTCTCACGCACGCATGCTTACATCACCCTGCACCTTATCGGATGACCTGGACAACTGCGGCAATGCTCCTCCAACAATAACAACAAAAACACTCTAACCCTCTCTCTCTCCATTACCTTCTAGAGAGCGCAAACAAAAACTCATTTTCATTTTTTAAGGTACCGAGTGGTGTACTCGACACGCGTCGGGCACCCGCCCGGCCCGACCACCTCCATTTCCGAAAACACAGTCAGGTTGGCCGGCCCCGTCAGCTCGTACGTGTCCCGCCCGCCGCCAGGGTGCGGGTGCGCCCAGGCCAGGTCGACCGCGATGCGGGGCTGGCCACCCGGGGCGCGCGGTGGGAGCAGGCTGGCCGACCCGGTCGACCCGCCCCGGCGCAGGTCCCGCCGGCGGTGGCGCAGGGGCGGCCCGCCCAGGACGTGCCGCTCCGTGATCTTGAACCAGGGCAGCACGGAGAAGACGCCAAACTGGAAGACGCCGGGCGGGGACGTGGTCTTCAGTTCCAGGCCCTTAATCAGGTGGACCGCCCGGCGGACGAGGCCATGCAGGTTGACGGCGTCCAGCGCGCCCGTCATGGAGTCCGAGTTGGCGTTGTCCTTCAACCACCGCCCCTCAAAAGCGGCGGGCGCGGCCGTGATGGAGGGTTCCGCCACGCACGCGCGGGCAGCCTGGGCGCGTGCTTTGGCGACTGTCGCGTGGGCGGCCCGCCGGGCGGACGCCTGGCGGGAGGCGGACGCCAAAAAGGTGGCGGAGGCAAGGAGGCACAGGAAGAAGGCGACAGCCGCGTACAGGGGCGACCCCGTCGCCCAGGCGACGCCCGCGACGGTCGCCACTGCCAACCCTGCCCGCCCGCCCGCCTGGGCCCGCGTCGTCTTTGCTTTCGCATCAATGCGGGCCGTGATCGCGTCCGCGTTCTCCGCAATGGCTGCCGCCTGGTCGTTAGACAGGCCGGTGTCCGGGCAGACAGCGGACCCGGCGGGGAGGGCGGAGGCGGCGGCGGCCCGGGCGGCGCGGGTGGGGCAGGGCGCGGCTGGAGGGCAGGGAGATGAGTTTTTGAGAGGGGGGTCAGCCCCACATCCTTGCCCCCGGGCGGGGAATTGGGCCGCACGCGATAGGGCCCTCGCCACCCCCTAAACTGATATGTGTGTGTAGCTGGGATGGCGAAAACCCCGCTGATGGGCGTGCATGTGCGGGGTTCCGCCCCGCAAGACACCTCACGCGGCACGCCCTCTTTTTTGCTCCCATCCGTTGTGGAGAGCGCCCGCGTTCTGACAGGGCGCTTCCCCCCTTTTCTCATTCACTCACCTCGCCGCTTCAGGGACAAAAGCCCTGCAAATACGGCCAGGGCAATGCCCGGCACGGCAAACCCGCGGGGGGCGCCCATGGCGGGTGATAAGTGGGCGGGGTTGTGGGAGAGCGCTCGTACTCGTTGAACGAATGAAGGAAAGCGCAGCGTGTCGTCTATCCATTTCATATTCTTCGGGGCGCATTGAAGATCCCGCCTTGGAACACGGCGGTGCGGTGACGCCCCCCCCCCCCCCTGCCCGCCCAATGCACCTGCACCTCGCCACGCAATTGCGCTTAGCCGCCAGGCGAGCGGCTGTTCCCGGAGCGAGCAGGCGCCCGCCCGCGTCCAGGCGGTCGTGTGTGGCCTCCGTAACTGCCCGCGCGACCACGTCGTCGACGCTCGACGCTCGACGCTCGACCCTGACCCTGACCCTGCCCAGGGTTGCCCACCTCCTGTCCGCCACCCCGCCCACCTCCGTCGCCGTCGGCGGCCACCGTGGCCTGGGCCAAAACCCGTTGCCACAACCCGCCCGGGCTGGCGACATAGCCGCCCCTCCTCCCCACCGCGAAAACACAGTCGCCTCACTGCTGGCAGCCGCCGCGGCGGGCGCGTCCTTTGTCGAGGTGGATGCGCAGGTGACGGCCGACGGCGTGGCCGTCCTGTGGCACGACGACGCGGTCGTAGTCGCCGGGCCGCGCGGGCCCGTCGCCCTGCCCGTGTCCGGTCTGACGCTCGCCCAGTTCCAGGCCCTCAACCGCAACGCGTCAGGCGCCCTGGCCCCGCCTGCCCTGTCCAGCTCCGATTCCGAGGGGTGGGCGACCGACGGCCACCGCCTGCTGCGGCCCGTGGCGGGGGTGGCGGCGGCTGTCGTCGCGCGCAGGAGGCGGCGGGCCGCGCCGGGCGGCACCGCGCCCTGGGCCGTGGCGGCCGACGACGCGCTCCCCACACTGGCAGAGGCGCTGGCCGCCCTGCCCCCCGGCCTGGGCATCAATGTGGAGGTCAAGGGCGCCTCCCTGGCCGCCTATGACCCTGCGGCCCGGGCGGCAGGCGGGCGGGCGGCGCGGGCGGAGACGGCCCGGGTGGTGGCGGGCGTCCTGGCGGGGCTGGAGGAGGGGGGCCGGCGGGCCGGCGCCCGCCCCGTCCTGTTCTCCTCGTTCGACGTCCGCCTCGCGGGCGCGCTCAGGGACGGCCAGGGCGACTGGCCCGTGTTTTTACTGTCCGAAGAGGCCAGCCCCAGCACGGGGCTGACCGCCGCCCGCCTGGGCCTGCAGGGCGTGGTCGTGGACGCGGCGGCCCTTTTGGCTGGCGAGGCCCTCTCCCAACCACCATCCATCTGTCCAGCCGCGGTCGCGGCGCTCACCCGCCCGCCCGGGGGGACCCGCCTGCGCCTGGCAACGTACGGGGCGGTCAACGACATACCCGCCGTAGTGGCGGCCCTGGTGGCCGAGGGCGTGGAGGCGGTCATCGTGGATGATGTGGGTGGGGTGTTGGGCGGACTGAAAAAGTGACGAGAGGTTTTGTTGTCGTCGAGGTGTCCACTTTCCCCATTCTTTCTTTCACGCGCCACCCTCTCGCGTCTTTTTTACACACACACATTCCGCCCACCACCCCCGCCAGGGCACGGCGTACACCCCCATGCGCGCCCCTGTGCGGGTGCCCGGGCGACCCGGCCTGCGAGAAGGGGTGCGTTTGTTTTATGAAGAGCAGATGACCTGTGCGCGCTTGGCTGGCGCCGACCAGCAGAAGAGGGGCGCGGTGGGGCGGACGTGTGCGCCGGAATAAAATTGGCCGCGCGGGCAGGCATTTTAGTCGCCTGGATAGCCATGTGGGCAGGGATGGGTGGAGTCAGGGCGCCCTTGCCCCTCCGCGTCGGTCTTCCGGAACCCCAATGGAGGCCGTTCACCGCCGGCGCCTCGTCGCCTCGACGCCCTTTTCTGTCGAGCCGCCCCCTGCCCTCACCACCCCTACCAATCTCGCGTTCACGCACAGGTACATGCACTATCGCTCCGGCGCCCAGCCGGCGTGATCAGGCGGCCCGCCACCACCGCCACCCTCGCCAAACGCGGCCCCGCCGAGGCCGCATCGCCCGCCGCTCCTGCGCCTTCTCCCCGGTCCTCCTCTGGCAGTGGGGCGTCGCCCAGCGGGTACGAGTTTTTGATGTGCAGGGCGGGTGTGCATGTGGTTCCGCAACCGAAATAGCGAGGGGAGAGGCGGGCTGGCGTGAGGGCGCGGCCTAACTTCTTCACCCGAGCCCCGCCGCCGCCGCCCGCCCGCCGCCGCCGCCGCCCGCGCCGCTCTCATCCGTTGACGCCCGCCCTGACGATAAGTTAAGTCCATCCCCATCCCCCTCCTCCACAGCCGCGACGCCCCCTCCACGGCCTCCGTCGAGGACGCCATCCTGGGCGCCCGCCCCTGGGCCGGCAGCACGCGCAGCCCCTACACCTTGCGCACGCCCACCACCCGCGGCCTGCGCGGCGGGGCGGCGCCCACGGCGGGCGGCGCCCTGCCTGCCCTGCCCTCTGTCGCCCGGGACGGCCGCCTCCTGGCCGCTGGCGGGGCGGCCGCCCTCGCCGCCAACGTCGCCGTGCGCTGGCTCGCCCACCTGCCCCCCCTCCAGCGGGCTGTGCGCCGGTTCATCTGGTGGCGGCCGGGCGATGCGGCGCCGGGGGGCGGGCCGATGCCGGGCGGGGCGTCTGCAGCCGCGGTCGCAGCAGCGGCTGCTTCCTCCTCCTCCGCCCGCCCGCCGTCTTCTTCCGCCTCCGCCTCACCGCCCTCGCCCACCTCCACCTCCCTGGTCCTGTACCAGGAGAATGCGGAGGCCGTGGAGTGGCTCAACATGTGCTGGCGCAAGGCCTGGCGCGTCTACCAGAGGGGCCTGGAGCGCTGGCTGGCCGGCCTGCTGCAGCCCGTCCTCGACGGCCTGGTCGCCGCGGGCTCCGTCCCCCGCTTCGTCCAGCGCCTGCGCATCCTGGAGTTCACGCTAGACCATGAGGCGCCCACCTTCAGCGCCATGCGGCGGCGGACTTCGCGCAAGGACAGCGACTTGAACGGCGTGGTCGACGTGCGGTACACGGGAGGCGCGCGCATGCTCCTCCTCATCGAGGTCGGTCCCCGTGGGCGGTGGCGCATCCGGGTGCCCGTCCTGGTGTCCGACCTGGACCTGGAGTGCCGCATGTGGATGAAGGTGCGGCTGGCGCCCATGCCGCCCTACATTGGGACGCTCTCCCTGGCCTTCGTGGGCGAGCCCACCATCAAGGTCCAGCTCCTGCCGTACAACCGGGTCCGCCTCATGCGCATCCCGATCCTGCAGGCCTACCTGACCCGCCTGTTCACGGTGGACCTGCCCGGCCTCATGGTCCTGCCCCGCCGCCTGGAGATCAACATCCCGCCCGCGGTGACGGCGGTGGCGGAGGCCGCGGTCGGGCGGGACGCGGTCATGCGCGCGGTCGCGACGGCCGTCCTGCAGGCGGACGCCCTGGAGAACGCGCTGGCCGCCGCCCTGCCGCTGGGCCCCCAGTCCGCGGCGGGCGGCATCTCCCTGCCCGACTCGTTCGTGGGGGAGCTGACGGTCACGCTCGTGGAGGGGCGGGACCTGCCCGTCTGGGGCTTCCCCTGGCAGAGCAACCCGTACTGCCGCCTCACTCTGGGCAACCAGGCCGTCCGGTCGCGGCGGGAGGACGCGACCTCGCACGCCGGCTCGCACCGGGCGCCCGTGTGGAACCAGGAGATCCAGCTGCTGGTGGAAGACCCGGCGACCCAGGAGCTGTTGATCGAGGTCCGGGACTCCCACCTGACCGGGCGCCCGGACGTGGGGCAGGTCTCCTTCCCCCTGGCCCGCCTGGTCGGGCCCTCCAGCTCCGCGGCCGCCGCGTCGGGGGGGGCTGCCCTCACGGTGTGGCTGCCCCTGGCATCGCCGGATGGCGGCGGCGGCGGCGCCGGCTTAAAGCCGCGCGGCGGCGGCGTCGCCAGCTGGGTCGGGACGGTGGATGGCGAGCTGAAGCTCGCGCTGGCGTACAAGCCCTTCCTGGACGATGACGAGGATTCGGGGGCCCGCGAGGCCCTGGCCTACCGCAGCAGGGCCAGGGATAGCCTGGACGGGGAGGAAGAGGAGGCTGAGGGAGCGTTGGCCGGCTTCAGCCGGCGGCGGCCATTGTCGTCCCTGACCCCTAGCTCCCGCTCCTCCAGCCGGGCAGGGTCGCCTTTCACGGGCTCGGCTGGGGCGGCCGCCCTGGCCGCCGAGGCGGAAGCGATCGTGGACATCAAGTCCGCGGCGGACGCGTCCTCCCGGGCGGCCGTGGCCGCGTCCGCCGCGGCGGCCGCGGTCGCCGTCACCAAGGCGGCGGCCGCGCGCGCAGCCACGAAGGCTGCGCGCGCGGCCCGGGCGGCGGCAGCTCTGAGGCTCACCGCCAAAGAGAAGGGTGGTGAGAGCGGCAATGGTGGGTCGCCGCCGCCCGCTGGGTCGTCCGCGCCGTCTATTAGTGGCTCCTCTACCACCGCCCGTCACCCACCGGGCGGCATGCCGCTGCCGGGCGGCGCGCCCGCACCGGGTGGCGCCGAGGAGGTCGAGGCTACTGCCGACGAGCGCCCCCTCTTGACGCCCGCCCAGGCGGCCGCCGCGGCCGCCGCGGCAGAGGAGCTGTTCCCGCCCGTCGCCTTCCGCATTTCTGAGGGGCCCGACCAGGACATGCCGTACACCTTCCCCAAGCCGGCTGGCGTGGAGGCGGCGGCGGGCGCGGGGTCGCACAAAGGCGGAGGGAAAGCAGCGAGGAAGGTTGCCGGTGGGAAGGAAGCGGGCGCAGGCGCTGCCGCCACCACCCCGCCGCACGTCTTGTCCGTCGGCGAGGCCGGCCCCAAGGCGGACGCCTCCTTGGAAGCCGCCTTGGCTGGCATTGCTGCCGCCGCGGCGGAGGCTGAAGCCACGGGCGGCGGGCCAGCCGGCACGGCCGCAGCGGCGGCGGCCACCACCCCAGCCGGGGGCGATGATGATGGGGAGGGCGACCTCCTCGCCGCCGGCATCCGGCCCTCCACCTCCGCCTCCCGCCCCAACGCGGACGCCCTGGCCGCCTTTGGTGGCCACGCGGATGAGGACCTGGGCCTGGCCGCCGCGGCCCGCCCCCAACTCAGCCTGCCGGCGGTCAGCAGCGCGGGAGAGCTGAAGGACGGCGGGGAGGGCACCATCACCTCCCTCCCGCCCACCTCTTGGACCGCCTCTGTCTCCTCCTGGGCAGGCGGCGTGGCCGACGGGGCTAGCTCCTGGGCGGCCGGCGTCGGGTCGGGCGTGGCCGGCTGGTGGGCTGACCGGCGCAAGCCGGGCAGCGAGGCGTCGGGCGACTCGTCGGACGATGAGGAAGACGCCGCCGATCGCCGCCGCCGCCGGGCCTCAAAGCGAAGGCGCAAGCACAACAACCCGGACGTGGTGGACGCGGACGACATCATTGTCCCCATCGACCTGCCCCTGGAAGCCATCGCGGAGGAGGTTAAGGACGCGTGGCGGCTGAAGGAGGTGCGGGCCGAGGACCTGATGCGCCGGGCGGTGGAGCGGTCGGAGAAGCCGTGGCTGATCTTCCTGACCGGCCTGTCCGCGACGTCGGCGGTCCTGCTGGCGGCTGTCATGTGGAAGCTGCACTTGCTGGGCGGGGGTGGGGTGCCGCCCCCGGGGGGTTAACAACAATGATGCGAAAATGCGAATCAGGGGGGGAGGGGACGGAGGTTGGGGTTGATCAGTGAGTCTGTTGTTGATATCAATTTTCGGATTTCGGAATGTGTTGCCTTTGTTTGGGGCGGGCGGGGCTGGCTGGGCGCACGTGAGTGTGAGTGAAGAGAGGTCGGAGCAGGTCGAGGTCGGCCCGCCGTCCCCTCCCACTCTTTCTATTTTCTCCGCCTTTGGCGTGCATGACCGGTGAGTAGGCCGTTATCGACACACGCGCTCGCCCCACCGTCAGCATCGGCGAGCCCCTTGCCCCCCCCCACACACACCTGGAGATCGCACGGGAATCCGCGTGCAGGTCCCTTTTTCGGGCGCCTTTTTGTCTTGCGCCGGCGCCGGCGCTTCCCGCCCCTCTCCCGTCCGCCCCCACCCCGCGCACGCTCTTCACCAACTCGCATCACCCACCCAGACATGCCCATGGACGAGGAAGGCGGCCCCGCCGCGCCGTCCTCCACATTTGCGCCGGTGGCGGCGGCATGGATGCGGGGCCCAGCGAATGGAGCAGCAGCGGCGACGCCCCACTCGCCACCCTCCACACATCCGCACTCGGCCCTCGGCCCGCCCCGCTCCTCGGTCACCTTAGCCCTGGCCGCGTCGTCCGCGGCGGCGGAGGAGGTCAGTGCCCTGGCCCGACCCCCGCCAGCGATGGTGGCGGCCCCGAGCTGGATGGCCCTGCTTGCGGGTGGTGGCACGCCCGCGGCGTCCACCCCGGCCGCCCGGCGGGCCGCCCGCTCGGGCGCGGCCCTGGCGGACGGGGGCGGCGGCGAGTACCCGCCCCTGGCCGGAGGGGGGGCCCTGTACGGGCGCCCACCACCGGTGGACGAAGCGGAGGAGGGGGCGGACGGCACCGCCGCCGCCCACAGGGGCAAGGCCCCCAAACCGTCGCCAGCCACGGCTGCCAAGGTGGACAAGCACAAGCCTGGCGCCGCCCGGGCGGCCGCGGCCTCTGACAAGGCCGCGCGCGCGGCCGCCCGGGAGTCCGCCAACTTCACGCCCGTCAACCCGGACGGGACCCTGCCCCCACCCTTTGGCCAGGTTCACACGCCGGGCGCGGGCGGGGCGCACGCGGCGGCGCCCGTCGCGCGGCCGGCCTCCCTGGCCGCCCCGCTCTTTGCCCGCCCCCTGCCGTCCGGGTTCACGCGGGAGGACGTTCCCCCCTCCGCCTCCGGCCGGCCCTTCGTCTCCCGCGTCCTCTTCGCGACGTGCCTGCACGGCCGCACCCGCATCGCCGCCATGGCGTCCGCCCTGCGATTCCTGGAGGGCAAGCACGCGGGCTGCCGGCCCGAGTGGGTCGCCCTCCAGCCCCGCCCGGGCGAGGACGCGGCCGACCACCGGGAGCGCGTCCGCGTCGCCCTCAACTTCGGCAAGCCCCGCGGCATTGCCGCCCCCCATAACCGGCACCGGTACAAGGAGGTGCATGGCGGGGGTGGAGGGCGGCCCAGCTCGTCCGGCGGCGGGTCGCGTGGCCGGTCGGTGAGCGAGGACGACGGGGATGGTGGGACACGCGGCGGGGCGGTAGGGGGTGGTGGTGGCGCCGGCGCCAGCACCGGCGGCGCCGGCGGCGGCGGCGGGGGCGCCACCACCCGGAGCCCGACCTATGACGACGACGACGATGAGGAGGATGATGAATCTGAGGAGGAGGACGTCATGATGCGGGCGGCCGTGGGAGGGTGCGGCGGCGGCGGCGGCGGCGACGACGGGCGGGGGGATGGGACGGACCGTCGGCCTGGCCCGTGCCGGTGGCCGTGGCGGGTCATGATGGGCGACGGGTCGGCGGATGACGGCCGAGGCGACGGCCGGGCGCGCACGCCCGCCCCTGAGCCCGTGCCTCCGCCTGCAGGTGGTGGCGGTGGCGCCCCGGCCGACGCGGCCGGCCCGTCCGCGGCCGGCCTCGTCGCCCCGCCCACCGCGCCCGGCCCCGAACCGCGCGGCCTGGCGGCGGCCGATGACAAAGGCGAGGCCGGCGCCGCCGCCGCGCACCCACCGGCCGCCGCCCCTGCCCTGCCTCACCGCATGCGGTCCAAGAGTACGGCGCCCGCCCTGGCAGCCTCGCTCGCGTCTGACACGCACCAACCCGCTGCTGCCGCTGCTGCTGCCACTCCCATTCACCACCACCCGACCCCCCTCCCCTCCCTGGACGACTACACGCCGCCCGTCCCTCTGGACGGTATTGGCCCCGCCTGGGCGACCGACTGGCCGCCCTTGCCGCCCTGGATTGCGGACCCGCTGGCCCAGCCCCGGCCGGCCAAGCGGGCGGCGTCGCCCGGGTTTTATGAATCGGCCGGGCCAAAGGGGCGCCGCCCGGCGAGCGAGGGCGGGGGCGGCCGCGGTGGGCCCGGCGAGTCGGGCGGCGGCTCCAAGAAAGCCAGAAAGGGGGGAGGGGGTGTCAATGGGTCCGGCTCGGTCGCGGGCGGCTCCTCTGCATCGGCCCGGGCGGGCGGGTCGGCGGGCGGGCGGCGGGCGCAGGCCGCCGGCGGCGGCCCCAGCCTGGGCACGCCCTTCGCCCTCCCGCCCTCGGCGGGCGGGCAAACCACGGCGGCCGCCACCGCCCCGCCCGGCGCCCTCCCGCCAGGGTTCACCCGGGAGCGGCGGGCCCCGCCCCCCGGCTCGCGCGGGCGGTCCGTCCCCGTCACCGTCGCCGCGTGCGGACACGGCCGCCACGTGCTGGAGCGGGCGGAGCGGGCGGTGCGCTTCCTGGCGGGTCCGCACGGGCGGTGCCGCCCGGAGTGGGCCGCCCTGGCCCGGGGGCGCGGGGAGTCGGAGGCGGCCCACTTTGAGCGCGTCCGGGCGGCCCTGGGCTTTGTGCGCCCTGGCGCGGGTGGCGGGGTGAGCGCCAACGGGAATGGCACCCCCGGCGGGCGGGGCGGCGGGTCGGAGGCCGGGACGCGGGCGGGGACGCCCTCGCCCACCGACGGGCGGGCCGCCCCGCTGCCGCCCGGCGGCGCCCGCCCGCGCGCCGGGTCGGCGGGCCCCGCGGGCTCCGCGGGCGCGACCGCCGCCGCCGCCGCCCGCCGGGTCCGCCCCTCCACGGACGGGTCCGCGGGCACCGCGCCCTCCGCCTCCGCGGACGCGGCGCGCCGGGCAGACCTGCCCCGCCTGAAGCGCGCGCTGCGGGCGGCCGGCGCGGGCGCGCCGCCCGGCACGGCCGCCGGGTGGGCCCTGCCCCCGCCCGGCACCTCGCTCTGGTCCGAACTGGACATCGGGGCGTCCGTCCACCCGGCCGCCCTGGTGGGCAGGCGCGTGCGCCTGCTGTGGCCGGCCGACGAGGCGTGGTACGCGGCGGTCGTGCTCCCTCCCGGAGGGGGGGCGGGGGGGGACCGCCCGGCTGGCGGGGCTGCCGCCGCCGGCGCGCGGGCCCCGCCGCCGCCGCCCGAGCCGCCGGCGGCGAGTGCCAGCGACCCGCCGGGCGGCGGCGGCGCCCCCCCCCCGGCCAGCACCACCAAGCACACGCTGCGGTATGAGGCGGACGGGGCGGAGGAGGCACTGCTGCTGGTGGCGGAGCGGGCGCGCCTGCTGGTGGGCGCGGGCGAAGCCCGTCCCCCCAAGCCCCCGCCCGCCGCGGTCTGCGCCGCGGCGGCCGCCGTGCGGGGGGCGGCCGCCGAAGCCCGCACTAGCGCCACCCTGGCCACCACGCCCGAGGACGCTGAGGAGGCGGAGGCCCGGGCCCTGGCCCTCGACAGGCGGGCAGATGTGCTGGATGCGGCGGCGGCCGCGGCCGCGCCCTCTGAGGCCGCCGCTGGGGAGGCCGACGGTGCGCCCCCCCTGCCCCCGCCCCCCCTGGGGTCGGTCGTCTCGCACCTGCCCCCCCCCAACCGGGCGGACCGCCCCGGCCCGCCCCGCCCCGCCTGGCCGGCCCTGGTCATTTCATTGGAGGACGCGAAGGCCGCGGGCGCGACCGGCGTGGGCGGGCGCCCGCCCGGCCCGTCCGCCGTCGGCCTGCGCCTGTTTGGGCCGCCAGGGCGGCGGGGGGCGGTGACCGCGCCGCGTGCCCGCGTCGGCCCACTGTCCCTGTGCCTCGGCCCAGGCGGCGGCGAGGCGAGCGATGATGAGGGTGACGGTGCCACGGCGACGCACGCGGCCGCACCGCCACCCTCCATCGACCTGGTCCAGGCTTGGATGGAGGCGCGGCGGTACGTGGAGGCGGGCCTGCTTCCGAGAGACCTGGTGGCCCCGCACGGCGAAGAGGAGGAGGAGGAGGAGGACGAGGAGGACGAGGAGGAGGAGGAGGAGGAGCAGGACCTCTGAGAGAGGGTGGGTTTTTTGTTGTCACACGGCACACACACGCATGACACCACAAAGGCTCTCTTCTCTGTACACACACAACACCATGAGCCGCGGGCCGCGGCGGGCCGGGAAGAGCGCACACGCAAACGCACGGAACATTTGAAAAAAATACCAGCCCCCTCAACAATTCCATCCATGCATAACCCCTGCTCTCGCACACCTCACATCATTTCCTCGTCAAGCCGCAATCCGGTCCGCCGCGGAATTGATGCGCGCCTCCATCAGCGGCCGGAAGTGGCGGATCAGGCCCTGCACCGGCCAGGCCGCCGCGTCGCCCAGCGCGCAAATGGTGTGCCCCTCGATCTGCTTGGTCAGCTCCCACAGCATGTCGATCTCCTCCAGGCGGGCGTCGCCCGACCGCATGCGCAGCATCATCTTGTGCAGCCAGCCCGTCCCCTCCCGGCAGGGCGTGCACTGCCCGCACGATTCGTGCTTGTAAAAGTAGGAGAGGCGGGCGATGGCGTCGATGACGTCCGTCGACTTGTCCATGACAATGACGGCGGCCGTGCCCAGGCCGGACTGGGCTTCCTTCAGGGCATCGAAATCCATCAGCACGTCATCGCACACGGCTTTCGGCAGCAGCGGCACGGACGACCCGCCCGGGATGATGGCCAGCAGGTTGTCCCACCCGCCCCGGACGCCGCCGGCGTGGCGCTCGATCAGGTCGCGCAGGGGGATGGACAGTTCCTCCTCGACGGTGCAGGGCCGGTTGACGTGGCCCGAAATGCAAAACAGTTTGGTGCCCGCGTTGTTCTTCCGGCCGAAGCCCGCAAACCACTCCGGCCCGCGCCGCAGGATGGTGGGGCTGACCGCCACCGTCTCCACATTGGTGACGGTGGAGGGGCAGCCGTACAGGCCGACGTTGGCCGGGAAGGGTGGCTTCAGGCGGGGCTTGCCCTGCTTGCCCTCCAGGGACTCGATCAGGGCGGTCTCCTCCCCGCAAATGTAGGCGCCCGCGCCGTAGTGGACGTTGACGTCGAAGTCGATGCCCGACCCGCACGCGTTCTTGCCGATGAGGCCCTGGGCGTACGCCTCCGCCACAGCGCGCTCCAGGGCCAGGCGCTCGTGGACGTACTCGCCCCGGATGTAGATGTAGGCCGCGCGCGCGCGCATGGCCGTCCCCGCGATCAGGCAGCCCTCGACCAGCTTGTGCGGGTCGTGCCGCATGATCTCCCGGTCCTTGCAGGTGCCGGGCTCGGACTCGTCCGCGTTGACGACCAGGTAGTGCGGGCGGCCGTCAGAGACGCGGGGCATGAACGACCATTTCAGGCCGGACGGAAAGCCCGCGCCGCCCCGGCCGCGCAGGCCCGACTTTTTCATCTGGTCGATGATCCAGTCGGGGCCCTTGGTCACCAGGTCCTTGGTGCGGTGCCAGTCGCCCCGGGCGAGGGCGCCCTGGAGCGTGTGCATGAGGAGAAGGGTGAGGGGGTGAGGGTGGTGAGGTTGAAGAGGGCGGGAGCGAAATCAGCCACGCTCTCTCCCGCCCCCGGCGCGCGTTGCTCCACCTTCCACTCGAGCTCCCCTCGCTAAGCCTCACCTTGATGAAGGGGTCGCCCTGCCGGTACAGGTTGGTGAAGATGCGGTCCTCGTCGGCCAAGCCGCCGTAGGTGCGGGCGGGCTCAGAGGAACCGGCGGCGGCCGTCGACGCGTCGCGGGTGCAGCTGCGGGGGAGAGGGTGGAGGGTCAGTTTTTTTGGGACTACCAGCACGTGGGGCGCTGTGGTGTGCCTAGCCCCAGGGGAGTGGTCGGCCCGGGGCGGCGGCCCGGGGCGCGCAAGTGCGGGGAAGTGGTGCCAATGCCGAGACACACGGCGCGCAGGCAGCACACGGGCGCCCTCAGGGTTGCTGGCGCGGCGCGACCGTCGCGGCTGTACCACTCACTCGTCCATCCCTCGACGGCGGCTGAGCAGATGGTTTGGTATTCTCTCTACGCACCTGGCCAGGCGCAAGGACCGGCGGGCGGACCGGGCGGTGCGGGCCAGCATGTTTTTTTTTTTTTTTTCCTGACGACGAAGAAGGGTTCTCTCTAAAAAAAGGGGCGGCCCACCCCGGCGCTGTGCTGGTGAGAGGGGCGCTCACACAAGGAGTGAGGTGGGCGGGTGCGTGTGCACAGGCGCGCTGCGTGTGCGCGCTCGGGAAGGTTTGGGTGGCGTTCGCGCCCGAGGAATAAAGCAGTGGTGTGTCTCGGGGAGGCAAGACGCGTGTGCCCTCCCTCCTCTCACACACTTCTTTTTTTCGGGGAAAGAGCCCCCCACGGCGGCCCCCACCCCCCACCTGCGACCTCACGCACGCGCTCGAACGTGATCGCGGGCCCGTCCACGCATACACGCGCGGAAATTGACCGCAAAAAAACATGCTCCGCTCCAAGGGCGCCCAGCTCATCTTTGCGCGGGCGATCGGCGGCGGCGCCCGGTCTGCCGGCGTCGCCACGTCCGGCGCGGGCGCATCGTCCTCGCAGGTGCGCTCAAAAGCAGGATGACCATCTTTTTCGGGGCGACGCTCACATGGGGATGTAGGGCACATGTCTGGCTGCATGCCGGCGTGGTCGACATGGCAGGCGGGGCCGGCGCTGGACCGGTGTTCCCACTGCAGCAGCCTGTGCCCTCCGACGAAGAAGAAATGCACTCGCGCGCAGCAACCTCGCCCTCTCTGTCTCACACGCCCCGCCCCAACCCCTCCCCCCTCTGCTCCCACTCGCACGCACACACGCAGATCACGGCCGCGGCCGCTATCGCCGCCTCCACCCGGGCGGGTGGCGCCGGTGACACCCCCCCTGCCTCCTCCCGGCGGTGGGGGTCGTGGGCCGCTGCCGGCGCGGTCGGCCTCGCCGCAGCGGGCGCCGGCGCGGTCGCCCTCTCCGAGGAGGAGGCCGACCACGGCCTCCACGCCCCGCACTTTCCCTGGTCGCACGAGGGCCTGTTCTCTAGTTACGACCACGCCGCCATTCGGCGCGGGCACCAGGTGTACACACAGGTACGAAAGTTGAGAGAGAGAGAGATAAAGGGCGCGCGCGAATGGGTCGGACCTTCAACCACCCCTAACTCTTCCCCATGTCAACATTCACTCATCAAAACACCTCCTAGGTCTGCGCCGCCTGCCACTCCGTCAACCAGCTCCACTACCGGGACCTGGTGGGCGTGGCATACACGGAGGAGGAGGTCAAAGCTATGGCAGCGGAGGTAAGAGAGGGATGCGATGAGGAGAGGTGTTTCCCCTTTCTTTGCCCGTGCGCGCCTGGAGAAGGGAAAGAGAAGGGAGAGAGCTCGGAACCCACCCCTCCCGTCGCTCAACCCCCTGCCTCTCCTCTTTCCCGCGCACCTCCCTGCGCCTCCCGCCCATGCACACAGATCGACTTCACGGACGGCCCCAACGACGAGGGCGAACCCTTTGAGCGCCCCGGCAAGCTGTCCGACCCGCTCCCCGCGCCGTATGCCAATGAGGAGGCCGCCCGCTTCGTCAACGGTGGCGCCTACCCGCCCGACCTCTCCCTCATCGTCAAGGCCCGCCACGACGGCGCCAACTACCTGTTCACCCTGCTGCTGGGGTACCGTGAGCCCCCGGCGGGCGTGTCCGTGCGGGAGGGCCTGCACTACAACCCCTACTTTCCCGGGGGCGCGATCGCCATGCCCAAAATGTTGGTGGACGGCGGCACCGACTACGATGACGGCACGGCGGCCACGGAGGGCCAGCAGGCCAAAGACGTGACGACCTTCCTGGCCTGGGCGGCGGAGCCGGAGGCGGACGAACGCAAGCTGGCGGGGGCCAAGTGGGTGCTGGTGCTCGCGGCTGTCTGGGCGACGGCCCTATACTACAAGCGGTGGAAGTGGGCGCCCATCAAGTCCCGCCGCATCATCGTGGACGCGCTCTTCTGAGGGGCGGGGGCGGTGTGCGTGTGTGGCGTGGTGCGGTGTGGTGTGGTGTGTGTGAGAGAGAGAGAGAGAGAGAGAGAGAGAGAGAGAGAGAGAGAGAGAGCGGGCGCGTTTGCCCCCGTCTTCTCAAAAACAAAAAAAATGGAAGAGCGGCTAGGTGGGTTGTGGGGAGAGAGGAATGATGGAGAGGGGTCATGCTATTCCCGCGGCTCTTACCCCCTGCGCGCTGGCCATGTTGCTCTAGGCAGCGCGGGCGTGTGTGTGTGTGTGTGGATGAGATGTGTGTGCGAGGGCGGGCACCACGGGGCGGGTGATGGGAGGCTCTCTGTGTGAAAAAAAGGGGGCACCGGGTCGTGTTTTTCTCTTTGCCCCCCCCCCTCTCTCTCTTCTCCCTACACAGTGTGTGAATGACATTCACACACTGCGCCTGCGCACGATGGCGGACCCACACCCGGCCATCGCGGCCCTGGCCGCCGCCGCCGCCACCGCCCGTGGTCCCGAAAAGGGCGCCATCGCGGCGCGACTGGCGCGGCACTATGCGCATGCGGCTAGCGCCGAGGCGCCGGCGGCGGAGGCCGTGGCCGGAGATGAAGACCCTGCGGCCGCCCGTGTCATCACCAAAGCCCGCGCCCAGGCCGCTGCCATTGCCCTGTTGGGCAAGGGCATCCCCCTGCCGCCTGCTCTGGCCGCGACAGTGGGTGGAAAGGTACGGACAGGAAGTGAGAGAATGGGTGGTGCGACCGAAAAAAAAAGCAGGGCTCGCAGCGGCGAGCTCTTGCTCGCTCATCCCCTAGCCAATCAACCCTCCGTCCTCCCGTGCTGCCCTGCCCCCTACCACGCCCATCCCCTTTTCGGTTTTCAGCACACCCTAACATGCACACGGACAATCTCTTCAACGTCAGGCGCCTTCGGCTCTCCCCCCCCCGCGCCCCACCCGCACGCTCAACGCGGTCGCGCACGGCCGCCCTCCGCCGGCGCCACCGCTGACGCCGGACGACATCGCTGCCACCCGCCGGGCGGTGGAGGAGCGCGCCAAATCGCGTATCGCTCGGGCGGCAGCTGAGCTGGGGCGACACACCGACAGGCTGCCAGAGGTAAGGGAAGGAGGGTAGAGCAAGGGCAGGGGCGCGCGTGCTACAAAAAGGTAGGGACCGATTCCTTTCCTCAACCCTTCTCGTTCAACCCCTAAAAAACCCAGCACCTCCGCCTGGCCCTGCTCATCCGGCACAAAGCCCTGAAGCTGGCCCCTCGCCAGGCGGCCGTGCGCGCGGCGGCCCTGGCTGAGTATCGGCTCGCCCAGGCGGCCCAGGTGGCGGCGGCCTATCCGGGCGCCATCCTGGCGGAGTGGTCGCGCTGGCGGCGGGCGGGGCCGGGCGACCTGGCTGAGCCGCTGCGCCCGCCGCACCCGCCGCCCGTCGTCACGGCGGAAGCCCAGGTGGAAGCGGCCGCGGCCGCGCACGCCAAGGAGAAAGCCCGGGCGGGCGGTGGGGAGGAGGCCCGCCGGGCGGCGGCCGCGTCGGCGGCGGCGGCGTCCAAGGCGGCCATGGCGGCCGGGGGCGGCCCGGGCGCGGCGGCCGCTCGCCGACGCGCGGCCGACGCAGCCCGCCTGGAGGCCGCCTGCGTGGCTCTCGCCATCGAACAGGGCGCGCTCAACCTGCGGGCTGCCCTGTATGATGAGGCCGTGACGGCCCTGCGCGACAACCTCCGCCCCGCGGCCGCCTCGCTCGCCAAGCGGAGGTCCGCCCGCAACGGCGGCGCGCGCGCCTGGCACGGCCGGGCGGCCCGGCGCCTGGGGCGCGAAGCTGCCGCCCGCGTCGCCGCCCTCAAGGGTGCGGACTACGGCGCATACGTCCGCCTGGCCGTCGCCGCCAAGGACGCCCGCCTCACCGAGCTCCTGGACCGGACGGACGCGATCGTGGAGGAGCTCCGCGGCCGCGTGCCAGCCCAGCGGGTGGCGGCCGTGGCCGCGACCGCGGCCGCGGCGGCCGCGGCTGACGCCGCCAAAACGAAGCGGTCCCGCGCCCCCAAGGCAGGCCCCGGCATGACCGCCCTCATCCCGGATACCGACGCGGCGGCAACTCCCGCCGCGGCGGCGGCGGCCGCGGCCGCGGAGGCCGGCCCCGACGGGCTTGGCGGGGCGGGCGGCCTGGGCGGCCGCGCGTGCGGGGCTGCTGGGGCGGGCGCCGCCCCGGGCCCCTCCGACTGGGCCGACACCGCCCCCGACGAGGACGACGCCGACGGCGAGGATGCCGCCCTGGCCGCGTCCGACCCGGAGGCTGCCCGCCTGCTGGCCGCCCAGCGGGACTACTACAACGGCGTCCACGTCATTCGCCAGCCGGTGGCCACGCCCGCCATGATGGTGGGCGACGGCCGGTCCTTACGGGCCTACCAGGTCGCCGGCCTCAAGTTCATGGTGTCCCTGGTCAACAACCGGGTCAACGGCATTTTGGCGGACGAGATGGGCCTGGGCAAGGTGCGCGAGGCGGGAGGGCGGGCGGGTGGGGGGGGGGGGGCGGCGACACACACAGCCAGCTCTTCCATATTTCCATCTTTCCATCTTCCATCTTCCATCCCATCGCTCAACCTCCATTTTCTGCTCTCCACTTCACATGCTTTCTCTATTGCCACCTTGCCAAAACCACACATGCGCACAGACCGTCCAGGCCATCGCCCTCGTCGCCCACCTCGCAGAAGCCAAAGGCATCCCCGGCCCGCACCTCATCCTCGCCCCCAAGGCCGTCCTCCCCAACTGGGCGTCCGAGTTCGCGCGGTGGGCGCCCGGGCTGAAGGCCGTCCTGTACGATGGCCACCCGGACGAGCGGCGCGCGCTGCGGGCGGGGCCGCTCTCCGAGTCGTCGGGCGGCTTTTGCGCGCTCATCACGCATTACGACCTGGCCATCCGGGACGCCCGCTACCTGCGCCCCCGGCCCTGGGCCACCCTGATCGTGGATGAGGGGCACCGCCTGAAGAACGCGGACGCTCGCCTGGGCCTGACGCTCAAGACCTTTTCCGCGGGCCACCGCCTGCTGCTGACGGGGACCCCCCTCCAAAACTCGCTGGCCGAACTGTGGGCCCTGCTCAACTTTGTCCTCCCCAAAGTCTTCGACTCGGCGGCATCCTTTGACGAATGGTTTGCGGCGCCCCTGAGCGCGTCCGGGCCGGCCTCCCCCGGCGCCGACCCGGAGGGCGGGGGCCCCCCGCCCCTGACCGAGGAGGAACAGCTGCTCGTCATTACCCGCCTGCACCAGGTCTTGCGCCCGTTTGTCCTGCGTCGCACGAAGGCGGAGGTGGAGGGAGAGCTGCCCTCCAAGCGGGTGTGCACGGTGCGGGTGGCGCTCAGCGCATGGCAGGCGGCCTGGTACAAGCAGCTGGTGGAGCGCGGCCGGGTCGCGATTGGCGGGGGTGGGGGTGGGGGTGGGGGTGGGAGTGGTGGCACCGCCGACGCGGCCGCCCCGCGCCGGGCCGCGTCTCGGGGCGGGGGCGCCCTCCGCAACATCGCCGTCCAGCTGCGCAAGGTGTGTTTGCACCCCTACCTGTTCCTGGACGGCCTGCCCGGCGGCGGCCACGTGGGCGGCGAGGAGGACGGCGGCGGCCCCGGCTTTGACGTGGAGGAGGCCGTGCGGGCGTCGGGCAAGCTGGCCGCCCTGGACGACATCCTCCCCAAGCTGGCGTCGACCGGCCACCGCGTCCTGCTGTTCTCCCAGATGACCAAGGCCCTGGACGTGGTGGGCGCCTACCTGACGGCGTGCGGGCACGCCCACCTCCGCCTGGACGGGTCCACCAAGACGGAGGACCGCGCCCGGCTGCTGACCGAGTTCAACGCGCCCGGGTCGCCCCACTTTGTCTTCCTCCTCTCCACCCGGGCGGGCGGGCTGGGCCTCAACCTGCAGACCGCGGACACGGTCATCATGTTTGACTCCGACTGGAACCCCGCCGCGGACGCGCAGGCGGAGGACCGGGCGCACCGGATCGGCCAGACCAAGGACGTGCTGGTGCTGGTGCTGGCAGCGGCAGGCACGATCGAGGAGGCCGTCCTCGACCGGGCCGCGTCCAAGCGGGCCCTGGACGCGAAGGTCATCCAGGCGGGCATGTTCAATGACGCATCCACGCACGGCCAGCGCACGCACGCCCTGCAAGCCCTGCTGACGGCGGGCGTGAGCGGGGTGGGGACGGGCGTGACATCCGCGGCCGCCCTCAACAAGGCGCTCGCCCGGTCGCCCGCCGAGGCGCGTGCCTTTGCCAGGATGGACGCGGCCCGGGCTGTGGAGCGGGCGGGCAAGCCCCCCCTGATGACGGACGAGGACATCCCGGCCTGGGCGCGCGACTTTGTGGGCGGCAGCGGCGGCGAGGGCAGGGAAGCCTCGCCCGCGCCGGGCGAGTCCGAGGACAGCGACCCCGGCGCGACCGCCGCCCGGGGCGGGCGCCGCCGCCGCAAGCGGGCGGTCAAGGGCGCCAGCACCTACAGCGAGCGGGCGGAGGATGCGGCTTTCGAAGACCTGCTGGCGAGCGAGGAGGAGGAGGAGGAGGAGGAGGAGGAGGAGGAGGAGGAGGAGGAGGAGGAGGTGGAGGAGGGCGTGAGCGAGGAGGAGGAGGGCGGCCGGTCCGCGCCGCCACCTCGCAAGCCCTCTCGGCGGCCCTCCATTCCGCCACTCCCGTCCCGCCGCCGGTCCCGATCCGTGGTGGTGAAGGAGAAGGGGGCAGAGGAGGGGGAGGGCACGCCCGCCACGCACGCAGACGCCCCGCCAGTCGCCAAGCGCGGGCGGGGGCGGGTGCCCAGGGAGGGCGCGCCCGCGCCCGCGGCCGAACCCGTGCGGCCCCTGCCCCCTCCCCGTGGGGTTGGCGGCAGCGGCCCCAGGCGGCGCAGCGTGCCGGCCCCCGCCTTAATCCAGCCCCCGCCCGGCGGCGAGCGGCGGGCGACCCGGCGGAGCTTCGGGTGAGAGCCTTGGGGATAACAGACAAATGATGAGAACCAAATAATGAGAACCATAATATGAATGTTATTGCTTGTGTTGCTTCAATCTACACGCCCGCGCTCCCCCTCACGCCTGCTTCTGAGCCCGGCCCACCGCAGGGGCGGCCCCGACCCGGGCGGTGAACAGGAAGGCCTTGCTGGCCGCGGTGGACGGGGAAGCAGGCAGCCCACCACCACCAGGCGCACCACCGACAGCCGCCGCCGCCGGCGGCCTCGCCACCACCCGGCCCGCCACCTTCAACTCTTGCAGAGCTTTCTTGACGCGAGTCCGCGACACGTCCGGCCCCGCGGCGTCAGCCACGGAGGCGGCTGTGAGGCCGGGCGCGGGCGCGGAGGAGAGTATGGAGAGCAGGGTGGCTTTCAAGCCCGGGGCCCGGTCCTCCTCTCCCCTGCCTGCTGCTGCTGCTGCTTGCGAGGTCACGCATATGTGGATGAAGCGGGCCGCCCCCGGCCCAGAGGTGGAGGCGATTGGTGTGGACGGCCAGGCGGACGCCAGGGCGCGGGCGAGGCGGGCTGTGTCAATCGTGGAAGAAAAGCGGGTCATTTTTTTGTTTTTGAAGCAGCAGCCTGCTGCTTCTTCTGTCTCTCTTCTCTTCTTCCAGTGGGGAGTGGTTCGGGGGTGATGCGTGTCCGTGGGGCCAGCGCCTGAGGTGTGGCCAGGTCTGATGGAAAGACACAGAGAGTGCGGGAGAGAGTGTGTGCGAAAGAACAGAGGAACAAAAAGTTCGCATTTCCGTGCGTTCCTAGCCGTTCACACATCTATCTCGCCGCGCCCCTCCCGTGCGAGAGACCCGAGCGTGACGCACACCCGTCCCCCCTTATAAGAGAGCAGCGTGCCCGTTGAGTACACCCTGCCTTTTTTTAGTCCAGCTCAAAACAAGAATGCATGCCCTCCACCGGCCCTGCCCGGCGGGCGGCCGTGCGCCGCGACAGGCCGCCGCTGCAAGCCGCTCCTCGGCACCCTCCCGCCGCCCAGCGGCCCTGGTCACCCCACGCGCCGCGGCCAACCCGCCCGACGCGCCTCCCGCCAAGTCCAGCGGGGGCGGCGGTGGCGGATCCACCTGGCTGGCGTCCATCATCCAAAAGTTTGGCCCCACAACCGAGGCCCCCCTCGCCGGCGCGATTACGGTCCTCGACTTTGAGAAGCCCCTGGTCGAGCTGGACAACCGCATCCGGGAGGTGTGTGTCGGACGTGAGAGAGAGAGAGAGAGGGGTGGGTGTCGAGCCCTCACCCACCGCTCGCTGAGGGGTGGTGGGGCGGGGGAGGCGCGGGCACGCGCCCTGCAAAGAAATTGGGGGGGGTTGGGAGGGAGAGGCCGCGCCCTCGCCCGGGGACTCTCCCCCCGAATGTGCGCGCGGCCCTGCCCCCGCCCTGCCGCCCTCTCCACGCCTGAAACGCACGGCTGAGGCCGACTAGGATGCCTGGCTAGTTGAATGCTCGGGTGAAGAGGGGTGCCGTGGACGGCAACGCCCCCGCATGAGGCTGGCCAAGGCGCTGCTTTATCCGCTCGGCGCTCTTTTTTCGACCGCAGCCAGACGTTGGGGAAAAAGCGAACTCTTCTCTCCTCCGCTGCACGCACGCACTCACTCCCCGCCCTCACACTGCCTCAACACACAGGTCCGCAAGGTGGCCGAAGAAAATGGGGTGGACGTGACGGAGTCCATCAAGGAGCTCGAGGCCCGGGCGAAACAGGTAAGGAGAGGGGCGCGAGAGGGATGCCGGCCAAAAAAGGGGACGCGAGAAAACAAAGAGCGTCGCCCGGCGCGCCTCTCCCCCCCCCCTCTTTTGGCCGCCCAATGCGGGTGCCAAGGGGCCGGCGGCGCCGCCTGGGCACCCGCACATTGCACGCTCCGCTGGCATGGCTGTCGCCTGGTGAAAAAAATCAGGGCCGGGTGGGCCGCCCCCTGCCGCCAGGCGGCCCCCGCAGAAAGGATGAGAGGACGCTTACGGGCCCCCCGCCACGCTCCGCCCCTCTTTTTGCTTCCCGCCTCGTCGTCCGTCCCTCATTTTTTTTTTTTTTCAACCTCCCCCCTCTCTCATCGTTTCAACAGCTCCGCCGGGACACCTACTCCCGCCTCACCCCCGTCCAACGCCTCCAAGTCGCCCGCCACCCCAACCGCCCGACCTTCCTGGACATCGCCCTCAACATCTCGGACAAGTTTGTCGAGCTGCACGGCGACCGGGCGGGCCTGGACGACCCGGCCATGGTGTGCGGCCTGGCGTCCATCGACGGCGTGTCCTTCATGTTCATCGGCCACCAGAAGGGCCGCAACACCAAGGAAAACATTTACCGCAACTTTGGCATGCCCCAGCCCAACGGGTACCGCAAGGCCCTGCGCTTCATGCGCCACGCCGACCATTTCGGCTTCCCCATCGTCACCTTCGTTGACACGCCGGGCGCGTACGCAGGCAAGGCGGCCGAGGAGCTGGGCCAGGGCGAGGCGATCGCCGTCAACCTCCGGGAAATGTTTGGGTTCCGGGTGCCCATCATCAGCGTGGTCATCGGCGAGGGCGGGTCGGGTGGGGCCCTGGCCATCGGGTGAGTCGGCTGGGTGAAGACCCGGCGAGAGAGAGAGAGAGAGGGAAGAGCTTCTTCTTCCCAACCCCCACACGCGCGGCGGTGCGCGCGCTCCAAAAAAATCACATCACCCCCCCCGCCGCCTCTGTCTTCTCCTTCTTCTACCCCTCCTCCACCACAGTTGCGCCAACAAGAACCTGATCATGCAGCACTCGGTCTACTATGTCGCCTCCCCCGAAGCCTGCGCGGCGATCCTGTGGAAGTCCCGGGACAAGGCGGGCGCAGCGACAGAGGCCCTCCGCATCACCCCGGCCGAGCTCGTCACATTTGGCGTCATGGACGCCATCGTGCCCGAGCCCCTGGGCGCCGCCCACGCCGACCCGGTCGCCGCCTTCCCCGCCATCAAGACCGCCATCATGGACGCGTACGCGGAGTACGCGGGCCGGGACGGCGACGACATCCGCCTGGACCGGTACGCGAAATTCCGCAAGCTGGGCATGTACGAAGAGTTCCTGGTGTCAGGCGGGAAGTGGCGGGAGGCGCGGGCGGCGCGGGCGGGCGCGCCGGGCGCGCGCACGGCGGTGGGGACGTGGGCGCCGACCGCGGACGATGCGGCCCTGATCGAGGCGATCGCGGACTCGGACGAAAAGTGGGATGAGACCCTCCGGGGCAAGGACGAGTGGGTGATGAAGCCGGACCAGCCGCCCGGCCTGCTGCGGTCGGGCGTGATGGAGACGGGGGTCGCCCTGGCGGAGGTGGCCCGGACCCTGGGTGGCGCGGCGGGGGCGGCGGTGGAGGAGCGGCGGCGTAAGCAGGCCGAGCTGGCCCGGTCGGCCGCGGAGTGAGGCGAGACATGGCCTAGGGGAGAGAAAGGAAGGAGAGATGGATGTGGGGGAGAGACATGGTTTGCGGTTTTGTGCGTGTCTTTTTTGGGAGGGGGGTGTGAGAGAGAGACAGGCGCTGCCGCCTCCCCTGCTGATCCGTCGACTATGAGGCGAGCAATCAGGTGGTGTGTGCGTGTGTGTGTGTGGGCGTGGTGAGAGAGAGAGAGAGGAAGGCGACAGCGGCCCCCACCCCCCGAGAAAAGAGTGGGGCGAGCGGAGCGGGTGGTCGGAACATGCAACCCAACCCCCCGACGGAAAGTCTTCTTTTTTTTGTTTCAACGCTCTCACTCACTCAAACAGCCCGCTCCCGCCCCCGCCTCCACCCTCCGCCCCGGCCTTCGCCTGGAAGCGCTGGACAATGAATTGGGTCGTCTCAACAAACCGCTTGGCGCAGTCGGCCATGCAAGAGGATTCACGGGAGGACAGGGCCCGCCCCGGGTAGCCGACACACTTGTCCCAGCACACTTCCGTGACGCGAGCGACGGTCTGCTGGATCTGTGAGAGCGTGAGAGGGGGAGAGGGGGGAGGGAGAGGTGTGCGTGAGGCTGGAGCGGCGGGGGCGGGGGCGAGGGTGGAGGAAGAAAATGGTCGGGAGTGCCTGATGCGAAGAGAGGAAACGCCACGCGGCTGTGCGTGTCCATTCGAGCGATCACAAACAGCACGTTTCGCCCCCGGCAATGCGAGACCTGAGCTTTCATGCTCCTGGTGGACGCACGACAAGCGCATGCGAGCGAGCGCGAGACCTCGCACGCGCTCGCTCGCTGGAAAAGAGAGCCGCGAGCGCTTTTTTTCTTTTCTTTTTTTTTTTTGAGGCTAGCCACTTGCCCCAACTCTCACCTGTGCCTTGGCCTGCTCCTGCTGGATAAACTCGGCCAGCTGGGGGGATACCTTGCCACCCCCGTCAGCCATGGTGAGGAGAGAGTGGACGACGCGAGCAGCGAGACACACACACAGGTGCGCGCCCCTTCCAAAAAAAAAAAAAACGACGCAGTGAGGACCTCTCGACCAAAACCTTCGACTCACGCCGTCACCGCCCCGCCTCCCTCCACCCGCTCCCACACCAGCACGGGCGCCCGGCAGAACGGGCACCGGGGCGGGCGCCGGTCCGTGTCAACGAGTCCGATCGCGCACGTCGCACACAGGGCGTGCCCGCAGGGCGTGGCCTGGCCGTCGCAGGCGGCGGCTCTCACCTGGGGCGGCGCCTCCCAGCACACACCGCACGGGGGAGCGGGCGCGCCGGTGTCCGTGGCAGCCGCCTCTCCGCCGCCCGCGTGCCCTGACAGGCCGCACAGCCCGCGCATCTGGCCGTCCCGGACGGCGTAGGAGGACAGGGTGGCGAGGGTGTGGGCGCCATGAGCTGTGTTTTGAAACATGAAACAGTGAGTCGAGAAGAGGAGGGGGGGGGGGGGGGTTGAGCGCATGCTGTGCCTGGAGAGAGAGAGAGACGCCGTCGCCTGCCCCCCTTTCTCTTGTCTCTCTCTCCGCCCCGTCTCTCTTTTTCCTCCCACCTCCCTCCATGAAGACCAGGCGCTCGATCGCCCGGTCCACCCCGCCCCCCGGGGCCAGCACGCCGGACAGGTCCTTGTGCCCTGCCCGCCAGGCCGAGTGATAGGGCAGCTGCCCGTCCTCGTCGGGCGCGGACCGGGTGTCCCAGCAGCCCCGGGCGCCGCACGCGCAGGTCGAGGTGGGCAGGGGCGGTTGGGCTGCCACCATCCCCGCCGCCGCCGCCGCCACCGCCGCCGCCGCCGCCGCCGCCGCCGCCGCCGCCGCCGCCGCCTCGCCTTCACGGGGGGATGATGATGTAGAGGAGGCTGCCTGTCGGGTGGCGGCAGACTGCCGCCGCCGCCGCCGCCGCCGGGCGCGCGGTGCCGCCCCTGCCGCCCCTGCCTCATCAGCCTCGTCGCTCCCGCTCTCGCTGGCGGCGGTGCGCCCCCGGCCCGCCGCCGCCTGCCAGCTACCCTCCCACGGCCGCCGGCCGCCCACGGCCGGGGGCGTGCACCCCGGCATGCAGGCCACGCCCGCGTTCAACAGGGCCAGGCAGGCGTCGGCGGAGCCGGCCCGGGCGGCCAGGTGGAGAGGGGTCGCCCCCCCGACCCCGGGCGGCGCCCCTCCCCGCCCCGCCCGCCCGGGCCCGGACCGGGCGGTCGCCGCGTGCGGGCAGGCCCCGCCGGCTAGCAGGGCACGCACGCAGGCGCCATCCCCGCGGGCGGCGGCCAGGTGGAGGGGGGTGGCCTTGAAAGGGCCCGCCCGGGCGTCGAGGACGAGGGGATGAGGGGGCGGAATGTCGGCGGCCGCTTTTTTTTTAGGGGTGGCGCCCACCCCACAGCCGCTGCTGCTGCTGCTGCTCGCGCCCGCCACGACCGCCCGCAGCGCGGCGGCCGCGCCCGCTGCCGCCGCCACGTGGGCCGCCGTCGCGCCCTCCCTGTCCACCGCGCCCGGGTCGGCGCCCGCGGCCAGGAGGAGGGCCACCACGGCCGCATGGTTGCCCGCGGCGGCCAGCGCCAGGGCTGCCCGGCCGGCGGGCGGTGCGGGCGTGGCGAGCGCGGCGGCCACGAGGGTCGGCAGTTGGAGGGGCGGGGCCGGGGGCAGGGGCGCGCGGGCCTTGGGGTGCAGGGGCGGCACCAAGTCATCCCCCTCCACGCCGCCACCATTCACTGTCGGCGGCGGCGGCGCCCCGCCGGCCGAGCCCGCCCGGCGCGGGCGGAGGGCGGGGATGGTGGGCGAGGCCGGAAATGGAGGAGGGGCGTTGACCTCGACCTCCCCGCCTCCCCCGCTGCCGCTCGCCGCCGCCGCCGCCACCGCCGCTGCCGCATCTGCCGCGTCCGCCGCGTCCTGGGAGGCCAAGGCGTCCAGGGCGGCGGCCAGGATGTCGATCCGGCCGGACGCTGGGTGAGAGGGGTGGTGAGAGGTCTATTTTTTTCGGGCCGGCCGCGTGCGCGCGCGCGCGCGCGCGCCCCTTCACCTATTTTTTTCTTACCTGCCGCCGCGTGGACCACGTTCCATCCTCGCCCGCCCATCAAAATGCCGCCTGGCACCAGGTCCGGGAGGAGGACGCCCCGGAGGGCGTGGCGGACACGGTCGGCCGGGCGGGCGGAGGTGAGGGCGGCGGCTTTGGAGGTTGACGCAGAAGAGAGGCCAGGCGCCGCTGTCGCCGCACCCGCCCCGTCGGCCGACAGCGTGGGCGACATTCGGGTGCACCATAGGTGGGTGGGCAGGCGTGAGGCGGAGGCGGAGGCAGGGCGGGAGGGGGAGGCGCCCATCGTGGATTGATGAAGGCGGGGGACGCGCGCGCGAAAGAGAAGAGGTTGACCAAACTCTGAGCGAGCAAACACTCGCCGCCACCGGCTAGTTTCTTATTTCAATATTACTAGACTTCGCGCTCTCATTCTATCCCAGTCCACGCCCATGCCATCCGACCTCCCCATCGACGGCAACCCAGCCTCAATTCTCCGCGTCTGGCTGTTCCGGGACGTGGCGGACGCGAGGTCAGAGAGGGAGGGTGGGCGAGAGGAGAGACGAATGGGGGAGGGACAACCCACCGACACGTCTCACCTCATCTCTCTCTTCTCTCTCTGCCCACAGCTCCCTACGGGCCCGGGTCATTGCGGGCCAGGTGAAGCCGGAGATGGCCTTCCTGAACGCGGCCATGGTAAGAAAGGGGGGTAATGTGCCTGGAGAGAGTGCCCTTTTTTTCAAGAGAGGAGCGCTGAGAAATTGACGATGGGACCTGACCTCGTCCATTCCACGTCTCTTTATTTTTCAGATCCCGGACGTCTTCACCTTGCGCCTGGCCGCCTTTGCGGCCGCCACCGCGACAGCCGCGGGCCGGGCTCGCACCCGGTCGCCCTACACGGAGCTGGTGGTGTGCATGTCCGGCGGGAAGAATGTGAGGGGGACATTTTGATTTTGATGGAGAGGGAAAGGGAGAGGGTGGTGGGGTGGGGGGTTGACGGCTCGCACGCACGCGGCCCTCCCCTTCTCTCACACACACTCACACACTCACACACACATACACATACATAGATCTCGGCCGCCCTGGCCACCTTCGGCCTGGCCGACACCACCCGCCACGTCCTGGTGGCTCGGTTCGTGGGTGAGAACGACAAAGAAGGTGGTGATGATGGAACAGCCCAGGTGGTGGCGGCCGTGGGGAAAGCCGCGACGCTCCTGCCACTGGACGCGTTGCCCACTCTGGCTGACCCGGCTGCCCAGGCCAGCGCGTACGGGGTGGGCCCGGGGGAGGTTGGGCCCCTGGCAGACGCGGTGGCGACGCGGATCGGCGTGCGGGAGTGCGGGTGAGAGGGTGGGGAGGTGGTGGGAGAGAGAGAGAGAGAGAGATAGGAGAGCGAGAGGGAGAGGGAGGAGCAGGCGGGCGCGTGTTAGAAATGGAGGAGGGCCGCGGTTTTGAATGGGACGCCGTGCGGGCCAGACCAGCAACTCTCCGTGTGCGAGCGTGTGGTGTCTTTCTGCCTGGGTAGGGAGAGGGAACGGCGGGAGCTGCAATCACTCCATTAAAAAGGTGCGGTGGGGAGAGCTTTTTCGTTTTTTTGCCGATTCGCGCACCTCACCGCGCTGCCCGATCCGGACCCCTGTGCCATGCCCTCGTCTCAGCGGGGCATGCCATAGAGTCTAGCGTGTGTTTGAGAAGTGTGGCGGCGTGTGCACAGACCTGGACTGGCGGGAGCGGGCTCCGCACTGAGGAACAAAAAGCCCTGGGGATCCCACAGGCGCTGACTTTCAGCCAACCTCCGCCCCCTCCGTCTCTCATCCCTCCCGTCTCTCATCTCTCCCGTCTCTCATCTCTCCGTCTCCGCTCCACAGAGAGCACACACAACAGCGGCGACGACACGCACCCAACCATGAAGGCCTCCCCCCTCCTCCTCCCCCTGCTGGCTGTTGCCGGCGCCACCCTCGCGGCCGGGGCCCCCCCCGACTACCTCGCCCTGTCCAGCGTGGTGCAGACGGGGGAGGCCACGTTCTACAACATGGACGGCCTGGGCGACACGCAGGGCGCCTGCTCCTTCTCCGACAACTTCGCCAACACGAACGGCCTGCCCTGGACGAAGGGGGTGGCGGTGACGATCGCGCTGAACGACGCCCAGTTTGCGTCCGGCGCGGGGTGCGGCCTGTGCGTCCGGTTCCGGGGCACGGGCGAGGGGCTGGGCACGACCCCGCTCTCCGCGGCCTGGACGCGCGGCTTTGTGAACAACCGGTGCCCGGAGTGCGCGCCCGGTGACCTGGACTTCAACGCGGGTGGGGATGGGCGGTGGCGGGTGGAGTGGGTGGCCACGCCGTGCGGTGAGTTGTCTGTGCAGGGGGGGGGATGGAGGGGGCAGAGGTGCGAGCGGGGGGAGCGCCAACCACAGGGCCGGGTCGGGCTGCTGCCCGAACCCTCTCGCACGCGCCCTCAATCCGACCTTCTCTCCCCCTCCATGTGCTTTGCAGACGTGGGCGCCTCCAAGCTCCAGTTCAACGTCGTCGCCTCCAACCCTCACTGGGCAACCCTGGTCATCTCCAACACCGCCGTCCCCGTCGCGTCGGTGGAGGTGCAGATGGACGGCGCCTGGCAGGCCGTCCCGCGCTCGTTCAACAATCAGTGGGCCGTGCACGGGGCGTGGGAGAAGGCGCTGCCGCTGCCGATCCGGGTGACGAGCCTGACCGGCGAGGTGGTTGAGGACAAGGTGACGGGCGCCGTCACCAAAGGGACCGTCCAGTTCACGCAGGAGGGCGACGTGAAGACTGGGGCCGGGGCGCCGGTGCCGGGGTGGGGTAAGGCGCCGGAGGGGCGGTCGTTTTCGGCGTGATTTTGTGTATTATTTACTTAGGGACGTGCTTTACTAGTCCGGCGCGAAGATGAGGGGTGCGCGGCCGTCTCCAGGCCAAACCTTCCGCGGCGTGCGGCAGGTCCTCTCTGGAAGGTTTCGGGCTCAGATTCGGGACCTGGCCCGCGGCCCAGTGTATCTCGGCACCTTTGCCACAGCCGAGGAGGCGGCGCGGTCCTACGACGCCGCTGCCCGCCGCACCTGGGGCGGGGCGGCCGCCTGCAACTTTATGGCGCCCATGATGGTGGACAGTTGGGGCAGAAGGGCATCAAGCCTGGAACCGGCTGATGAGTAGCATCGGCCAGCCGGAACTTGAGGAGTGAAGGTGTGGAGGTAGAAATGGAAATGGCGGGGCGTCACCGGCTAGCCTCACTTCCTTACTTTTTTTTGTTCGGTTTCACCCAACACGGAAGAAGAAAAAATACACCGCTCGCCCCTATTTTCACTCGCCAGGTAACACCTTTGGCGACCTTTTCGTAGAATGGGGTAAAAAGGGAGAGCACCCGGTGGGCGGCGTAGGGTCAAAAGCGGAGCCATTGACCACCCCCACATTCACTCGCTCATTTTTTTTTTGCGATGCCCCGCCAGGGCCCCAGCCCGCCGCCCAGCTCTCTTCCAACTGTATGTATGTGACGGAGCGAAAGCTAGGCCATGCTTGGCTATGGTTGAGAAGGGATGAAAAGCGCCAGCCTGCCCCCTCGAGCGGGATTTTGGGGCGCCATGCCTGTAACTTACGCAACCGCCGCCGCCGCTCGGCCTCGCCTGTGTTTTATCCAACCCGGGCCCCACCACTCTCTGTCCAGCGCCCACTCTCTGACCCCAGCAAACACACGCACTCACACACAACCCCCTCAAATTATTTCTCTCTTTCACACATACATTCACGCACAGGGAATAAATACACGCACACGCCACATATGAAGGCCTTAACCCTGATTTCTGCGCTCGCGGCCGCCTCTGCGTCCCTCACCTCCTCGACCACACACGCCCGCCTGGACTGGGGCGCCGTCACGGACCGGTCCCGCCTGCAAAACGGGCAGCAGACGTACTACGGCCAGGACCCGGACCAGGATCACCAGGGCGCGTGCTCGCTCTCCGAGAATGCCGCCAACTTCAACGCCTTGCCCTGGACGCGCGGCGTGCACGTCACGGTCGCCCTCAACCGCCCGCAACTGGACAACAGCAAAGGCTGCGGCATGTGCATCATGTTCCGGGCCCAGCCGGGAGCGGGGGGGCTGGGGATGACGGCGTTGCCCGCAGGTATGAAGGGCGAGAGAGGGCTGGGGCGCGTGGGGTTGTTCCTCGTACCTCATCTCCCTTTCCGTTTCCATGCCTCTCCCTCTTTCATTTCATCTCCATGCCTCCATGCTCTCTCTCTCTGCTTCATTCCTCCAGGCGCCTGGTTCCGGGGCTTCGTCAACAATGAATGCAGTGACCCGGGTTGCGTCCTCGACTCCGCCATCGACCTCAACATCAACGGCGACGGCCGGTGAGAGAAGTGAAAGAGAGGCAGCCTTGGGGGCGCGTGCGCGCGTGGGTTGATGAGAAAGGAGGAGGAGGAGAGAGCAGCACAACCCACACCCCGGCCTCAAAACTCTCTCACCCTTGTCCCTCTCTGACTCTCCACTCTCCAGTTGGAAGGCCGACTGGTTTGCCATCCCCTGCGACGTGGGCGCGTCCGCCCTCCACTACAAGATCGTCCAGTCCAACCCCTTCTGGTTTGCGCTGGTAGTGGGCAACCATGCCATCCCGCTGGAGAGCGTGAGCGCGCAGTTCAAGCCGGGCGGGGAGTGGGTGCCGCTGCAGCGGTCGACCCAGAACCAGTGGCAGTACAGTGGGGAGTGGGGCACGGCGGGCGCCCCACCCATGCGCCTGCGCCTGACGTCTATCACGGGCGAGGTCGTGGAGGATGTGATGCCGGCCGTGAAGGGCGGGGCGGGGCGGGCCCAGTTCAGCAAGTACGAGAAACCGGCCGGCCTGCCCGCCGGTGCCACCGTCTGGCCGGGGTATGGCCGGCCCTGGGCGGAGCGGGTGTTCCCGGGCGTGCCCGCGAGAGGTGGGGTCCAGCCCCGGCCGGCGGCGAAGAAGGCGCCGGTTGTGCCGGCAGCGGGCGCGGGTGGGATTGTGCCTGCTGCCAAGAAGGCGCCGGCGGTCGGGCCCGGCGAGGTCGCGGCCGCGGCTGCGGCTGTCCGCCCGCCGCCCACCGCCGCCCAGGTGGAGCGGGCTTTACGTGTCGGCGGCGGCGTCGCCAAGGCGGCGAACGAGCCCGCCGCTGCCACCTCCACGGAAGCCGCGGTGGACGAGGTTGTGGAGCCTGTAGAGGCGGCCGAGGGGGAGGGGGAGGGCGTTGATGAGCCCGCTGCCGCCGTGCCCGCGAGGCTCCAGGCTTGAGCCAGGGTTCGTGCGTGTGCGTTGAGCGTGTGTGTGTGGGCCCCGGGCATGTGTTTCCCCCTTTTGCCTCCAGGCAGCGCAAAGGAAAAAGTGAAAGCGGGGGGTTGAAGGTCTGGTGTTCTGTATTTTCTCAATCTTCTGCACCCACCCCTCACAAATCCACCCACGCCCGCGCCTTCTCGTACGTCACCCACTGCAGGGCGGTCGCTAGGCTGAGCTGGGCGACCCGGGCGGTCCCGCCCGCGGCGAAGGCGCGGGGGCCGCCCGCCCGCCACAGGCTGGCCGCGGCGGAGCGTGCACTCAGGCCGGCCACTCCGCCCGGCCCGGACAGGACTTGCAGCCGTGTTTTGACCACGTCCAAGGGGTGAGTTAGCAGGGCAGCCCCACCCGCGGCGGCGGCCGCGCAGGCGGCCAGGGTGGGGGCGGGGAGCGTGGAGGCGGCGGACGAGGGGGAGGTTGGGGCACCGCCACCGCCACCACCACCACCAACGCCACCATCACCGCCCCACCTCTCGTCCTCGCCCGCCGCCGCCGCCGTCAGCCAGCCATACCCGACAAAGAACAGGGCGCCCCAGGGCAGCCACACCACGTTGGTGGCCCAATACCCCTTCCACAGGCCGCGAACGCCACCCGCCGCCAGCGCTGCCTTCAAAGCCGCCCGCGGCGTCGCGGCCGCGGCGGCCATGGCTGGTGATGGGGACGACGAGGCCGCCAGCGCCGGCCCCGCCTGGACTCGCTCCCGGATCACGTCCGCGGGCGTGAAGGCCAGGCCACCCACCAGCTGGGCCGCAATGCCGACGCCTGCATCGGTGAGCGGTCCCGGCGGGAGGTGCAGGACAGACCTGGCGGCCCGCCCGCCCTCCACGCCCGCAAAATAAAAGGCCGACCCGGGGGCCGCGCCAACAAGCGTCGCGGTCAGGCCCCGCCAGAAGCCGGCGGGGCCTTGGCTCGACCAGATGGACCGGGCGGCGCGGAGGGTGGAGGTCGGCGGTGCTCCCGGCGTGCCGGCGGTGACTTGAAGCTGGGCCTTTATTGTGTCAAGCGGGTCTGAGAACGGAAAAGATAAAAAAAATGTAAAAATAAAACGTGTTGCAGGGTTGCTGTTCCGATTTGCTTTCTCCTACCCCCCTCCACTCCTCCTCTTAATCAAGAACGCACGCGTCAGAGACTTGGTCATGACGGAGGTCAGGGTGCCCGCGACCAGCCCCTTGAGCGGGGAGGGTGCGGCAGCGTCTGGGGGCATTTGTTGAGAAAAAGAGAGGGCGCGCCCCCCGACCCCGGTGAGAGGGGCTGGGGTTGTGAGCAGTTGGGCGGGCCTCAAACCTCCTCTTCATTCTCTCTTTGCACGCCTCTCGCCGCACACACCACGCAAAAACACACCGAGATAGGACAGCGCGATGTCAGTCACACACACACACACACTCACACTCACACTCACACTCACACACTCACACACACTCACACACACACCACCTCCGCTCAAACCGTCTCCACCTTCTTCTTCATCACCCCGAGTGCCGGCGCTTCCAGCGGCCCGGCCGCCACGCCCGCCCGCCTCTTCACCACCATGTTCAACCCCTTGGCCGTGTGGATGGTCGCCCCCGTCGCCATGCCCACCGCGTCCATCCCGCCCGGCAGCGAGAACTCAAACCGGCGCAGGAGGGCCGCCAAGAGGACGAGCGCCTCCATCATCGCAAACTGGTCGCCCACGCACTTGCGGGGCCCGCCGCCAAAGGGGATGAACGCAAAGTCGGAGCTGACCTCGTTCGGGTACAGGGAGGACGTCCCCTCCGCCCCAGGCCTGTACCCCGCCCACGCGCCCTTGAAGCCGGGGTTGGAGCGGGCCTCGGAGAAGCGTTCGGGGCGGAAGGCGTCCGGGTCGGGTGCCCACAGGTGGGGCGAGCGGTGGATGTTCCAGACGGAGATGAAGAGGTCCGCCCCCGGCCCGATCGGGTAGCCGCCCTCCGCGCCGGCGAGGCCGGGGGGCAGGGTGTCGGCCGCCAGGGCCCGCCGGATGAGGATGGGCGGCTGGGGGTAGAGGCGCAGGGATTCGGACAGGCAGGCCCGCAGGTACGGGAGGGACGGCGCGTCGGCAAAGCCGGGCGCCCGGTCGCCGACCACCGCGTCCACCTCCGCCACCGCCTTGGCCGCCTTCTCCGGGTTGGTCGCCAGGGACGCCAGCGCCCATGTCAGCACGGCGGCCGTCGTCTCATGCCCTGCGATCAGCATCGTCATCAGGTCGTCCCGCAGCTGGGTGTCGCCGAGGTCCGCCCCGCGCGCGTCCACCAGGAAGCGGAGCAGGGAGGGGTCGGCCACGCGGGCGTAGTCCCGGGCCGCCAGGGCCTCCGCGTCGTCCTCGCTACGGGTGGCCCGGGCGCCCTCGATCAGGCCGTCCAGGCAGGCGTTGAGCAGCTTCAAGTCGGACCGGAAGGCGCGCTGCCGGGGGACGAGGGCGGAGGCCAGGGGCAGGTTCCAGTACGGGATGTAGAACGTGGACCGGTGCTCCGCCTCCTTCAGCACGCCGTACACGGCCTTGACGACGGGCGAGTCCACCGCATCGCCCGCCGCCCCGAAATCGTAGTTGAAGACGCCCAGGCCGATGACGTCCAGGCCGAACGACAGGAAGACTTGTTCCATGTCGACCGTCGTCGCGGGTGGCCCGCCCGCCCGCGCATTCCCGTCCGCCACGGCGTCCAGGCGCTCCACCGCCCGCCCCGCGCACTTGGCAAACATGACGGCCATGGCGTCCAGGTAGGCGGCGTGGAAGGCGGGGACGACCGCCCGGCGCCGGGGCTTCCATGTCTCGAGGTCGGCCGGGATGAGGCCCTTGCCCATGATGGGCTCCAAGATCTCGGCCAGGACGCCCTTGTCGTAATTGAAGGCATTGTCTTTCAGCAGGTGGCGCGCGACGACGGGGTCGGAGACGACGATGAAGGCCTTGGGGCCAAAGGCCAGCTTGAAGACGCCCCCATTTTCGATGAACCACCCGTACAGGGCTTTGAACAGGGGCTCGTCGCCCGCCAGGTCGGACAGCTCGCCCGCGGCGGTCGGGATGTTGGCGCCGCCCAGGTCGGGCTGGAAGTAGCCCTGACGGATGGGTGCGAGGTTGATGGAGAGAGAGAGAGAGAGAGAGAGAGAGAGAGAGCGGGTGAGTCTCGTGAGAGTCGGGGATTGATGAGGATGAGAGAGAGGATGGATGGCTAGCTAGCAGCGTGCATGCTTTTTTCACTCCCTCCCTTTCTCACCTGCGACACCTGCGTGAGCAGCCGGGACAGCCCGTCCTTGGTGTTGCCCTTGCCCAGCACGGTTGCATACGCCAGGGCACCCACAGTGGGCGAAAAAAAGAGGGCCAGACCGCCGAGCGTGCCCAGTGCGGGCGGAGGCGGGGCGAGGTGGCGGCGGCCGGCGTAGCCGGCAGTGCGTTGACAAGGGAATTGTGGTGAGGAGATGCGCAGGCTGGGGCGGCTATGGCGCCCATGAGCTGGAGCAGATGCACACCTGCCAGGCAGGTGGAGGGAGGGGTTCATGGTGCGGGCCGAGAGCGAGCGGGCGTGCGATCGTCGCACTGGCCTGTCCTCTTGTCAGGCGAATGGGGTCGCGTTGCATCGCGTCGCGCGAAAGAGTCTCTTCGACTTCACAACCTTCACTTCCCTTTTTTTCTCTTCTCCCGCTTTGCTCTTTCAAATCTCCACACCATGGGCGACCGCGCCTACCCTGTCGCCCCACCACGCCTGCGCATGCGGGACGCCCTGCTGGAGGTGTGTCATCCCAGGACGAGAGTGGCCTGTGGTGTTCTCTCTCTCTCTCCTTTCTCCTCCA